>Ga0326726_10000740_pt1 | contig 29914 bp, 33 predicted proteins | sample MHFenrmetagenome_2_FD_207603 | JGI IMG/M metagenome (GOLD analysis project Ga0326726, IMG submission 207603) | Lab enriched peat soil microbial communities from Michigan Hollow, Ithaca, NY, United States - MHF15MN | ecosystem: Environmental > Terrestrial > Soil > Wetlands > Peat | place: USA...
GGTCGTGATCGCGTATGTCTCGATGCATGGAAGCACTCAGAAGATGGTGGAATACCTTACCGATGCCTTGATCATACGAGGGATCACAGTAAAACCCTTCAACCTGACCCGTACGGATATCGGGGAACTTGCGGTGTCCCTTGTTGATGCAGCAACGGTGGTTATTGCAACACCTACGGTTCTTTTCGGTCCCCACCCTCAGATCGTCTATGCCACCTATCTTGCAAATCTGCTCAAACCCAAGATTCGTTTCGCATCGGTGATCGGATCCTATGGCTGGGGCGGGAAGACGGTTGAAACAATTGTTAAAATGCTTGACCATGTTAAAGTTGAGGTCATTGAGCCTGTCATGGTGAAGGGTCTCCCGGATGAAACAACGCTCCAGGCACTCAACCGGCTGGCAGACGATATCTCAAATAAGCACCGGGAAAACAATCTCGCGAACTAAGAAGCAGTCTGGACGAAAAAGGTACGGAAGAGGAAGCACTGCCCTGTTCACAGCTTCGGACAAATCAAGGCGGAGAATCAGGAATCCGAAAAAACCGGCTTTGTACTTCTTTTTTATAAAGAGACGAAGGGACCGTACCCCCTCCCCCTCTGCGCTGATTGTTATAGTGATGTAATATCTGTCCAGGAGTTATCTCATTTTTTCCGGTAAGCACAAAGTGACTGGCGCGAAACCCGATGTGCTTCCTTGTTTTTTTTATTTTTTCAAAAAGCCGGAAAATCTGTTTTTTCTTAAATGCAGGCAAATACTAATAGAGAACCGGTGCTACCTTTTAGTGATGCAGCGACTTGAGCATATCTCCACGATTATAGCCGATCTCGGGGATATTTTCACCTTTATCGCACCTTTAGCTGCTGTCCCCATCATCGTCGCGATTCTTTTCTCCGAGTGGAATATGATACTGCCCATGGCGTCAGTCCCTGTCGTATTCATCGTCCTTGGAATGCTTTTTAAAAAACTTCCCCGCACAAGCAGGGGAGTCAGGCTTTCCACTGCGATGTGTTCCGTGGCCCTGTTCTGGCTTACCTGTGCTATGGTGAGTGGCATCCCTTTTATCCTCGGTCTGCACATGGGATTCACGGATGCGTTCTTCGAAGGGATGGCAGGATGGACAGGTACAGCGTTTTCGATGATCCGTTCGGTCGATACAGCTCCCCATGCTCTCCTTTTCTGGCGATCCTATATGCAGTGGATCGGGGGAATTGGCATTATTGCATTTATGATTGCAATGGCCAGCAGTACCGGTCTTCTCGGTTCAAAGATCTTCCGGACAGAGGGAAGAGATGAATCATTAATGCCCAGCGTGATCGCGACAGGGCGGGCACTCTGGAAGATTTACGGACTGTTGACCTTTTTTGCCATCGGCCTTATCCTGTTCACCGGACTTTCGTTATGGGAATCGGTCAATCTTGCTTTTACCGCAGTATCAACCGGCGGTTTTACCCTGCATGAAGGGGGTATCCTCTATTACAATAATCTGGCACTTCAACTTCTCCTTATACCGATAATGATTGCCGGTGCGCTGCCCTTCAAGCTCTATTATCTTATCGTGGAAAACCGGCGTTGGAGCCTTTTTGGGGATGAACAGGTAAAACTGTTCTTTCTTTTTTGCGGGATCGGGATTGCAGTAATAACCTATGATCTGGTTTTTTTCGGGAACTTCGAGTTCATGGCAGCACTTGAACAGGGTCTTTTTATGACCGTTTCGGGGCTCACAACCACCGGTTTCCAGAACGCGGACATTCATTCCTGGGCAGGCATAACCCTGTTTTTCCTTACCCTGCTCACGTTTATCGGAGGAGCATCCGGCAGCTCTGCGGGGGGGATCAAACTAAAACGGGTTGCTCTTGCTTTTCGAACACTGTTCTGGTGGTTTCGCAGGCTCTTCGTCAGCGGGAAGGTGCTCCTGCCTTTCAGGATCGAAGGGAAGACAATCCCGAGAGCTACCGCAGAGCTGGAAGCTGCAAAGAACATGCTTATCATTATCCTTTCAGTAGTTACCATCTTTATTGCCACTCTCTTTGTAATGCAATTCCTTGTTACCACATACCCTATCACCGATATCGCCTTTGAAGTTGTTTCGGCTTTCTCTACCTGCGGTATCAACACCGGGTATGTATCTCCGGACATGCCCATCATTTCAAAGTGGATTTTTATCGGAGTAATGTGGGTAGGGCGACTGGAAGTGATACCTGTTGTGATGCTCTTTATGGCTTTGTTCAGAGAATCTGACTGAAAAACCCCGATTTTAAGAAATGATACGTTCTAACGCAACTTTACTTTCCCTAACATCAGAAGATCTAATATAAATTGCCGGACCATAGTATGGTGATGAAACAGATAGCCCTGTATGGCAAGGGAGGCATCGGCAAATCTACGACATCGGCAAATCTGTCAGCTGCACTTTCCCTCCAGGGCCTGGATATTATGCAGATTGGATGTGACCCCAAACGGGACAGTACCCGGATGCTGATGCACGGAACTTTTATTCCTACCGTCATGGATCTGGTCCGGGTCCGGGGTGAATCTGCTCTCTCTCTCTCGGATATAGTTTATACTGGTTTCAATGGCGTCCGGTGTGTAGAGGCAGGAGGGCCGGAACCAGGAGTCGGGTGTGCCGGAAGAGGGATTATTGCCACATTCCAGCTTCTTGAAAAATTCGGAGCACTCAGGGGGGATGTCATTGTTTATGATGTCCTCGGGGATGTCGTATGTGGCGGATTTGCCATGCCTATGCGGGAAGGTTACGCACAGGATATCTATCTGGTTACCTCGGGGGAATTGATGTCCCTGTATGCTGCGAATAATATCTGCAAAGCAATAAAGCGTCTGTCATCGCGGACAAAGAGCACGTGCCGGCTTGCCGGGGTCATCTGTAATGCGAAGAACCAGCCTCACGAAGAAGAGCTCGTGAGTGAATTTTCAAAGCGTGTAAACAGCTCGCTTATCCAGTTTATCCCCCGGGACCGGGTTGTGCAGCTTGCAGAACTTAACCGGAAGACGGTGCTTGAGTATGATCCGGAATCCGCTCAGGCCTCACAGTACAGATCCCTTGCAGCACGTATTATGAAAAACACCCGGTTTACTATTCCGACCCCCCTTGAAATCGATGACCTTGAATCCCTTGCCTTTGAATTTATCTAGGTTCGGGGGGTGCACTCTTACCGGAGCACTCTCGGTGACTACTCAGGTAAGGGATACCGTCACGATAATACACGGGCCAAAAGGGTGTACCCACCATAACTTTTCACTTCTTCATGCGACAGCGTCTGAGAACGACCGCGTAACCCTTCCGGATTTGGTCTCTACCGGACTCTCTGACAGCGATATCATATTTGGTGGCGAAGAAGCGCTCGGGAAGACGCTTGAGTCAGTTGCACACCGGAATGTCAGCGCCATCTTTGTTCTTTCAACCTGCATTGCTGATACCATAGGAGATGATGTTGCGGCAGTCTGTCGAAGAGATTGTGGCGTACCTGTATTTCCCATCCGGAGCGGGGGGTTTCTTGGGGGAACGTTCCAGAATGGTGTTAGTAATGCCCTTGCTGCCATTGCTGATATCACAGAACCCTGTCAAAAGGGCTGGTGCGTAAATATTATCGGAGAAAAAAATCTCGAGTATGAAGTTGAAGAGAACTATACAGAAGTTACCCGGTTACTTACGGCACTCGGTATATCTGTCAATCTTCGGTTCGTGCGTGACTGCTCCATGACTGACATAACCCGCCTCGGTGCGGCGCGGCTCAACATCCTTCGGGACGATGATCTGCTGCCTGTTGGCGAACAGCTGCACCGACGTTTTGCCACACCTTTTATCCCGTCTTTTCCGGTTGGACTGGCAGGAACTGTCGGCTTTCTTGAGTCGGTGGCAGAAAGTTTTGGTGTGAAATACCTGCGAGCTGTACGGGAAGAAAAGGACCTGCAGGAAGCAGTTTTTACAGAATTTGACGATATTACCGGCACTTCAGTAACATTCGATCCTTCCCTCAAAGATTCTGATTCATTCAGGCTGGCCTGCGAAGTGGCAGACCGGATCGATATCACGAGAGATCATAACGGATGCAGGGTTCCCCTTGAGTTATCACCCCCGGTAGGAACCGCCGGGGTCAGGCGGATGCTCCACCGCTGGAGGCGTGCGATCCATGCCTGAGTGCGAAAATCCACTCTGGCCGTGTGCTATGACCGGAGCCGCAGCCTGTCTTGCAGGTTTTGATGGAATAACTGTGGTCATCCATGGATCAAGCGGGTGCTACTATTATCCTGCCACACTTCTCCATGTCCCTCTCCATGGCACCTTTATCATGGAGAACGAGGTAATTTTCGGTTCAGAACAGCGACTTCATGAAGTTCTTGACGGACTTTCCGGAAAGGGTGAAAAGATCGCTGTTGTTATGACCTGCGTTCCTGCAATACTTGGTGAGGATGTGCGGTCGATCCTCAAAGATTACGACGTAATCATCGTAGACAGTCCGGGCTTTTCAGGAGACGTTGAGGCAGGATACAAAAAGGCGCTCTCCATTCTTGCACCTTCGGTTGATCCCGACAGGGAAGGGATAAATATTGATGGAGCCTGCATTTTCGATCCATTTTCCTGTGGCAATGTACAGGAAATTGTCCGCTTGCTGGGTCGTGCATCAGTACCCGTGGGCACTGTTTTTTGCAGGGATCGACTTGAGCATGTGGAACATGCCGCAGCATATACCCTGGGGACAAACAAGGATTTTGCCAGTGGTGTCGGTTCGTGGCTGGGAGGGACGCTAGGGTTTGAAGAGATTCGTACTACATTTGAGAAAATTGCTTCCATCTGCCCGGAAGCAGATATCAATCCGGTTCACGAAGACATTGAGCGGGAAAATGAGAGAATTGTCAGGGCATGTGATAAATTTCTTCGCAGGTTTGATCCCCCTCATGCCATAATTTTCGGAGGGTTTTCGTATGCAACATTTGCTGCAAAAACCCTGAAACAGTATCTTGATGCAGATATCCAGTATGTCGGGTCCCGCAACGAACCGGGGATCTCGCCTTTCCCAGGAGGGCACGTGCAGGGGTTTTCCCGGGTAACATCACTTATCCGGCAGTTTAATCCCGATCTCGTCATAGGTTCATCGTTCGAACGATCCGTCGATACCTGTAGGCCTTTTGTCGGCCTTACACCCCCACTCAGGGGGAGGGTGAAGCTGGCCCCGCATTCGATAGCAGGTATTTCAGGTACCCTCTCATTTGTCGAGAACGTACTGAATGCATGCATGGATCGGAAAAAATAACAAAAAAAAGCATGTCAGGACAGTTCCGGTTGCCGCTTTTATCCTCCTGAAGGTCTTTAAGTTCACTTTCACCCCGCGCAGGCTGACAGGTTATATACCCACAATCCCAACGCCGTAGTACGACAGAAGGTGATAGTGTTGATGGAAAAGGCAGGGTATCTCCAAAGGACCGGAATCAGGGCAGTTGACCATGACGGGGTCATGCATGAAGTAATCGAGATACATGTCCACGGTTTACGCTTTGGGATTCGTAGAGATGGTCTCGCCGGTGCTGTCACCGGTCAGGTATTTGTTCAGGTCGAAGAGCTGACCCATAACTGGAATTACTATCTGGGGTCCACATGCGGACTTGCCCAAGTATCGGTGTCAGGCAAGGCCCTGAATATAGATCTTTTCAATGACGGAAACTTTACCGTATCTTTAAGAGCACTCCGTAACGTGATGTACGGAAAAGATCGGTATGCCTTCATCATGAAAATACCGGAACAGACCATGCAGCTTTCCAGGACCAGAAGAGTGTCCCTGGATCAGAAACGAATATCTGCAGCGGTGTAATCTTCAGATCAGGAAATTTGCACGAATCGTACAACATTTATAGTCCTGCGACTGATGATCCTGAGTAAAGAGAGTTACCTTTTTTTTTTATGAAAAGGAACATCTTGTTCAACAACTCATGAAGGGCGTGAATCATGGCAGATGCGGAGAATTTTTACCAGGACCTTGTCGAGTCGTTGCAGGATCTTATCGTCAAGTTCAGTCCGGAGGGTCTTCTTCTTTATGTAAATTCTGCGTACTGTGATATCCTCGGAAAAACCCGGGAGGATCTGATCGGGAGCGTATTTATGCCGGTGAGTGGTGAACGTTATTCTGATGTAATCGCCACGCAGATGACCAAGCTTTTCCGTCCTCCTTTTTCCTGTACCGTCGAACAGTGGATACATACACCTAAAGGAATGCGATGCATCAGCTGGTCTGCGCATTCGGTTCTTGAAAACGGGACCACCATAGTGGCAATCGTCGCATCCGGCCGTGATATTACCCGAATTAAACAAGAGCAGAAGGCAACAAAAAAGAAAGATGCCGAGCTCATGTTCGTCCTTGAGAGCGGGAATCAGATGTACTATTCCCATAATCCTGATCATGTGGTGAAATTCGCCAGTCCTAGAATACGCACACTGCTGGGTTGCCGTCCACACACAGGAAAACGCGTGTGGACTGATTACCTGACTGATAATCCTGTGAATGCTGCAGGTCTTGAACGAACGATCAGGGCAATTTCATCCGGGAGACGTGAACCTCCTTACCGTCTGGAGATAAAAGGAAAAGACGGACGCATCATCTGGGTTGAAGTTAACGAAGTTCCGGTTGTCAGGGACGGGAAGACTGTCTCCATTGTCGGGTCTGTAGTGGATATAACTGAGAAGAAGCTTGTGGAAGAAGCGGTTGCCGAAGCTGAAGATCTCTTCAAAGATTTCGGTGTCAAAAAACGTATTGATACCCACGCCTCATTGCCTCCTGCAAAAGGTCCGGTAAATTATTTCCGGTATATTATATCGGGCGGCTCTGAAGAGGATGAGGATGAAGAGTTTCCTGAACTTCCCAAAGACTTAAAAAAACTCATCCGGGAATAACTACTACGGGTTTTGGAAGGGCCGGCGGTTCCCGCTACAGAGAATAAAAGCAATCTAGTCCCCGGATTTTTTTATCCAATGACGATTTTTTTAAAATTTTGTAACGCTTACCGGGGTTTCACCACCTAGGCTCCCCCCACAACAGGAGGATCCCCGAGAAGGCAAAGGTCCTCCATCGCTATGTTGAATGCGGGGCAGTAGGAGAAAGGAGCATTTTTCCCCTCCTTCATCACGTAAGTCCTCGTATTTCATATCATAGCGGAAGGAATTATTCAAGAGACATTTTTAAAAAATTATGAAAAAAAATGCGAAATAACTATCATGTTACAAAAAAATTACTTGCCTTTCTTTATAAAATCAGCGATAAACGATCCCGCGTCCATCGTTCTTGCCGTACCGCCCATGTCTTTTGTTACGATACCGTCTTTTATGCTCTGCTCAATGGCAGTGACAATTGCAGCAGCGGCCTTGTGTTCCCCGATGTGGTCAAGTAGTAACGAACCGGCCCAGATCGTGGCGATGGGATTTGCCACACTCATATTCGCGTACTTTGGTGCTGAACCGTGAATAGGCTCAAACATTGAGGTTCCCTTAGGATTGATATTTCCTCCCGGTGCAAGTCCGAGGCCGCCCTGGATCATTGCGCCGAGATCGGTGATGATATCGCCGAACATGTTGGGTGTAACCACGACATCAAACCACTCAGGATTTTTCACAAACCACATGGTAATGGCGTCAACGAAGGTGAACTCGGTTGTGACATCAGGATACTTTTTTTTCGTTTCTGTGAACACATCCCGCCAGAGCCCGTACACTTCGGAGAGCACATTGGCCTTGTCGACCGACGTGAGTTTCTTCTTCCTTTTCTGTGCACGGTCGAATGCATAGGTCTGGACACGGCGTGACCCCTCACGGGTAATTACTCCAATCTGGTACGCAATTTCCTCGGCATCGCTCTCAACATCAAGGCCGAACCTGACGCTGTACATTTCGCGGACAACATTCAGTTCCTTCTTCTCCTGCTTCCTGAACCGCGACCCGATCCCGACATAGAAGTCCTCGGTGTTTTCCCTGACTACGACAAAATCGATGTCTTCCGGTCCTTTTCCCGCAAGTGGGGTTTCGACACCTTCGAGAAGCCTGATGGGCCGGAGGTTGACGTACATGTCGAAATGAAAGCGGAGCGCAAGGAGAATGCCTTTTTCGAGGATACCTGGTGTCACCCGCTCGTCGCCGATGGCACCGAAAAGGATTGTCTTGAATTTCGAGAGTTCCTCAAGTTCATCCTCGGTGATGAGTTTTCCTGAATGAATGTACCTGTCGGCCCCGATATCAAAATCAGTCCACTGGATATCGAAGTTGAACCGTTCTCCTGCCGCTTCAAGCACCTTCTTGCCTTCGGCCACTATCTCCGGGCCGATCCCGTCTCCTCCTATTGTTGCGATTTTGTACATACCGGTAATTCCTTCAGATTCTTTGCATATTCCACAAGCCCGCCGGCATCGATGATGCCCTGCATGAACTCCGGCACCGGCTCGATCACAAAATGCTTTCCCTCCGCCTCAATGAAACCCTTCTTGAAGTGCAGGATAACCTTTGCTCCATCAGCTATCTTGTCTGCATCTCTGCACACTACGGGAAGCACTCCGACATTGATCGAATTCCGGAAGAAGATACGGGCAAAAGACTGCGCGACAACGATCTTCACACCTCCCCCGATGAGGGCGAGCGGGGCATGTTCACGAGATGATCCGCAGCCGAAGTTACTTCCTCCGACAACGATATCACCCGCTTTTACCCGTTTCGCATACTCGTCCCGTGTCCCCTCAAAAGCATGCTTTGCCAGTTCCTTTGGATCGTAGATCGTCAGGAACCTGCCGGGAATGATTGCATCCGTATCGATATCATCTCCAAACTTCCAGACTCTCACGTTCAGACCTCCCGAGGATCGGTAATAACACCGGTGATCGCACTTGCAGCCGCAGTTGCCGGGGAGCAGAGGTACACCTTGCCTTCGGTGCTCCCCTGTCTCCCCTTGAAGTTCCGGTTCGACGTTGACAGTGATACCTCTCCGGACGCCAGCAGCCCGAACGCTCCACCCATACAGGGACCGCAGCATGGTGCTTCCACGAGAGAGCCGGCTTTTACGAACTTTTCAATGAGTCCTGCCCGCAGGCTTTTTATATATTCATCCCGGGATGCCGGAATGATGATGACGCGGACGTTCGGGTTGAACTTCTTCTTGCCCAGCACCTCAGCGGCCTCCTCCATGTCCTCAAACCGCCCGTTTGTACACGAACCGATGAATACCTGGTCTACATGCGTGCCCGCGACTTTGCTGACTGGTACACCGGTATCCACATTATGCGGTACGGCCACCTGTGGCTCCAGGTCAGAGACATTGTAGGAGCGTCTTGCTACAAAGTCAGCATCATTATCGCTCTCCAGCGGGAACGATCTCATCTTCCGCCGTCCTTTCATGTAATCCCAGGTTATTTTGTCCGGCGCGACTATCCCTGCCTTTGCTCCCATCTCAATAACCATATTGCAGCAGGTCATCCTCCCGGCCATATCGAGCTTTTTGATGGTCTTTCCTGAAAATTCGATCGCCTTATAGGTTGCCCCATCGGCACCGATGTCCGCAGCGATAGACAGGATCAGGTCTTTTGCACCGACACGCCGGGGGAATTTACCGGAGACCTCCGCACGGATGGTCTCAGGCACTTTGAAGTACAGGGCGCCATACTTCAGGACAAAACCCATATCGGTTGAACCGATCCCGGTTGCAAACGCACCGACTGCGCCATACGTACAGGTATGGGAATCTGCACCGACCACAATCTCGCCCGGTGCTGCCCGCCCTTTCTCCACAACAACCTGATGGCAGACACCCTCGTTGATATCATAATTGTGGATCCCCTGCCCGGCTGCAAATCTCCGCATATATACCTGGTTCTCTGCAGCGGGAATAGAATCAGCCGGTACCTGGTGATCAAAGAGCATGATGACGCGTTCAGGATCAAAAACTTTTGTTCCTCCCATCTCGTAGAACTTCTGGATCGCAAGGGGGCCGGTAATATCATGGATCATCGCCCCGTCAACAGGCGTCATGACTACTTCACCGGCTTGAATGTCCCTGCCACATTTTTTAGAAAATATTTTCTCTACGATCGTAGCTCCCATGCTGTATCGGGGTACTATTAAGTGCTCAATGATATTGTAGTTTGGGGGGAACCGGTTTGCATCGATAACTGCCAGTATTTTCGTAGTTAAGGCAATCTTTAAAGTCCAATCCAGACAAGTTCAAGTGATGGTTATGATGAGAAAGATCATTTCATTCACACTGGTCATGGTTATTCTTGGGATTGCATGTATTGGCAGCGTTGCAGCTGCCACAACAGCGACCTGTGACGACAAAGTGATTCATTCAACCGGCAGCGGCAGTGTAATCGGGACTCCCGACAGGGCACAAATAACGTTTGCTGTCGAAACGGAGAATCCTGATGTAAAAGTCGCGCAGCAGGTGAATGCTGTGCAGATGACGAAGGTCATTGATGCGCTCGTTACTGCAGGTCTGCCAAAGGACGCGCTTAAAACGACCGGGTACTCAATTTATCCGGTGTATGATGACTACACAAAACCGATCCTGGATCAGAAAATACGGACCTATCATGTGACAAACTCCCTGACGGTCACGCTTCATGACGTGAACAGGACAGGTGAAGTGATTGATATTGCGGTGGCAAACGGAGTAAACCAGGCAAATTCCATCCAGTTCCTGCTTTCCGAGGAACAGGCACGGATACTCCGGACTGAAGCCCTGAAAGAAGCGGTATTCAATGCCCGCGCAGATGCTGATACTGTCGCAGCCGCGCTGGGCACCGTCATTACTGATGTAAAAAGTGCTGATATCAGCGGGGGGTATTCCCCGGTACTGTTTGAAAATTACCAGGCTGCCGATGTGATGGCAAAATCAGCTGCTCCAACCCCAATACAGCCCGGGGATGTGACCGTTACTGCACAGGTATCCATCACGTACTCTATCCGGTAATCTGATGAGGATCTCTTCACAACTTTTTTACATAAGCAGCGTGTGATTATCTCATAAAGCATACGCACTATCCGGGTTTTCCGGATACCCTCAGGCAAAAATTTCGAATATCCCAAAAATTGCGGATACAATAGGACTGATTTTGATATGGAACGCAATATCGGCTTTAAAGAGCGAAGGTATATTGAGGAACTGAGAATTCTCACAAAATCCACTGCCTTTGACTGCGTGATCGATGATCGTTTTGACCGGGTGATCTATGTAATCCGCCAGGGCGACATGGGTCTTGCGATCGGGAAAAAAGGGGATAACATCAAACGTCTTCAGAGTGTGCTCGGTAAGCGGATCGAGATGGTGGAGTACGCTGAGACACCAGAGGAATTTATCACGAATATCTTCAAACCTGCCGAAGTTGTGAGTATTGAAAGGGGCGCGGAAAACGGGCCAATGAACGTGTTTGTGAAGCAGAGGAGCGACCTTGGTATCGCTATCGGAAAGGCTGGGTGTAATATCGAAAAAGCGCGCATCCTCTCCCGGAGGTTTTTTGGGCTGGATGTCGGGGAAGTTCTTCTCTTCCCGGAGGGACCATGAAAAGCACGGTTGATCCTGCTGTTATCGCAACCATCTGGTCTGTTATTGCAGAAAGGGCAAAAACCCCTTCGCAGGAATCCTATACAAGCCGTCTCCTCACAGATGACAAAGGTATCGATAAGGTGCTCGAAAAGGTTGGAGAAGAATCTACAGAATTTATTATTGCTGCAAAAAACGGTGTGAACGAGCGTACCATCCAGGAAGCATCTGATCTCATATTTCACCTTCTCGTCGCGTTACGTGCAGCTGATATCGATCTGTCCGATGTGATGCAGGAACTTGAACGGCGGCGGAAATAGAGTTCGCAGATTTTTTTAAAAAAAAAACCGGAAATATCTGGTATTCCACCCCACTCCACCATGGCTTCCCGGATCCGATAATCCTAAAAAGGTAATATACTGCCATCGATCATAAGTCCGGGGGAAATAGGGGAGCATTGTCCTCTGTTTACGTTTCATTTTTTCATCATAAATCTTAGAGAAAAATTTAACAAACGCCTGTTACATTTCCCAATGTTTCCCTAAAGTTCGTAACTCTTTCCGCTTTTTTCATAAAAACTGTTATCCTCCGATATCAATTCCGAGATTGGCACTCACTATCCCTTAATTACGATGATGAACCGAGAAGCCGGAATCAATAAAAGTTAAAAAATTCGCACTACCCGCCGTGACTCCGAGAGGGTCCTGAGGCGGAAGTCCATGTACACAATATGAGTCGGGTGTTTAACCGAATCGATTCAAATCAGTAAGTACAGAGAACTAAAAAAATCGTGTTTCTTCTATTTTCTCAAAAACGTGGACAGGTCTACCATGGGTGGAAGATCCACTGATTTCTGACCTGCCGACACAAGCACATTTTCATCGACAAACAGGGGAACATCCGCCCGGAGTGCAAGGGCAATGCCATCGCTGGGACGGCAGTCAAGATATTCCTTGTGATGTTCTGCAGAAAGCACCAGCTGGGCGTAATAAACGCCATCCTCGAGGCTGTCAATCTGCAGATAATGTACCGTAATGGAGAATTTTACAATCAGGTCCAAAAAAAGATCGTGAGTGAATGGTCGCGAGAGAATTTCCTTGTTTTTTGCACTGTTGATGGATACAGCTTCCCAAAGCCCGATAAATATCGGAAGATTTCGTTCACCTCCATCAGAGAGTACTACAAGGGGGACCGTAGTTGCGTCATTCGTGGTGACAAATACACCTTTTACCTCACACCTGATCTGGGTCATGCCTGTTCACAATGGTTGATGTCAAGAGTGATAAGAGTTAAGGTTGGTGAAAAAATGCTTCATTCCTTGGATTTTGCCTCACGACGGACAATAATAATACTTGAGAGAACACCAAGTGCGATATTGAAATAGTAGAGGACGACCCTCCAGATGACAACGAAAATTCCGACGATTGATACGGGAATGAACAGGGAATACATCGAATATGCCCCAGCCTCTGCGATACCGGAGCTTCCGGGAGTGAGCGGAAGCATCATCAGGATTGCAAGGATGAGCTGAATTACAAATGATTCCAGGAAAAGCGGTGGCTGCGCGAGCCCCAGAAGGATGAGAGATGCGGTGCAGATCTCTGAGAGCCAGTAGAGCAGGGTGAACAGCATTCCCCACCATAGTCCCCCTTTCGCACTTTTCATGAATTTTTTCACCGCTTCATTGAAATTATCGATCTCCTTGTCAGCCCTCTTGACGAGCACTTCCACCCGGGTGCTCTCCCAGCCACGGGTAAAGAATCCGGTGATATGGTTTACCAGCTTTTTTACGACGTCAGGTCGCTTTATTGCAAGGTAAAAGAGGAACAGGCATCCTGCAACAAAGATCCAGGTAATGTAGACCATAACTTCTGAGATTGTTCCGAGACTCTTCCACTGGTCTGTCAGGACAATCATGGCAAAGGCTGCAAGGGCAGCAAGCGCAACGCCATCCAGCACCCTCTCCATAATTACAATTGCCGTTGCATCTCCGATTGGCACGTTCGCCCGGTAGAGTTCGTGAACACGCACCGGCTCCCCTCCCGCCTGTGCAGGAGTTATCGCAGCGGCGAGAAGGTTGGCAAAAACAAGGTTCAGACAATAGAAAAAACCAATACGGTAACCGAGTGAACCAGACATCTTCTGGACACGGAATGCCCAGAAGCACATAGTAAGGATATGAGTCAGAAATGCGAGAAGGAGGAAGACAGGATTGATCTGCCGGATGTACTGGATTGTATTTTCGTTGATGGTGAGGAACAGGATAATAACCAGAACGAGAAGGGAGAACCCGATCGAAATGTAAAGCCATTTTGCCTGTGACTTCTCCATAGGGGCTCCTCGTCAGACAACGCACACACTTTTGTGCATAGTATCTTTACAAATTATTGAACATAGTATAAACGCTTTTATGACTTGAACCTGTGTCCAACCGGACCTGCAGACAAAAATTAACAAAGGAAAAGGAACACGGTCACGATCAGATAGTGAAGAGATCCCGCTCTGCAATGACGCGGAAGAATCCGGCAGTTACACCGGCATCAAGCCATCCATGTCCATAACTGAAACTTGCAAGGGCGTCTTCCTGCGAGCCGGATTTCAGGAAATAATTCCCGCGCTTGGCATAGACATGAGCAATTGTATGAATGCGTTTTGCAAAACCATAACTGGTTGTCGCTGGATCCGGGGCACATTTCACCGAGGACGCGGCAGTATCCAGCAGATGTGCATAGCGACAAGTTTTCTCCTCAAGTTTTGACGTATACACCGGCTGAAGGAGTGCGTGGGGTTCCAGAAAAGGACATACAGGAGTTGCGGTGGTTACTAGCATTCCTGATGACAAACCAAAATGCAGCCAGCCAAAACCGTAATAAAAACATGCCAGTGCATTGACAGGATCTCCCGCTAAAAAAAAGGTAATCCCGTCGCTTTCGTAGGCACGTGCCATTTCCAGGACCGACGCTGCAGTTTTGTTAATAGGGGTGTTCTCCGGCGCTGTGATACGGGTTGTCGAAAGCACGGCAGAAAACAGGATCTGGCAATCGGTAATCTTCATAAACCGGCAAACATCTCCAGGTACGAGCGCTCCATATCGTGGAGTTCTGCGGGGACGATCAAAATGTGCAGCGGAGGGCCGAAATCAAAAGATTTCAGGGTATCTGCAGATCCGGCTTTTACCCGGGGATTTGCAGATCCTGCCTGTGCAATACCGACATATAGAGGCAGCAGGATCTTTTTTTCTTCAGCCATTTTTTCGAGAAGATCAACTGCTTCAGGGACGATCATGCAGTGGTCATCCTGGATATCAAGATACACCAGCGTGTGCAACCGGAGAGACAGGTTCCGCGCGATTACATCGACAGACGTTGTCGGGAACCAGTTCTTCTGCGGGAAAGGGAGGGAACAGGACTTTCCAAACCGGTAGTTCTGGAGCCCGGAAAGACCGCAGACTGCACTTGAAATGGATGCAGCGTGAATAATCGCAGTTTTTATTCCCCTTGCAGCGGCACGCATTCGCAGATCTGCATGAGTTGTGGAGACCATCGGATCCCCTGCGCAGAGAAATGCCACGTTTTCCTTCTCCGCTTTGTCCAGGAGTTCTTCGGGATGCTGTTCCACATCTTCCCGTCCTAGCAGGCGCACGGGCTTTCCATAATGCCTTGCGAGATCTTCATACGAAGTGCCTATGAGCCGGGATGTATAGTTTTCAAGAAAGATGTGGTCGGCGTTCCGGATATTCAGGAGCCCTTTTTCTGAAACATCGTTTTTGTCATACAGCCCGAGACCGATAAATGTCAGCATTGTTCACACTCCTCAAAAGTCGTTGAATCAGACAAAATCCCCATAAAACGAGTAGGGATAATTATCATGAGTTGCTTTTTCTTTGCCGCAAAAAAACCTGATCAGTTCCGTCCGCTCCTTCGCTTTTGGCCGTTACCTTGTATAAATTGATCATGTTATGAGCATGTTTATAATCGTCCCTATCGTCAGACCAAGGAATACGGTATAAACCGATATAAGGATAGCAATTCGAGCTCCCAGCTGGCGATAAAGTACAGCAATCGTGGAAATGCAGGGAACGAAAAGTACGCTGACGATAGCAAAGGTATAGAGCTGTCCGGCTGTCATGACCGAACCAAGATCGGCAGTACCAGACAGGACCGCAAGTGTTTCGAATGCGAGTTCTTTCCTGAAGATCCCGAACAGCAATGCTGTTGAGGCATATTCCGGCAACCCGAGCAGGGTGACGGTGATAGGGGCAACCAGTTGTTCGAAGATTTCGGTCACACCGTAATACTGGAGAAGTCCGAGTCCTATACTGGTAATGATCAACAGTGGCATCGCAATAAAGAGGAACTCTTTGATCCGGAGCCAGGATTTTGCCAGCACAAGCCGGGCCTGTGGCCTGCGGAGGGCAGACATCTCCACAATCATGCCAAACTGCTCACCGGGCGTGATGCGGGTCAGCATCACTGCGGTGAGAATAATGAGAATAAAAACGATAATATAGACGGAAAAAGCCCAGAAAATCCCGACAAAAGCAGCAACGATGCCGGCAATAACAACAGTCCGGGCGGAGCATGGGACCATGCTGATGAGAAATGCTGCGATGGTCTGTTCACGGCGTGTCTTTAAGATACGTATACTCATCACCGCAGGCACCGTGCATCCAAATCCTATCACCATGGGAATGATTGCTTCCCCGTGAAGGCCAAGCCGGTGCATAGCCCGGTCGGCAAGAAAAGCTGCCCGGGTCATGTATCCTGTATCCTCGAGCAGCGAGAGCCCGAGGTAAAATGTGAAGATAAACGGGAATGCGATGCCGAGACCGGCTTCGAGCGCAACCAGGACAGAAAATCCTATTCTCTCTGCCAGAGGGGGTAATCCCAGTGAGGTAAATGGCAGGATAATGTACATGGTAAAGTACTGGACTATTATCCCCTCCATCCACGAGCCAATGAGAAAGACAGAGAGGAGCAGAGAGAAAAGGATGGCACAGAGGATTGGTACCCCGGGATATACCCGGGTGAGGAGACTGTCCAGGTCGTAAGTTTTTTTCCGGTCTCCCTGTCTGACTGCAGACGCCGCAATCTTACGGGACAAATTATGGCGGTTTGTTGCAATGATCTGGCGGACTGACATGCGGTGGCGCAGTTCGATCTCGTGGGCAACAGCGCCTGCGGCATCAAGGAGCATCCTGTCCTCTCCGGTTCCCTGAAGAGCAAGCAGACTTTTTGAGCGGGGTGTTCCCAGGGTTTTTTCAAGACTTTTGAGTGCCGCTTCGATATGATGGTCGTAAGGTACCTGCAGGGTGGCAATTTTTGCAGAACCGAGTGCAAGAGGCAGGATGCGGTCAATATCCCTTCCTTCAGATGCGGCAGTAAGGAGAACCGGGACTCCGAGATGGGATGAAAGCTCGCCGACATCGATGATCAGCCCCTGCCGTTCTGCTTCGTCAACCATGTTGACTACGGCGATAATTCGCGGCGAGAATTCAGTCGCCTGGGTAAAGAGGTAGAGATTTCGCTCGAGTTTTGTGGCATCGAGCACAGCGACAATGACTTCTGCTCCTCCCTGTTCAAGGAATTTGCGGACCAGCAGTTCTTCTTCGGAGTTTCCGTCAAGGGAATAGATCCCGGGCAGATCGACAATCTCGATCTTCTCTTTTTTATAGCAGACATTCCCGCACTCGAGGCAGACAGAGGTTCCGGGATAACGGTTTACCTCGATGCCAAGTCCGGTGAGCTGGTTGAAAATGAGCGATTTTCCCACACCAGGATTCCCGAGAAGTGCAATCTTCATAATGAGCGTTCCACGCCGATTGCAGAAGCGATTTCGGGGCTTAAAGCCACATCGCATCCTTTAACCTGCACGACAAGAGCCCCGTCGGATAATTTTCGTTTTATTGAGGCACGTTCCCCGGGTACCATGCCAAGATCAAGGAGGCGTTTGGCACATGCCCTTCCATGGATACAGTGGATGATGACCTGTTCCCCTTCGGCGCAATCAGAAATACTGGGACACGTACAGTCACAATCTTCCACGGCACAGGGTGCGGTACCCGTCCCATGTTTCCCATCCCATGTATGGTGCCGCAGGCCTTCCTGTTTCACGATTAACCTTCCCAACCGGTCAATGGTTTCATCCGATACTGCATGCTCGAGCGTGCATGCTTCATCGGAGGCAGCGGTAGTATCCATACCGAGGATCTCTGACAAAAAACACTGGAGCGTTTCATGTTTTTTTATGACGCTCTCCCCTGTCAGTTTCCCTTTTTCAGTAAGTGCAATCAATTCCCCGGATAATAAGGAGACATCCCCGCTGGAAACAAGGTCTTCCACATCAGCACGTACCTCGGATTCCGTTTTACCCGCGGCCAGCGCCAGCTCTGCGTAATGAGGGAGATGAGCATTTTTCTCCGAGAACTGCTGGATGGCTTCCAGATAATCTTCCCGCACGGAGGGCTGCATAGTGGTACTCTTTTACTATTTTTAGACTCCTGACGACTTTATGGGTTTGGGTCTGTTTCACAAAGAAAAATTTGTGCACTGCTACAAACTATTAACCATGAAGCCCCAAACAAATGAAAAGATAAAAAAAAATAAATGTCATTTTATCGGGATTTCCGGGGGACGATGATTTACTGGTTTTACGAATACCTGCTCAAACGACAGATAACTGAGTTACCGGGTCATGTATGCTTCATGATTAGCGGGCAGGATATGACGGAAGCGCCGGAAAACCTTATGCATATAACATCGTGGTGCAGCGAGATCTCAAAACACGTAGAAAAATCCCGGCATACAGAGAAGTCCGTTATACACGGTATCACGTTCCACATCAGCACACCTGACACCGGTGCGATAGAAGTCTGCCTTCCCGAAATCCGGAAAATCAGTACGATCGCCCGTCTTGTTCTCCATATCGGGGACAAGGAAGAGATCGCCGGCAGTGGGATGGACGTCGTTGTCGCGATCGGGAAGAGCGGGAAGGAGGAGATCACCGACTGTATCCGGAAGATGGCCCGGGACCATGTGCAGCCGTCAGATGTGGACGAGAAGATGCTCGAATCCTACCTGACCTTCAAATATACACCGGATGTCGTTATCAAGAGCGGAGGGGATCACCTTACAGATTTCCTCATCTGGCAGTCGGTCTATTCCGAGCTCTTCTTCTCAGATGTGAACTGGAAATATCTGCGGAAGGTGGACTTCCTGCGGGTTTTAAGAGATTACCAGTCGCGGATAAGAAGATTTGGGAAGTGAGTGTTTTTGCTTACAAGAAGATGGGATTTTGAAATACTTGTTTTCTCATTCGAATTTCTGAGAATCAGAAAACCGGATTCCTGATCATTTGTCCTGCCTGCCGGATCACTCTATTTTCACTTCACCCTCACCCCAATCCACGTCGGTGTCCCGTTCACCACCGTTTCCTTTACCGCGAACTGGTTTTTCAGGGTAACCGAGAACGATTTCTTGTCAGTGACCGGAAGAAGGCGATGGTCACGGCACCAGCGTTCGAACGTATAGTACATATCGTCTTTTGCGATGAGTGCAGTCTCGGTATCTTCACGGAGGATCATGGATGCGAAGAATTTTTTTGCGGCATCTTCTTTCTTCTTCTTCGGTGGTGCAGGTTTTTTTGATTTTCCTGCAGCGGGTGACAGTGTATTGATGGGCAGGGCCTCGTCTTCCGAGGCAGGAGCCGGCGTGCCGCTGGCGTTTTTTACTTTGGGGAGGTGTCGTGACTTTATCGTTTTTGCTGCCTGTGGGTCATCAGCGTTGATGATAGCGGGAACCTCCGATGCTTCATGTTTCGCCGGTCCATAGTTTGAGAGAACAGGTTTTCCATCTGCTGCGACGATGACCGGCTCCGGGACGATCCCTTCCGGAATCTTCTGCTGGCGGTAATCGATCCCCAGCCTCTCCGCAAGAGCACGGTTGCATGTTTCGCTGATGTCGATCTTCTGCTGGTATGCCTGATCCAGAATATCAGTCCTGATGACCACGGCTGCCTGGCGCCACTTCATACTACTCTCTTTTTTTCCTGCCATTCTTACTGTTGATCTGTCACTTTGGCGAAATATAGTACATGATCTTTTCCTGACGGGATTAAAAAAACCGGCTTGCTTCGGAGTGCTCAATTAACAGATGGTACTTTCAGCTCCGGGTCATCGGCAGCCTGGTTCAATCTGCCAGTCACGCCATGCCTCGAAGAAGCCCTGAACTGGGAGCTCTCGTGCATGAACGATTTTCATTACGCCTCAGGATAGATTTTCACACATGTCCGCTTCTGCAGAGAAAAAACCCTGATTTTTCTGTGCCGACATGCGCTGGTCATAGATGCGGATGGCACGCATAAGATCGATCTTCCTGAACAGGGGCCAGTAAGGAGCGCAAAAGTAAACTGTAGACTCGTGGCCGTTTGCAAGCCATGGCAGGAAGTTTGATGTCCGGTACTCGTTTCCTGTCCTGATGATAAGGTCGACCGGGGGAATCCCTTTGCCCCCGTGGATGTGCTCTTCCACCATGGCAGCATCAATCCGCCCGGGCGCGATCCTGTTGCGTTCGATGTCAGCAAGTATCTCCCGGGCAGCGAGCACGATCTCATTTCTTCCCCCGTAGGCAAGGGCGATATTGAGATGAAATCCCGTGTTGTCCTTTGTTGCCTCTTCTGCAAGCTCCACAGCCTCTTTCAAATCCGGGGGCAGGAGGGACCTGTCGCCCACCATCTGGACACGGATCCGGTATCGTTTCACCCGTTCGTCACGGAGTACCGCAAGGAACTTCTCCCGGAACAGAGCAAAGAGATGGTCAACTTCCTTTTTTTCCCGCAGGAAATTTTCTGTTGAAAACGTATAGAGCGTAATATGCCGGATACCGAGTTCCTGTGCCCAGTCAAGCATCTCCTCGGTCTTGTCAGCCCCGGCCCGGTGCCCTTTTGCCGCATCGATACCGAGGCGTTTTGCATAGCGCCGGTTCCCGTCCTGGATGATGGCAATGTGATTGGGCACATGGCGGTACTGCAATTTCAGGTATTTTTCATAGAACGGCTCGATAAGCGGGCGCAGGATCATAGCGGGGTCACCTCGACAACCATGCCCCCGTTGGGATAGCGTTCCACAACGTATTTTTTCCCGGGCAGTTCTTCAGTATTTTTTTCAAGCAGCCACCACGCCATCTCGATCCGGTCATCGGAGATCTCAAAACTCCCCGGATCAAATTTCTTTTCGCAGAACTGCATGCTGGCTTCCTTCGCGCCGGGCAAAGGCTCAAGCACGCCGTACACTATTGTCCCGTCCGGTGTAATTTCATCAAACGGGCGGGCGGTATTTTCTGCAATACGCTTGAGTCGTTCCCGCAGCTGTACCGAGTCCTTGAACGCAGATGAACACCAGTGCACTTTTTCGTGCCGGCACAATTCTTCCGCCCAGCCCCTTGCCCCCTCGATTGCATTGTGCAGTTCATCGGTAAGTTCATACCCCCGCTCCCGCATCGCGTACGCATTTGTCTCCCCCCATTCAAGTTCATTGATATTGAGGAAGTCAAGATGAGGGAGTGCAGGTATGAGAAGTTCCAGGCCCGGTAGTGCAGGTACTTCGATACCAATATCAAATCCCATCTCTTTTGCCCGCTTTGCCGATCTGATGTAGTCGGTATCGAGTATGGTATTCCAGCATTCATGCGGGGGGTGAAGCCGGATTTCGTCAACAAGCCCTTTCATCTGTTCCAGTTCTTCATCGCCGGGAGCTTTCGCAGTGTAGAGGTGTATCTGATGGTCAGGACCGAAATGATCCTTAAGCATCCGGCAATATCCGCAGACCCGTTCAAGACACAGGAGTGGTTCTCCGCCCGTTATTCCTGTACCGAGAGCGCTCATGTTCTCCGCTTCCTCAATCATCTGCGATGGAATATCGACCGGGTGCTCGTTTGCAAACACGGTATCAGTACCTTTTCGTTCACGGGAGAGTGGGCAGTACCAGCAGGAGCGGTGGCAACGTCCGGTAACAAAAAGCACCATCTTTGCGCCCTGATGGCAGAGAACACAGCCTTTTGAAAGTGACATACACAACCCCCTGGCGGGAATACCGGACAATTCTTGAAATTCTGTTCTTATTTATTCGTGAGCAAAGCACAAAACTCTTCTGTGCAACGCAGGGAAACATGTTGCAGGGGGAACTATATTTCTACGTTTTTAATGAGTAAAGCAAAAAAATGGTTATTAAAATGATCTTTTTAAGGAAAATACTAGGATTTCTGGCGAAGTGCATCTCTGTGTGAAGTTTGTCAGAATGAATACGGATACATGACAAAACGGGAACGTCAAATTCGTGACTCAAAGAGGGTTATATCCTGAGTGATTCCAGAAAACAAAAACTGAATTTTTTGCTTCAATGTCTGACAGGAGAAACCTTCGTATTCCGGCTTACCAGAAGATTAAATGCATCGTGCGTTTTGTTATACCGGACCAGTACATTCCGTACTTCAAGGATTGATCCATACGGGGCAGACGTAATAAGGTCATTTTCCGGTGTGATATGGTAGGAAGGCAGCACTGCATATACCGGTGTTTTCGCCGTTCCGTCACAGAGCTTGAATACATGTGATCTTGCATCGCCCAGTTCCCCGGACATTTTCATACCGGCAACATTGATCCGTTTTCCGATATGCAGGTGGAGTTTGGATAAACGGAGAAATTTCGATCCGGCAGGCAAACGAAAATTCTCCTTCCGCATTCCATCCTTGCGCAGGATAGCATAACTGTACTTGATATCGTTGTTCACGAACCGGTAAGAATCCTCACAGTGGGCAAGGGTCTCCATCAACCGGGATATCTTAATTGCAGGTGCAGTTTCAAAACTCCAGCAGCGTGGAGCAGTGCAGGGAGTCCCCCAGATAAAAGAACACGGGCTGAAGATCGATAACCCTTTGTTGTGTAACGCAGCAGTCAGCGATCGCATACGGGTTGCATTCTCCTCATCTGCAGGCTCGACGATCAGGATTGAGCCATCAGGGGCAAGCCGCCCGGAGATCTCTGCGACAAGGTCAGCCCTTACTGCCATGGTTGCATCCGGGAGTTCATTCAGGATATTGGAAAAGATCACAAGGTCAATTTTTTCTGGAAGTCGGGCAGGGTCCAGGGATCTGATATCTGTTTTGATCGGAGGTTTTATGGATACTCTGCCCCCTCTTGGCACGAACATATCGCGTAAATAGATAAATGCCTCGGCATGCTCATCAGATCTCTCTATTGAATAGATCGATGCCCGGGCATCATCAAGCCGTGAATAAAAATCAGCAATCGCGAGCGGGACAACACCCGGCCCGGTCCCGACATCGAGGATGTTCATGTTTTTTTTCAGCAGCCCGTCACCAGCGAGCTTCAGCAACAGATGCCCGGTCTGGATAAAATATACCGGGAAATGGTAGGCGAGATAACTGAGGACGCTATAGCCTTTTATATACTGCAGGGACCGTTTGAGTGAAGGTTTCCAGTAATCATCTTTCTGGGCGACAATAGCCCGGCGGAGGCGTTCAATAATGACCGGATCATCCCAGTCCTTCCCGACTTTTTTTGTGATGTAGTTTTCAATCCCCTGTGCAAGGGGCGCTGGTAGCTCCCGTTGCGCAAAAAAATTTTGCTGTCGTCTGAATTCCTCCTTGTTCAGAATATAGGATTGAGCAGGAGGGATACGAATAATCTCTACATCCCCGTTCCTTTTTTTTGCCATGAGTCCCAGAGCTGACAGCTCGGGTGAAATGACGCCCAGCAACTGGTGCACCGGCATCGGCTCATCGAGAGAAGGGATAATCTCTGACAGGAGAAATGCCGGTTTTTTTGCGGCTGCCTTTTTAAGGGTAAAAAGTAACTGATTTTCTGCCATTTGTTGCCGGTTACTTGGCGATGGGCGATATTACATCTTTGGATGCAGGTATTTTGGGCCTGATTATTTTTTATCCTGCGGCAGGATGATATACTGGACCGGCGAACATCCGGACGATCGTGAGCTATGTGTGGCAGGTATTCGTTAGTCTTTATCGACGATATTGGCAACAGGTTCAGGGTATTCAATCCGATGATCGGGTCACGGTCACGGTTCAATGTCGCGCCCGGGAATGAAATGCCGGTCGTCATCCGGAAAGATGCAAATGAGTTAGTCATCATGAAATGGGGGCTCCTCCCTCACTGGGTTCAGGAAGAAGAGAGTGCAAAACCATCGATCAATGCACGTGCCGAAACCGTGTATGAAAAACCTTCTTTCAGAGATCTCATTAAAAACCAGCGCTGTCTTGTTCCGGCATCGGGTTTCTTTGAGTGGAAAAAAGAAGGCAGTAAAAGAATTCCTTTTTTCCTGCACCTGCCGGAAAGTCCGCTCTTTGCCTTTGCCGGGCTCTATGACTGCCGGGCAGATTCCCGGGGAACTCTCCACTTCTCCTATACGATCATCACCAGTGAACCAAATGCGCTGGTTGCAAAAATCCATGACCGAATGCCATCAATTCTCCTGCCGGAGAACGAAGATCGCTGGCTATCAAAAAACTCCCTGAACGCCGCAGGCCTCAGTGAAATCCTTGCACCGTTTCCGGCAGAAAAAATGGCGATGTATCCCGTATCCCCGCGTATCAACCGGGTGGATGCTGACGATGAGAAGGTCATCCGACCAGTGATTTCTTTATTCAGCGAACTGACTCTTTAACGAGTGACTACGCATGCTTGACCATTGCCCGGGTGCCGCCAATATCAGAACGCCTACCCTGTCGATCAAAAAGTGTCCGCAATGCGGTGAGGAAGTAGAACTTTTCTCAAACGACATCTCCGTGAAATGCAGCGGGTGCGGTTTTGTTGTCTACAATGATATTGCATCCTGCGTCCAGTGGTGCAGGCATGCAAAAGAATGCGTTGGCGAGGAAATGTACAACAAGATGATAGCACAGAAAGATGCTCCCATAACGAAGAAGCAGGATATGTGATAATCCCGAGAAAACGACAGGAACCGATTTCAGTACAGATGCGGACCGTAAAAATCATCTGCATATGATGGGTTCCCGCATCAGAGCCCCTCAGCGAGGCACGGAGGCAGGGAGTTTTTTTTGAATTTTTTTTTGGTTTTCGATCCGCCGCGGGGGACCCCCCCGTCGGTAGCGGCGGTAACCCTTGTAAACGATAAACAGAAGGTCAACAATCCGGATATCAAATTAGAATCAACCATTTTTCAAAGGGAAATTCTTAAAAAAACCTGAATATACTATACTGTTCCGCACCTGTATCCTCGCCCCCAAATGAGATGACTCCTGACCAGGTTCCACGTCACCATTTCTTTTAGGCACCGGGCAGATATGTCGGACAGGACTGCCCTTCTGGCATCTTACTCATGTTTTGCAAATTCTCCAGAGCCCCAAACTGATTTTTTAAAAGAAAAGTCGATTAAGAAATTTCTCTCGTTTTTCAGACCGCCAGCATTCTCTCAATTGCCCTTCTGGCACGATGAGCAATCTCTTCAGGTACGGTAATACGGGGTTGCATGTCGAAGAGTGCCTGCCGGACTTTTATCAGGTCCGTTTTTTTCATATTAGTACAGACGGCATCAGCTGATAACGGATAGCATTTCTTTGTCGGGCACTCTTTCCGGATACGATGAAGGATACCCGTCTCCGTTCCGATAATAAACTCTTTTTCTTTGGATTCGCATACATGCCTGATGATACCCGAAGTGCTCGCGACATGATCTGCCAGATCAATTACTTCCGGGCGGCACTCGGGATGCACCAGGATCACTGCATCGGGATGAAGAATGTGTGCCTTGTGCACGTGCTCTGACGTTATCCGGTCGTGCACAATGCAGAAGCCTTCCCAGGGCAGAATCTCTTTATCGGTGAACCTCTGGGTATAGAGGCCAAGGTTACGGTCCGGAACAAAAAGTATCTGCTCTTCAGGTAAAGAGCTGACCACCTTCACAGCGTTCGAGGAGGTGCAGCAGATGTCACTTTCCGCCTTTACTTCTGCAGTTGTGTTCACATAGCAGACCACCGCTGCCTCCGGGAGCCGGGATTTCACGCGTTTCAATTCATCTGCCGAGATCATCTCCGCCATCGGGCAGCAGGCGTCGGGAGACGGCAACAGGACTGTTTTTTCCGGGGAGATGATCGCGGCGGTCTCAGCCATGAAATCAACACCACAAAATACGATAACATCGCCTTCCATAGTGGCAGCTGCCCTGGACAGTTCAAGTGAATCTCCGGTGAGATCAGCAATATCCTGCACATCTGCCGGCTGATAATTGTGTGCGAGAATAATCGCATTGCGGTCCTCTTTCAGCCGGAGAATTTCATTTCGGATTATCTCTGTATCATGCACAATGCACACTCTTGCCGTTGTAGCTGTTGATTCCTGGAATCAACTCTGTGGTTGATGTAGAGAATTCGTTGCTCATTTTAAAAAAGTTATTATGAATACCGGTGAACTGTGGATCAGCGGGATGTTTATGAAACCTGCCCACAAATCTACAAAGTATATATGAAACTTATTCTTTCAGAGAAAGATGTCCGGATTCTTGATCACGGCCCCGCGCCTGTCGAACAGATACTGCTCGAACAGGGAATAAATCCTCTTGAGGTGATTGTGTCCAGGAATGGGAAGCTGGTCTCTGAGGATACTCTCATTGAACCGGGTGATGTGGTCCGGGTTATAAGGATAGCACACGGGGGATGACAATTGCATAAAAACGAGGGGAAACCCGGCGGGCCGGCATGTTCCCTGTGCAGGGAACCACCAGTTATTTACCTGCGTGAATGGGATCGCCACTTCTGCGGAGTCCATTTTATCGCTGATCTGGAAATGCGGGTTGCAGATACAATAAAAACCCGGGGGTTGATTGTCCCCGGGGATCGGATTGCGGTAGCCCTGAGCGGGGGAAAGGATAGTACCGCACTTCTGCTGCTGCTGCATCGTCTCCTTCTCCCGGGAGAAGGTGTCCGGCTTGTTGCCATAACCATTGATGAGGGGATTTCCGGCTACCGCGAAGAAACCATGCGTTCGGCAGAACATCTTACCCGGCGCCTCGGGATTGAGCACCACTGCATCTCTTTTTCCGCCCTGTTCGGATATCCCCTCGATGCTTTCCTTTCCGGCAGGGAGAGAGAGGCGTGCAGTATCTGCGGCATCCTCCGGAAAAAAGCCCTGATTGTAGGTGCAGGACAGGCAGGGGCAACGAAGCTTGCCACCGGCCATAACCTTGATGATGAGGCGCAATCGGTACTGATGAATGTTCTCAGGGGTGATTTGAGGCGTCTTGTCCGGAATTCCGGTGTTGATTCCTCGGGGAAGTTTATCCCGAGGATCAAGCCGCTATCCCTGCTTTCAGAAAAGGAGATTGCTACGTACCTTATGCTGAGGGATGCGTGGAGCGAACTCCCGGAGTGCCCGTATACCCGCTATGCGATGCGACGGGAGGTCCGTTCGATGTTGTCAGGTTTTGAATATAAGCACCCCGGCACCATGCTCCATATCATCAGAAGCAGAGAAAAGATCGAGCAGTCCTGTAAGGGTTCCTTAATTGCTGAACCCATGCATTCCTGTCGCGAGTGCGGCGATCCCTGCAGCGGTGATCTCTGCCAGGTATGCCTGCTCCGACAGACGTTCACCCGGTAAGACAGAATTATAATGGCGGGGAGCCGGTAATACGCTCCGGGTGGCTGTAAATGTTCAGTTTCCCCCCTCGGGCAAATCCGATCACGGTCAGGCCGGTTTTATTTGCAATATCGACAGAAAGTGTCGTAGTCGCACTTCGTGAAACAATGATGGGAATATTTGCAGTCAGGCATTTACGTACCATTTCAGAAGATATACGCCCCGATGATATCACATATGTCTTTGACAGGTCGATACCGTTCCGGAGTGCATGGCCAATAATGCGGTCGACTGCATTGTGCCTCCCGATATCTTCTGCCACACTGATTACACATTCTGAATCAAGCAGGACAACCATATGGAAACCTCCGGTAGTACGGTGAATTTCTGAATCAAGGACGGATCGAAGTGCTGTGGTAATTGCTGCAACACTGATCGAGAAATCAGAGTGAATCTTCGGAAGCTTTTCCACATCGATAAAGGATGTGCTCCCCCCACATCCGGAAAGAATAGTCTTTTTTGGCCCAAGCACCTTGAAGAGATTTTTGGTAATCACACTGATCCGGTTTTTTTCAATCCTGATCGACTCGATCTCGTCAATATTTTTTACAATCTGTTCGGTATACAGATAGCCGGTAACAAAGTCTTCCAGATTGACCGGGCTCATCATTGCCGTCATCGAGTGCCGGCCGTTAATAAAAAGGGCAACGGGAATCTCTTCGACAACCTCATGTACACCGTATTCAAAGAGGTCCCCGTCAACCCGCAGGCATGGCAGGCTGCGGTACATCGGGACAGGTTGCGACTTTTCTTCCGTTTTTCCATTATTGTCTTTTCGGATATTTTCCTGTTTCATAGAACCTCATCCAAACTTCCACTCCGGTAGCCCTCAAGATCCAGCGTGATATACGAAAAACCGATCATCTTCAGGTTTTTCACAACTGCTGCCCGTATTTCAAGCAATTTTTCCATCTCTTCGCGGCGCACTTCTATCCGGGCAAGAGTTCCGTGAAGACGCACCCTCAACTGTCCCAATCCCTCGCCCGCAAGGTACGCCTCCCCCTCTTCAATCATCCGCAGTTTTTTTGGTGTAATTTCTTCTCCATAAGGTATCCGTGATGAAAGGCAGGCATCAGAGGGTTTGTCCCAGACCTGCGGACAGTAGGTATGTGCGATCTCCCGTATCTCCTGTTTGGTAATCCCTGATTCAATAAACGGATGGATAATCCCCTCTTCTGCAGAGGCGACAAGTCCCGGACGATACTCTTCCATATCCGAGACATTTATCCCGTCAGCAATACAGGCAAGATTCAGTTCTTCTGCCTGCTGCCTGAGATACGCTGCGGTGATCTTTTTGCAGGAATAACAACGACTTGGCGGGTTCTTCCGGAATTCTCCATGTTCCATCAGGGATACCGGGACGATATTCAGCACAAGACCGAGATCATGTGCGATCTGGCGTGCCTGATCAATAACAGCGCGTGATATCACCGGGCTGTCGAGGAGAACACATGCAGTGTTATTCCCCAGCACTTCTTTTGCGATCACGGCAAGGAGGGTACTGTCTACTCCCCCGGAAAATGCGACGAGCATCGATCCCCTCGCTGCGATTGTTCTTTTGAGAGCCCGGGTTTTTTCAACAGCCTTCATGATGAAACCAGAATTATCGGGGATAGTAAAGAACAGTCGAAAAATTATGAGCCGCAGCGCCCGGAAACGAGGCTGGCACACTCGCCCCCCTCTTCCCGCAACTGCCGGCAGATCCCGCAGATGCGCTCGACTACATTGATCTGTTTCCTGTCGATCAAATCCTTTGCCAGCTGTGCGATGGACTCCCTCACCTGGTCTTCAAACTCGATCCGGTAGCCCCGTTTGCCAGACAGGTATTGCGAGACCGCGGATGGAGCAATTTCCAGCATCCGCGCTGCTTCGACCTGGGAAACGCCGCCTCTGACGAGTTCCACCGCGATTGCTGCCCTGATTGCCGGCAGGACATCCCAGACTATTTTCTGACAGGGGGCTTCCATAAGATCACATCGTTTTAATTATCACAGTTGTCACATAATATATTGCATTCACAATTGTTATTTTATCATGAAGCTACAACAATCTTACTGAATCGCTGGACAAAGACCGGATCACCTGACGTACCATAACTGCCGGTATAATCCCGGGTGATCTCAAGGGTGGAAAAGAATAATCCCCAGATCAACGCACATATTCAGGTACGAGGGAAAACATGGGAGTTCATCGCACAATCTACATGGATCACTCTGCAACCACATTCGTAAAACCTGAGGTTTTGGAGGTCATGATCCCCTACTTCTCGGAACATTTTGGCAATCCCTCCTCCCTTTACGGGATTGCCCGGTATGCGAAAAAGGCGATCGATATAGCGAGGATTCAGACCGCAAGGGCACTCGCTGCTGACCCTGAAGAGATTTATTTTACTTCGGGGGGGAGCGAGTCAGACAACTGGGCAATCAAGGGAGTGGCCCTTGCAAACAGGAAGCGTGGAAATCACATCATCACGACACAGATCGAACATCATGCGGTGCTCCACACCTGCCGTTTTCTTGAAAAGGAAGGCTTTGAAATCACCTATCTTCCTGTTGATCGCTACGGGTTGGTCAGTCCTGTCGATCTGGAGAAGGCGATCACGGACAAGACGATCCTGATCTCGGTTATGTATGCCAACAATGAGATTGGAACGATAGAACCTGTTGCGGAACTCGGCCTGATCGCCCGGAAACACAAAGTGTAT
>Ga0326726_10000741_pt1 | contig 29866 bp, 20 predicted proteins | sample MHFenrmetagenome_2_FD_207603 | JGI IMG/M metagenome (GOLD analysis project Ga0326726, IMG submission 207603) | Lab enriched peat soil microbial communities from Michigan Hollow, Ithaca, NY, United States - MHF15MN | ecosystem: Environmental > Terrestrial > Soil > Wetlands > Peat | place: USA...
GAAATCGCTCCGCCGTCCTGGCGGGGAGTGGAATCCTGCCCTTAGTCGGGGAGTGGCTCAGCCTGGTAGAGCACCTGGTTCGGGACCAGGGGGTCGGAGGTTCAAATCCTCTCTCCCCGACCAATTGCATCGGCCTGATTCTGCAGGGACATGAGAACGAAACCTTCCCCGCCTTTGAACCTCATTATCTGCATGCCGTTCGCCCTTCGCACGGATTACTTGCGGCTTGCCCGCCATCCCGGAGCTAGTCGGTGGTGCCGCCACCAGGCCTGATTTTCCTCTCCCAAAATTATGACTAAGGAGTGCGCACGCAACTTCCGCGGCGCCTCGTAACTCGCTTGCGGCAGTGAAAACTGGAACACGGTCGGTGTGCCGGGGTTCTTGTCGATCCAGGAGCCCGAGGGGCGGCTGGACATAATGCCCACGTACTGCTTGCCGTCAATCTCGTAGGTGACGATGCCGCCGCCGATCGATCCGCTGGTGTTGAAGCGGTAGAGAACATTTCCAGACATCGCATTCAGAACGATGAAGTCGCCCGTAAGTTCTCCACTGAATACGATATTGCCCGATGTGGTCGGATCTGGTTCGAAAATCGTCTGCCAGGGGGGCTTACTGCTGCCACACCGTCTTGATGTTCACAAATTCGCGGATGCCATAGACCCCGAGTTCGCGTCCGTGGCCTGACTGTTTCACTCCACCAAACGGAACGCGCGGGTCGGACGCCACCATCTTGTTCAAGAACACCATGCCGGCCTCGAGCTCGTTGATGAAGCGTTCGGTCTCGGCCGGGTCGTTGGTCCATGCGCTCGCACCCAGGCCGAAGCGGCTGTCGTTGGCAATCTGAATGGCCTGATCGATGCTTTGAAAGCGAAAGATCGAAGCTACCGGGCCGAAGAATTCTTCGCGATAGGCGGGCGAATCCTTCGGGATATCGGTCAGCACGGTCGGAGCATAGAAATTTCCAGGCCGCTTCAGAGGATGCCCGCCGGTGAGAACACGTGCGCCCGCCGCGACCGTCTTCTTCACATCCGTGTCGAGGGAAGTTACCGCCTCCGCATTCGCCAGTGGGCCGAGTTCGGTACTCTCGTCGAAGGGATCGCCGATGCGGAGCGCTTCCATCCGGCTGACAAACTTGCGTTCGAACTCGTCGGCGATGGACTCCGCCACCAGGAAGCGCTTGGCGGCAATGCACGATTGTCCGTTGTTTTGAACCCGGGCTTCGACTGCAGTCGCCACTGCCGCCTCCAGATCGGCGCTTGGCATCACGATAAAGGGGTCGCTGCCGCCCAGTTCGAGCACGACCTTCTTGATTCGCTTGGCCGCTGAAATTCCAACCTGGATGCCCGCTTGCTCGCTGCCAGTGAGCGTGGCCGCCGCCACCCGCGGGTCATTCAGAATGCCGTCGACCGGTCCCGATCCGATCAGCAACGTCTGAAAAACGCCTTCGGGAAATCCTGCCCGGTGAATGATCTCTTCAATCTTGAGCGCGCATTGCGGAACATTGGACGCGTGCTTGAGAAGCCCGACGTTGCCCGCCATGAGCGCCGGAGCCGCAAAGCGAAATACCTGCCAGAACGGAAAATTCCAGGGCATCACGGCCAGGATCGGCCCCAGCGGCAGATATCGGATGAAGCTGCGCCGGGCACCGGTCTGGACCACTTCGTCCGCCAGAAAGCGCTCCGCATTTTCCGCATAGTGCCGGCAGCCGGTCGCGCACTTTGCCGCTTCGGCCACGCCCGAGCGGAGCGTCTTCCCCATCTCCAGGGTCATCAGACGCCCGCATTCCTCTTTTTCTCTCTCGAGGATGTCGGCAACCCTCAGCATGAGACGCGCGCGGTCGGCAAACGAAGTTCGCCGATGCGACTGGAAGGCGGACGTTGCCAGCTGAATCTTGTGTTCAATCTGCGCTGGAGAGAGGGGCTCGAAGCTCTTCAACAACTCGCCGGTTGCAGGATTTACGGTCGCAATCGCCATCGTCGGCAGCGTTCCTTTCCGGAGTGCTTAAGGACTCCTTAAACGGTTGGCCTGGTCCGGCCGCCGGAGGAGAACCAGAATGGTCGGACCACGATACTCCGAGGCGGGTGGTGCACTCAACTGCGTTGGGCGACAACTCACTCGGCTGCGACGAACACGAGACACACGGGTGACGGCGTCTCGAGTGACTGTCCCGTGTCCGTCAGGCGGCCGGTCTTGGGATCGATTCGAAACACGACAATACCGTTGGACTCCTGGTTTGCCACGAGGAGATACCTGCCCGTTGGGTCGATGGCAAAGTTGCGCGGGGTCTTGCCTTTCGTCGAAACGTGCTCCACCAACCGCAGGGTCCCTTTTGCGGAGTCGATTGCGAAGACAGCGATATTGTCGGGACCACGATTCGAGGCATAGAGAAACTTGCCGGAGGCATCGGCCACGATCTCGGCGGACTCGTTCTGACCCTTGAAGTCAGCGGCTAGAGCAGAGATCGATTGCAGCTTGCGGAGGGAACCTGGTCGCGGATCGTAGGCGAAGCTGGTAATGCTCCCGCCCATCTCGTTCAGGGCATATGCGAATCTGCCATTGGGATGAAACGCAAAATGGCGCGGACCGGCACCGGGATCGACTTTCGCGAAGGGCGGATCGCTGGCGGTTAGCGCTCCCTTGGCGGCGTCGAAGCGGTACACGAGCAGTTTATCGAGACCGAGATCGGCCGCGATCGCGAAGCGGTTGTCACTCGACAGCTGAATCTCGTGCGCGTGCGGTCCTTCCTGGCGCTCCGCGTTGGGACCGTGACCGCCGTGCTGGACGACGGCCGAGGCTTCCCCGAGTCGGCCGTCGGGCAGCATGGGAAAAACCGCGACGGTACCGCTGTCGTAGTTTGCTACCAAGACATATTTCCCCGTTTTGTCGAGAGCGACGTGGCACGGGCCTGCCCCGCGTGAGGAAACTTCGTTCAGGAACGTGAGTTTGCCGTTCTTCCGGTCAATGGCGAACGCGCTGACACCGCCGCTCTGCTCTCCTTTGTAGTCTCCCACTTCGTTGGCGGCGTAAAGGTACCGTTGGCTGGGATCGATCGCCAGGAATGACGGGTTTGTTGTCTCCGCTACCAGGCCTAGCGAGATTGACTTGCCGGACGCTGGATCGAAGCGAAAAGCATAAATTCCTTTGCTCTGCGGGCCGGTGTAGGTTCCGACGTAAACCAGGTACGAATCATTGGCATGACTGCGCTGGGCCTGCGCAAAAGGCGTCAGAACAGCGATGAGAGCAAGGAACAGAAGTGCAAGTCTGCGCTGCATGATTTCTCCGATTGGCTGCAAAGTGCCCCCGCCGCGCCTGAAGGCGCGATGCAACGCCACCGTTGACGGCATCGCTAAAGCGATGCCCTGATACAAATCGTGCGGCCTTCTAACGCGATGCTAGTGAGTCTTCGCTGGAGGCGCCCGATTATCGCCCACTTTTCCCCGAACTACCGTCACCGACGCCGCCGGAAACTCGAACACCGTGTCCGCTCCCGCGGCGATCGTTGAGCGTGCTGCCGGACCTGCTGGATCAGGGTACCCGTCTCTTTCTTTAGGATGCCAGTGGTACTGGGCATTGCCGAAGGTGACGAACTCCGTTGGCCCGGTCAGGAAGTGATCGCCGGTGGAACTGTCATTGAACACGATGCGGACTTTGTGCGCGTTTTGTTGATCCTTGTTGACCACCATCAAAGACCATTGTCCATCAGGCCGGAGGACCGCGTACGCCGTGACCAGAACATGTCCCGCTGGATCGAGAATGTCGCTGGCCGCCCGATACACACGGTGCACGCCGTTGCCCGGCTGTGCCCATTCCAGGTTGATCAGCTGGCTAGCAAAGAACTGTGAGGTGGGTTTCTGGATTTGATAGTCCTTGTCCACCGTGAACATTCCGAACGTGCCATAGGATTCGTTGCATCCCGGCCCCACGCCGCCCGGCGGATAGTGAAAGTAGTAGAGACCGGCTCCACCGGAGGTGAAGAACTCGCCGGCAAAGTCGGCGAGCCAGAGCCCACCAAACGTATTCACGAACGACTCTCCGGTGTTCCACGCGATGTTGAGTTCGCTGATCAGCATCGGAACATTCGGAGGCAGTCCGTCATCCCGCCAAACCTGCATGATGTGGGAAATGAGCGTGGGCTCATCGTACAGGTGGCTCCATTGAATCTTGCAGGGTTCGTACGGGTAGTGCTCGAACGACATGAAGGCCAGATCGTTCAGGCGGCCGCGCAGCCGCAGGTAATCGAGGAACCGACCGAGCCAGGACGACTTGCCGTGCTCGTCCGGCCAAACCTGGATATCTTCGTTAACGCCCTGAAAGACCGGACCGCCGAGCTTCAGCTTCGGATCAACCCGATGAAGCGCGGTCGCGAACTGAAGGTAGAGTGCGGCATAGTCCTCGGGCAGCATAAATTGCCCGTCGGGTTCTTCGCCCATCTCGATGTCTGAGATCGGATAGCCGCGTTTCTCCAGATAGGTGATTTGCGCGGCGGCATCTTCCGGCGTCGCGTAAATCAAAGCGATCGGGATCATGGCGGGAAGGCCGCGCGTGTAGCCGCTGGTGTAGAAGAGATCGAGTCCAACTTGCTCGCGCGTGGTTGGTCCCAGGTCGGAGGGTGCGTGCCAGGGATCGATCGAAGAACTGATGGTTGCAGTCTGGTCCTGCTCGGGCGTGTGCCGCACGAGATCGTAAAATTCACCGTTGGCCGCGGCGGTTCCGAGATAGAGTTCGCGGATGGCATAGCCCACGCAATTCCGTTTGTCTGCCGAGCCGTGCGAGTCGCAGGTGTTGGATGATTCTGTCATCCAGATGCGCAGAGAGTGAACGGGCATCGGAGAAGAGGCAAGCTGCAGCGTCACGCTGCCGCCTTTGCCCGAGCTCACGACCCCACCCGGGAAGCTTACCCAGGTGCCCCTGGTCGGCTGCTTGATCGGATCTTCGCCAGTCCAGTACTGGACGAGGTACTTGGTGGCATAGGGCTCGCCCCAGGCGATCTTGATCGCGCTGACCGGCAAGCTGTTCGCGAGATCGAGCGTGACCCACTGCGGATGCAGGGAATCATCCTCTCCCGTAAAGGCCTTGGTCAGATAAGGATTACTCTTCCAATAGGTGTCGAGATCGCCGTCGGTGAGGCGCGAATAACCGCTCGTGCCCGTGCCGTCATTGCGCGTGACTCCCCGATGGGGCAGCAGATATCCGTAGGAGTGGAGAATCGGCGCGGCTGGGGTTGAGCTGCCGGTGAAATAGCCCTGGCCAGCGGGATCGCTCCAGGTGCCCTGCGGATTCCAGTGCCATGCTTCTGCAAACAGTTCTGTGTTTTGACGATAGGAAACGGTTTGCCATCCGGCGGTGAGGACCTTGTTGATTACTTCCGGCGTGAACAGCTTCTCCACGGACTTCGAATTCATGCGATCGATTCCCGCGCCCAGGGCTGCGGTCGGGACAAACGAATTCGTGGAGTGTGATGCCGTCATGTCCACCAGAATGGTCTGGGCGGCGCTCCTTGGGCTCGAAACAGCGAACGCCACCAGAGTCAAAATCAGGGTAAGGGCGTTGGATTTCGCAAGGTTCAAAGTAAGCATGGGATCTCCGGTCAGTCTTCGATATACGGGCAGCGGAAGCCTTATTTTTGCTTAACAGCGATCGCCGAGATCTCAATGCGGGCGTTGTTCACCAGTCCCGCCGCCTGAATGGTGGCGCGAGCCGGCTTCGGGTCGGGCATGAATTCCCGATAGACCTTGTTCATGTCTCCGAACTCATGGATGTCGGCCAGATAAACGGTCACCGACACAATGTCCTTCAATTCGAAACCGGCAGCTTTGACGACCTGCTGAATGTTGTCGAGCGCCACCTTTGCCTCCGCCGTGATTCCTCCGGCAACCAGTTTGCCCTGGTCGTCCGTGCCTTCCTGGCCGGCGACATACAGCGTGTTGCCCGCGACCACTCCGTCGCTGAAAGGAAGGTTAAGGTTCTTGATCCCGGACAGGCGAATCGCTTTGTGTTCCTGGGCGAAGCCGGCTGGAGCAGCCAACCCGAAAACGAGCACCGCAACGACGGCGACGGCAAATCCAGAAAAGCATCTCAGTTGCGTTTTCATTTCTAGGAGTCTCCTTTTTCGCACGGCATGAGTCCCGCTCTTCCATGCGTTGTGAACAGTGCGTCAACCCGCGCACATATATAAACCAGGGAGACGCAATGCACAACCGCGGCTGAGAGTCTGATATGCCAACATTTCTCGGTCGACGATCGTTCCACAGTCATCGGCGGTTCGATCACCGTCCGCTGCGCCGCACTCAGTTATAATGCCGTCACCAACCTTGGGCGCAGTGGCCAACCAGGTATTTTCCTCACTCTCGACGCGCCGGCGTTACGAAGTCTGGTTTATCCGCATGGGACTGGCCGACGGCCGCGGGGCGTGGTGGTTCCGATACTTGCTGACGAATCCCGGGCGCGGCGGATGCCCGCAAAATCCGCGGGGGATGCCCGTTCAGGTCTGGGCAACCTGGTTCCCGCTGGGCGGGAAGCCGCAAACTTTTATTCAGGGATTGCCGCTGGACAATTTCGATCTCAGCGCACGAGGGCAGAGTCCGTTTCACTTCCGGGCCGGCAACAACATGGTCGAAGAGAGCTCCTGCCGGGGAGCGCTGGAAGTTGACGGCCACACCATCGCCTGGGATCTCCAGTATCGCTCTACGTTCAGCGTTACTCTGAGCGACAAGGGCTGGATTGGCTTTTCGCGCTCGCCGCACTCGGACGCGGTCTTCTCAGGGCAAGTCACGCTCGATGGCCAGACGTCTGCCGGAAGCCCCGTGGGTTTCGGAGTCCAGGGCCACAACTGCGGATACCGCCATCGGAACTTCTGGACTTGGGCGCACGCATATTTCGTGCAGCCCGACGGCCGTGCCAGCACGCTGGAAGCATTGATCTATGACATGCCGCTGGGCCTGTGGTTTCGCAAAGCCGTGCTCTGGCACCAGGGCCAACAGCACGTGTTCCGCAATCTACGGGAAGTGGAGAGAGACCGGCAAAACTTCCAGTGGATTTTTCGGGTTGCGCAGAAAGAGTTCCAACTCGAGGTTGCGGTGGACGGTCGCGGTCCGGGCATCCACCGTCTCCCCTACACGAAGACCGATTGCAAGGGCAATTTTGAAGTCGTCAACAACAGCCTGGCCGGCGCGGTGGTCCGCTTGGAGCGGCGTGGCAAGTCGGTCGAGAGATTAGAGACAACTACCGGAGCGGTGCTGGAAATGAGCGGCGGCTGACCGCCGGCCTATTCGCTGGACTGAGCGCGGGCGAGACGTTCGGCGACGACCGTGTATACGGAGGGATTGAATGCCAGCCCGATGTGCGTACCCGGCACTTCAAAGTCACACTCCGGGTTCCGGGTTACACAAAACCGCCAGTCCACCAGGCCGTCATGGCGCGTGTAAATCGCCGTCTCGACGACGGAGGCCGGCATATCGCGTTTGAGCGAGTCAAGGAAATTGCAAGTGCAGCGCCCGGTATAGCAGCTCGGTAATACGCCGCGGCCATGCTCCAGCAGGATTCGGTTGCGTACGGCATCCATGACGCTGAGGATCGATCGATGAGCAACGGTGCCACGAAAAGGCGCCGCCAGCGTAATCACGGAAGCGACATCGCGACGCCTCTGACTCGCGATCGCACGGGCGATGATCCCTCCCAGGCTGTGTCCGATCAAATGAACTTTTCGTCCGGTCTGGGCCCGCGCGGTCTCGATGGTTTCGTTCAGACGACGTTGGATCAAGAGGTTCGGGCAATCTGCGTTAATACCAATGCCGGAGAAATAAGGCCGGTATCCGATGCGCCCGAGCCAGGCGTGCAGTTCCATCAAATAGAGATCGGTGCCCAGAAATCCGGGAATGACGACCACTCCGGAACCGTCACCGGGAGGAATGCCCAGCCCGTAGAAGACGGGGGACGCGTGCAGCAATAGGAGCTCAGCTCCGAAGGCCGCTTCCGTCCACAGAGGGGTATCCGCGGCCACGTATCCGTGCGCGTGCTTCCGACTTTTCGCCATCGACGGACCTGCTGCCCTGCCTGCTGGCTTCACAGTTTCGACATGCTAATCGTTACATGGACAGGAGGCAAGGGACTGGCGCGTCCCGCAAAGGGGAGACGGGCGCGCCAGCCCATTGTCTTTGTTGTCCAGGTCTCAGGCAGCGGCAGCTGCCGCCTTGCGGGTGTGCCGCTTTCCGTGACCCGCCGATTTGGGCTCGTGCTTGTGCCCGTTCTGGGGCTTCAGCACCACCTCCATCAACGACTTTTGGGCATCCACGTAGCTCTTCACACCCTCCCGCGTCAGCTCTGCGAACGGCACGAACGGAAATGGTTTCAAGAGCTCCAGGGTTTTGCCCGCGGCTTTCACATTGGTGTTCAACTGCTGTCCGGCTACGTCAAACAGCTTCTTCTGCGTATCGATGAAGGCCTGCGTTGCCTGCCGGGCAAGAGCGGACAACTCGGTCTTCGTCATTTTCTTGACCGGTCCATGGTGCTTGACACCGGTTGCTTTCGCTGTCTCCTCGGCGACGACGTCCAGGAACTGCTTCTGCGCTTTAACGAAGTTCTCCATGCTGGAGCGGGTCATCTCCAGGAACTGCTCGCCCTGGTATGGCTTCCCGGCCTTGGCAGCCTCGACCCAAGTATGGGTCTGCTTGTGCGCGATCTTCAGGAACTCCTGCTGCATGTGCAGGAAGGTATCCACGCTGCGCCGGAGCAGATCGGTGACCGCGTGCGCGGCGGGCGTGTCCCCAATGCGTTGCTTGACGCCGGTCATCAGGATTTCGTTCTGTTGCTGAGCCAGTTCAAGAAGTGCCTTTTGTCCTTCAATGAAGTTCGACATGCCCTCTTCAGCCATTTCGCTGAGAATGGTGGTGGGAGAATGATGGGGATCGGACAATTGCTGCCGAAGCGAGTGCATCACGTTCGCATTCTGCCGCATCACCAGATCCAGAAGAACCCGCTGCGTAGCGAAAAGGCTTTGCACCCCCTGCTGCGCCCAACCCGACAAGAGAGAAACAAATGACGACTCGCCCGGATGCGTGCGGGGCGGACCGTGCTTGACTGCTGTTGGCATAAGTGCCTCCGATTTGCTGCATTGCAGCATCGACTTAACTATACGAATCGAGGAGACTTGTGTCAAGATATATTTATCTGTTTGTGCACAGCAACATAAACCGGACCTATGAAACCTGCTCCCATCCTCATCAAGAAATACGGCAATCGCCGGCTCTACGATACCGCCGGCAGCCGCTACGTGAATCTCGACGACATTGCCGCGCTGATTCGTGAAGGTAAGGAAGTCCGGGTGGTCGAGGCGAAGACGGGCCAGGACGTCACTCGCGTCACCCTGACGCAGGTGATCACCGAAGATGCCAAGGGGAAGCCGACCGGTCTGCCGCTCGAGCTGCTGCGCCAACTGATCATGGCCACCGATCAAGTGGGGCAGGAGTTCGTCATGTCGTACTTGAAATCCGCGTTTGATACCTATCAGAAGGTACAGGATGAAGTGCGGAACCGCTTAAGCGATGCCCAGTCCAACATCCTGTCCCCGATGGAGATGATGAAGCGGTTCCTGGGCGCGCCGGCGGCGTCCCCGCCGTCGAGCAAGGATGAGTCCGATCTCAAGGCCCTGCGCGAACGGGTGGGGGAACTCGAGGCCCGCATCAAGAAAACCACTCGCGCAAAACGACGTGCGCGCCGCAAGCACTAAGCCGCAGGCCCCCACCCAACTTTCAGGCCGTCACCTATCCCTCTACGTTGGCAAGACGGCGGGATTTCCGAAAAAAACGGCGTCAGAACGGCGCTCCCATGCCCTGTTTTTGGGTGAGACGCAGGTCACCTTGAGGTGTGACCCGTGTCCATGACTGACCGGCGTCCTGATGGTGTACTGAAGGCACTAACCCAGGCGGGCCCGGGTAGTGAGGAAGTCCCCATGGATCTGCACAACTGGTCAAAGTCCAATCTCGATTACGGTCGCAAGCTTTTTGATTCTGGGCTGGAGGGATCACGCTCCGGTCAGGAAGAATTTCTGCATGGAAAACCCCTTGGTTTGTTTCTTGACGAATCGGCTCCCTGTGCCTTGAAGTCTGCCGCATTCGGGGCCGTGCTCGGGTTGTTGCGCGGATTGTCACGGAACGGGCACAGGTCGGCAGGCCGAGCTTTGGCGTACGGTTGCCTGGGCGGCGCGATCGGCTTTGGCGCGGGACTCGCTTGGCAAGGCCGCCGTTTGGTAGCCAGCGCGGCTTCGGGCGCTGCGCGAAGCATCAGCCGGGCGCGTGACGAGCATTGGCTGGAAAGCAATCCTATCGACTACGCGTAGAAACAATAAAAAGAGAGATTCGTCCGTGACAATCCTGAGGGACGGGCAAAAGGAAAAGGCAATGAGCACGAGTAAGGCAATGCGCGAACGGGCCCGGATCCCGCGCCCCAGGACCTCTCCCGCCATGCTCGACGGCGAATGGGCAACCGCCCACTGGAAGATGGGCGGCAATCGCCCGGCACCCAATCATGAGGAGAGCCGCCATGGCGAAGCATCGGCTCGGTGATCGTCTCTCTTGGGGGGACAGCGTTTTCCTGTATCTCGAACGCGACGGCATGCCCCTGAACGTGGGCAGCGTCATGGTACTGGAAGGGAAGGTCTCGCTCGGCGCCTTCACCCGATTTGTCGAGTCGAAGCTTCCGCTCCTTCCCCGCTACCTGCAACGCGTGGTAGCCCCGCCGTTCAATCTCGGTCTCCCGAGCTGGGAGTGGGACCCGGAATTCGACATTCACCGGCATGTACGCGAAGTAACTCTCAAACACGGTTCCGATACAGAACTGAAGACGGTTGCGGGGAAGATATTCAGCCAAGTGATGGATCGGCAGCACCCGTTATGGGATCTGACCCTGATCCATGGACTGCAGGGCAATCGCACGGGCCTGCTGGCCCGCATTCACCACTGCCTAGCCGATGGAATTGCGGGTGTCGGCGTGATGAACGTGATCATGGATGCCAGCCCAGTCGTGCCACGCCTGCCGAAGAAAAAGCTTGAACTGCAGATTCCACCCCCGCACAACCCTTTGGCTTCGTTTATCGATGGCCTGGTGAATTCCTATTCCAACTACGTGGAACGGATTCTCTCCGCGCACGCGGACGTATTGAGCATTGCGGAGCGAATCGCGGGCCAAGGCGGAACGCTGTCCTCGGACGAGCTTTCCCATCTCCTCCCGGAAATCACAGCGTTTACCGAGCGCTTGCATTTCAACGTTCCTTACCGCGGGCCGCAGAAATTCGCCTACACCGAGATTCCGCTGGCGGAAGTCAAAGCGATACGCCATGCCCGCGGTGCCAGCGTGAATGATGTCATTCTCGCGCTCGTGACGGCGACGATTCGGCGCTATTCGGAACTGCACGGTGAGCGCGTGAAAGGGCGCCTGCTCCGCATCATGGTTCCGGTCAACATGCGCGGCGGCGACGGCAACGCCAGTGAACTAGGGAACCGCATCTCCCTGGTCGCGGTTACGATCCCGCTGGATATTCGCAACCCCCGGAAACTGCTTGATGCGGTCCACAAGCGAACGGAGTTTCTGAAACGGGTGCATGCTCCCGAGCTAGTCAGCCTGACGGGCGGGTTGATCGGCATGTTTCCGACTTCGGCGCAGGCGCTCGCGGGTCCGATCGCAAGCCAGCTCCCGATCACCCCATTCAATCTGGTGTGCACGAATGTGCCCGGGCCGCAAGTTCCGTTGTATGTGCTGGGCTGCAAACTGCTGCGCTGGTATCCGTATGTACCGGTGGGTGGTGAGATGACCGTCAACTGCGCTGTCCTGAGCTATGACGGCGCGATGTATTTCGGGTTCAGCGGTGACGTGCATGCGGCCCCCGACCTGCGGCGCCTGGAAGCACTTCTGGAATTGAGTTTCACGGAACTGTGCAGCGCGGTCGGGATTGAGCCGCCGCGCAAGAAAACTGTGCGCACGAAGGCGCAGACCGTAGCAGCCCCGGTGTCAGCGCCGCCCGCAACCGTTCGGGTATCCATCCCTTTTCCAGCGGCTCTTACTTCGGTCGAACCAGCGAAAAAGAAAGAGCCAGCAAAGGAAGAGGAGATCGTCCGCGCTCCATTGAGCGCGTAGCAAAAGAAAGCACGGCGGTGCGCAACGCGGCTAGCAGCGCCGCCAAGTCTCTCAGGTAAGGAGTCGGCTCGCCTCCGGCGGGATGCGCCGAATCAGCCGGCGGCAACGCACGACCCCTAGAAGTTGGAGATGCCAGGTCATGGTGGAAGGTATCCAATCGCCCGCGCAAGCGATTTACTGGGTGATTTCGGGACGGATCCTGTTCCTGATCATTCATCTGCTCGGCCTCGCCTGTTTTGCCTACATTGTGGCCAGGCGCCTGACGCCGCTCCTGCGGGGCGAACGTGATCTTCGCTTTGACCAGCCCCTGGCCCGCCTGGGTAAAGTGGCGCAATTCTGGCTGGGGCAGTGGAAGCATCCTCGCTACAAGGGCGCAGGAATCATTCACATCCTTATTTTTGCGGGCTTTATTCTGCTGGCGACTCGCGCCTTTGCTCTGATCCTCGGCATCGCCGACACGGTGGCGATGCCCGCCATCGTCGGCCATGTCTACGACATCATCAAGGACTACGCCACCACCATCGTTTTCCTGTGCATGGTGGTCGCCACAGCTCGGCGGCTCGTCTTTCGACCTGCGCGTTACGCGGTGCCACCCAGGTACGGGAAGGCCCACACGGCGGACGCCGTGTTCCTTTTGGGGCTGATCGCAATCCTGATGGCGGCCGATAGCCTGTTTGCCGCCAGCAAAGCAGCCTATCAAGCCCAGCAGGCCCAAACCGTGGACTTCCTGGCTGTCCTGTCGCTGCCCTGGATTCTCAAGCTTGCTCTCATTTCAACTCCTCTATCAACGCTGCAGAATCTCCACCTCGGTGCATATCTTGCCCACGACCTGACCTTCTTCTTCTTGCTATGCTACCGGCCCTTTGGAATCCAGTTCCACGTGGAAACGTCCCTGTTCAGCGTTTACTTCGCAAAGCTGGACCGCGAGATGCTGAAACCGGTGAAGTGGGGCGTTAGCGACGAGCATCTGGACCAGGTGAAATCCTTCGGCGTGAAAAAGTTCGAAGACTTCACCTGGAAACACATACTGGACTTCTATTCCTGCGCCGACTGCGGGCGGTGCTCGGATAACTGCCCGGCCAATGCGGTGGGAAGACCGTTGTCGCCGCGGTTCATTTCGATCAAGGCCAGAGACTACGCGTTCCAGCATTATCCGATGTTCGGCCGCCCCAACAATGGCAAGGCATTGATCGGCACCATTTACTCAGAAGATGAAATCTGGTCCTGCACCACCTGCGGCGCTTGCGAAGAAGAATGCCCGCTGCTGGTGGAATACGTCGACAAGATCGTCGATTTGCGCCGCGGCATGGTGGATGACGGCAATGTTCCCCAATCTTTGCAGAAACCCCTGAAGGCGCTGGAGAGCCGCGGCAACCCCTACGGCAAGATGGAGAAGAAGAAAGCGGACTGGACAAAAGCAACGGAGTTCCAGCAGGCCTGCAAGGTCAAGATCCTCGACGGGAAAAACGGAGTGGACACTCTGTACTTTGTCGACAGCATTACCTCCTTCGATGACCGGATGCAATCGATTGGGCGAGCGACCGCGAAGATTCTCGATCACGTCGGCGAGAATTTCGGAATTCTGGGAGCCGCGGAAAAAGATAGCGGTCATGAAGTCCGGCGGTTCGGCGAAGAGTTGCTGTTCCTGGCCTTGCGGGACCATAACGTGGACGCGATCAAAGCTTCCGGAGTGCAGCGCATCGTTACGGCCGACCCGCACGCCTATAACGCGCTGAAACACGACTATAAGGATGTGCCGCCCGTCGAGCATGTCAGCCAGGTGATTGCCCGAGGCGTGAAGAACGGGAACATCAACTTCAATCCGGTAGAGAACAAAGACGCCGTCTATACCTACCACGACCCCTGCTATCTGGGGCGGCACAACCACGTCTACGACGATCCCCGAGATGTGCTCGACGCGATCCCAGGTCTGAAGCGAGTCGAAATGAAGCGCTCCCGCGACCGCTCGTTCTGCTGCGGCGGCGGCGGACTGATGCTGTTCTACGAGCCCAAGGAAGAGCAACGCATGGGGGTCAAGAGAGTCCAGATGGCCGCCGAGGCTGGCGCCAATGTGATCGTGACTGCCTGTCCGTTTTGCATGGTGAATATAGAAGATGCGATCAAGGTCGCAGGCATGGAGGGAAAGATGACTGCCATCGACCTGGCGGAACTGGTTGACCAGCAGATCGCGCGTGAGATTCCGAAGGAATGTGAAACCGCAGTTCACGGAGGTTGAACGTGGAAATTCTGGTTTGCGCAAGAAGAGTGCCTGACACCTCGGAAAACGAGATCGAACTCAACAGCGCGGGAAATGACATCGAGCGTGATGAGTTGGTCTATTCCATCAACGAACCCGACAACTACGCGGTCGAAGAGGCCCTCCAGATCGTCGCGAAGTCCGGCGGCAGTGTCACGGTTGTGACCGTCGGTGGAGACGATGACGAGGAGATCCTGCGCCGGGAAATGGCCATGGGCGCTACCCATGGCGTGATGATTTCCGACGACGCCTTCAGCGGATCCGACGGCAGGGGTATCGCGACCATCCTCAAAGCCTTCGTACAGAAGGGAAATTACGACCTGATCCTGACCGGGGTCCAGGCTGAGGATGGCGGCGCTCAGGTCGGCGGGATGCTGGCCGCGATGCTCGACGATCCCTTTGCCTCTCTGGTGAATTCCATCGAAGTTCTGGAAGGCAGGAAGCTGAAGATCAGCCGGGAAATCGCCGGCGGCAACCGGGAGATGAATGAGATTGATCTCCCGTGCGTGCTCTCGATCCAGACCGGCATTAATGAACCGCGGTATGTCGGCATGCGAGGCATCCGGCAAGTGGCTTCTGTGCCCATCCCAACCTTCGGCGCGTCGGAGTTGGGCGTCGACGCAGGTGCGGTGGGAGCAGCCGCTGCGAAAGTGAAGCGGGTGGACTACTTCCTCCCCGCACTCGGCAAGGGAGCGGAAATGCTGCAGGGCAGCCGGGAAGAAAATATCGACAAAGTCATCGAGTTGGTCGCAGCCAAAGGAGGGTTGAAATAATGGCTCGCATCTTCGCCTACATCGCACACAAAGCCGGCGTGGCCGATGATTCCGCGGCCGAACTGGCGTCCGCCGCAAGAAAGATCGATCCCGCCGCGTCTCCGACGGCCGTGGTCACGGGTTGGGGAACGGATCTCGACGCGGTTTGCTCCAGCCTCCAGGCGTCTTACAGCGAGATATGGAAAATCGCCAATGAAGCCCTTGCCTATCCGAACGCGGAAGCGATCCGGAAGGCCCTGGTGAAGGTCCTGCCGCCGGGCAGCATTGTGCTGGTTGCTCATGAGCATTTCGGAATTGATCTGGCGCCGGGACTCTCCATCAAGACGAATTCGTCGTTTGTCTCCGACGTATTGGCGATCGAAGGCGTGGATGGATCCCATCTCAAGGTGGTCCGCCAGGAATTCGGCGGACAGGTAAGCGCTCACGTCCGCTGCGACATTTCATCGGGCACGGTGGTCACGATACGCCCGGGCGCTTTCAAGCCGCTCGACAGTGCTCCGGTCAACGGGTCCGTGGTCGACAAGTCTTCCGATGTTGGCGTTCTGTCTGCAGGACGGCGCTATCTGGAGACGGTCGTCGCGGAAGCTGGGGACGTGGACATCACCAAGTACAACGTTCTGGTTTCCGTCGGCCGCGGCATCCAGGAAAAAGACAATATCGGCATCGCCCACCAACTGGCGGAAGCGATGGGTGCGGCCGTGAGCTGCTCGAGACCGGTGGTCGACGCCAAGTGGCTGGAGAAGTCCCGCCAGGTGGGCTCATCCGGAAAAACCGTCAAGCCCAAGGTCTATCTGGCATGCGGCATCAGTGGCGCATTCCAGCACCTGGCCGGTATTAAAGGCAATCCCTTCATCATCGCCATTAACAAGAACGCCAAAGCCCCCATCTTTCAGGTGGCCGATGTCGGAATCGTCGACGACATCCTGGAGTTCTTGCCGGAATTAACCAATAAAGTCCGCGAAATGCACAGCGTTTCGACAAAGTGAGGAATCGCCCATGATCGCACCCAAGACCCTGAAACTGAGTTTGAAGTCTCTGAGAGACTTCGCCAAGAAGCAACTGCCCGACGAGAAGCTGATCGAGCTCGATGAAAAGGATGAATGCCCCATCGACATCGTGCGCCAGATGTGCGATCCGGACAAGCTGGGCATTCAACTCCTGCTGGTGCCGGAGGATTGCGGCGGGATGGGCGGCGGCGCCTTCGATAACTACCTGGTATGCGAAGAGATGGCGCGCATCGACCTAGGAGTGGCCACGACCGTGTTCGCCACCTTCCTGGGAAGCGATCCCATCACCGTGGGCGCAACTCCTGAACAGAAAAAGCTTTGGCTGGGCCGCATCGCCAACGAAGGTCTGCTCTTTGCCTACGGAGCCACCGAGCCCGACGCCGGCAGCGACCTCGGTGCCCTGCGCACAACCGCCGACCGAGTGATGCAGGACGGCAAGATTGTTGGGTACAAGATCAACGGCAACAAACAATGGATCAGCAACGGTGGGATCGCCGGTGCCTACTCGATTTTGGCCAACGCGCCCGGGGGGCCGAGTTGGTTCGTGGTGGAAGCAGGGGTCAAGGGTTTCGCTCACGACGAACCGGAAGACAAGCACGGCATTCGCCTCAGCAACACCGCGGCTCTGGCACTCAACGACGTTTATGTGGATGCCGACCGCCTCATCGGTGGGGTGGAGGGTCAGGGGCTCCTTCAAGCCCAAGCAGTGTTTGGATATACGCGCGTGATGGTGGCCGCATTTGGGTTGGGCGGTGGATGGTCGGCGCTGGATCGCGCAATTCCGTACTCGACCAAGCGCATTCAGGCCGGAGCGCCGCTCTCCGAGAAGCAGGGATACACCCACAAATTGATTGTGCCGCACGTAGTTCACCTGGAAGCGGCTCGCTCCTACCTGGAAGAGACGGCCGAGGCTCTCGATTCCGGTAAGAAAGAGGGCAGCCTGAACACCGAAGGCGCCATCGCCAAGTACATGGCGACCGAAGCGGGCAACGCCGCTGCCGAAGCCAGTATCCAGGCGCTCGGAGGCTACGGTTACACCCACGAATACATGGTGGAGAAGATCAGTCGTGATGTTCGCATCACCTGCATTTACGAAGGCACCTCCGAGATCATGGAGATGACCATCAGCCGCGACCGTTGGCAGCTCCACCTGAAGACGCGCGGACAGTACTATCACGACCAGGCGCGCCAGATGGAAGCGTTGCATGCGCGCCATCCCAAGGTGGGCGCGGATGTTGCGGCGCTGGCTCTGCACGGGCTGGCGGAAGTGATGGAAAAAGCCCGCATTGGCCGCCTGACCCGCTTCCAGCATATTCTCCTGCGCCTGGGCGAGTGGATCGCTTACGCCGAGTGTGCAGCGTCCTTGTGCCGCCGCGCGGCGCTCATGGCGGACGGCAAGCTCAACGAAAAAGCCAACCGGCGCTTCGACGCGACGGCACTGGCGGCCTTGAGCCGCATTTTTGCGCGCGAGGCTGCGCTCAAGGTTGCGGAAGAAGCCCTGCGCTGGATCGTCGGAGCCGGCGGAGTGAGCACGGCGGAGATCGCTGCGTTCGAAACGAGTTTGGGGTTGCCTGCGGTCCATCAGGCCCAGACCAACCTGATTACCGACATGGATTATGTAGCGGATGTACTGTACGGTCGCGCCGCGAAACACACGGCGCTGGCCGCGTAGGAATCATAGATTTCATTCCGGCGATCCGGCCATCTCTCAGGAGCTGGACGCCTCTTTCTTACAGGGAGAAGTGTCATGGAAACCACCGCGCATCGAGCGATCGCCATTGTGGGCACGGGAGCGGTTCTACCGGATGCCCCGAACGTATCGGCTTTCTGGGAAAACATAAAGCAGGGTCGCTACAGCATAAGCGACGTGGCGCCCGATCGTTGGGACCCGGCGTTCTATTACGATCCCGATCCCAAAGCACCGGACAAGACCTATTCGAAAATCGGTGGCTGGGTGCGCGAATTTACCTGGGATCCGCTGAAGTGGCACCTGCCTGTCCCGCCGCGCGTCGTCGACGCTATGGATGGAGCACAAAAGTGGGCCATTGCCTGCACCCGCGAGGCGCTGCAAGACTACGGCTATCCCACGCGCCCGCTCGACCTCGACCGCACTGCCGTGATCCTCGGCAATGCCATGGCCGGCGAGAAACACTACCTTACCGCGCTGCGCGTGTTCTTTCCGGAATACGCTCACGAGTTGGAGGCCAGCGCGAGTTTTGCCGCGCTGCCGGAGGCCGTTCGGCATGAGATTACCCGCGAATTGCACGACCGGATGGACAAACATCTGCCTGGCGTCACGGAAGACAGCATGCCGGGCGAATTGGCCAACTGCATCGCCGGCCGGATTGCGAACATTTTTAATTTTCACGGACCGAACTACATTTGCGACGCCGCGTGCGCCTCGGCGATGGCGGCAATCAGTTCGGCGGTTGAGGGGCTGGTGCAGCATGACTATGACGCGGTCATCACCGGCGGCATCGACCGCAACATGGGCGCTCCCACCTTTGTCAAGTTCTGCAAGATTGGCGCGCTCTCGGCCACCGGCACTCGGCCTTACGCCGAAGGAGCGGATGGCTTCGTCATGGGAGAGGGGGCTGCGATCTTCCTGATGAAACGTCTGGCCGATGCCGAGCGCGACGGAGACAAGATCTACGCCGTGCTGCGCGGCATGGGCGGATCAAGTGACGGCAAAGGAAAGGGCATCACTGCACCCAATCCCATCGGCCCCAAACTGGCCATCGAGCGCGCCTGGCAGAATGCCGGCTTGTCACCCGCCACTGCAACGTTGTTTGAAGGCCACGGCACATCCACCCGCGTCGGCGACCGCGTCGAACTGCAATGCATGGTGGACGTGCTTGCCGACTTCCACCTCCCCGCCGCTTCCGTGGCGCTGGGTTCGGTCAAATCCAACATCGGACATCTCAAAGGAGCGGCGGGCGCGGCCGGGCTCCTAAAGGTTACGCTGGCGCTGCGGGATAAGGTCCTGCCCCCCAGCGTGCACTGCGAGCATCCCAACCCCGACATCGACTTTGCTCACTCTCCGCTTTACGTCAACACCTCACTGAAGCCCTGGACGATGCCGCCCGATGGCGTGCGCCGGGCAGGTCTGAGCGCTTTTGGTTTTGGCGGCACCAACTTCCACGCCGTGCTCGAGGAATACATTCCGCACCGGCTGAACGGGAACGGCAAGCGCACGATTGCAGTCGGCGAGATACCAGGCGCCGTGATCAACGAGGCAAGTATGAATGCGAAGGATGTCTCCCGGACTGCTGCATCTTCTTATAAAGCGCCGCTACGGGGCGCGATGGTCATTGGCGCTACCTCCGAAGCTGCGCTGGCGGAGCGCTTGCGAGCGGTACAGAAGGACGCCCAGGCCGGGCACGCCCCGGCCCCTGTAGCCCCGGCGGAAGCAGATCTGCGCGCGCCCGAGCGGCTGGCCATCGACTACGTCGATGCCGCCGACCTGGCAAGCAAGTCAGCCAACGCGCTCAAGGCACTGGCAGCCAATCAGCCCGCGATATGGAAAGCGCTGCGCGCGCAAGGCATCTACCGTGGACACGGTCCTGCGCCTAAAGTGGCGTTCCTCTATACCGGCCAGGGGTCGCAGTACGTGAACATGCTGAAACCCATTCGCGCCGCCGAACCGATCGTAGCTGAAATGTTTGCCGAAGCCGACCGCATCATGGCTCCTGTGCTCGGCAAACCGCTTACTGAATTCATCTACGTTGATCCGAACGATCCCAAGGCGGTAGCCAAAGCGGATGAAGATCTGCGCCAGACCGAGATCACGCAGCCGGCAGTGATGGCGATTGATATGGCGATGACCAGGCTGCTGGCGGCTTATGGCATCACGCCCGATTTCACCATGGGGCACAGTGTCGGCGAATACGGCGCACTGATTGCCTCCGGCGCTCTCCCCTTCGCGGATGCGCTGGAAGCGGTCAGCGCCCGCGGCCGCGGCATGGCACAGGTAGCGGTGACGGATAAGGGCCTGATGGCCGCCGTCTTTGCCCCGCTCGAGGAAGTCGAGCGCACCCTGAAGACCATTGACGGATACGTGGTGATCGCGAACATCAACAGCGAGCACCAGACCGTCATCGGCGGCGCCACTGAGGGCGTCACGAAGGCAGTAGAGATTTTCCAGAAAGCCGGGTACGAGGTGGCCGTGTTGCCGGTTAGCCACGCGTTCCACACGTCGATCGTGGCCGGGGCGAGCGTGCCGTTACGGGCAAGTCTCGAGCGCCTGCATCTGGAATCGCCGCATATCCCAATCGTGGCGAATGTGACTGGCGAGTTCTATCCAACCGGGCCGAACGTTGTCCCGCAGATGCTGGACATGCTGTCCAAGCAAGTCGCCGCTCCCGTGCAGTTTGTGAAAGGCCTCCGTACGCTTTATGACGCAGGCGCCCGCGTGTTCGTTGAGGTTGGTCCCAAGAAGGCGCTGCAGGGATTTGCCGAGGATGTACTCGGGCCGAAAGGCGATGTGGTTTCGTTGTTTACCAATCACCCGAAGACGGGGGACATCGCGTCGTTCAACCAGGCGCTGTGCGGCCTATATGCGGCGGGATTGGGCTGCGGGACTGCGGAAGCGCGCGAGATCACGACGGCATCGACCGTTGCCGCACCGCCGGAAAGCCCCAAACCAATTTCGGCGACGCCGCCGATGGCCAGCATCCCGGTTGCGGCGACACCGGCACCCAGCACTCCCAGCGCGAAGACCGTGCCCTCGAACGGCGATCACTTCAACGAACTCGGTCATTTGTTTGCTGACATTCTCGAGCGCGGCTGGCAGATCGCTCACGGCCAGGACCGCGTCCCCAGCGAAGCTCCGGTGGTGATCACCGGCGCGGCCCTGGGCCTGCCCGGAACGGAACACATCTTCGACGATGGCAACATTGCCCGCATCCTGCGCGGCGATCAATTCATCGATGCCATTCCCACCCGGCTCCGCCAAGCCATGCTCGACAAACACATCACGCGCCTGGTGAAGAGTGACAACGGAGGCAGCTTCGAGACCCTCCACGATCTGGCGGATGTCATCAAGCTGGCAGCCCGCGGCAACGCCTTCGATCTGGAAAAGGAATTCGGAGCATCCGCGGATCGCGTGGGCGCCCTCGACCGGGTAACCCAACTGGCGATCGGGGCCGGCATCGATGCGCTGCGTGACGCAGGCATCCCGCTGGTCTTGCGCTACAAGACCACCACCAAAGGCACGCAACTGCCGGACCGCTGGGGATTGCCTGACGCGATGCGCGACGACACGGGGGTGATTTTTGCCTCGGCCTTCCCCGGCCTCGACTCGTTCGCCGATGAGATGGCGCGCTACTACACCGACCACGCCCGCCGCGAGCAGTTGACCATGCTGGAAAGTGTGCGCGACCGGGTGGTAGAGAACAATGGACATTCCATCCTGGCGCAGGAGATGGACCGCCGCATCACCGAGTTGCGCGGCGTCATCGAGAAAGAGCCCTATGTCTTCGAGCGGCGCTTCCTGCTCCGCGTCTTGTCGATGGGACACTCGCAATTCGCCGAATTCATCGGCGCCCGCGGTCCCAACACGCAAGTCAACTCCGCCTGCGCCAGCACCACCCAGGCTGTAGCGCTGGCGGAAGACTGGATCAACGCCGGGCGATGCAGCCGAGTGATCGTGATCTCCGCCGACGACATAACCTCCGACCATCTGCTCGATTGGATGGGGGCCGGCTTCCTGGCCAGCGGAGCAGCCGCCACCGACGAAAAGGTAGAGGACGCGGCCATTCCTTTCGACCGCCGCCGGCACGGCCTGATTATCGGCATGGGCGCCGCGGCACTGGTCGTCGAGAGCGCGGACGCTGCCCGCGAACGCGGAATCCAGCCGATCTGCGAGGTGTTGAGTTCGGTCACCGCCAACAGCGCTTTCCATGGCACCCGTCTCGACGTCCAGCACATCGGCGGGGTGATGGAGAGTCTGATCGCCCAGGCCGAAGCTCACAGTGGCATCTCGCGCCATGAGATCGCCCCGCATACAGTTTTTGTTTCTCATGAAACCTATACGCCGGCGCGCGGCGGCAGCGCGTCGGCCGAGGTCCACGCGCTGCGCCGCGTCTTCGGCGACGTCGCCGATCGCATCGTGATCGCCAACACCAAGGGCTTCACCGGCCACGCCATGGGCACGGGAGTCGAAGATGTCGTCGCGGTGAAAGCGCTCGAAACCGGCTGTGTGCCGCCCGTAGCAAACTTCAAGGAAGTTGATCCTGAGCTTGGGCAGTTGAATCTGTCGAAGGGCGGCGTCTATCCGGTCGAGTACGCGTTGCACCTGGGCGCCGGTTTCGGATCCCAGATCAGCATGACGCTGCTCCATTGGGTGAAGACGAAGGATGGTGTTCGTCCCAGCCCCAATAAACTTGGCTACGCCTATCGCATTGCCGATGAGACTGCCTGGAACGCATGGCTGGCCCGCATGGCGGGCCATTCGGCCGCGGCCCTGGAAGTAGTTCACCGCACGCTGCGCGTGAAAGATCAAGTAGCAGCGGCGCGGATTACCGAGGCTGGCAAGGAGTCTCGCCCGGCGCCTGCGCGGGTCGCAACCACCGCAACCGCTCCAGTGGCCGAGGTGAGGGCGGCAGTGCCTGTTGTGCAAGCAGTTCCCGCACCCGCGACCGTTTTGAAACCGAAACCCGCGCCACCCGCAGCCGCTGAAACGAGCGTGAAGGTTGCGGCCGTGGCGCCCGCGCCTGCGGCGCCCGCCAAGCCCGCTACGGCCAGCGATTCGGTGAAAGAACGGATCCTGGCGCTGGTGGCCGAGAAAACCGGCTATCCGGTCGACATGCTCGATCTGGATCTTGATCTGGAAGCGGACTTGGGCGTCGACACTGTCAAGCAGGCAGAGATATTTGCCACGGTTCGCGAAGCCTACGGCATCGTGCGGGACGACACCATCAAGTTGCGCGACTTTCCCACGCTGGCGCATGTGATCCGCTTTGTGCACGAGCGGCGTCCCGATCGTGTCACGGAAAAGCCAGCGGCTCCGGCAGCAGCGGTGACGCAGGAAGTCAAAGTCGCCCCGCCGACGCCGGCCGCGATCTCTGCAAAACCCGGTGATAGCGTCAAGGAACGCATCCTCGCGCTGGTGGTGGAAAAGACCGGCTATCCGAGCGACATGCTCGATCTCGACCTCGACCTGGAAGCGGACCTCGGCGTCGACACCGTCAAACAAGCGGAGATGTTCGCAGCCATTCGCGAGATCTACAACATCCCGCGCGATGAGAACCGTAAGCTGCGTGACTATCCCACACTGGCGCACGTCATTCGCTTCGTGTACGAGAAGCGTCCCGATTTGGCGAGTGTGGCCTCGGCGGCGCCACAGGCAGCGGTGGAGATCAAGCCCACGGTGACTGTACCCGCTGCACCGGCACTCGCCGTTGTGACTCCGCAAGTCGACGTCGGCGACTCCGTGAAGGAGCGCCTCCTGGCACTGGTCGTGGAAAAGACCGGGTATCCAAAAGACATGCTGGACTTGGATCTTGATCTGGAAGCTGATTTGGGCGTGGACACCGTCAAACAGGCGGAGATGTTCGCAGCCATCCGCGAGATTTACAACATTCCGCGTGATGAGAACCGCAAGCTGCGCGACTATCCCACCTTGGCCCACGTGATCCGGTTCGTTTATGAGAAGCGGCCTGACCTGGCCGCGGTTCCAGCACCAACAAGCAGCGCAACAGCCTCACCCGCACCTGTTCCCGCAACAGCTCCTGTTACGAAAACAGCCGGACCTGCCCCGCTCGCTGCAGTGGTTTCAGTGAACGCCGCCGCCGCTGACTCCGTGAAGGAGCGCCTCCTGGCCCTGGTGGTGGAAAAGACCGGGTATCCGAAAGACATGCTGGACTTGGATCTTGATCTGGAAGCCGACCTCGGCGTGGACACCGTCAAACAGGCGGAAATGTTTGCAGCCATCCGCGAGATTTACAACATTCCGCGCGATGAGAACCGCAAATTGCGCGATTACCCGACGTTGGCACACGTGATCCGGTTCGTGTACGAGAAGCGCCCCGACTTGGCCGGCGCGGCTCCGGCTTCGCCAAAGACCAGCGAAACACCCGCGCCTGCTCCAGTTCCCGTTCCCGTGACCGTAGCCACATCCGTGACCGCACCCGCACCCGCCATGTCCCAGGCGATTACGGACGACATTATTAAGGAGAAGGTGCTGGAGATCGTCGCTGAGAAGACCGGCTATCCAAAAGATATGCTGGATCTGGATCTTGATCTGGAAGCGGACCTCGGCATCGACACCGTCAAGCAAGCCGAGATGTTCGCCTCAGTGCGAGCAGCATTCAACATTCCGCGCGATGCGGACCTCAAGCTGCGCGACTTCCCCACGCTGGCCCACGTCATCCAGTTCGCGCACGACCGCAGGCCGGGTGCCACGCCGTCTCCTGTCCCGGTCCCGGTAGCCGAACAACAGCGGCCGAAGGAACAGGCGCTACCGGCGCCATCTTCCGTTTCAAAGCCAGTGGCACCCCAGCGCCCGGCGCTCGCCAGTTTCGAGGCGGCAAATCAGATTCCACGCCGGGTGCCGGTGCCGATCCTGCGCCCGCCGCTCAACTTCTGTAAGTCAACCGGCGTGAAGTTGGAACGCGGCTCCCGCGTGGTGGTCATGCGGGATAAAGGTGGCGTCGCGTCGGCTTTGACGCAACGTCTCCAAACCCTCGGGGTGGAAGTTCTCACGATTGAGGGCGCTCCCGACGCGGACACGCTCGACAGTTGCCTCAAGAACTGGCTGGCGGCAGGTCCGATCCAGGGAATCTACTGGCTGCCTGCGCTGGACTACGAGGGCCACCTGACTGATATGGACACGGCCGCCTGGCATGAAGCTGTGCGGCTACGCGTGAAGCTGCTGTATATCACCATGCGTGATCTTTACGAATCGATTGCGCAACCAGGCACGTTCCTCGTGTCCGCAACGCGGCTCGGTGGACAGCACGGTTACGACCAAGCCGGAGCGCTCGCGCCCCTGGGCGGCGCCGTCGTGGGCTTCGCCAAAACCTATAAGCGCGAGCGGGTCGATGCTCTCGTCAAGGCGGTTGATTTCGAGCCGGAACGCAAGTCGGCGGAGATGGCCGCCCTCCTCATCGAGGAGACCCTGCGCGATCCTGGCGCGGTAGAAATCGGCTACAAGGAAGGACTGCGCTGGTCCGTCGGGTTGCAGGAACAACCGGCCGTCGACGGCCAGCCTAGCCTGACGCTCGACACAAACACCGTCTTTGTGATTACCGGCGCGGCGGGCAGCATTGTTTCGGCGATCACCGCCGATCTGGCGGCCGCCTCGGGCGGCATCTTCTATCTGCTCGACTTGGTACCGGAGCCCGATCCGAATAATCTCGACCTCAAACGCTTCGCGACCGACAAAGAGGGCCTCAAGCGCGATCTGTTTACGCGCATCCAGGCCCGCGGCGAGCGCGCCACCCCGGCACTGGTTGAAAAAGAGCTGGCAGCCCTGGAACGCGCGCAAGCTGCCCAGTCCGCGATCGATGCGGTGCGGGCAGCGGGCGGTACGCCGCATTACTTCAGCGTGAACCTCGCCGACGCGGACGGTGTAAGTAGAGTGATGAACCAAGTCCGCGAACGTCACGGCCGCATCGACGTCCTGTTGCACGCCGCCGGCCTGGAGCGCAGCCACTTCCTGCCTGCCAAAGACGCGCGCGAATTCGACCTGGTGTTCGACGTCAAGAGCGATGGTTTCTTTAATCTCCTGCATGCCATTGGCGACATGCCTCTCAGGGCGACGGTGGCGTTCAGTTCGATTGCGGGGCGCTTCGGCAATGCCGGGCAGACGGATTACAGTGCCGCCAACGACCTGTTGTGCAAGATCACGTCGAGCTTCCGTCACAGCCGGCCCGGCACCCGCGCTATCGTCATTGATTGGACGGCATGGGGCGGCATTGGCATGGCGACGCGTGGCTCCATCCCTAAGATGATGGAGTTGGCCTGCATCGACATGTTGCCGCCTGAAGCCGGCATTCCTCTGATCCGCCGCGAATTGACCGAGGGCGGTACGCGCGGCGAAGTCGTCATTGGGAAGCGGCTCGGCGTTCTACTGAATGAATGGGATGCCAACGGTGGCCTGGACACATCCCTAGCTGCGGTATCGGACAAGGACCTTCAACCGGGACCGATGTTCGGGAAGATCGCGAAAGCAGGCCTCTACACCGGTCTGGCGATCGAAACCACGCTCGATCCAAAAACTCAGCCGTTCCTGTACGATCATCAGATTGACGGCACGCCAGTGCTGCCCGGCGTCATGGGCATCGAGGCCTTTGCCGAAGCGGCCGCCAGCCTCCTTCCCGGCTGGCACGTCGCAGCGGTTGAAGACGTCAACTTCCTCGCGCCCTTTAAGTTCTACCGGAACGAGCCGCGGACGGTGACGACCCGGTCGGAAATTTGTCAACACGGCGACGCTCTAGTTGCGGATTGCCGATTGACCGGCAGCCGGCCACTCCCCAATCAGACCGATCCGCAAGTCACTACGCATTTCAACGCGCGCGTGCGTCTGGCGAAAGAAATGCCAGAGACGACAAAAGCGCCTGCGCCGGGCACACCGGCAGGGCACATCATCGAAACTGCGGACATCTACCGCATCTACTTCCACGGACCAGCCTACCAAGTCGTGCAGCGGGCCTGGTGGGACGGAAAGCATATGGTCGGGCAGATGACGGATGGCTTACCCAACAATCACCACCCCGCCGATCGTCCGACGCTGATGGCTCCCCGGCTGATCGAACTCTGCTTCCAAACCGCCGGGCTCTGGGAACTGGCAGCCCAAAGCCGCATGGGTCTGCCGCAGCAGGTTCGTCAGGTTCAGGTTTTGCGCGCACCGGAACTGGCCGATGGCCAGCTGTTCGCCGTCGTGACTCCGCATCCTGATCAAGGAACCTGCGATGCCGAAGTTGTGGACGCGAAAGGAAACCGCTACCTGCAACTAAGCGGCTACCGAACCGTCGCTTTGCCCAATGCCCTTGATGCCAAAGTCCTGAAACCACTGCAAGCTGCACTGTTGCCGGAACCGGCCATGGTGTGACAAGCGATTGCGGGTGACCAATGATGGACGTGTATTGGCTGGAGCAGTCCGAAGCCGATGTCCCGCTGGAGAATGACTGGCTGAGCGCCCGAGAACTCGCCTGCCTGAACAGCTTGCGCTTTCCCAAGCGCCGCGCCGACTGGCGGCTGGGACGCTGGACGGCGAAACGCGCCTTAGCCGCATACTGCGACGTGCCCAGTCATTCTCAATCCCTGGTGAAAATCGAGATACATCCGGCTCCCTCTGGCGCACCCGAGGTTTTCTTCTTTAGCCAACCGGCGCCCGTCACCATTTCACTCAGTCATAGCGCTGGGACGGCAATGTGTGCCATTGCCCGCTCCAGTGTTTCGCTGGGCTGCGACCTGGAGGCGATCGAGCCGCGGGCGCGCGCCTTCGTTACGGACTACTTCGTTGACGAAGAGCAAGCCTTGATTGCGCGGCTCCGCGCTGACGACCGGCCCCAATTGGTGACGCTGCTCTGGAGCGCGAAGGAGAGTACCCTCAAAGCGCTGGCCGTAGGTCTTCGGCTCGACACCCGGTGTGTGACCGTCAGTCCCGACGATGCACTGGCAGGCCGCTTTGGAGACCAGAAACGATATAACGACAATCCAGCTCTCGCTTTCCGGAACTACGGGTTTGATGGTTGGCGTTCGCTACAGGCTTGCCATGCTGGAGCCCAGGTTTTCCGCGGTTGGTGGCTGCGAGACGGCAATCGATTGCGGACGGTGGTTGCGGACCCACCACCGGCCCCACCGATTCTCCTGGAGATTGAACCCCAAATCAGACTGCGCAGGATGTCGGCAGGAATTCAAAGCAGGCAGGGCTCTGCTCAAGCGTAAATTGACTTCAGCGGTTCTTGCGTGACGCGCAGGACCCTTTGCGGCCAAGTCTTGTTGAAGACTAGGCAGCCAGAGAAGAGACCGGGACGAAGGCACCCTGATCCTCGCGTTCGTCTTCATCAACCGGTATGTACCCCAGGCCAAGGCAGCGAGCACAGACGGAGCCATCCGTGAAGACGCCTTGCTCGTCGCAATCTGCGCAGCGGTCGTAATCAACTTTGTCCATCACTACCTCCCGGAGGACTGCAGGGCAGTTGCACCTTCAGTCCGCCAAACTGTCTTACCCCACTTGCAGGTGCGGCTAGGCCGCGGCCACGCCCCCATTCCTGCCATTGGAAGAGGTGATCGGTGGCGGCGGGCTCGCAGTTCGGATCGCCTTCGGTGGAGCGGTCAATGCGCCCGTCCGTTCCTTGAATAGAAGCCGACGGACCGAGCGAAGATCGTTGAGGATCCGGCGGCTCTTGCTGACATGCGAGTGAAGTTTTTCCAGGCTGTACAGCGCCAGCCGCAGCGCCTCCAATCGGCGTGGAAAATTCAAAGCCGCTTCTCTTTGAACGTCCGCCTCAATCTCTCGCTTGGAATCCTCCACCGCATCGGCCAATAAAGCGACAAATTCGTGAGCGCTTTCAATGCTGTCAAACGCGTTTGCAGGGTCGAAACTCATGCCGTTCTCCTCCCACTCCTCCGAAGGGCTTCAGGCGCAGCAAGTAACGGGCCAGTTTCAGCCCGTGGGCAAGTGGCAGAGTGCGGGGTTGTTCTTACCGGATACTAGAATCGGGAGACTAGCTGCCCCGCACCCTGCACAAATTAGTTCGCTATTATGTTGGGCCCGTTCGTCCCGCACGTCTGTGACACGGGACACGCGGGGTCGTGACTTGGCACCGCAAGCCGCAGTCTTCCAGGTTGGGAGAGCTAGTTTGCCGCGAGCGGCGCCGGAGCGCCCGGTGGCAGCAGACGGTTCAACAGCGTCTGTTCGCATTGCAGCCATAGGCGGCTGCTGTAAAGCAACGCGCTGCACTGGAGGGTGATGAAGTCGCGCGTCCTCAGAGGCGAACGGAACTCGGCGCGGTGGCCCAGCCAATGCCGGGCAAGGTGACGCCCGATGGCGAAGCCCATGCCGGTGTCGGATCCTCCAATGTCGCCCAGAATCCCATCCAGCGTGAACATCACCTTCGACAACATGATCAACGGTACCGGGAATTTGACTCCCTTCATTGCGATGCGTTCGAGGAGCAGCATGGCATCGACGGGGTTGGGCAACCGCGTGACCGGCAACTCGCCGAGAAAGCGCGCAACCGATTCGCGAACCACCTGCCCCTGCCGTGAAGCGCTTCGGATTCGATGTTGGCTCAGGGCCAGCACTTCGGCGGAAGCGCCTACCGGATCGCGCAAGCTGACCATCAGGAACAGGAGCGCAAGATGCCGGCGCTGATCCCGGCTTAAGCGTTCCCGCAGCGCCCAGTCGATAATGGTCAGTTCACCGGTACGGTTGTCATAGAGCAGATTGCCGGCGTGGGGATCGCCGTGAAAAATGGCATCTTCCTGAGCCGCCAACAAGGGGACAGCGACCAGCGCTTCGATGAGTTGCTCGGCCAGTCTGCGGCGCCGCGAGACCGGCAGACGGGCGGCCGCATTTGTCACCTTGATCCCACGCTCTTCCGTGAGCGCCGTAATTCTCGGTGTACACAGCGGTTGAATCAGCCGCGGGACATGCACTCCCGACATTGACTTATAAAGGTCCCACGCTTCCACCAAGGTCTTCTGTTCGCGGACAAAGTTGACTTCATGCTGCAGCAACCGCCGGACCTTCT
>Ga0326726_10000742_pt1 | contig 29861 bp, 27 predicted proteins | sample MHFenrmetagenome_2_FD_207603 | JGI IMG/M metagenome (GOLD analysis project Ga0326726, IMG submission 207603) | Lab enriched peat soil microbial communities from Michigan Hollow, Ithaca, NY, United States - MHF15MN | ecosystem: Environmental > Terrestrial > Soil > Wetlands > Peat | place: USA...
AGGCAAGGCGTTGGGTAGTTGAGGTCTCTCACTCATGGTTCAACCGGTTCAGAAAAATTCTGGTACGTTTTGAAAAACTCAACGAGAGATACGAGGCTTTGCTCTACATGGTAGCCGCAATCATCGCTTTCCGGAAAGTGAATATTATTTACGAATAAGCTCTAAGTTGAAGATGGTTGGATCGATACAATGATTCGCGATAGCTCGCGTCCCGGTTTTGTGAACGTCCCATACAACGTGAACTTTTTTTGCTCTGTCTCTGCAGAGCTTTTTATCCAACAAACTGAATAAAAGGAGTACCGTACCATGGCCAGACTGATCGTATCCGCACTCTCCGAGGACACCATTGCCGCTCCCGGAAACCGCAATCCCAACTACATCACGGTATCGGTTACCGATGCCAACGGCGTGCCGGTCACTGGACTTGGCGCGGCCAATTTCAAGGTCGATCCGATGATCGTCGGCCCGGGCGGCGCTCTGGTCAACATCACGAGCCTTACCGCTGGAAGGCTTCCCGGTTTTTACCTGATTCAGGTCGTGCCGATCAACACCGAAACCTGGAAAGCCGGCGTGTACATCTTCTGCGTGGCGACCGTGCGTGGCGCAGACCAGGGCCAGGCGCTCTGCCAGGTGCTTATGGATTGATCCGCCGGATTATCCCGCAATCACCTCAGATGATAGAAGCTGCCTCCCTGTGGGGCAGTTTTTTTTGTTCTTGTTTTCATTTTTCTGTCATTCTGAGCGAAGCGAAGAATCCACAACTCTTTATTTCGTAATAAGATGGATTTTTCATTATGCTTCGCTCCATTCAGAATGATAGACCCCCTTCAGGCATTTCTTTGCGTTTTATTGTGGCCGGAGCAATAACACTTGCCGATGATGCACCGTGCTGAATATGGGGATAAAAACGTATCTTGTAGGAGTAGATTTTTTCCGTCAGTGCCCCCGATTTTTTCATTGACAGTTTTCTCTGCAAGGAGCAAGTATGAAAGTCTTCATCATTTCGACTTACAAGGATTTTGATCGAATACCGCAAGGCGGCGATTCGCGCCGTGGAGGGGACGAATTATCAGGCGGGAAAAATGGAGGTCTTCGGCGCTCGTTCAGAAGAGCCGCTGGATGCTTGTCTGAAAGAGGTCGAGGAGTGTGAGATATTCATTGGCATTTATGCCCTTCGCTACGGATTTGTCCCTGACGGGTCTGACATTTCCATTACTGAGATGGAATATCTTCACGCCAAAGAACAGGGCAAGACGATCTATTGCTTTTTGCTGGATGAGGCAAATCAGGGCTGGCTCACGAAATGGATGGATGACGAAACGGGAAAATCAAAACTCAGGGTTTTGAAGCAGCGTGTCCGAGCGAAGCATGTTTGCGACTATTTCACCACGCCTGACGATTTGAGAGCCAAAGTTGCCAATGCCCTCAGCCACTTCGTTGCCAACCACAACGGCCCCTCGGCTTCTGGTCCAAACTGCCCACTTCCCAAACCAACAGGCAACTCGCTTCCGCGAGAGGGCTTCTTTGTCGGTCGAGACACGGAGCGCAAGATCATCGCTGAAGCGTTGTCGCCGGAGTCGCGGACGTGGGGGGCGCTGATCGACGGGCCGGGTGGTATCGGCAAGACGGCGTTGGCTATCAAAGCCGCGCACGAAGCGCCGGAGGGTTTGTTTGAGCGCAAGATTTTCATCTCGGCGAAGGTGCGCGAACTTACAACGGATGGCGAGAAGCCGTTGACCGATTTCACTCGTCCGACCTGGATTGCGATGCTCGACGAGCTTGGCAAGGAGCTTGGCGAAGAGAATCTTGAACGGCTTGCGCCCGACGATCGCCCGAATGTCCTGCGTCTTGCGTTGACCGGCAAAAAGGCGCTGATCGTGTTCGATAATCTTGAGACACTGCCCGAAGAGGAACGTACGCGCCTGTTCCAGTTCCTCTCGCGCCTGCCTGATGGCAACAAAGCCATCGTCACCTCGCGCCGCCGCACGGACGTGGACGCCCGCATCGTGCGGCTTGACCGCCTTTCGCATGACGAAGCGATGGAATTGATCGCCGAGCTTGCGAAAAAATATCCGCGCCTCGAACGTGCCTCAGAGAAAGAGCGCGACGACTTGTACGCCATGACGCAGGGCAACCCGCTGCTCATTCGATGGATTGCGGGGCAGTTGGGACGCGAAGGCTCGCAATGCCTCACCATCGCCGACGCCTGTGCATTCATCGAAAAAGCACCAAAAGGCAACGATCCTCTTGAATATATCTTTGGCGATTTGCTTGAAACCTTCACTGAGAATGAAACGCTTGTCCTTGCTGCGCTCACCTATTTCACCAAGCCAGCCAAACTGAAATGGCTGGCGCAGATGACCGGCCTCGCCGAACGTGCCGCTGAAACCGCGCTCGAAGATTTAACCGACCGTGCTATTCTGATTTCCGATCTCGAAGCGCGGACGTATTACCTGCCTCCACTTACCGCGCAATTCATCAAAACCAGTCGTTCTGAAGTTGTGAGTCAGACAGGTGATGTGCTGGTGGGCCGTGCGTATGCTCTTGCGATGGAATACGGTGGTTTTGACAACTACGAAGGGTTCCGAACGCTTGATGCTGAATGGACATTCATTTTCGCCGCCCTGCCACGCCTGTTGACGGGCGATAATGATTGCTTGCAAATGGTGTGCAATCAACTCGACCGATTTCTTGATTTTACAGGCAGATGGGATGAACTACTTTGGCTTCAGGAAGAAGCTGAAATACGAGCTCTTAGCTGTGATGATAAAGAGATGGCTGGTTGGCGAGCATTTGTCGCGGGGATGAATTATTTTTTGCGAAAACAATCTTTCGAAGTATTGTCTTGCGCTGCTCGTGCTGCCGATCACTGGCAGGAAAGCTCCGGTCGCAATAAAGCGACTGCTATTCGACTGCGCGGAGTTGGTCACGAATTGAACGAAAATTACCCTGCAGCTATTACCGCCTACAAGGAGGCCTTAGAGATTTATCGCACCCGTTCTCCCGAAAGCGAGGATGTTGCCATTTTACTAAACGACCTGGGAGAAGCAGAACGTGAAAGTAAAGACTTGTACGCCGTTGAGCAACATTTCCGTGAAGCCTTGCGCATCGCAAAGAAAGTCCATTTTCAGGAAGGTGTTGCGGCTGTTTCTGGCAACCTAGCTATACTCGCCTTCGACCGTGAGCAATGGCCGGAAGCCGAGTCTCTTGCTCGCGAAGCTCTTGCCTTGTCTGAAAATATCTTGCGGCAGGAGTTGATTGCTCGTGATTGCCATAGCATCGCCAAAGCTTTGCTCAAGCAAAATAAAAATCTCGAAGAAGCATTAGCTTTTGCTCGGCGTACCGTCGATATTTTCACTTTTCTGTGCTATGGAGATTTACCAGAAGCCCAAGAAACCCTCGCAGAAATCGAGAAGGCAATGCGTGGTAAATGAGCGTTTTTTGATCATCCATCATAATCCCTTTACCGTAGTTCCATGCAGAGAAAAGAAAAAGCTTTCCAGTTGTTCAGCAACCGCTGCAATTGCAGCCAGGCGGTGTTTGCGGCTTTTCGGCAGGCGGAGGTGCTGGACGAAGCGAGCGCGTTGCGGCTTGCTACGGTGTTCGGCGGCGGCGTGGGCAGCACGGGCGGCGGGTTGTGCGGCGCGGTTTCCGGGGCGCTGTTGGCGCTGTCGATGCGTTACGGCATGGGCGGCATCGAGGAGCTGGCGAACAAAACGAAAACCTACGAGCTTGGGCGGCAGTTCATGGTGGAGTTCGAGAAGTGCATCGGTTCATGCCGCTGCGAATCGATTCTCGGCCTCTGCATCGGCGTGCCGGAAAATCTGCAAAAAGCGAGAGAGCTGAAGCTGTTCGAAACGGTTTGCGGCGAAGCGGTCGCGGCGGCATCGGATATTCTGGAGGATATGCTTTGTGCTGAAGTTCCGGGGTCAGTTTGAGCGGTGTGTCAACCATTCGAGTTCTTTTGAAGCATCAAGGCTTCGTCTCTCACTGCTTCGATGAAGGCCGACCGGCTCACTCTTTCATCTTGTAAATGGAGACTTCGCGTTTGATCGCCTCGCCATGCTCTTCGTAGGCTTTTTCGAGGTCGTACTGCATCTGCATTCCGAACCAGAACTGCGCCGAGTTGCTGAAAAAACGGGCAAGACGCCAGGCGGTATCCGCATCGATGCCACGTTTGCCTTGCAGAATCTCATCGATCTCCGTTTCTGGCAGATTCAGCCCCTTGGCGACGGCCGTGTTGCTCAGTTGCATGGGGGCCAGGAACTCTTCGGAGAGGATCTCTCCCGGATGAACCGGTTTCATTTTTGTTCTCGGAAGCATGATTTCTTCTCCTCTGATCTCCCCGCATTTCGGAATAAAGACTGTTTAGTCAGTTTACCATTAATTCAGGGATAATGCTTCCGGATTCGATCAATAACCCGATGGTGGAGGGGGAATATTTGTCGTCGGAGGGCCGTGACCGGAAAAACGAGAAAGCCCCGTTCGAACTGACACGGGGCTTTCTCATTATGGTTGTTTGGCTTGATCTTACTTGTCGTCGCCGTCGATGACTTCGTACTCGGCGTTGACCGCGCCATCGCCGCCCTTGCCGGACTGGCCTCCGGCGTGGCCATCGGTTTGCGGCTGCGGGCCGGGTTCCGGAGCCGCGCCGGGCTGGCCGTAGAGGTCGGAAGCGGCATCGCTCCAGACTTTGCTCAGCTCGTCCATCGCGCTCTTGATCGAGTCGGCGTTACCGCCCTTGTGCGCCTCTTTCAGCTTTTCGAGGGCGCTCTCGATGGCCGCCTTCTTTTCCGCCGGAAGCTTGTCGCCAAGCTCCGAGAGCTGCTTTTCGGTGCTGAAGATGAGCGAGTCGGCGGAGTTCTTGATGTCGATCTCCTCCTTGCGCTTCTGATCTTCGGCTGCGTGAGCCTTGGCGTCCTGTTTCATTTTCTCAATCTCGGCATCGGTGAGCTTGCCACTCGCCTCGATCTTGATGCTCTGCTCCTTGCCGGTTGCCTTATCCTTGGCCGACACGTGCAGGATGCCGTTGGCGTCGATATCGAAGGTCACCTCGATCTGCGGAATGCCGCGCTGGGCCGGAGGAATGTCACCGAGGTGGAATCTGCCGAGGGTTTTGTTGTCGCTGGCCATCGGACGCTCGCCCTGGAGCACATGCACTTCGACCGAGGTCTGGTTGTCCGCGGCGGTCGAGAACACCTCCTGCTTGCGGGTCGGGATGGTGCTGTTGGACTCGATCAGCCTGGTCATCACGCCGCCGAGGGTTTCGATGCCGAGCGACAGCGGAGTTACGTCGAGCAGCAAGACGTCGGTGACGTCGCCTCTGAGCACGCCGCCCTGGATGGCCGCGCCAATGGCAACCACTTCGTCAGGGTTGACGCTCTTGTTCGGCTCCTTGCCGAAGAAATCCTTCACGAGGGTCTGCACCTTCGGGATACGGGTCGATCCGCCGACCAGCACCACTTCGTCGATCTCCTTCATGTCGAGCTTGGAGTTCTTGACCGCGCGGCGGCACGGTTCGAGCAGCTTGTCGAACAGGTCGGCGCACATTGCCTCGAACTTGGCGCGGGTCAGGTTGATCACCAGATGCTTCGGACCTTCCTGGGTCGCGGTGATGAAGGGGAGGTTGATCTCGGTGTCGGTGCGCGACGAGAGTTCGACCTTCGCTTTTTCAGCGGCCTCTTTCAGCCGCTGCAGGGCGATAGCATCCTTGCGAAGGTCGATCCCCTCCTGCTTCTTGAACTCGTCGGCCAGGTAATCGATGATCTTCTGGTCGAAGTCATCGCCGCCGAGGTGCGTGTCGCCATCGGTCGATTTTACCTCGAAGACGCCGTCGCCAAGTTCGAGGATCGAAATGTCGAAAGTACCGCCGCCAAGGTCAAAGACGGCAACTTTCTCGCTCTGCTGCTTCTTGTCGAGACCATAAGCGAGCGCTGCGGCGGTTGGCTCGTTGATGATGCGCTTCACGTCGAGGCCTGCGATCCGTCCGGCATCCTTGGTGGCCTGGCGTTGGGCGTCGTTAAAGTAGGCCGGCACGGTGATGACCGCTTCGGTCACCTTCTCGCCGAGGAAATCTTCAGCCGTCTGCTTCATTTTCTGAAGGATCATGGCCGAAATCTCCTGGGGAGAGTAGCTCTTGTCGCCGATCTTCACTTTCGCGTCGCCAGCTTCGTTGACCACGTCGTACGAAGCGAGCTTCTTTTCGTTCGGCACCTCGTCGTACTTGCGGCCCATGAAGCGCTTGATCGAAAAGATGGTGTTTTTCGGGTTGGTCACGGCCTGTCGCTTGGCCGCCTGGCCGACGAGCCTTTCGCCCGTTTTGGTGAAAGCGACCATCGACGGAGTCGTGCGGTTGCCTTCAGAGTTTTCTATGACCGTCGGCTGGGTGCCCTGCATAACCGAGACGCAGGAGTTTGTGGTGCCGAGGTCGATTCCGATAATTTTTCCCATGATGTTCTAATTCCTTTTGTTCAATGGTGATATAAGTTGAGCGCCTCCTGCTTGTCCGGAGGCGTTCGGGATAAATGGTTCAGATGATTGAAATCTCCTTGGTTTTCTTGACCGGCTGCATCTTTGGCAGTGTTATGTGCAAGACGCCATTGTCGAAAGCTGCACCGATGTGCTCCTGGTCGACCAGCTCGCCGATGTTAAAGCTCCTTGAAAACGAACCATAGCTTCTCTCGACCCGGTGGTAATCCTTTTTCTTCTGCTCATCGCTCTGCGACCGCTCGGCCTTGATTGTGAGTACGTCATCCTCAATGTTCAGCGAGATGTTCTCCTTGGTTAGACCGGGAAGCTCGGCATCGATATGAAACGCCTGCTCGTCTTCCGAAATATCGACCTTGAATGACGGGGCGGCGGGCATTTGCGTTCCGCTCCATATATCGTCGAACAGTCTCATCGGGTCTTTTGCAATTTTCATCAACATGGTGGTCTCCTGTATGCTTTGTTTGTGTAATCTTCCATTGTGTTTGGCGATCATCGACCGCCTCTGTCAGTAAATCAACAAAAGCCGTGCCAAAGCCTGATTTTCGGCTCGTGCTTTGTTCGTGTATGACAAAAGTGCGTTATAAGATTTATCGACCGACAATTTGTCATGCATTTTGTCAGATTGTCAAGCGTAAAGTGAGTGGAAAAAGCGAGAGCGGAAGCTGGCAGCGCCAGCCATGACTGTCAACCAGAGTTGTCCGGCAGCAGGCGAACGGAAATGAGTGGCAAAAAAAAGGGCGACATATAAATATCGCCCAAGTCGTCAGTATGCTTTGCTGAAAAATCAGCTTACCATATTGGAGTTCACCTTCTGAATCCAGCTCAGGCGGTCCTGAAGGTTTTCAACCACGCTTTTCGAGATGAGGAAGCAGGCGTAGACGATGCTCTCGTCCGAAATCCTGTAGTAGCACTTGAGTCCCTCTTTGCGGCGGTTGACGACGCCGTTGTCGTGCATGAGCGCCAGGTGCTTGGAGATGTTGGCCTGGCTTGCGCCGACCTCCTTGACGATCTCCTGAACCGTGCGCTCTCTGTCGCAGAGCGTCCTCAGAATTTTAAGACGCATCGGTTCGGAAAGCAGTTTGAAGCGGTTCGATACAGCGTCGAGCATCTCGTCCGGCATGTTAAATTGCCATTTTTTTACCTCTTCTTCTGATATGGTGATCGATTTGCTCATGTCAAAATCCAGTTAATTACCCTTGAACCACTCATGGTATAAATGAGTGAAAAAGCCATTGAAATATATGGTTATTTAATCATATAAATCAAACCAAAAAAATCCTTTAACATCCATTTCGTGAATGTTGAATTTTCAAGGGAAATACCGCATCGGAAGGGATGGCTTCAAGAGGTGATGCTGGTCAGCCTTGTGATCGATTCGACAAGGTTGCTTGGCGCCTTGACGCGCACAATGCGATCTCTGATGATGATTTTGGTTCTTTTGGCGTCCTGAAATTCGGCCCGGCATTCAGGACACTGGGTAAGATGGTGTGCGAGCTCTGCCTCTTCTTTCGGGGTGAGTTCCCCGTCGATAGCCGCACTCATGAGCACCATCGCTTTGTTACAATTCATGGCGGTCAGCTTATAGGTTGTTTTAGGCGCGGATTCATTCACCGGATTCGGTGTCAAACCCGTGCTTTTTTGCGTAATCTTCAAGTTTGGCACGCAGCAGTTTTCTGCCTCTGTACAGACGCGACCGAACCGTTCCGATCGGACTTTCAACCATATTTGCGATCTCTTCATACGTAAATCCTTCAATATCACACAACTGTATAACCTCCCGGAACTCATCGGGAAGCGACTGCAATGCCTGATAAACCTCTTCGTGCAACAGGGAGTGGAAAAAATCCGACTCGGCTTCAGTGGTATCGCTCTGTACGTCCTTGATCGTATGGTAGAAATCCTTGATCAGGTCGTAATCGACTTTGCCGGGCTCCCTGGCGTTTTTACGAAATTTGTTAATGTAGTTGTTTTTGAGGATTTTAAACAACCACGCCTTGCAGTTTGTTCCCCGCTCGAAAGAATTGAAAAATTTATAAGCCTTCAGATAGGTTTCCTGCACCAGGTCTTCGGCGTCGTCCGGGTTCATCGTCAAGTGTAACGCATAGTTATAGAGCGAGTTGATATGCGCGACCGCCTCCTGCTGAAACTCTTGCTGTTTGAGCTGTTCCTGAGCCGTGAGAATCTGTTTTTTCTCTTTCTCTTTCATGGGATGTTGTTTTGCCGGATCCATTGAGGGGGATTTCATTTGATCAGAGCCAGAGAATCGGTGACCTGCGATAAAGTCGTTCATGACAAATAATATAAAAATATATCTTTAGAGTGCTTGGAGTCAAGGGCCAAATGTCGATTCTGCATGAGACGGCTTGACTTGATACCAAAAAAGTGTGAAAAATGGCTGAAATGGTTGATGTCATTGTCATTGGAGCCGGTATTGGAGGCCTGACGGCGGCTGCGTTGTTGCAGGAGCGGGGCTTTTCGACCATCGTTTTCGAAAAGAACAAGTTCCCCGGCGGGAGTTGCTCTTCGTTTCAAAAGGGAGGCTATACCTTCGATGCCGGGGCCTCGGTCTTTTACGGCTTCTGCGATGAAGATTCGAAAGGTACGCTCAATTTACATACGCGAATTTTTCGCAAGCTTGGCGTCGAAGTGCGGACGATTCCCGATCCTGTGCAGATTCACTACCATTTACCGGCGGGCTTCGATGCTCCCGCCTGGTTCGACCGTGATCGCTTTCTCGAAGCGCTTAGCCAACGCTTTCCGCATGAGCGTGAGGGTATCCGAAAATTTTACGACGAGCTCGAATCGGTCTATGATATTCTGAACTCGCTGCCCGCCGGATCGCTCGAAGATGTGATGCATCTGGGGATTGTCGGTGCGCGTCATCCGCTGAAAGCCATGTCGCTTGGGGTCAAGACGCTCTTTTCGATGGGCAAAACGGCGCGGCGTTACATCAGTGATCCCGAGCTTCTCCGATTCATCGATCTCGAATCTTACTCATGGGCGGTGCAGGATGCCATTTCGACGCCGCTGGTCAACGCGGGCATCTGCCTCGCCGACCGGCATCACGGCGGCATCAACTATCCGATTGGCGGTTCGGGGGCTATACCGGCGGCGCTGGTGCAGGGGATCGAGAAGTTTGGTGGTTCGGTGCGGTTCCGCAGCGAAGTGTCGAAAGTGATCGTCGAGAGCGGCGAGGCTGTCGGCGTCAGGCTGAGTGACGGCACGGAGGTTCGTGCGAAAGCTGTGGTCAGCAACGGCACGGTGTGGGACACCTTCAGCAAACTCGTGGACGATCCGCGGCTGAAGATTCCGGATGACCGTTTCATCAAAGCCCCGAGCTGGTTCCAGGTATGGCTCGGCGTGGACGGTGCAGTCGTGCCGCCGGGATTTCACATGCATCACATCATCGTGGATGACTGGTCGAAGTACGACCAGCATGGCGGCACGATCTACTTCTCTACGCCCACGGTGCTCGATCCGTCGCTCGCTCCGCCTGGCAAGCATGCGCTGCACCTTTTCGTGACTGCCGAAACGACGCAGTGGGAGCAATACAAATATCGTGGCGAGGAGTACAAGAGCGCCAAGGAGGCCTTTGCGCGGTCGCTCATCGCGCGAACCGAACGCCTTCTACCGGGATTGCAAAATTCCGTCGAGCTCATGGTGACCGCCACGCCACAGACCCATGTGCGCTATCTCAATCGCCTGGACGGATCGTACGGGCCGCTGCTCAAGCCGGGCCAGAACATTCTGCTGAAGCCGCAGAACCGCACGCCGGTGAGGAATTTGTATGCCGCCGGTGACAGTACCTTTCCCGGTCAGGGGGTGATTGCCGTGACCTACTCGGGCGTTTCGTGCGCCTCTTACATTGCGCGAAAGCTGGGGAGGCCGCTGGAGTACCTGTGAGTTGGGTGCAGCGTGGACGGCGTGGACGAAGTGGACGCTGATGGACGTCGTGGGAATTGTGAATTGTAGGGGCGACTTTTGTGGCCGCCCTCTTCACGCCGTGGCGAGCAGCATTTCGATTTCGCGGTAGGGCATGTCTGTCAGTTCGGCGAGGATTTTCTTGGTGACGTAGCCTTTATAAAGATAAGTACCTTTTCTCAGGCTGTGGCTGTTCCAGAGGATTTCGGGAATGGTCTGGTGCGAGGTGAGCTTCTGGAGGAATGGCAGGAGCGTGTTGGTCAGCGCGTAGGTGGCGGTTTTGGCGACTGCCGACGGGATGTTCGGGACGCAGTAGTGGGTTACGCCGTACTTGACGTAAATCGGATTGGTGTGCGTCGTGTGACGGCTGGTGCCGAAGCAGGCTCCCTGATCGATCGAGACGTCGATAATCACCGAGCCGGGCTTCATCGTTTTCACCACCTGCTCGCTCACCAGCGGCTTGATCAGCTTCAGCTTGGGGCTGAGCGCGCCGATGATGACGTCTGAAATCCGGGCGAGCTGGGCGATGTAGTGCTCGTTGGCGATGGCTGTCACCAGGTGGCGGTTGAAGAAGGCTTCGAATCGCCGCAAGCGGTTGATCTCCTTGTCGATGACCGTCACCTGCGCGCCGAGGCCGAGGGCATCCTGCGCGGCGAAGAGGCCGACCGTGCCTGCGCCGATGATGGTGACGTGCGCGGGCGGCACTCCGGCGATGCCTCCGAGCAGAATACCGCTGCCGCCGTAACCGGTTTCGAGATATTTCGCCGCCGTCTGGATGGCGAGCGATCCGGCGATTTCGCTCAGCGTCCGGACGATGGGCAGCTCGCCGTCCCTGGTCTCGATGAACTCGAAACCAAGCGCCGTGATGTTCTTGTCGATCAGCGTTTTGATCATCTGGCGGCTCACCGTGCCGAGGTGCACGGCTGAAATGAGCATCTGGCCGGGCAGGAGAAGATGAAGCTCTTCGGGTTGCGGCGGCGAGACCTTGACGATGACGTTGGCCTGTGGGTACAGCTCCTCCGGCGAGGCGGCGATGATCGCTCCGGCTTCGGCGTAATCGTGGTCGAGAAAATTGCAGAAGTGGCCCGCGTCGCTTTCGACCACCACCCGGATGCCCTGTTCGACCAGTATCTGCACCCCAGCCGGTGAGAGCGCGACCCGCCGCTCGTCCTGCGCACGCTCTTTCGGAATGGCGATAGAGACGCTCATCGTCTTTTCCGGCTTGAGCAACCAGCGCTCGAGAGTTTTCACTCCAAGTTCGAATTCGATAGTTCCAAAGTCGGATGAGTAGCCCATCATCAATAATATCGTCAGGATTTCTGTAACAGCTTCGAGCAAAGCTAAGCGGCCCCGGAGGGTGTTGATGCCTCCCGGGGGTGCTGGTCAACTATTCGTACGACTCATTTCGCCGTGATGGTAATGCGCTCGATGTTCTCCGCCGGTTTGTCGTGGGTGGCGCAGGTCGAGCCCGGCAGGTGCAGCCGCCCGCCGCTGACCGCGCACAACGCGCCAGAGGCCGTGTCGAGTGTCCCTTTAGCCGCGTTGCCAGCCATATCGAGGGGCATTTGCATGAAGGGGAAGGTATTGATGAAATTATTGTAGACGAGCTGCGATGCCGGGCCGAGGCCGCTGGCAATCTTGCCAATCGTATCGACGGGATTGAGCCGTCCGCTCTGCACTCTCGACACGATGCTCGAAACGCCGGACGGGAGTTTGGTTGTCACATTGTAACCGATTGTCTGCGCGTAGGTTATGAAACCGGGCACATTTAGTCCGAGCACGATACGCCGGAATTTCTCGGCGCGGGTCAGCACCCGGATCGTCCCTTCCTTGACTATGGTGGTGCGACAGGCGAGGCGTCCCCCTTCCGAGAAAAGCCTGTCAGAGATAAATGCTTTTTCATCCTCACCCGGCGCGGAGAGGCAGTCGGCTCCTTCGAGCACATAGACGAAGCAACTCTGGCAGATGCCGTTGCCGCCGCAGATATAGCCGATGTGTGACTTGTTTTGTTTTGCGACGTTAAGCAGTAAATCCCCGGCCTTGGCTTCGCAGGGTTTGTCATTGATGTAGATAATCATGGCGGTAGTATTGACATTGGTGAACGAGAGTTTGCAGAAATAAACGCTGAGAGTTTTGCAACGAAGAAATATACTTCAGATTCGATGTGTTTCAAAGAATAGTTCCGACTACGGTACGTCAAACAAGTAAAACAGGAAAAAAGCCGGGAGGTCCGGCTTTTTTCGACGCCATGACGCAAGTCAATTGCAGGTTATGCCGCTCTCCTGATGAAGCTGGAGTTCTTCGGGAGAGACGCGACCCGGCCAAGACCGTTGTCACAGGCTAACAGTTTTCTGAGAAGCGTCGCATCGCAGCAGTGGTCGTTGCTCGCTGTAGGCTCGACCTTGTCCGTCAAACGCTTCACGCCGAACGCGGCCTGTATGGCGTCGATCACGAGCTGAATGGCTTCACCGATAGCCTCGGGCGACATCGTGAAGCAGCTGTGCTGGTTCAAGCGCATGTTCTCCCTGTTTGTGTCTTGCCTGGAAGGCAATCGTATCAGTGAACTTGTCGCGGATTCCCACCCCATTTTGCCCATGTATGCCGGAAGCTGAAGCAGATTTTCCAGGGTCATCCTTTTGGGTGCCTCGAGCTCGGAGAGAATCGTGATCGTACCAGCTGAACCTGCTATCTTTTCGCGGACAGATCGGGAAGCCATGCCACACCACCATCATCGCGCAGTCAGTACAGCAAGCAGTTCAAAATCGATGCTGTCGAGCTGAGTCTGAAAAGCGACAAAACCACCCGGGAGATCGCTGATGATCTTGGCATCAGCCCGAACGTGCTCTATCGCTGGAGAGACCAGTATCAAGCCTCAAAAGAGGAGGCATTTCCGAGCACCGGCAATCTCAAGGATGCCCAGGCGGAAGAAATCCGTCGGCTGCAACGGCGGCTCCGGCTGGTTACCGAAGAGCGTGAAATCTTAAAAAATGCGTTTGCTGTGTTCACCGGAAAAAACGCCGTGAAATACAGGTTCGTCATGGAACACAAGCATTGGTATGCCGTTACGACGATGTGTCGGGTACTCGGCCTGTCGACGAGCGGCGACTCTGCATGGACACAGCAACCGCAAAGTCGTCGAGAGCAAGAGAACCTGAAACTCATGGATGAAATCAAGGAAATCCATCAGAGCAGTTACCATATCTATGGCAGCCCTCGCATTGCCAAAGCATTGCAGCAAAAGGGTTTGCAGTGCAGTCGGCAACGCGCGGCGCGTCTGATGCGGCGCATGGGCATTCGCGCCAAAACCGCGCGCAAGTTCAAGGTCACGACCGATTCGAATCATCAGGAGCCGATCGCGCCCAATCTGCTCAAGCAGAAGTTTACCGTCGAAGCGCCCAACAAGGTCTGGACGAGCGATATCACCTACGTGATGACCAAGCGCGGCTGGCAGTATCTGACGATCATTCTGGAGCTGTTCAACCGGGAGATCATCGGCTACTCGCTGAGCAACCGGCTGAGCGCCAAAAGCACGGTCATTGCGGCTCTGGACATGGCCGTCCAGCATCGCTGTCCACCACAAGGCATTATTCTGCATTCAGATAGAGGGGTTCAGTATGCCAGCAAAAGCTTCCGGAAACGGCTGAAAACCTACCGGATGACGCAGAGCATGAGCGGCAAAGGCAATTGCTACGACAATGCCGTGACCGAAACCGTGTTCAAAATCCTGAAAACCGAATGGATTTACGGCACGAGCTTTGCTGAGCAGCACGAGCTGCGGAGCAGTCTGTTTGAATACATCGAGCTGTTTTACAACCGGAAGCGCCTGCACTCAGCGCTGGGTTATCTGAGCCCGGCTGATTTCATGCGGCAGTATTATCAACAACAACCTTTAGCTTCTTGAGGTGTGTCCACTTTTTCCTTGCATGTTTATACTCTGGAGAATCAGAATTTTGAACATCATCAAGCGATCAAACGGCGGGCATTCCATGTTGTTACGATTTTCAGGCTTGTTGAAAGCCAGGGCAAGTATGGAAGTAAAGATTTTCCAGTCGATATGATCTTCAAGCTTGAAGAGAGGGTCTTTCAGCTTGGTGAGTCGTTCAAGCAGAAATTGTTCGTCAAACAGACCGAGGGGATTGATGTTTTTCATAGCAGTACGATCGTTTCGATGGGTACTGCGTAAAATACGATTATTTCAGAACAGGATCACCATTAAGAGCATATATTTCAATACGTTATATCAGTTCTGAGTTTTTAGAGATGCCCTTAATCTCGTCAAATAGCGTCGTCTTAATGAAGAACGGATGCAAAATAACACAACAATTTATTCTCGCTCTTTTTTTATTTCACGTGAATGATTCAGGTTGAGTTTTAAATGCTTTTCTACTTGATCCGATATTCTGTAATAGAACATAAATCCTTGAAATCAATTGTCAAAACCACATTATTGACATGCTCGTCTGCTGTATCATCCTCAGCGGAATCGTTAAAATTAAAAGTAAAATGACCCTGTCGCTTTGTCAGCAAAAATCGCTCAAAACGGTCTCTTATATCTGAATCTGAAATACGCTCTTTTTCAGAACGTTTGTCAGTAATCTGAATAACTTCGCCTGTTTTGTACTTGATAATATATTTTACTTTTTTCATACTGGCTTCTGTTTACTTTACCAGTTACTATTTATGATGATTATTTCAATAATTCAGAAGACAAAAAAATGACTCTTATCCGTGCGATAAAGGCTATATTTTTTATAATTAAAAAGCTCAGAAACAGTTTCGAGCATTTTGATCAGGATACATGATTTTTGTGTATGCATGGCCTTTCAGTGAGCGATTTTGCTTTTCACTTGATAACAATCAGTAATGTTAAATTTTCCTCGAAAATTACTCGACATCTCTAAAAAATACTACATTTATTATATATGTCTGGCAAAACACTTACTCTAAGTACAAACATCAATGTAGTCATATAAACAGAAAAAGCCTAACAAATATTCATTATTTACATATAGTGTCATAGGTGGTTGTGTTGAGCGTGGCGTAATATTTAAGAATGCGCGTTGCCAGTCAAGCACACTGCATTATCACAGTTTTCACGCAAGCATATGATGGAAAAAAGTTGACCGATTTATATGCATACATAAAATACGTATACAAAAACTTTTTAACCCTCATCAAGACGCTGAAGTACCCATCAAAAAACGCTTTCGAGTTTCATCTCGCAATCTGCGGTGCGTCATCGGAAAAGACTTTAAAAATAAAAAATGTTTATATTTTAAATTTGTGAAGCTACCTTTTTTCAGCGGGCAGCACGATGCATTTGCTCTGATATTTTGTTGATCATGTCGTCGGCCGAGACAGACAAAAGGCAGGAAATAAAAGAAAGGTTGCTTTTTAAATATTAAAATCTGACAAAAGTTACGCCTTTTTGCGATTGAAGCTTTTCCAATTCATCATGGTCTATTCCATAAATGTCAAAAACGAACCGGTGTTTCGACCGAACTGATGCGGATTGCATAGCGAAAGATAGACCTTCAGTCAGTCGAAACCCCCAATTCTTTAGACAATCGTCACCCCTGCGCACTTGTCTGACTCAGCCTCATTCGTACGGATCTGGCTCGGATGCTGCATTTCCTTTTGAAGCTGGCGGTTGCGGGTTGTCGTGGCCGGGCCAGGAGAGCGACCAGACAAACGCGATAACCCACCCGATCCCTGTCAGACCAAGCAGCATATTCAGCGCGATAATTGCGGGCAAACTTCGGTGCTTGCGTACCCAGGCAATCATGGAGGGGACAAAATAAAACGCACAGAAAAATACATAGATCAGAATTGGCAGTATTGGGGAGGATGATGACCAGGCCCAGGTGCGTATGATTTCTTGTTCCATAATGTCAATTGTTTGTGTTCCTGAAAACTTCTCTTCTGCTTTGACGCCGTGTTTGCCGTTTTTCTTCGCTACTCGCAGCAAAATTCTGTCAGTTCCGATAAAGCCAGTCACGGAGGGCTTTTGGAAGTCGCTGACCTCCTGGCAGGATCACTTATGGCAAACAAGTGAGGTGACGATCCGCTTCCACATCAAAAAAATTATTGAACCTGAAAAGCCCTATCGGGCCTGCGTTTTGTATCCATGACAAGAAAAAATACATTCTACTATTGCCGTGATTTTCAATCCAGAGACCCGACTCCATGAGCAGGATTTTCATGAACAACCGCCTCAGGCGGCGTATTGCTGTCTTGAGCTATCTCATCCTGCGAAAGAGCCGGTATTTCAAGGGGACGTCGCAGGAGTTCGTTCGCATGACGTGGGCTTCATTTCTGGCTCAGCTCAACCTCAATCAGGATATTCCGTTTCTGCTCGTCGCGGTTTTCGTTGGACTTGTCACGGGGCTGGTTGCCATCGTGTTCCACGACGCCATCAAGATCATCAGCTCCTATCTTTTCTACGGCACGACCGCGCTCGGGTTGCCGACCTTCAACAACTACCTTCGAATCTTTCTGCTTCCGCTGATTCCCGCCCTCGGCGGTCTGATTGTCGGGCTGTACAATGTCTTTGTCGTCAAAGCGAGACCCGAGCACGGCTTGCCCTCGGTTATCAAGGCGGTGGCGCAGAAAAATGGAAAAATTCCAACGAAAAACTGGATTCACAAAACCGTCACTTCGGTGGTTAGCATCGGCACTGGTGGAGGCGGAGGACGGGAAGCGCCAATCGCGCAGGTGGGGGCGTCGATCGGCTCGACTGTCGGGCAGCTACTCAAATTTTCGCCTGGCAGAACCAGGACGCTGCTTGGTTGCGGTACGGCGGCGGGGCTTGCTGCGGTGTTCAACGCGCCAATCGGCGGCGTGATGTTCGCCGTCGAGGTGATTCTCGGCGATTTCAGCGTCCGCACCTTCAGTCCTATCGTGGTGGCCGCCGTGGTGGGCACCGTGCTTTCGAGAAGCTATCTCGGCAACTATCCCACCTTTCTGGTGACGAAATATAGTCTTGTCTCCAATACCGAGCTGGTTTTTTACTTCGCTCTTGGCGTACTTGCCGGTCTCTCGGCGGTGCTGTTCATCAGGACGTTTTACGCCATCGAAGCGCAGTTGAAGAAGATGGAGCAGCGCTTACGTATTCCCGCGTGGGCCATGCCAGCCTTCGGCGGCCTCTTGTGCGGTCTCGTGAGCATGTGGGTTCCGGAGCTGTACGGTTTTAGCTACGAGGCTATCAACAAGGCGCTCGCGGGCAGGGAGAGCTGGACGAACATGATCGCCATCTACCTGCTCAAGCCTGTGGTGGCGGCGTTTACGGTAGGCTCTGGCGGATCGGGCGGCATGTTCGCCCCGTCGATGAAGATGGGCGCGATGCTTGGCGGCATGTTCGGCAAGGTCGTCAACAACTTTTTCCCGTCGATCACCGCTGCGTCGGGAGCTTACGCGCTGGTGGGCATGGGCGCGGTGACTGCGGGCATCATGCGCGCGCCGCTCACGGTCATCCTGATCCTGTTCGAGGTCACCGGCCAGTACGAGATCGTGCTGCCCATCATGTTTGCGGCGGTTACATCAGCGCTGGTGGCTCGGCTGGCGTATCCCTACACCATGGAGACCTACGTGCTTGAAAAAGAGAACGTGCGCGTCGGTTTCGGCATCGCGCTCACTATCGCCGGAAATATCAGCGTGCTCGACATCATGCAGCGCAAGTTCGCCAGATTTTCCAACACCACCGAGGTGGAGGCGATCATCGACGCTTTCCACAACACCCGTGACTCTCACTTTTTCATCACGGCTCCCGATGGCGTATTTATCGGCATCATCGGGCTCGACGAGATGAGCCTTGTGCTGAAGGAGGGCGCTTTTCCCGCCATGATCGCCGACGATCTGGTCAAAAAAAATGTCACCATGCTCTACGACACCTCGAAGCTCGACGAAGCGCTCAAGATTTTCGAAATCTCCGAATATTCAACGCTTCCGGTTGTCGAACACAATACCGGCAAGCTGCTCGGCATTCTCAAGCAGGACGAAGCTTTCTCCTACTATCGCAAGCAGATGAATCTCATCGGCGAGGATGCCGGAGAGCCGGCAAGCCGGAAAACAGCGTGACCGATTAGCGACGCCTCGTCCGGCGCTGACGTATTGGTTACAAGAGTAACAAGTCGCTTGCATTTACGGCGCTCGATGCCTATGATTATTAGGAGTGCTTCCTGAAACGGCATTGACCCCGGAAAACCGGCGGAGCGCCCCGGCCTTCATTCATCACGATGGAGAAGCCTCATGACCAGTTACAAGCCGAAACATTTCGCGCCCAGCCTGCTCGACCTCGTCGCGGAGGGGGAGGGATTGCGCATTGAGTTCAAGCGCCTCATCCACTCCGCGCCCAAAATCGCGCGGTCGATCACGGCATTCGCCAACACCTCCGGTGGCGTAATCCTGATCGGCGTTGACGATGACCGGCGGATCGTCGGCATCCACAGCGAGAAGGAGACGCTGCAGGTCATCGAGGAGGCGCTGAAATTTCACATCGAACCGAAGCCTTGCATTGAGGTGCGCATTGAGGAGTTCAAGCGCCGCATGGTGCTGCTCGTCGATATTCCTGAAAGCCCGGAGCGCCCACATTTTCATGTCGAGCGACTCATCCGGCGCGACACCGGCAAGCGGAGTGTCGAGCGCAGGGTCTTCATCCGCGACGGCAGTCACAACAAGGCCGCCTCGGAAGATCGCATCGAGCTGATGCTTTCGTCAAGGGAGCCTGTGCGGGTATCGTTCACTGATCGCGAACGCCGTCTGCTCGACTGGTTGAACGATCATGACAGGATCACGGCGGAATCGTTTGCTGACAATGCCTGTATTCCGATTCGGGAGGCGCGGCGTATTCTCGTTTCGCTGGTCAGATCCGGCGCGTTGCGTCTCGAATCCATCAACGGCAACAGCTTTTACGCCCTCGCTTTACACTGACCGACGCCTGACTGCGTTGTCCCATCGCCTACATTTATGTATTATTTTTTTAGGAAATCATCTCAAATAACCGTATTTATTTAAGTAGCCGCTCGGCTGGTTTGTCTCAGCCTGCAATATCTTTTTTTACTGGCCCATGACCCGACTGTTCGATCATTACGACCCGCAAACCGAGCGCTTTTTCGACGAGGTAATCGCCCGTGAAGGCGCGCAACGGTCTCACTACAAAATCATGATGCAGCGCTTCAACCAGTTTTCAGCGGCGGATATCCGGGCGAGGCGGGAGCTGGTGAACATCTTTTTCCGCAACCAGGGGATCACCTTCACCGTCTACGGCGTTGACGAAGGGATCGAGCGTATTTTTCCGTTCGACCTGATTCCGCGAATCATTCCCGCGTCCGAATGGGAAAAGATCGAACGCGGCCTCACGCAGCGCATCACCGCGCTCAACGAGTTTCTGTCCGATATTTACCACAAGCAGCAAATTCTGCGAGACAAGGTCGTTCCCGCCGAGCTGGTGCTTGGCAGCAAGCACTTCCGGCGCGAGTTCATCGGCGTGCGACCGCCTCTCGGTATCTACATCCACGTCACGGGCAGCGACCTTATCCGCGACGCGGAGGGACGTTACCTCGTGCTCGAAGACAACCTGCGCACGCCGAGCGGCGTCTCGTACATGTTGCAGAACCGCATCGCCATGAAACGCGCTTTCCCGGTGCTCTTCGACCGCTACACCGTGCGCCCGGTCGAGAACTATCCGCAGCAATTGCTCCGGACGCTTCAGGAGATCAGCCCGCTGCCGAAGCCCGATCCCAAAGTGGTGGTGCTCACGCCGGGCATCTACAACTCGGCCTACTTCGAGCACAGCTTCCTTGCCCAGCAGATGGGCGTGCAGCTCACCGAAGGGCGCGATCTGGTGGTCAATAACAACAAGGTCTACACCCGCACGACGCGGGGCTTGCAGATCGTTGACGTCATTTACCGCCGCGTGGACGACGAATTCATCGATCCGCTCGTCTTCAGGCCGGACTCGGTGCTCGGGGTGGCGGGCCTCATCAACGCCTACCGCAAAGGCAACGTCACGCTCGCCAACGCCATCGGCACCGGCGTGGCGGACGACAAGGTGATCTACAGCTTTGTGCCGGACATCATCAGGTACTATTTGAACGAGGAGCCGATACTCGACAACGTCGAGACCTGGCTCGCCAGCAATCCGAAGCACTTGAAGTATATCCTCGAAAACCTCGACAAGCTTGTCGTGAAAGCGGCTAATGAATCGGGTGGATACGGGATGCTGGTCGGACCGGAATCGACGCCGGAGGAGCGCGAGCGTTTCGCCGAAAAGATCGTGGAAAATCCCCGGAACTACATCGCCCAGCCGACCATCTCGCTGTCGCGCCATCCGAGCTTCTTCAATGACACGGAGATCGCGCCATGCCACATCGACCTGCGCCCTTACGTGCTCTACGGCAAATCGATCTCCATCGTGCCCGGCGGCCTGACGCGAGTGGCGCTCAAGCGCGGCTCGCTGGTGGTGAACTCCTCGCAGGGCGGTGGAAGCAAGGATACCTGGGTCATCGATAACTGAACCTTAAACGAACGAATAGTCAATGCTGAGTCGTGTCGCCGAATCGCTGTTCTGGATGAGCCGATATTTCGAACGCGCAGAAAACACCGCGCGGTTTCTCGACGTCAATTTCAACCTGCTGCTCGATCTGAACAGCATCACGCCGGTCGATCATCCGAACTACTGGAAGCCGCTGATCATGGTCATGGCCGATCCGGAGCATTTCAGAAGCCTCTACCAGGAGTACGACGCGCACTCGGTGACCGACTACCTGGTCTTCAACCGCCAGAACAGCAGCTCGATCCTCTCCTCGATCAGCATGGCGCGCGAGAACGCCCGGAGCATCATCGAGAGTATTTCCAGCGAGATGTGGGAGCAGCTCAACAATCTCTACCATTTCCTGCAAAGCGTTTCGCCGCAGCAGGTGCACAGCGATCCCTACAGCTTCTACAAGGAGATCAAGAACGCCTCGCACCTGTTTCAGGGAATCACCGACAACACTTTTTCGCACAACGAGGGGTGGGCTTTCGTGCAGATCGGCAAGTATCTGGAGCGGGCCGACAACGCCGCGCGACTCATCGACGTCAAGTATCACATGCTCACGCCGAGGACAGCCAGGCACTCCGACCTGGTCAGCGGTTCGGTGGACATCATTCAGTGGATGGCCGTGCTGAAAAGTTGCAGCGCCCTCGAAGCGTTCCGGAAGGTCTATCTCTCAAAGATCGATCCCGACAACATCCTCAGCTTCCTGATTCTCGACCGGAGCTTCCCGCGCAGCATCACCTTTTCGATTTGCGCGGCGCAGGAGGCGTTGTGGCGAATTTCGGGCAGTTCCACGCACCGCTACGCCAACAACGTGGACCGGCTCATCGGCAAGATGGAGGCGGAGATGAGCTACACCACGGTCGAGGAGATTCTCCAGCAAGGGGTGCGCCCATTTCTCGAAGAGATCGAGCAGGGGCTGGCCAAAATCGGCGAGCAGCTCCATCTGCTCTATTTTGCCTATCACACGCCAAAGATCGAATCGGCGGACATAGCCGAAGCGCTTCCGTTCACCGGCCTCGACGGGAGGCGGGCCAACTGGAGCCAGTCACAGCAACAGCAGCAATAACGTTTCATCGACTCCGTCAACCGGGAACCCTTTCAGCGCATGATTCTCAAAGTCGAACATTCGACGCTTTTCGAATACGAAGAGCCGATCTACGAAACAGCCACCGAAGTGCGCTTGCATCCGGCAAGCGATACCGGCTCGCAGCAGTGCGCCAACTTCAGCCTTCAGATTACGCCACCAGCGACCGTCTTCGATTACACCGACTTTTACGGCAACCGGGTACACCACTTCAACATCCTGCAAAGCCACAAACGGGTGCATATCGTCGCCACCTCGGTGGTCGAGACCGCCGCTCAGTCGGAGCCCGGGCCTTTCACGGAGGATGAAATCCTGCTGCTCGACCTGCTTGCCGAAAGCCGCTATGTCCATTTCGACTCTGCGATTCATGAGCTTGTCGCCCGCTTCAGGGAGATCGACGAGCCCTACAGCCAGGCCACGGAGATTTGTCGGCACATCAACGATTCGTTCCGCTACGAGCCTGGCGTCACCGACGTGCACAGCACCAGCGCGGTCGTCATGGCGCTCGGGCGCGGCGTCTGCCAGGATTTCGCCCATATCATGCTTGCCGCCTGCCGTCATCTCGGCCTTCCGGCTCGCTATGTCAGCGGCTATCTCTATGGCGGCGGAAGCACGCCGGAGGGGCAGGACGAGGCGAGCCACGCCTGGTGCGAGGTGTGGTGCGGTGCAGAAAAAGGGTGGACGGGATTCGATCCGACGCACAAAACGCTTTTTGTGGACGACCGCTACATCAAGATCGGCACGGGAAGGGATTACGGAGATGTGCCGCCGGTGCGAGGCACCTACAAGGGTGCGTCATCCGAAAAGCTCGGCGTCTCGGTCAGGGTCAGCGCACTGGAGCGCGACAGCGATGCACTTGAAGCCCGGCAGCGGAAGCGCGTCTGAAGTTTCGGCAGCATCACCACAGGCCGAGACCCCGGAAGCGCGTCAAACCACTTCAAGGGTTTCGCGCACCTTCTCGGCCAGCGCCTTGAAGGTGAAGGGTTTGCGGATGACGTTGACCAGCGGGTTGTCCACTCCCTGACTGGCAACCACGTCTGCCGAGTATCCCGACATAAAGAGCACCCTGAAGCCGGGACTGATCGTCGAAAGCTTCGAAGAGAGATCGGTGCCGTTCATCTCCGGCATGACCACATCGGTCAGAAGCAGATCGATTTTGCCGCTGTTCTCTTCGGCCAGCACGATCGCCTCGGATGGGCCATTGGCCGCATAAACCTTGAAGCCGGACTTTTCGAGCATCTTCTGGCATAGGTTGAGAATCTCCGGCTCATCCTCGACAACCAGAATCGTCGTCCGGTCGCCATTACACGCTATCGCACCATTCTCGTGCTTTGTTTTATGCAGCGGCAGATAGATGTGGAAGGAGCTGCCCTTGCCCTCTTCGCTTTCGAAATCGACGAAACCTCTGTTCTGTTTGACAATACCGTAGACCGACGACAGCCCGAGACCGGTGCCTTTGCCCAGCGCCTTGGTGGTGAAAAACGGCTCGAAGACGTGCAGCTTGTGCTTGTCGGCGATTCCCTGCCCGGTGTCGGTCACGGAGATCACAACATACTCCCCGTCAAGCCGGAAGTTGCCGCCATTGTTTTGCGAAGCGTCGATGTTGATCCGCCTGGCGCTGATGGCAATCCTGCCAAATCCATTCATGGCGTCACGGGCATTGAAGCAAAGACTCATCAGAATCTGGTCGAGCTGCGATGGATCGATGTGCAGCTTGCACTCCTTGCCACACGGCTGCCAGTCGATTACGATCTTCTCCCCGGTCACTCGTTGCAGAATCGGCAGTGATTCCGCGATGGCCTCGTCGATGTCGATCACTCTCGGCATGGTGGTCTGCTTCCGGGCGAAAGCGAGCAACTGGCTGGTTATCTCGGCCGAACGCTCGGCGGCATGATAGATTTCCTGCAAATTCTCCTCCACCGACGGCTCCAGATCGTCATTCGTCAGCGCCAGTTCGGCATTGCCGAGAATGACCCCAAGCATATTGTTGAAGTCATGGGCTATGCCGCCAGCGAGCTGGCCAATCAGCTCCATCTTCTGGATTTGCAGCAGAATCGACTGGTTGCGCATCTCGACCAGCGCCGCTCTTTTCCGGATAACGATGTCCCAGGCAAGATTGGTCAGCGTGCCTACCCAATGGACATCATCTTCGGTGTATTGAGAGGGCTTGTTGAATAACAGCATAACGGCAACCACCTTGCCACGCTCGAGGATCGGCACGGACAGACTGCGGGAAACCCCAGGGTGACCGAAAGGAAAGTCGGCGTGAGCCGGATCGGGATAATCGTTGACGATAGCGACTTGTCCGGAGTCAATAGCCGTCTTCATGAACGCTTTCATGAACGGTTTCACATCGAACGGATGATGCATGCCATGCATGCTCATCGCCTGCCTCTGGTCACGAACGCGAGCCGACCAGATAGAGCCGGACTTGTTGCCAGAATCGCCATACAGGAAATAGATGAACCCGAACCGGCTGTCGGTAAGCTCTTCAGCCTCATCGAGCGCCTTTTGCAATATCTCCTCTATCGAGCTCTGATCCGCCTGCTGCAACAGCCCGAGCCGGAATTCACTCAGCGATTCGAGCCTTTTGCGCTGGGTGAGATCGTAGAGCACGCCGATCGCGCCTTCGGTTCGTTTGTCATGGTATCGCTGAAGCTTCAATTCGACGTAACCGATCGAGCCATCTTTCTTGCGAATCGTGATTTCATTCGTTCTGATCGTCGAAGGGTTAGCAATCACCTCTCTGAACATGGAGATGGCCGTTCCGCCCGGCGTCGTTTCATCGCAGCACTCAATGAAGGGTCTGCCCTCGCATTCCGGAAAAGCGTACCCGGAAATTTTTTCAAAAGCCGGAGAAACATAGACAATAAGGCCATCGGAATCGGTAATGAACACCGGCGCGGCGGCCTGCTCGAACATCGCACGGTAGCGAGGCTCGTCATGCACTATGGCTATGCCGGCCTTTTTCAGACGAGTGATGTCGATGCCGGTGCCGGTGATGAAATAGCGTCCGTCACGCTCATAACGGTTCGCCACGAGCAGAAACCAGCGAAATGCCGGTCCACCCTTGAGAAATATCCTCGCCTCGAGAGTGTCCTGAGTGCCTTGCTTCAGAATCTTGAGTATCCTTTGGCTGACCAGCTCCCGGTCTTCGGGGTGTATCAGTTCGAGGAAATCGAGCGACGCCATTTCGACATCGGAAAGTCCGGCAATCCGGTCACGAAACCAGGGGCTCCATCGCACCAGTTGTCCGGCGTCATCCACCAGATACATAGACTCTGAAAGCATGTCAGCGATATGAGGGGATACGGAGGCGGTGGATATTTCTAAAACTGAAAATCCTGACGCTCCGTTTTGGATATTCTCTGGCATGAACAACGTTATTCTTGAATGGAAACAGAAAGTAAAATACGCTTTTAGTATATCATTTCACATATAAAAGTCATTCTGTATAGATTATTTATTACTCCATTGCAGTATGGATTAACTTACAACTTTTTCTTTCACCTCAAAAGATCATGCCGATTATTTCTTCAGAAAACACTGCAAAACAGCCCTGTCCGCCGATTTTTTTTTCTGGTTCCCGTTCCCTACCTTCATGCATCGATCTTTTCAATCAATTCGGCTCCAGTCACCGGCGCAGCGACATGAAATTTTCCGTTCTCTCGACAGACCGCTACTCGGCAGCGCGTTGCGGTGTGCTTTCGACCGGCCACGGCGACATCCCGACGCCGATCTTCATGCCGGTCGGCACCCGTGCCAGCGTCAAGTCTGTCGAGCCGGACGAGCTGAAAGCGCTCGACGCAAAGATCATTCTGGCCAACACTTACCACCTCTACCTCAAGCCCGGCAACGACATTCTTTTCAAGGCGGGCGGCATCCACCGTTTCATGAACTGGGACGGCCCACTGCTTACCGACAGCGGCGGCTATCAGGTCTATTCGCTTACTGATCTGCGGAAAATCAGCGAGGAAGGGGTGATGTTCAAGTCGCACCTCGACGGCTCGAAGCTGCATTTTACGCCGGAAAATGTGGTCGATACGCAGCGAATTATTGGCAGCGACATCATGATGCCGCTCGACGAATGTCCGCCGTGGCCTGCCGAAAAAGAGTACGTCAGAAAGTCTGGCGAGCTGACATTACGCTGGGCGGAACGGGCGAGAAATTACTTCATGACCACCCGTCCGCATTACGGGTATGAGCAGTTCCAGTTCGGCATCACGCAAGGCGGCACCTTCGAAGACCTGCGCACCCATTCGAGCCGGATGCTCGTCGATATGGATTTCGATGGCTACGCGGTCGGCGGCATGGCAGTGGGGGAGCCTGCCGAGGAGATGTACCGGATGCTCGACCTGTCGCACACCATCCTGCCCGAATCGAAGCCGCGCTATTTGATGGGCGTCGGTACGCCATCGAACATCCTCAACGCCATTGAGCGCGGTATCGACATGTTCGACTGCGTCATCCCGACGCGCGAAGGGCGCAATGGCCGCGTCTATACCCGCAAGGGCACGATCAACCTGCGAGCCGGGAAATACGCCGACGACTTCCGGCCCATCGACGAAGGGTTCGACAATCACGTCTGCCGCAACTACTCGCGCGCCTACATCCGCCACCTGCTCAACGTCGGCGAGATTCTCGGCCTGAAGCTCTGCACGATGCACAATCTCTCGTTCTACCTCTGGCTCACCTCGACGGCGCGTGAGCACATCGCGGCGGGCACATTCAAAGAGTGGAAAGAGGCTTTCCTCATGGAGTTCAACGGCAATGACAAAAACTGACGAACTGAAACCAGCAGTCTTCCTGCTCAGCCTCGGCTGCTCGAAGAACACCGTGGACAGCGAGCGGCTCATGGCGCAGGCCGCCGCCTCGGGAGTGACCTTCACCGACGACGCTGACGAGGCCGACATCATCCTCATCAACACCTGCGGCTTCATCGAGGACGCCAAGCAGGAGTCGATCGACGAAGCGCTCGCAGCTATCGGCAAAAAGGAGGAAGGCGTCGTCCGCGAAGTGTATGTGATGGGGTGTCTGGTGGAACTCTACCGCAAGGAACTCTCCGAGGAGATGCCCGAGATCGACGGCTTTTTCGGCACCCGCGAACTGCCGGAGGTGCTCGCGGCCATCGGCGCGAAGTACCGCGAGGAGCTGTACGACCGGCGCGAACTGCTCACGCCGCAGCACTACGCCTTCCTGAAGATCTCCGAAGGGTGCAGCCGACGCTGCTCCTTCTGCTCGATCCCGAAGATTCGCGGCCCCTACGTCAGCCAGCCGACGGAGCAGCTCCTGCGCGAAGCCGCGCTCCTGCAAAAGCAGGGCGTCAAAGAGCTGAACCTCATCGCGCAGGACATCAGCCTCTATGGCTACGACCTCTACGGCAAATCGGCGCTCAATGACCTCACGCTCCGCCTCTCCGACATGGGTTTCGACTGGATCCGGCTGCTCTACGCCTACCCGCTCAACTTCCCGCTGGAGGTGATAAGCACCATGCGCGAGCGCGGTAACCTCTGCAACTACCTCGACATGCCGTTGCAGCACATCAACGACCGCATCCTCCGTTCGATGCAGCGCGGCATCGGTCGCAGCGAAACCATCCGTCTCATCGACGAGATTCGCAGCCGTAACCCGGAAATCCGCCTCCGCACCACCATGATCGCCGGCTACCCCGGCGAAACCCGCGAAGAGTTCGAAGAGCTGCTCGACTTCGTTCGCGAAACCCGCTTCGACCGCCTCGGCTGCTTCCCCTACCGCCACGAAGAGCACTCTCCGGCGTTTGCGCTGGAGGACACCGTCAGCGACGAAGAGAAGGAGTCGCGCGTCGGCGAACTGATGGAGCTACAGGAAGGTATCGCCGCCAGCCTCAACCGCAAACTCGAAGGCAAAACGCTCAAAGTGCTCATCGACCGCATCGAGGATAACGTCGCTTACGGACGAACCGAATACGATGCGCCCGAAGTAGACAACGACGTAATTATCGAACTTGGCAATACGATTGTCAAGGAAGGCGAGTTCCGGCAGGTAATTATCGAGGATTCGACGGCTTACGAGCTGTTTGCGAGACTGAATGAGTGATAATCCTGACACGAATTCTTTTCCAAAGCGCAAATAAAACGTGTCATTCAGAATTGCTTCTCAAGTCACATCTCCGCTATTATAAAGAATTTGTTGCGGGCAATGTCTCTGCTCTTTCTATCGATCTGGCAATCGAACCTCCGTGCCCGGCATAGCTTCTGCTCAAGATCAGAACGTTCTTTTCCATTCTGGCTCATTTGATAATGACGTAAACGGCTTTGCGACTCGCGCAACATCATGCGTGGTCGCATGGTCAGGTTTACTGGTATTTCTTACGCCACCAGCCATTACACTTCCGGCTGTACTCCAGATTCATAAGCCGGTTTATGTGCTGGCGCATTCATCCCGTCGCATCCCCTTCGTTTCGTCGATTTGTTCGCGATACAGATATTGAACGCCGCTCGACTAAACTCTATAAACTATGAAACTCCTCGTGAAACTTTTTGCTGTAAAGCCGGATTCTATCATTGCATATTCCTGTAATAAAAACAGTAAGTTTAAATATGGCAATGCTGAAAGAAGGGCAGAAAGCTCCGGAGTTCACCGCGAAAGACCAGGATGGCAATGAGGTTTCCCTTCGGGATTTCATCGGGCGAAAGGTCGTTCTCTACTTCTATCCAAAGGACGATACGCCCGGTTGCACAAAGGAGGCTTGCGCTTTTCGTGACAATTTTCCTAATTTTAAAAAGATAGATGCAGTAGTGCTGGGCGTGAGTGTCGATGGGCAGAAAGCTCACCGCAAATTCGCCGACAAATTTGAACTGCCCTTCACGCTTCTTGTCGATGATGAGAAAAAAATCGTCGAGGCTTACGGCGTCTGGGGATTGAAAAAGTTCATGGGCAAGGAGTATATGGGCACGAACCGGGTCACCTATCTGATCGATGAACAAGGAATTATCGAAAAGGTGTGGCCCAAGGTCAAACCCGAAACGCACGCTGCCGAGGTGCTCGACTGGTTACAGAAACAAACGTGACACCACATGACAAACGAATTCGAAAAGCTCAAGCCAGGCAAGCTCCTGCTGGCCTCGGCAAACCTGCTTGAATCCAATTTCAAGCGCACGGTGCTTCTCATGTGCGATCATAACGATGAGGGGTCGATCGGCTTCATTCTGAACCGGCCGATGGAGTTCAAGGTGTGCGAGGCGATCAGCGGCTTCGACGATATTGACGAGCCATTGCACATGGGGGGGCCGGTGCAGGTCGATACGGTGCACTTCATGCACACCAGAGGCGACGTGATCGACGGCTCCGTCGAACTGATTCCGGGGCTTTTCTGGGGCGGCGACAAGGAGCAACTCAGCTACCTCATCAACACCGGCGTGATCAAGCCGTCCGAGGTGCGCTTCTTTCTCGGCTATGCCGGATGGGGCGCAGGCCAGCTCGAAGACGAGTTCGAAGAGGGTTCGTGGTACACTGCCGACGCGACGAACGAGCAGGTATTCACGGACGAATACGAACGCATGTGGAGTCGCTCCGTCCGCTCTAAAGGCGGCGAGTACTGCTATGTCGCCAACTCGCCCGAGCTGCCCGGCATGAACTGATTTTGCGATGCTGGCCGGAACTCTCCGCGGATTTCGGTTGTTGATAATATCAGGAGAAAATGGTATATAGCTCCTGTAACAAAAGTTCTTTGACTTTATTGGGGATGACAGGCTATCGACAGGACAGGTGTGAGATGTCGTTGCACTCCGAGTTTCAGCATGGACGGACTCGTTAAACAAGTCTATGTACCAATAGATGCAGACGATTATT
>Ga0326726_10000743_pt1 | contig 29861 bp, 28 predicted proteins | sample MHFenrmetagenome_2_FD_207603 | JGI IMG/M metagenome (GOLD analysis project Ga0326726, IMG submission 207603) | Lab enriched peat soil microbial communities from Michigan Hollow, Ithaca, NY, United States - MHF15MN | ecosystem: Environmental > Terrestrial > Soil > Wetlands > Peat | place: USA...
GGTGAGGCGTCCCTCGAGCTGCTTCAGCCGCCCCTCGTACTCGCGGAGCATCCCCTTGGCGACCTGCACTCGCAGACGAGCGTTCATTCGCTGCCTCCCCATGCCTAGGCGCGACCCCGCCCGGCGACGGCGCGGCGCCGGGTGCCTCGGCTCCTCAGATGCTTGAAGAACTCGATCTGACGCAGCCGTTGTTCCGCCTCGGCTCTGGTGTCGTACGTGCCGAACCTCCGCCCGGTCGTCTCCGAGAGCACCACGTATCTGCCGCCGATCTTCCTGATCATGCCCATGCGGCCTTTCTCCCCGCCCGACCGGCGGCGGATACCATCCAGGGAGATCAGCAAGGTTGTTGCCAGTCGTGAGGGGTCGCCGCCGCGGACCGACCGGCTTGAAACTCGGGCACTTCGGCCGCGCACGGTCGATCGACCGCAGGTGGTCGCCGCGCTGCCTGGGGAGCCCCTGCCCCGGGTGGGGCACGGGCGGGTCAAGATCGTGGTGCGCTACGCCCGCAAGGCGCGGAGCCGTCGTTGAAGCCGCCCGGCCAGGGTGATCACGATCGCGGTGTCCTGCGGGGTCCAGTCCTCGTCGCGATACATGGCGCCCTTCTGGGTGATCGCGGCCAGATCCTGGAAGGTGGCGCTGACTTCGACCACGAAGTCCGCCAGGGCCGGGGTCTTCGCGTACCCGATGACCTCGTCCTCCTCCGCGATGGCGAACGGGAAGTCGACCGGGTGAACCTCGGGCCGGCGACAGCGCCAGGCCTCCGACTTCGTGGCGGCGCGCGCCACCAGCGCCCGGATCCGCCGGCGCCGGGGCTCGTCGAGGCGGTCGAGGCCGGGATCGGCGAGCGTCGCGATCTCGGCGGCCGCTTCCTCGGCCTCCGCCACGAACCTCGCGTCGGCCTCGCGCTTGCACCAGACGATCGCATCATCCCCCTCGGCGATGGCAAAGGGGAAGCCGGGGGGGTGGGCATCGGCCGCGAGGACCAGCCAGGGCATTGAGGCCCCCTCAGAAGACGATGACGCCGCGGCCGACCGCGTCCGAGTCCAGGTCCTCGTAGGCCCGGTTGATGTCGGCGAGCGGGTAGCGCCGGGTCACCAGCCCGTCGATGTCGAGCAGGCCGCGGCCGTACCAGTCGGCGATCCGCGGCATGTCCTGCCGGGAGCGGGCCGAGCCGTAGTAGCAGCCGCGGATGGTCTTCTCCATTCGCGTGATGACGAGGGGCTCGATCACCGCGTCGTCGCCGATCGGGGCGATGCCCACGATGACCGCGGTGCCGCGCTTTCTCAGCATGTCGACGGCCATGCGGGTGGTGGCACCGCCGCCGTAGGCCTCGAAGGCCCAGTGCGCGCCTCCACCGGTGATGGCCTTGACGCGCTCGACCGCGTTCTCGGTGCGCGCGTTCACGGCGTGGGTGGCGCCGAACTTGCGGGCGAAGTCGAGCGCGGCGGTCTTGACGTCGACGGCCACGATGGTCGTGGCCCCGGCGAGCCGCGCGCCCTGCAGGACGTTGAGGCCCACCCCGCCGCAGCCGATCACCGCCACGGTGTCGCCCGGCTGCACCCCGGCGTTCCACAGCGCGGCGCCGACGCCGGTGGTGACGCTGCAGCCGATGAGGGCCATCTGGGGGAAGTCGAGCCCGGCGGCCGGGATGCAACCGGCCTCGGGGACCACCGCGTGGTCGGCGAAGCACGCCACCTTGCCCATGTGGGTCAGGTCCTGGCCGGCGAGGGTGTGCAGCCGCGAGGTGTTGTCGAAGAGCTTGCCGGTGGTGCGCGCGTGCTCGTCGCAGAGATACGGCCGCCCGGTCTCGCACGACGGGCAGTGGCCGCAGTTGGGCACGAAGCTCAGGATGACGCGGTCGCCCGGCTTGATCAGGGTGACGCCCTCCCCGATCGCTAGGACGGTGCCGGAGCCCTCGTGCCCCAGCACCGCGGGCAGGGCGATGGTCGCCTCGCCCTTCTGGAAGTGGAGGTCGCTGCGGCAGACGCCGGCGGCGCCCACCTTGACGAGGACCTCGCCGCGCCGGGGCGGGTCGAGCTCCACGGTCTCGATCGAGTAGGGCTTGTTGACGTCGTGGAGCACGGCGGCCGTGATGCGCATGATGTCCTCCTAGCGCGCCGCGCGCAGCTGAGCGGCGCGGTCGCGGTTGTAGACCTCTCCCCATTGCCGATGGCTGCTCTCCCACGAGTAGCGGCGCGCCGCGGCGGGCGGGGCCAGCGCGGTCCGCGTGCCGCCGAGATACACCGCCTCGATGGCGCCCGGCTTCATGAGCACGCCCACGTCGGCCACCGGATCGCCCTTGACCACGATGAAGTCGGCGAGCTTGCCGGGGGCCAGCGCGCCCACCTCGCCGTGCTCGCGCAGGATCCGGGCATTGTTCACGGTGGTGGCGGTGAGCGCCTCCTCCGGCGTGAAGCCCAGGTCGTCGACCATGATCTGCAGCTCGCGCGCGTGCCACTCGCCATAGGGCGTGACCGCGAAGCCGCTGTCGGTGCCGACCAGGAACGGGACGCCGGCCTTGCGCGCGGCGCCCAGGACCTCGACCGCGCGCTCCACCACCTTCCGGTTGCGCGCGGGCCGCCAGGCGAAGGAGGGATCCGAGGGCTGGGTGAACTCGATCGCGTTGTAGAGGAAGGTCAGCGCCGGCGACAGCATGCAGCCGTTGGCCACGATGGCCTCGAGGCACTCGTCGTCCATGTCGAAGGCGTGGAAGATCACGTCCGCGCCCGCCCGGGCCGCGTAGAGCACCGCCTCGCGGTCGACCGCGTGCACGACCACGCGCCGACCGAGCCGCTGGGCCTCGGCGACCATCGCGCTCGCCTCGGCCTGGTCGAAGCAGGCCATCAGGTGGCCGGTGCGCGGATTGGTCTGGGTGCCGTCGAAGTCGATCTTGATCAGGTCGACCCCGTCCTTCACCTGGCGGCGGATCTCCTCCTTCGCCTCCTCGGGGCTCCGCACGAGCGCGCCGATCGACGACTCCGGCACGCCGATCCACGGGGGATACCAGTCACCGAGGCCCTGGCGCGAGGTGAGCTGGCGGCCGGCCGCGGTGATGCGCGGGCCCACGTACCAGCCCGCGTTGATGGCGTCGCGCACCGCCACGCTGACGCGCCCGGTGCTCGCCGGGTCGGCGATCGACGTGTAGCCGGCCATGAGCACCTGCTGGGCGTAGACCATGGCGCGCAGCGCCCGGTACTCGAACGGCGCGTAGATGTCGATGTCCTCGTTGGCCTCGGCGTTGCCGTAGCTCAGGTGGACGTGGATGTCGATGAGCCCGGGCAGGAGGCAGCAGCCCGTGAGGTCCGCGATCTCCTCGCCGGTCGCGACCGCGGGGCCCGAGGCGTGGTCGCCCACGTAGGCGATCCGGCCCCCCTCGACGGTCAGCCGCAGGGTCCGGCCGGCGTGCAGGGTCGTCCCGTCGAAGAGGCGATCGGTCAGGAAGTGCGCGCGCATGCCGGCTCCTCTAGGCGACGGCGTGAAGGGCGCGCCGCGCTTCGGCGAGCACCGGCGCGTCGGGGGCGAGACCGACCGCCTCGGCTCGGCGGACGAACTGGCTCCAGGCCTGCCGCTGCTCGGCAGCCTGGCCGGTACGCCCGTAGGCCCACGCCAGCGCGGCGAGCGACGGCAGGTGGTTGGGGTTCTGCAGCAGGCGCTCCTGGGCCAGCGCCATCACCTCCCGCGGACGGTCGAGCCGCCGGTGCAGCTCGAGGAACACGTCCCGGAAGATGTCCTTCTGCTCGCGGCTGCCGCCGCCCATGGCGTGGATGCGGCCGATCGCCGTCGCCATCATCTCGACCGCGGAGGCGTCGTCGCCGCGCAGGATGGCGAGCTCGCCCTCGAGGATGTCGGCGCCGATCGTGGACCAGTGCCCGCTCGCACGACCCTGGGGCAGGCGCCGCAGATACGCCACCTGCCGCCCGGCCTTCGTGGTCTCGCCGGCGCGGGCGAAGGCCAGGCCGATCCAGTGATGCATCCAGATCGTCAGGGCGTCGGGGTGCTCGAGCAGCCGCTCCCCCTCGGCGGCCAGGTCCGTCCAGACCGCGTCCGGCGTCGAGACGTGGTGCAGCATCTCGAGCCGCCAGAGGAGCTCCACGCGCTCGTGCACCGGCAGGGCCGGGGCGGTGGAGCTCCAGTAGTCGCGCGTGAATCGCTCGTGCCCAAGGATGGTCCGGGCCTCGGCGAGATGCCACAGCACGTGGGTGTGGCGCTCGAGCGAGGCGGCGCGCTCGAAGGTCTCGAGCGCCCTCGGGTAGTCCCCCCGGGCCTGATAGGCGTGCCCCACCGCGTGGTACGTGTAGAGATTGGTGGGATCGAGCGCGAGCGCGCGGGCGCTCATCGCGAGGCCTTCCTCGTTGTAGCCCGACTGCTCGAGGAAGAAGCCCAGCATGGTCATGAACTGGGGCTCGCCCGGGTCCACGTCGAGGCTCCGGCGGGCGATGGTCATGCCCCCCTCGTAGTCGCCCTGGGCGATGCAGTTGAGGCCGACGATGCGCACGATCACCCGGTCGAGCGGGTAGCGCTCGCACGTGCGCTCCAGGAGGTCCTGGGCCTTCGCGCGCTCCCCCTGCTGGAGCGCGTCGACCACCTCCACGTGGGCGCGCTCGCGCTCGTCCTGGACCCGGTCGGCCAGGGCCATGACCTCCCGGTGGGCCGCCGCTGCCGGGGCGACCTGCCCCATGCGCCAGGCGATGAGCGCCCGCGCGCAGTGGGCGAGGACGAACCCGGGATCCGCCTTCACCGCCGCGGCCAGGGCTTCCATCGGGCCGCCGCGCCAGCGCAGGAAGAGGTCCAATCCGCGCTCGTACGCCGCGAGCGCCTCCGAGGACGACGTGGAGACCGCCAGGCCCTTGATGTCGGTGCGCGTCATGAGCTGTCCCGTCGTGGATGTGGTGGCGATCGAAGAGCGTTCGCTACCGTACGCGGGGATCCTAGCACCCCGATGCCCGGCTGCTCAACTCCAGGCCTACCGCCCCTCGGCGTCGCCATGGCGAGGCCGGACTCGACCTGAGCCATGACGTTGGCCGCCGTGATCGCCCAGAAAGGTGTGATCGGGAACCCGCCCGCGCGCAGGGCCCGGGCCGTCCACACGTTGCAGGTGGTGAGCACGTAGCGCTCACGGCCGACGTAGAACCGGCTCTGCCCGTACCGGCCGGGCCCGAGCGGCATCGCACGGCCCTCGCCGGTGCGGGCGTAGGCGTCCGCGATGAACGCCGCGAGAGCGCGGAAGCCCCGCGTCGACAGGGTGATCTCCGCGACCTCACGACCGGCGAAGTACACGGCGGGCGGTGCGCCGAAGGCCGCGACGTGCAGCACGCTGTCGTTTACCCAGAGGGCGGCCTTGAGTCCCAGCCAGAGCGTGCCGCTGGGCGCTCGATAGAAATCCCGGTCGCCCCAGCCGACCTCGAGGTACTCGGCGCCCGAGAAGTCGTCTCGCTCGGGCCAGACGTCGGCCGGCACGTCCTCGCGGCGCACCACCAGGCCGGTGTGCCAATCGTGCCTGACCACCCAGACGTGGCGTCCGACCTCGTCGATGCGGGGAGGGTACAGCGACGCGATCGGGCCGCAGCAGGCCGAGGCGAGCGCGCCGAGCGCCAGGAGCCACGGGATGGCTCGCGCGCTCCAGGGTGCTCTCCTACCTCGTCTCTCCCTGGTGGGGATACTACGCGTGACCACCTGATCCGACCGGCATGGCGGGCTCGGGCTCCAGGCGGAGCCCGGCCCAGATGGCGTGGGTCGGCTCGACGCTGTTCATCGTGTAGAAGTGGAGCCCGGGCGCGTCGTTCGCGAGCAGTCGCTCGCACAGGCGCGTGACGACGTCGATGCCGAAGGCCCGCACCGATTCGGGATCGTGCGCGAAGCCCTCGAGCCGCTTTCGCATCCATCGGGGGATCTCGACCCCCGCGGCTTCCGAGAAGCGGGAGAGACGCTCGAAATTCGTCACCGGCATGATCCCCGGCACGATCGGCAGGGTCACGCCGAGGCGCGCGCAGGATTCCACGAAGCGGAAGTATGCGTCCGCGTTGTAGAAGTACTGCGTCAACGCGGACGTCGCGCCCGCCTCCATCTTCCGTTTGAAGTAGGCAAGATCCGTATCGGCGCTGGCTGCGTCGGGATGGAACTCCGGATGGGCTGCCACCTCGATGTGAAAACGATCGCCGGTCTCGGCGCGGACGAAGGCGACCAGATCGCTGGCGTGAGGGAAGTCTCCCATCCACTCCCGGGTCCCGGGGGGCAGGTCGCCGCGGATCAGCACCAGGTGACGGACCTCCAGGGTCCGGTACGCGGCGAGGAGCCGGCGGATGTCATGTCGACTGGAGCCGACGCAGGTAAGGTGTGGCGCAAGGTCGGCGCTCGGCCCGAGACGGGCGCGAAGTGTCTCGATGATCCCGTGGGTCCGATCGGGGCCGGCCCCGTCGGGGCCGCACGTGACCGAGATGTAGGCCGGAGCCAGGGTACGGAGCCCATCGCACATCCGCTGAAGCCGCGAGGCACCCTCGGGAGTCTTCGGGGCGAAGAACTCCATGCTGAAGATCCCGGGACGTCGTGTCATCTCGGGTGCTGGAGGCCGTCGTCAGGAGACGGCCCCCTTCTGTTCGAGGAGGGCCACGATCTCCCGGGGGAGGTGCGCTTCGAGATCGGCGACTTCCCCGGCCGATACCGCCTCCCGGAAGACCTCGAACACGGCCGCGAGCGCCCGCTCGGCCTCCGGGGCGTGGAGGCCCAGATCCGCGCCTACGTGCTGAAGGAAGGCGTCACGGGTCATCAGCAGCGCCCGGGGCGGCTCCTCCCGGAGACGCGACTTGAGGAAGCCCGGGAGCTGAGAGGCAAAGTGCCGCCGCACCTCGGAGTCGGGCAGCATGTGCGATAGCCCCCTCAGCACCGCCACGGTCCACCGTTCAGCCTCCTTCGGGCTGGAAAGGGTGGCGGACCGCTGTACGCGCGAGAGAAATTCCGGCTTGTTCATCGCAGCTTCTCCATTGTGACGCTTTACCTCACGGATGATGTGAAAGACGGAGTGCAAACCGATTGCCACGGACCCAGCGGCTCGGCGGGGGAAGGACTTCCAGCCGGGACGGGCCCGTGCTCGCAAGAAAGAGATGTCCCTGTGGGGCAGCGGTGGGACAGTCCGCGGGGCCGCACCTCCCCACGTTCCTAGCCGTCCGGCCGGGCTGCCACCGGCTCGTCGTGCTCCGCGCGCAGGCACCGGGCGGCTTCGACCATGGCGGTCAGCGCCGGCCGCACCTCCTCCCATCGCCTGGTCTTCAGGCCGCAGTCGGGATTGACCCAGAGGCGATCCGCCGGGATGACCCGGCGGGCCCTGAGGAGCAGCGCTTCGATCTCTTTGGGCGTCGGCACCCGCGGCGAGTGGACGTCGTACACTCCCGGTCCGACGTCGCCCGGGTACCGGGACCGCCCGAGGACGTCGAGGACGTGCATCCCGGAGCGGACGCCCTCGACGAAGAGGACGTCGGCGTCCATCTCCGCGACGGACCCGATGATGTCGTCGAACTCCGAGTAACACATGTGCGTATGGATCTGGGTCGTGGGACGGGCGCCCGAGGAGGCCAAGCGGAACGCCTCGACCGCCCAGGCCAGGTAGTCGCCGTGATGCTCCCCGCGGAGGGGCAGGCCTTCGCGGATCGCGGGCTCGTCGATCTGGATCATGGCGATACCGGCGGCCTCCAGATCCGCCACCTCGTCGCGCAGGGCGAGGGCGATCTGACGGCAGGTGAGCCAGCGCGGCTGGTCATCTCGCGCGAAGGACCACTGGAGCATCGTCACCGGCCCCGTGAGCATGCCCTTGACGGGTCTTTCCGTCAGCGACTGGGCGAAGCTCGCCCACCGCACGGTGATCGCGCCGCGACGCGAGACGTCGCCATGCAGGATCGGCGGCCGCACACACCGGGAGCCGTAGCTCTGGACCCAGCCATGCCGGGTCAGGGTGAAGCCGTCGAGCTCTCCGGCGAAGTATTCCACCATGTCGCTGCGCTCAAACTCCCCGTGCACCAGGACATCGAGGCCGATCTCCTCCTGGAGCCGGATGGCCCGCTCGATCTCCCCGCGGAGGAACCGCTCGTACTCCGCCGGCGTCCGCACCCCGGAGCGGGCTTCCCGTCTGACCCGGCGCACCTCCTCGGTCTGCGGGAACGAGCCGATGGTCGTCGTGGGCAGTCGTGGCAGACGCCCGGGCTCCCGCCGCCGGCGGCGTTCTTCGCGGGGCACTGCCCGTCGCAGCATCGCCGCCGAGACGGCCGCGGCCCGTGTCCGGACGGCCGGGTTGCGGAGCCGGGGCGAGGCGGCTCTCGACGTGAGCGCTTGCCGGCTCTCGGCCAGAGCGGCCCGCACCGCCTCCCGGCCGTGCCGCACGGCACGGACGAGGATGGATACCTCCGCCAGCTTCTGCTTGGCGAACGCGAGCCAGCTCCGCATCTCGGGATCGAGCCCCGTCTCGAGATCGAGATCCAGGGGGCAGTGCAGCAGCGAGCAGGAGGGGGCCACGTGCACGCGCTCGGACCCGAGCCTCTCGACGGCTCGCTCGAGCGTGTCGAGAGCCCGATCGAGATCGGTCCGCCAGACGTTGCGCCCGTCGATCAGACCGAGCGAGAGCGAGAGGGTCGCGGGGGCGTCGGCCAGTGCGGCTTCGAGCTGGGCCGGAGCCCGCACCAGATCCAGGTGGAGCGCGTCCACCGGGAGCCGCAGGGCGTGGCCCAGGTTCCCACCCAGCCCCCCGAAATACGTGGCGAGTAATCTCCGGAGCCCCGGGGCCACGCGCGCCAGGCGCGCGTATGCGGTCTCGTAGGCCCGGACCGCATCGGGCGAGAGGTCGAGCGCGAGGCAGGGTTCGTCCAGCTGAACCCACTCGGCCCCGGCGGCGGCCAGCCGCCCCAGGAGGGCTTCGTACACGGGAACCAGGCCGTCGATCAGATCGAGAGGTGGCGGGCCCCCGCCGGGACCCCGGCCGAGGAGCAGGAACGATACGGGGCCAAGCAGAACCGGGCGGGCGCTCGTGCCGCAGGTCCTGGCCTCGAGGAACTCGTCGATGGGCTTGGTGGACTCGAGCGCGAACGCCTGTCCGGGCCGGAGCTCCGGGACGAGGTAGTGATAGTTCGTGTCGAACCACTTGACCATCCTGAGCGGCGGCAGCTCCGCGGCGCCGGCGGGGGCGGGGCGCTCCGACCCGACTCCGCGGGCCATCGCGAAGTAGACGGCGAGCCCGGCGGCTTCCCGGTCGAGCCGGCGGTATGGCTCCGGCACCGCGCCGACCGTGACGGCCATGTCGAGAACATGGTCGTAGAGCGAGAAGTCATTGCAAGGGACATGATCGAGCCCGGTCCCGGCTTGGAGCACCCAGCTGCTCCGCCGGATGGCGCGGGCGGCCGTGAGCAGATCGCTCTCCGTCGTCTCACCGGACCAATACCGCTCGAGCGCTACCTTCAGCTCGCGCTTCGGCCCGATGCGCGGGAAACCGAGGTTCGCAGCGACGACCATGCCCTGATGTCGAGCAAGCTCCGTGCCGCGTACCGACTCGGCAAGTGTGCCTCATATGTGGCGCACATGCCTCAACGCGAGCGGAATGACCGGTGCTCGGTGGCGACGGACAAGTCGCTACAGGTACAGAGATCTCCATCCACCAAGCGTGGGAAGTCGATCTGGCACAGGCGATGCTTCCTTAGTTCCGTCTCTTAGAATAGGCCAATGATGAAGGAGTCGGAGCGAGCGGTATGAAAAAGGTCGAGGCGGTGATCAGGCCTTTCAAGCTCGATGAAGTGAAGGATGCCTTGACCACTCTGGGAGTGGGCGGGATGACGGTCAGTGAGGTGCGCGGTGTCGGACACCAGCCGGAGTATCGTCACCCGCACGCCGGCGTGGAGTACGCCATCGACCTGCTTCCCCGGACCAAGATCGAGGTGGTGGTACCGGAAGGTTTCGTGGAACCGGTGGTGAGCACGATCTGCAAGGTTGCCTGGACGGGTTCTCCGGGAGACGGGAAGGTATTCGTGCTTCCCGTCATGGCGGTAGTTCGAATCCGCACCGGCGAGACGGGGGAGAGCGCGGTCTGACCGTGATGCCTATCACATCGCCCGCTCGCCTGTCGCTGCCGGTGGAGACCGTGATGACCCGCCGGATCGTGCAGATCATCGACCGGGTCCCGATGTCCGAGGTCCTGAGTATCGCGACCAGGTACGACTACAATGGCTTTCCGGTCGTGACCCCGGAGGGACGGCTCGTCGGCATGATCACGAAGGGTGATCTCCTGCGAGTGGCGTGCGCGGCCTGCGCCGACCCGGAGATCTGGCAAGCTCCGGTCTCGCGCTTCATGGCCGGCGGAGTCCTGGCCCTCCGGCCGATGGACACGATGGCCTCCGCGGTGCAGCTCATGACCGAGTCGAAACTACGCAGCCTACCCGTGGTCGACGCGGACTGCCGCGTCGTCGGCATGGTCTCGCGCAACGATCTGATGGTCGCCATCGTCCCGGAGATGCCCTGATCGGATCGCTCCGATAAGGTAACGAGCGCAAGTCTTGCATTGCCCCGAGATTGGAGTAGCCTTGGGACTGCCGCCTTCGGGGAACGGAGACATCGAGACCTCGACGGTGCGGCGCTGAGTGGCCCCGACAATCGGGGAGGTGTCCCATGATGGACTCGCCTCGCTGCCCTACCTGTGACCGGCCTATCCGCCTGGACGACTCCGTGTATTTCTGGCCTGACCGGAAGACGATGGAACATCTTCGGTGTCGTGCCCTTCGCGACTTGGAGATCGTTGCCGAGGAGGCGGAAGCGTCGGCGGACCCGGCCTACGGGCCAATGAGCTAGAGGCTATCCGCAGGTCTCCCTCACGAGGGCAAGCCCGAAGCGCATCCGTTCGCCTCGTCGAGGCGCACTAAGCGCGCCTCAGGTGGGGTGTAAGTGCCCCAGCGAGGAATGCTCCGCCGCTTCCTGCCGAGGGGGAATCCCTGGAATTCAGGCATGTTCACATCTCAGCGGTAGCTGGCATTGTCAATGCTCAGCAAGAGCCGGAGACGTGCAGCATGATACCCAAGATCCCCAAAGCGCTGGTGGCGGAGCATCAGGTGCTCCATGCGGAGCTGGTCAAGCTGACGCTTCAGCGCGGCAAGGTGGGTGAAGTCGCGCGGACCATCGCCACGCTGCTCCACCCGCATTTCGTCAAGGAAGAGGAATTCGCGCTGCCACCACTCGGGCTCCTCGTCGAGATCACTGAGGGGCGGGTCGGGGCCGAGATGAAGGACGTGCTCCCGATGACCGACAAGCTGCGGGCCGAGCTGCCCCAGATGCTGGCCGAGCACAAGCTCGTGGTCGGCGCACTGCGCCGGCTGGCCGCGGCGGCAAAGCAGGAGAAGAAGCCGGAGGCGGCGCGCTTCGCGGAGGCGCTCAGGCTCCATGCCCTCAGCGAGGAGCAGATCCTCTATCCAGCCGCCCTGCTGGTTGGTGAATGCATCCGGGCGCGCATGGGGAAGTAGTCGGGATGACCGCCACGACTCGCCGCACGGCGCGCCGCCAGACGCCGGGCCGCCATACCCTCCGGCCTCGGCGCAGGCGGCGGGCCACGCGCTTTTGGGTCCGCAGCGTGACTACGGTGTCCACGGCTCCGCCCGCCGGACTCTTCACCCGGGACGCGCGCACCATCGCGCGGGCGCTGGCCTCGACGCGCGTGAGCCCGAAGGGACCTACCTCTGGCCTGCGGATGCTCCTCTTCTACATCAACCGGGCCGGCCGCCACCTCGGCCGCCGAGAGCGGGCCGAGCTCCTGAAGGCCAAGCGCCTGCTGCAGGCGAGGATCGTCGAGCAGCGGGGAGGGTGAACGGCGTCGGTTCGCGGAGTTGCGGGCGGCTGACCCCGAGTTGCCATGAATGACTCCGAGGGCGTCGCGTTCCTGCAGTGGTGCCTGCCACGACTGGGGTTGCGGTGGCCGGGGTTTCGCAAAGTCCGCCGGCGCGTGTACAAGCGCATCGACCGCCGCGTGAGGGCGCTGGGGTTGCGGGATGTGGCCGCGTATCGAGGATACCTGGACGGCCATCCGGAGGAATGGCCCGTCCTGGACACCTTCTGCCGCATCCCCATCTCGCGATTCTACCGGGACCGCGCGGTCTTCGAGTGCCTCGGCGGTAGGGTCTTGCCGGACCTCGCGCGGATCGCCACGGCCGCAGGAGATCGGGAGCTGAGGGCCTGGAGCCTCGGGTGCGCAGCCGGCGAGGAGCCGTACACGCTGGCCGTCGTCTGGCAAGAGCGCTGTGCCCCTCGCTTTCCGGCCCTGAGCCTCCGGATCGTGGCCACGGACGTGGACGCGGACGGTCTCGCGCGCGCGGCGCGTGGCTGCTACCCGCGCGGCAGCCTGAAGGACCTCCCGGTCGACCTGCTAGCCAGGGCCTTCATTCCATCCGGGCCGGAGCTCTGCGTGAAGCCGCAATACCGGAGCGGGATCGTCTTCCTCGAGCAGGATGTGCGGGCGGCCGCTCCACCGGAGAAATTTCACCTCGTTCTGTGCCGGAACGTCGCCTTCACGTACTTCGACGATGCCGGGCAGCGCGAGACCTTGCGTGCGATCGGGGAGCGCCTGGTTCCCGGGGGAGCGCTCGTGGTGGGCAGCACGGAATCGCTGCCAGCAGGATCCGAAGGGTTCGAGCCGTGGTCGGCGGGAGCCCGGGTGTACCGGCGATCGGTCCCGCTCGTCGAGGAGGCCGCCCCGGCAGCAGAACGAGGCGGCGACTGGGGCGCCGGCTCCGCAATGGGGCAGGCCCTCCGCAGCGGCGCCGGCCTCGGCCGGTCCCAACGCGGTCGGGAGGTCCCTCCATAGGCTTGATTGCGTGTCGTTTGTCTCGGGTCGTGCGGCAGCCCGGTGCGTGGCACGTGGCTTGCGGAGCAGGATCGAGGGAGGTGATCGACCATGGCGAAGAGGATTCTGGTGCCGCTCGATCGGTCCCGCACGGCGGAGGGCATCTTGCCTCTCGTGGTCACCGTCGCTCGCGGAAGCGGGGCGGCCATGCGGTTGCTGCTGGTGGAGCCGGCGCCCGAGACCCGCGTGGGCAAGGACGGCCGAGTGGTGGCGTACGTCGACCAGGAGCAGGCGCGCCTGGAAGCGGAAGGGCTCGACTACCTCCGGGCGCTGACGAGGCAGTGCGGCGGGGTCAATGACGTCGAGTGCGTGGTGCGGTTCGGCGATCCGGTCGCCGAGATCCTGCGGGAAGCCGAGGAGCTCGAGGCCGACCTCATCGCCGTGACGACGGAGGGCAGGAGCGCCCTCGGACGTACCGTGCTCGGGAGCGTCGCCGAGCAGATCGTCAAGCAGGCCGATGCGTCGGTCATGCTGGTACGACCGGGTCGCCACGGTCACTGATCATCACCGTGGACACGCTGCGGACGGACGCGGGCCGACTCGAGCTCGAGATCGAGGCGATCGTTCGTCGCGCGCTCGACGAGGACATCGGCGACGGAGACGTGACGACGGTGTGCACCATCGGCCCGGATGCCTGGGTGACCGGTCGGTTCCTCGCCAAGGCCCCGGGCCTCGTCGCCGGCCTCGAGGTCGTCCGCGCCGTCTTCGGACAGCTGGACGCGCGAGTGCGCTTCGTCCCCCGCGTCGCCGACGGCGATGCGGTGGAGGCTCGAACGGTCGTGGCCGAGATCAGCGGGCCGGGAAGGGCGGTCCTGAGCGGTGAGCGCGTGGCTCTCAACTTCCTGCAGCGCATGTCCGGCATTGCGACTCTGACCCACCGCTTCGTCGAGGCCACGCGCGGCACGCGGGCGGCCATCCTGGATACGCGCAAGACGGCGCCGGGCCTCCGGGCGCTCGACAAGTGGGCGGTCCGCCTGGGCGGTGGCCACAACCACCGCATGGGCCTCTACGACATGGTGCTGATCAAGGACAACCACATCGCGGCCGTCGGCTCGATCACCGAGGCGGTGGCGCGCGTCCGCGCGGGAGACGCCCACCGGCGGCCCATCGAGGTGGAGGTCACGACCCTGGCCGAGCTCGCCGAGGCGGTGGCCCTCGGCGTCGACCGCGTCATGCTCGACAACATGGGCCGCGAGGAGATGCGGGAAGCCGTCCGGATCACGGCCGGGCGGGTCCCGCTCGAGGCCTCGGGCGGCGTGCGCCTCGACACGGTGGCCGCCATCGCCGCGACCGGGGTCGACCTGATCTCCACCGGAGCGATCACGCACTCGATCTCCGCCCTCGACATCAGCCTAGACCTGGACCCCGCGACCGTGCGGGGGCAGACGCACCGTGGCTGAGCGCGCGGTGCCGAGCGTCGAGGCGATGCGCGCCCAGCTCCGGGAGAAGCTGGGCGACGCGATCTCCGAGCCCGAGCTGTCCCGCAAGGCGTGGCTCGCGCACGAGATCCACCGGCTCAAGCGCGAGCGGAACGCGGTGATCCTCGGTCACAACTACATGGAGCCGGCCCTCTTTCACTCGATCCCGGACTTCGTCGGCGACTCGCTCGAGCTGAGCCGGCGGGCCGCGCGCACCGACCGGGACCTCATCGTGTTCTGCGGCGTCCGGTTCATGGCCGAGACCGCCAAGATCCTCAACCCCGGGAAGACCGTGCTCCTGCCCTCGCTCGAGGCCGGCTGCTCGCTCGCCGCCAGCATCACCGCCGATGACGTGCGCCGGCTGCGGCGCACGTTTCCCGGGGTTCCGGTGGTGACCTACGTGAACACCTACGCCGAGGTGAAGGCGGAAAGCGACGTCTGCTGCACGTCGGGCAACGCCGCCGCGGTCGTGAAGTCGGTCGGGGGGGACACGGTGATGTTCCTGCCCGACGAGTACCTGGCGCAGAACGTGGGCCGCGAGCTCGAGAGGGAGGTCGTCTTCCCCGGGACCGGCGCGGATGCGCCCACCGCCCTCGACGTCGCCGGCCGGATCATCGGCTGGCGGGGCCGGTGCGAGGTCCACGAGCAGTTCACCCCCGGGGACGTGGCCGAGGCGCGCGGGCGATATCCCGACGTGGTGGTGCTCGCGCACCCCGAGTGTCGCCCCGATGTGGTGGCGGCGGCGGACTTCTCGGGCAGCACGAGCGCCATGATTCGCTTCGTCGAGACCGGGACCGCCCGGCGGTACCTGCTGCTGACCGAGTGCGCCATGGCCGACAACATCAGAGCCGCGCGCCCCGACAAGGAGCTGCTCCGGCTGTGTCCGGTCCGCTGCCCGCACATGAACCGGATCACCCTCGAGAACACCCTCGAGGCGCTCCGGGACAACCGGCACGTGATCGACGTTCCCGAGGACGTTCGCGTCCGCGCCGCCCGCGCCGTCGAGCGGATGATCGCGATCGGCTGACCGCGTGGGCCCCGGCCTCGCCACGGAGGTGCTCGTCCTCGGCTGCGGGATCGGCGGCGGCGTCGCCGCGCTCACGCTCGCCGATGCGGGCGTGCCGGTGACCGTGGTCACCCGTGCCGAGAATGCGACCGAGTCCAATACCTACTACGCGCAGGGCGGCATCATCTACCGGGGAGCCGGGGACTCCCCGGATCTGCTGGCAGAGGACATCCGGCGCGCCGGGGCGGGGCTCTGCCATGTGCCGGCGGTCCGGATTGCGGCCACCGAGGGCCCCGCGCTGGTGGAGCGCATCCTCGTCGACCGCGTGGGCGTTCCGTTCGATCGCGATGCCTCGCACGCGCTGTCACTGGCGCGCGAGGGCTCGCACTCGGTGTCGCGCGTGGCGCATGTCGCCGATGCCACCGGGCAGGCCATCAGCGCGGCCCTCGTCGGCGTCCTCCGGGACCATCCCAACGTCTCCCTGCTGACGGCCCACACCGCGGTCGAACTGGCGACGCCCGCGCAGCACTCCCGGGACCGGCTGAGCGTCTACGCGCCCGCGTCGTGCGCGGGGGCCTACGTGCTCGACCAGGCCCGGCAGCAGGTGATCTGTTGCCAGGCCCGGCACACCATCCTCGCCACCGGCGGGCTCGGGCAGATCTTCCTGCGCACCTCGAATCCCGCGGGCGCGCGCGGCGATGGCTTCGCCCTGGCCCGCCGGGCCGGGGCCCGTGTCGTCAACATGGAGTTCGTCCAGTTCCATCCCACGACCTTCTTCCACGACGGCGCCGCGCGGTTCCTCGTCTCGGAGGCGGTCCGGGGCGCCGGGGCTCGGCTGGTCACCGCCGACGGCCGGCCGTTCATGGACCGATATGCCCCGGAGTGGAAGGACCTCGCGCCCAGGGACATCGTGGCCCGGGCCATCCACCACGAGATGCGGAGCCACGACCTCGCCAACGTCTACCTCGACCTGCGCTCCTACCTGCCCGCCGACCGGATCAAGGAGCGGTTCCCCAACATCCATCGGGACTGCCTGACCTACGGCGTCGACATGACGCGCGACCTCGTGCCGGTGGTTCCCGCCGCGCACTACGCCTGCGGTGGGGTCTGGGCGGATGAGTGGGGCCGGACCAGCCTCGACCGTCTCTACGCCGTCGGAGAGGTCTCCTGCACCGGCCTCCACGGGGCAAACCGGCTGGCGAGCGCCTCGCTCCTCGAGGGCCTGGTCTGGGGCTACCGCGCCGCCCAGAACATTCTCCGCGACCGGGCCGATGGCCGGGCTTGGCAGCCCGGTGACCTCCGCCCGTGGGAGGACCTCGGTCGCGAAGCGGCGGAGCCGGCGCTGATCAGCCAGGACACGGTGACGATCAGGCAGATCATGTGGAGCTACGTCGGCCTCGTCCGGACGACCCGCGGCCTCGCGCGCGCGGTGAGCGAGCTCGGCCATCTGGAGAGGGAGATCGGGGACTTCTACGCCACCGCCACGCTCACCGACGACCTGGTGGGGCTCCGGAGCTCCGCTCAGACCGCGCTGATGGTGGCCGAGGCCGCGCGGGCGAACACCCGGAGCGCGGGGTGCCACTACCGCGAATAGCCGGCCCCTCGCGTGGGCCGCGGTCGATGAGGAGAGTCAGGATGAGAATCGACACGATGACGGCGGGACTGGTCGTTCACGTGAATCCGTCGGACGAGACCATCGAGCTCCGAGTCGGAGAGCCGGGAGACGCGCGCTCGAGCGCCGCCAGCCTCTCGCCCCCTCAGGCGGAGATGCTGCTGCACGCCCTGGGGTTCGGGATCGCGCAGATCAGGGAGCAGCAGCGCCGCTCGGCCGAGGAGCGGCAGCGCCTCGCCCAGGTCGTGGCGGAGACCGAGGTCCACCGGCGCTAGGGCGCAACGACCGCGGCGTGAGTGAAAAGTCGTGGAGGACGACGCGCGGCTGGCTTACGGTATCGGGGGGTGAACTCCTCCGGCCGGGTCTTCTGGACCCTCGTCACGCTCGGGATGGTCGCGCTCGTCGCCGCGCTGCCCCTCGCCGTCCGCCACCGCTTCGAGGGGGTCTGGATCCCCTCCAGATCCATGGCCCCGACGCTCCTGGTGGGGGACTACGTCCTGATCGACAAGGCGACCCACTGGCCGGCGCGGGGTGATCTGGTCGTCTTCACCGACCCGAGCGACGCGAACGAGCTCCTGGTCAAGCGGATCGTCGGCCTGGGAGGGGAAGAGATCACCGTCCAGGGGCACGGGGTCTACATCAACTGCGAGCCCCCCTTGGACGGGTGCCGGCCGGTCGCCGAGTCCTATGCGGACTGGAGCGACGAGGCGCGCGCGCCACGGGACGTGGCCCGGCTCGAGATCCCATCCGGGACCGTGTTCGTGATGGCCGACAACCGCAACGCGGGCGAGGACAGCCGCCACTGGGGGCCGGTGGCCCAGACCCAGATCGTCGGCCGGCCGGTCTGGGTCTACTGGTCTTCGGACGCCGACGGCCACACGCGATGGGGCCGCATCGGTCTCCGACTCCGCTAGCTACCCCGCGCAGTCGTCGCCGCCGATGCGCCGGCGGGCAAACCGCCCGGAACCGGGCAAATGGGGGTAGCAGCCCCCGGCGTGCCTCTCTCCCATCCGCGCGTCTTTCGAGACATTCGTGGTGGGGCTGACGTGGCACCTCCCTTGCCTGGTGGCCTTGGCAGGTTCGCTTTCGACCGGCGCGCTCGGGGCATTGCCCCAGAGGGAGATCCCGCCATGGAAAGCATCCTCGGATACCTGACCCAACCCCAACACCAGGTCTGGCTGACGGGAGGCGCTCTCGTTCTCGTCCACGGGTACCTGCGCTTCAACACCCCACCGACGAGCCGTTCCCGCACGACGGCGGGACGCTATCAGACGGCCGCCATCCTCTACACACTCGGGCTGATGTTCGCCTGGGTCGCGCTGACCTCGTCGCCGGATCTGCTGCACGACTTCCTGCCCAAGGAGGTGCTGCCCGACGACGTGCGCCGGCTGTCCCTCCCTCTGTACGTGGCGCTGGCCTTGACCGTCCTCCTGCCCAGCATCCCGAAGCTCAGCAAGTACGATGAGCGAGGCCGCGCCTTCCTTCAGGATCTGGCACGGATCCCGTACGAAGCCGTGCGCCTGGCCGCCATGATCCGCAAGGCGGACTTCGAGCCTGACCAGGACACGCAGGTCGAGGTCAAGGCGAAGCTCGCCGAGGCCGCGTTCCGTGACAAGGATGTGGTGTTCGGTGCGCCGAGCAACTACAAGACGCGGTGGACGAAGCTCGCGACCCTCAAGCACCACCTCGACGGGTGGGAGGGAAGCCGACGCTTCGGGAGCTTCTGGCAGGTGAACCGGAGCGAGCTCGAACAGATCGACCAGGCCTATCAGGCGCTCCTGGGCAAGGCCCAGCGTCTCTACCGTCGCGTCGAGGCGCTCGAGCCGGATTGTCAGGACGGGCGGGTGGCCGAGCTTCTGAAGGTCCAGACGGACGAATTCGAGCACGAAACCGCGGCGCTCGAGAAGCGAGTGTCTCAGGCCATCGCCGAGGGTGTCCTGCAAGCCGCGGTGACCGAGCGAGGCCGGACCACCACGCTCGAGCAGCTCGGTTTCCGGGTGGACCGGACGCAGGTCGCGGGTGACCGGTTCTTCGACAAGCTCACCGGACTGTTCCTGGCGCTGCTCGGATACTACGAGCTGGTGCTGGTCAATGTCCGGCCCGGCCCGCCGATTCAGCAATCCCTCGTGCTAGGCGCGATGATCGCCACCATCTACGTGGTCGCGGTATCCTGCGCGCTCCTGCCTAAGGGATGGCGTTTCGCTCGGGCCGACGCGGCCGGGCGACCGGTTCGCGCCTACGCGATGTCGGGTGTCGTCGCGTTCGGTTTCTCACTGGCCGCATCCACCGCGGTCGGGACGATCATCTTCGGAGATCTAGGCTCGGCGCTCAACGAGCTGTACCACAAGTGGCCGTGGGGCCTGATGGGCTTCGCCACCGCATTCGTCACTGCGTTCAACGCCGACAACTCCGCGCGCCGCGGGATTCGTTGGGTCGAGGCCGCGACACAGGCCGTGGTGGCCGGGGCGTCGGTCTCGGTCGTGTACTGGCTGTTGCCCGTGGTGGGCTCCGGGATCGTTCCTCCCCTGGAGCGGCTCGTCACGAACGCGGTTCTCACCGGAGCCGTGATCGGCTTCTGCGTGCCCACCTGGTACCGGAGCCGGCGCGTCGAGCCGGTGTCGCTGAACGACTGACCGTCGCGCCGGGCGCGGCTGACCCGGGATCGAGCCGGGAGTTCCCGGCACCCGAGGTCGGCCGCGCTCCGGCCTCGCTAGCTATTTGCCGCGCAGCTTCGGATCGAGCGCGTCGCGCAGGGAGTCGCCGAACAGGCTGAAGCCGAAGACGGCCAGGCTGATGGCGATGCCGGGGAAGAGGCCGATCCAGGGCGCCTTCTCGGCATAGGACGGCGCGGAGCCCGAGAGCATCAGTCCCCACGAGGGCGTCGGCTCGGCGGCCCCCAGCCCCAGGTAGGACAGCGCGGCCTCGGCCAGGATCGCGGTGCCGAGCTGCGCGGTCAGGATGATCAGGTAGGGCGCGAACACGTTGGGGAGGAGATGCTGCGCCACCACGCGGTAGTGCGAGGCCCCGAGGCCGTGGGCGGCCTCCACGTACTGGTTCTCCTTGATGGACAGCGCGGTGGCCCGCACCACCCGGGCCGCGCGCGGGATGATCGGGATCGCCACCGCGATCACCACGTTGGGCACCGCGGGGCCCAGGATCGAGGCCACCGCGAGGGCCAGGATCAGCTGCGGGAAGGCGAGCAGGATGTCCATCACCCGCTCGAGGAGCAGGTCCACCGTGCCGCCGCAGTAGGCGCTCACCACGCCCAGGGCCGCGCCGAGCGAGCAGCCCGCGAAGGACGCGGCGAAGCCCACGAAGAGCGCGATGCGCGCCCCGTACATGATGCGGCTCAGGACGTCGCGTCCGAACTCGTCGGTCCCGAGCCAGTGGTCCGCGGCGGGCCGGGAGAACTGGGCCGCGTAGTCGGGCAGGTAGGGGTCGTAGGGCGCGAGCGCGTGAGCGAGGACGGCCACGAGCAGCATGACCAGGATGATGAGCGCCCCGGCCGCGCCGAGCGGCTTGGCCCGGACGAAGCTCGACACGTGCTCGGGCCAGGTGAGCTGGGGCGCCAGGGACGCGGTCTCGGTGCCGATGAGCGAGCTATCGACGGCCATCTCAGTGGTACCGGATGCGCGGGTCGAACCACGCGTAGGTGAGGTCGATCAGCAGGTTGACGACCACGAAGCAGAGCGCGATCAGGAAGACGAGCGCCTGCACCACCGGGTAGTCGCGGTGGGCGACCGCGTCCACCACGAAGCGGCCCACCCCGTTCAGGGTGAAGACGGTCTCGGTCACCACGAGGCCGCCGATGAGGAAGGCGAACTCGGTGCCCACCAGGGTGATCACCGGGAGCATCGCGTTCTTGAGCGCGTGGCGGATCACCACCGCGCGCTCCCGCAGCCCCTTGGCCCACGCGGTGCGGATGTAGTCCTCGCGCAGGACCTCGAGGACGGTGGATCGGGTCATGCGGGTGGTGACCGCCGCGTACCGGTACCCGACCGTCGCCACCGGCCAGACGAGCTGCTGGAAGTTGGCCCACGGGTCCACCCACGGCGGGGTGAACTCCAGCGGTGGCCCCCAGCCGAAGTAGATCACGAGGAACAGGATGACCAGGATCCCGACCCAGAACGACGGGATGGCCTGGCCCCCGATGCTGCCCACCCGGATGACGTAGTCCACCCAGCTGTCCTGGCGCACCGCCGCGATCATGCCGAGGGGGATCGCCAGCAGCACCGAGACGATCGTGGCCAGGATGGCCACCTCGAGGCTCAGCGGCAGCCGGATCAGCACCTCCTCGATGACCGGCTGCCCGGTCCAGAGCGAGGTGCCGAAGTCGAGCCGCAGCACGCCCCACAGCCAGGTGCCGAACTGCACCGCGAGCGGCTGGTCCAGCCCGAGCTGATGGCGCATCGCCGCGAGCTGCTGCGGATCGATGCGCCCGGTCTGGTCACCGCCCAGGATCAGCAGCGTCACGTCCCCCGGGATCACGCGCATGATCAGGAACACCACCGCGGCGACCCCGAACAGGGTGGGGACGATCAGCAGGAGCCGCTTGGCCAGGTAGGTGCGCACGCCCGGCTCTCAGTCCTCGGAGAGCCAGACGTCCTGCAGCTTCTGGTTGGTGTAGTGGTTGGGAGGCGCGATGTAGTTTTTCACCTTGCTCCAGTGCACCAGGTTCCGCGACCACCAGAGCCCGGTCATGAAGTACGCGTTGTCGAGGACGCGCTTTTCCATCTGGTTGATCAGCTTCTTGCGCTCGACCGGGTCGAGAGACCGCGCCTGGCGCGAGAACAGATCGTCGACCTGCGGGTCCGAGAAGCGGCCCCAGTTCTGGGTGCTGCCGGTCGCGTAGCGGCCGAGGAACTGGTCGGGGTCGTCCATGAACTCCACGGTCGGCGCGACGATCAGCTCGAAGTTGCCGGTGTCCTGGCCGTCCGAGAACCAGGCCGCGGTCTCGAGCGGGCGGTGCTCCACCTCGATGCCGATCTTGCGCCACTCCCCGATCAGGAACACCGCGAAGTCCTGATAGGGCAGCTTCACGTTGCGGTTCTTCAGCACGAGCTTGAATCCGTTGGGATAGCCGGCCTCCGCGAGGAGCTTGCGCGCCTCCACGCGGTTCTTCTCGATGTCCCGCCCGAAACCCGGGATCTTCTGGAGCTCGGACTCGGCCATCGCCCACTCCGAGCCCGGCCGCATCAGGCCGCCCACGTAGCGGAGCCCGGTGAGGGGATAGAGCACCTTGGCCATCGTGTAGCGATCGATGCCGAGAGACAGCGCTTTACGCACGCGGACGTCGTCGAACGGCTTCTTGGTGTTGTTGATCGCGATGCCCCACTCGCCGGTCATCGGGGTCTCCTGGACCGCGACCTTGTCGCCGAGCTGCTTCTTGATCGCGTCCACCTCGGCGTTGGGCAGGTTCCGGAACTCGATGTAGGCGCGCCCGGACCGGATGGCGGCCGCCCGCACCGAGGTCTCCGGGCTGATGTAGAACTTGTAGCCGTCGAGGTACGGGCGGTCCTTCACGAAGTAGGCGGGATTGCGCTCGCCCTCGAAGGTGGAGCCCCGGGTGTAGCCCTTGAACTTGAAAGGACCGGAGCCGATCGCGTGGGTCTTGAAGTAGTTCGGGTCCTGATCGAGGTACTTCTTGGGGAAGATCACGTTCCAGGGCGAGGCCAGGTTGGCCAGGAGCGACGCCGACGGGAACTTCAGCTTGAACACCACCGTGCTGGGGTCGGGGGCCTCGACGTGGGTGATCTCGGTGTAGGCGTTCCGCCGCACGCTGCGCACTCCCTGCGGCGGGAAGATGATCTTGTCGTAGCTGGCCTTGACGTCCACCGACGTCAGCGGGGAGCCGTCGTGGAATTTCACGTCCGGGTGGAGCTTGAAGGTGTAGGTGAGCCCGTCCGGCGAGATCTTCCACTCGGTGGCGAGGTCGCCGATGATCTTGGGGTAGTTGTAGGGATCGAGCTGCAGCAGGGTGTTGTAGAGCGGGGCCACCAGCTCGATATTGGCGAAGGTGCTCTCCTGGTGGGGATCGAGGCTCGGCGGGTCGGCGCCGATCACCGCCAGCAGGACGCCGCCGCGCCGCGGAGTGTCCGCGGCCTGGACCGCGCCGGGCCACGCCGCGACCAGCGAGCCCAGGAGCAGGGTGAGCGCAACGAGGGAGACGAAGAGGGGGCGACGTCGGATCGGAGCGGTCATGGGGGCACCTCCCGCAGACGTTGGACGGAGTGGGGGACAGGGTAGGGCACGGGCGGAGCGAGTCCGCGATGGAGAACGTCGGGAATGACCTCGCCTTCGAGGCATACATGCTTCCCCGGGCCTGGATGGGGCCCGCCGCCCCGGAAAGCCGACCAAGGACGACTGAGCTCGCGCCGTCTTACGGAGGGCCGAAGCGGTCTCGGACGGTTCGCACGCTCGAACAGGCGGACCCTACCAGGGGCGGGGCGGGCGTGTCAACCGCCGATCTGGGGGCGACGGGCGGCGGCCTGCGCTACCATCCGACCATGGGGCCGGGCATGAGACCCGGGCGGCCGGGCGGCGCGCTGACCGCGCTCGCGGCGCTCGTGCTGCTCGCGGTCGGCACGGGTGGCTGCGTGAGCGGGTCGATGGCTGATCGGGTGACGCCGGAGGCGCTGCATGCCGCGATCGATACCGGCACCGCGCCGGTGATCGTCGACGTCCGGACACGCCGGGAGTACGACGCCGGCCACGTGCCGGGCGCAATCCACGTGCCCTTCTACACGCTGCTCGTCCGCCAGGACGACGTCCCCGGCCCGCCGGAGCGGCCGGTGGTGGTCTACTGCGAGCACGGCCCCCGCGCCGGGGTGGCCCGTCTCGCGCTACGCCTGGCCGGCTTCACGGACGTGCGCTACCTCGACGGGCACATGTCGGGCTGGAAGCGGCGCGGCCTGCCCCAGGAGCTCAGATAGTCGCTCAGGGAGCGGACGCGGCCTCCCGGACTCCGGCGCAGCCGGCATGCGCCGGAGTCGTGCACACGCGCTCGACGGTCTCGCGCCCCGGCACCTTCACCGGCGCGTCGGGGCGCCGGCAGTAGGCGGAAGTCGGGAACATCCAGAGCGTGTCGGCCATCACGGGGATCAGGAAGGGGCATTGGCCCGCCGGATCTGACATGGCTCGTCCTCCTCGCAACGCTAGGGGGCCCCGGGGCGGCGCGCCGCCCGGAGCGCATAGGAGCTCAGCACCTTCATGTAGTTGGAGCGCTCGAACGCGGCCGGCTCGCGGACCGACCGGTAGCTCATGCTGCCCTGCATCTGGCGGATCGACTCGTACTCGTGGGCGGTCATCCAGTCGACCAGGCCCTCCCGCACCGCGGTGAAATGCACGATGCCCTGCTGCAGCAGGGCCGACGTCATCATCGCCACGCGCGCGCCCGCCATCATGGCCTTCAGCACGTCGCGGGCGGTGTGCACCCCGCCGGTGACCGCGAGATCGGGCCTCACGTGGCCGTGGAGGATCGCGACCCAGTGCAGGCGCACCAGCAGCTCGTGCGAGCTCGACAGGGTGAGCTGGGGCACCACCTCGAGGGTCTCCAGGTCGAAGTCCGGCAGGTAGAAGCGGTTGAAGAGCACGAGCCCGTCGGCGCCCGCCTGGTCGAGGCGGCGCGCGAGATTGGCCGGGGCGCTCCACATGTGGCCGAGCTTGACCGCGACCGGGATGCCGACGCTCGCCTTGACGTCCCGCACCAGGTCCACGTGCCGGCGCTCGACCTCGTCGCCGGTCATGTCCGGATCGGTCGGGATGTAGTAGACGTTCAGCTCCAGCGCGTCGGCGCCCGCTTCCTCGATCTTCCGGGCGTACTCGGTCCAGCCGCCCCTCGAGACGCCGTTGAGGCTGCCGATGACGGGGATCCCCACCGCGGCCTTGGCGCGCCGGATGTGCTCCAGGTACGCGTCGGGGCCGATCCGGTAGCTGGCCACGTCCGGGAAGTAGGTCATCGCCTCCGGGTAGCTCTCGGTGCCGCGCGAGAGGTACCAGTCGAGGTGCCCGCTCTCGACCGTGATCTGCTCCTCGAAGAGCGAGTGCAGGACCACCGCCGCCGCGCCCGCGTCCTCCATCCGGCGGATGTTGTCGAGCGCCTCGCACAGCGGCCCGGCCGAGGCCACCAGCGGGCTCGGCAGGGACAACCCGAGGTAGGACGTCGAGAGGTCGATCATGGCGCGCCTCCGCCGGGGGGCGGACCCGCGGACGCCGCGGCCCACTGCTCGTAGAGCCGCCAGCGGGCGAGCACGTCCTCCTGGGCCTCCGCGAGCAGCCGCCGCGCGGCCTCCGGGTCGCTGTGAGCCAGCATGGTGTAGCGCGTCTCGTTGTACGCGTAGGCCTTGAGCGGCAGGCTCGGCGCCTTGGAGTCGAGCTCGAACGGCGGCCGCCCGTCCCGGGCCAGGGCGGGGTTGTAGCGGAAGAGCTGCCAGTGGCCCGAGAGGACCGCGGCCTTCTGCTGGTCCATGCCGTGGCGCAGGTCGTAGCCGTGGGCGATGCAGTGGCTGTAGGCGATGATCAGCGCCGGCCCCGGATAGGCCTCCGCCTCGCGGAAGGCCCGGATCGTCTGGGTGTCGCTGCCGCCCATGGCCACCCGGGCGACGTAGACGGTGCCGTACGTCATGGCCATGAGCGCGAGGTCCTTCTTGGCCGTCGCCTTGCCGCCGGCCGCGAACTTGGCGACGGCGGCCCGCGGGGTGGCCTTCGACGCCTGGCCGCCGGTGTTCGAGTAGACCTCGGTGTCGAGCACCAGCACGTTGACCTTGCGGCCCGCCGCGAGCACGTGGTCGAGCCCCCCGAAGCCGATGTCGTAAGCCCATCCGTCCCCGCCCACGATCCACACGCTCCTCGCGACCAGCGCGTCGGCCACGCTCAGGAGCTCGCGCGCGTCCGGCGAGTCGTGGTCCTTCAGGAGCGCGCGGAGGTGGCGGACGCGCTCGCGCTGCGCCGCGATGCCGGCCTCGGCGGACAGATCGGCCTCGAGCAGGGCGGGACCGACCTCGCCGAGGACGGGGCCCAGGCGCCGCAGCAGCTCGCGCGCATACTCCGCCTGCTTGTCGATGGCGATGCGCATGCCGAAGCCGAACTCGGCGTTGTCCTCGAACAGCGAGTTGGCCCAGGCCGGCCCGCGTCCGTCGCGATTGACGGTCCAGGGGGTGGTGGGCTGGTTGCCCCCGTAGATCGACGAGCAGCCGGTGGCGTTCGCGATGACCGCCCGGTCCCCGAAGAGCTGGCTGAGGAGCTTGAGATACGGGGTCTCGCCGCAGCCGGCGCACGCGCCGGAGAACTCGAACAGCGGCTCCAGGAGCTGGACGTCCTTGACCTGGCCCGCGTTGAGCAGGTGCCGGTCCGTCTCCGGCAGCGCGAGGAAGAATCGCCAGCTCTCCATCTCCCGCGCGTGGACCGCCGGCCGGGGCGTCATGTCGATGGCCTTGTGGCGCACCTCGCTCTTGCTCTTGGCCGGGCACACCTCGACGCAGAGGGCGCAGCCGGTGCAGTCTTCGGGCGAGACCTGCAGGGTGAACCGGGCGTCGCCGAACTCGCGCCAGCGGGCGGGCTCCGACTTGAAGGCCTCCGGCGCACCGGCGAGCGCCGAGGGCGCGTACACCTTCGCGCGGATCACCGCGTGAGGGCAGACCAGCACGCACTTGCCGCACTGGATGCAGAGGGCCTCGTCCCACACCGGGATCTCGGCCGCGATTCCCCTCTTCTCCCAGCGTGTCGTCCCGCTCGGATAGGTGCCGTCGGCCGGCAGCGCGCTGACCGGCAGGGCGTCGCCCTCCCCGGCGATCATCCGGGCGGTGACGCGCTGGACGAACTCGGGCGCGTCCGCGGGCACGGGGGGCCGCAGGTCGGCCACGGCGGTCACCTGCGACGGGACCGCCACCTCGACGAGGTGGGCGAGCGTGGCGTCCACCGCCTCCCAGTTGCGCCGCACCACCGGCCCACCGCGCCGGCCGTAGGTCTTCTCGATGGCCCGCTTGATCGCGGCGATGGCCTCGTCCCGCGGCATGACGCCGCTGATCGCGAAGAAGCAGGTCTGCATGACGGTGTTGACGCGCCCGCCCATGCCCGCCTCGCGCGCGACCCGGTCGCCGTCGATGACGAACATCCGCAGATGTCGGTCGACGACCTGGCGCTGCACGGTCCGGGGGAGATGGTCCCAGACCTCCCCGGGGCCGTACGGGCTGTTCAGCAGGAAGACCGCTCCCGGCTCCGCCTCTCGCAGCACGTCGAGGCGGTCCAGGAACGAGAACTGGTGGCAGGCGACGAACGTGGCGCGGCTGATCAGGTACGGGGCGCGGATCGGCCGCGGCCCGAAGCGGAGGTGCGACACCGTGACCGAGCCGGACTTCTTGGAGTCGTAGACGAAGTAGCCCTGGGCGTGGTTGTCCGTCTCCTCGCCGATGATCTTGATCGAGTTCTTGTTGGCCCCGACCGTCCCGTCGGCCCCGAGGCCGTAGAAGATGGCCCGCACCGTGGCGGGGTCCTCGATGGAGAAGGCCGGGTCGAAGGCGAGGCTCGTGTGGGTGACGTCGTCGTGGATACCGATGGTGAAGTGCGCGCGCGGCCGCTCCTTCGCCGTCTCGTCGAGGACGGCCTTGACCATGGCCGGCGTGAACTCCTTGGACCCGAGACCGTACCGCCCGCCGATGACGCGGGGCGCCCGCTCGAGCGGCGCGCCGCCGAGCGTGGTCGCCTCGCCGACCGCCGCGGCCACGTCCAGGTAGAGCGGCTCGCCCACGCTGCCGGGCTCCTTGGTCCGATCGAGCACCGCGAGGGTCCGGACCGTCGCGGGCAGCGCGGCCAGGAAGTGCTCGACCGAGAACGGCCGGTAGAGCCGGACCCGGAGCACCCCGACCCGCTCGCCCCGGGCGACCTCGTGCCGCACCGTCTCCTCGACGGTCTCGCCGCCCGATCCCATGATCACGATCACGCGCGTGGCGTCGGGCGCCCCCGCGTAGTCGAAGAGGCGGTAGCGGCGGCCCACCCGCGCGCCGAGCCGGTCCATCGCGCTCTCCACGATGGCGGGGCAGGCCCGGTAGTAGGGATTGACCGTCTCGCGGGCCTGGAAGTAGACGTCCGGGTTCTGGGCGGTGCCGCGGATGACCGGGTGCTCCGGGGAGAGCGCGCGGGCCCGGTGCGCCCGCACCAGGTCGTCCGACACGAGGGCCCGCAGGTCCAGGTCGGCGAGCGGCTCGATCTTGGCCACCTCGTGGGAGGTGCGGAAGCCGTCGAAGAAGTGCAGGAACGGCACCCGCGTCTCCAGGGTCGCGGCCTGGGCGATCAGCGCGAAGTCCATCGCCTCCTGCACCGAGCCCGACGCCAGCATGGCGAAGCCGGTCGCCCGCGCGGCCATGACGTCGCCGTGGTCGCCGAAGATCGAGAGCGCCTGCGTGGCGAGCGAGCGCGCGGCCACGTGCAGCACGGTGGCGGTCAGCTCGCCCGCGATCTTGTACATGTTCGGGATCATGAGCAGCAGGCCCTGGGAGGCGGTGAAGCTCGTCGCGAGGGCGCCGCTCTGGAGCGCCCCGTGGAGCGCGCCGGCCGCGCCCCCCTCGCTCTGCATCTCGACCACCGTGGGCACCGTGCCCCACAGGTTCGGGCGGCCCTGGGCTGCCCACTGGTCCGCCCATTCCCCCATGGTGGAGGACGGGGTGATGGGATAGATGGCGATGACGTCGCTCAGCTGGTAGGCGACCCGGGCGGCCGCCTCGTTGCCGTCGATCGTCACGCGCGCGGGCATGGCGGGGACGCGCGTCAGCGGGGCCGGAGCGCCCGCCCGATCACGCGGTAGACCTCGTCGAAGTCGAAAGGCTTGCTGATGCAGGGCGCGCCCGTCTGCTGGACGAACTCGTGGCTCTCGGGGTTGAGCGTGTCGCCGGTGAGGAACACGAAGCGGGGCAGGAGCTCGGGATGGAGCAGCCGGAGCGCCCGGTACAGCTCGGGACCGTCGAGCCCCGGCATGCGCACGTCGCACAGAATGAGATCGTAGGCCGCCGCCTCGATCTTCTCCAGGGCGGCCCGGCCGTCGGACACTGCCTCCACCTGCTCGTGCTCGGCGCGGAGCAGGTCGACGAGCACGCCCGCGACGTCCGGCTCGTCGTCGACCACGAGGACCCGCCTCCCCGGCGGGAGCGCGCGGTGCGCGGCCGGCGGCTGCATTGCGTCGGCCGCCGGCGCGGCGACCACCGGCAGCTCGACGGTGAGGGTGGTGCCCTCCCCGAGCGTGCTGTCGACCCGGATCGTCCCCCCATGTCCCTCGACGATGCCCTGGCAGAGAGGCAGCCCGAGACCCGTGCCCTGGCCCAGCGCCTTGGTGGTGAAGAACGGCTCGAAGATGCGCCCCAGGACCTCCGGGGGGATCCCGGGCCCCGTGTCGATCACCTTGATCGAGACCCGCGAGTCCGCGGCCCGGAGCCGGGTGCGGATGGTGAGCCGCCGCGTGGACGTGCTCCCGTGCATCGCCTGGTGGGCGTTGGTGATGAGGTTCACCACCACCTGGTGGAGCTGGTGCGGATCCGCCCAGAGCGTCGGCAGGTCCTCGGCCAGCTCCAGGCGGACCTCGACGTTGTCCACCCGCAGCGGGTAGGCGAGCAGCTCGACGGCCTCGCGGACGATCTGGTTGGGGTTGATCCGCTGCCGCTCCGGCGGGTGCTGACGGGCCAGGGCCAGGAAGTTCCGCACGATCCGCACGCATCGCTCCGCGGCGGTGGCGATGCGGTCGAGGCGCTCCCGGGACGGGCCGTCGCCGAGCGTCTGGCGGAGGATCGAGCTGTACCCCGACACCACCGTCAGCGGGTTGTTCAGCTCGTGGGCGACCCCGGCGAGGAGGGTGCCCATGTCCGCGAGCTTCTCGCTCTGGATCCGGGCCGCCTGCTGACGGGCCAGCTCGTCCTCGACCCGGCGGCGCTCCGTGATGTCGCGTGAGTTGATGAGGAAGCCGGCGAGCATCGGGTGGTCCAGCATGTT
>Ga0326726_10000744_pt1 | contig 29852 bp, 23 predicted proteins | sample MHFenrmetagenome_2_FD_207603 | JGI IMG/M metagenome (GOLD analysis project Ga0326726, IMG submission 207603) | Lab enriched peat soil microbial communities from Michigan Hollow, Ithaca, NY, United States - MHF15MN | ecosystem: Environmental > Terrestrial > Soil > Wetlands > Peat | place: USA...
CGCGAGCAGGTGGCCGCCGAGACGACGCTCAGCGACGTCGAGGAGGTCGACGGGCTGCTCGATCTCACCGCGCTCACTCAGCTCGACCTGCCCGGCGACGTCGTGCCGCGCTATCCGCGGCTCGCGATCATCGATCCGTTCGCCGGCGCGCGATCGGTCTTCGACGTCGTGTCGCGCGGCGACGTCCTGGTGCATCATCCATTCGAGTCCTTCGCCGCGACGGTCGGCCGGTTCATTCGTGAGGCGGCCGACGACCCGGCGGTGCTCGCGGTGAAGATCACCCTCTACCGCGTCGGCGATCCATCGCCGATCGCCGATGCGCTGCTCGACGCCGCGCGCGCCGGAAAAGCCGTCACGGCGTTCGTGGAGCTCAAGGCGCGTTTCGACGAGGCGGTGAACGTCACGTGGGCGCGCGCGCTCGAGGCGGCAGGTGGACACGTGGTGCGTGGGCTCGTCGGCTACAAGAACCACGCGAAGGTGGCGCTCGTCGTGCGGCGCGAGGGGGAGTCGCTCAAGCGCTTCGTGCACATCGGCACCGGCAACTACAACGTTCGATCGGGCGAGCAGTACACCGACCTCAGTCTCTTCTCGTGCGACGAGACCATCGCCTCGGACGTCGCCCACCTGTTCAACGATCTCACGGGACTCTCCGAGCCGCCGCGCCGGGCGTCGCGTGAATTGCTGGTCGCGCCGCACCACCTGCTTCCAGGCGTGATCGAGCGGATCGAGCGCGAGGCGGCGATCGCGCGCGCCGGCCGTCCGGCGCGCATCACCGCGAAGATGAACGGCCTCTCCGACCCGGACGTCGTGCGCGCGCTCTACCGCGCGTCGCAGGACGGCGTGGAGATCGACCTCGTCGTCCGCGGGATCTGCACGCTCGCGCCCGGCGTTCCGGGCCGGTCCGAGCGAATCCGCGTGCGATCGGTGATCGGTCGATTCCTCGAGCACTCGCGCATCTATCGATTCCTGAACGACGGCGATCCTGCGTATTTCATCGGCTCGGCCGACCTTCGCCCGCGCAATCTCCGACGCCGCGTCGAGCTTCTCGTGCCGGTGACGAACGCGGGCCATCGGCGGCGGCTGGACGCGATTCTCGACGCGTACACCAACGACCCGACGGCGTGGGCGCTCGATCCCAACGGCGACTACGCGCGGAGCGGAGAATCCGGTCCCTCCGCGCAGGAAGCGATGATGAAGGAGGCGATGAAGCGGGACCGGGGGTGACCGCGAGGCTGCGAAGGACGTTCAGCGCGGCAACGGCGATTGCCGAGGAGTCGCTCCGAGAGAGACGAGGCGCGCCGACGACGCCTCCGCACGCTGGTCGTCCCCGATGGCGCGGGCGAGGCGCGTCTCCTCGCGCCACACGGTCGCGAGATACGCCGGCCACCCTCCCATGTACGTGCGCCGCCGCAGCGTGGTGAGTGCCCGATCGGGGAATCCGAGCGCGGAGTACATCCGCGAGAGCGCGATGTTGGCGTACAGCGACGCATTCCCGGCGACGGCGCTCGTCAACACCAACTGATCCAGGCGGTCGACCAGCGCCACGGCGTCGCGGCGATGGGCCGTCACCGCGAACGACGCTTCGATCAGGTCGGCGCAGACGCCCGGCGCGGCGGCGACGAGCTGGTCGCCTCGGCGCGGATCGACGTCGCGAAGCAATCTGACGATCGGGCGAACGTCCGTCGTGTCTCCGCGCGCGAGGTGCCATTGCCCGAGCACGCACGCGTCCGCCGCACCGCGGATCTTCGCCATGGGAAAATCGCGGAACGACGAATCGAGCGGCGCCTCGAGTTGGCGGGCCGCGTCGCGCGCGGCGGTCATGTCTCCGCCGCCGTAGAGCGCGTCCAAGACACGAAGACGGAGATACCCGTGCGAATCCGGTCGAAGCTCGCGCAGCCGTGTCGTCTGTGCGAGCGCCTTGGCGACGCGATTCGTGTTCAGATCAAAGCTGTGCGCCGCGAGCACCGCGTCCACGCGCTCCGCCGTCGAGGTAGCCTCGTTGCCAAGGGCCTCGATCGCCCGGGCGCCGTCGTCGAGTCCGATCGCATCGAACTGACTCGCCATCGCGATCGCGCGTGCGCTTTCGCGATTCATCGACGGCCAAGCCAGGCGAATCTCGCGGAGCGTCGCCGAATCGCTGGCGGCGATCGCAGTCCTCCATCGCAGGAACGCCGCGAACGTCGACGACGAATCCGCGGTCGCTGTCGTGGAAGGCGCTCTGCGGCCCGAATCGACGCGGATCGTGAGGTGCGCGAGGAGGTCACGGGCCGGCGCGTACGCCGGATCGAGGATCAGCGCGTGGTTGAGCGCGACGACCGCCTGCTCGTTGGCCGATCGCCCGTCGACGCGCCGGCCTTCGCGTACGAGCCTGGCGCCCAACTCGTACCAACTGCTGGCACGGCGCGGCGAAATGCTGACGATGCGTGCCCACGCGGCGAGCTCGGTCGGACGAGGCGTCGCGCGGGGATAGCGCGGCCCGGCCAGCGCGACGAGCTCGACGCGCTCAGCCTCGTCCAACGACGCCCGATACGGCCAGGCGTGCGCGATCGCGGCGTCCTCCTCGTCGAGGTCACCAAGACGGTCGGCGGCACGCGCCAACTGGAGCGCCGCCGGCGCGAACGTCGAGTCGAGCTTCAACGCCGCGCCGAATGCGCGGCCGGCCTCGACGTATGCTGCTCGCCGGTAGGCGCGTCGACCGCTCAGGAAGGACGTGAGCGCCTTCACCGGCGGCTGCCACCGAATGGCGATCGTCGAATCCTCGCCGGCCGCGGCGACGAGGAGCTTCGCCGACAGGCGACTGGTCAGCGGTCCCACGCTGTCCGCCGAACCTTCGACGCTCGTTTGAGCGATCGTTTCTCCCTCGGGCAGCGACAGCACGGTCGCGGAAATGATCGTTCTCGCACGACTGCCGACGATGCTCCCGACGACGACGCGCCGCGCGCCGAAGTCGGTGGCGAGCTTGAGGACGCCCGCGCGCGGCACCTCGCGCGGCCCGTCGAAGCCAGCCCGATGCCACGCCGTCGCGACGACGGCCGGATCGATCGCGCGCTCGTCGCCGGCGCTGTCGAGCCGCGTGGCGAGGAGCTGCGACGCGCCGCGTCCCAGATACGCGATCGTCGGACTCGCGCCGGAGACACTGAACGGCGCGACGAGGAGTCTCGCCGCCGCCGGCATCGCGGACGCGTCGGGCTCGCCCGGAGCCAGCAGCATTCGCGAAGCGCTCAGCGTCGCGGCGGCGACGACGACAGCTGCCGCGGCGAACGCGAGCGACCGCACGAGCCGCGACCGCCGCGATGGACGCGACGGCCCGACGCTCGCGCGAATCGGCGGGTCGTCAGCCACGGGCGCGTTCGGCGGCTCGATGGTCGTCTCGGCGTCATTCGGCGCGGTGACCGGCGAGTGCGCGATGTCGAGGTGAAGCGCCGAGGGCATCGGCTCGCGCAGATCTTCGACGAGTCGTGCAAAGCTGGGATCCGGCTCGAGGTCGAGTTGTTCTTTCAGCGCGGCGATGTGCTCCTGGGCATACCGGAACGCGCTGGCGCGGTCACCCACGCGCGCGAGGGATATCGCGAACGCGGCGGCCGCCGTCGAATCGAGCGGGCGGAGCGACGCGAGTCGCCGTCGCCACTCGCCCGCGTCGCGATGCTGTCCGCGCAGCGCGGCGTTCGCCGCGAGCTCGTCGAGCGCCGATGCCACGCGCTCCTCGAACCGCGCGCGCAGAGTGGCGGTCCATTGGTCGAACTCGGGGGAGTCCGAGAGATAGAACCCGTCGAGGAACGGACCGCCGTACAGCTCCACCGCGCGCTCGAGGTCGTGTTCCCGGATCGCCGTCTCGAAATCGGCAATGTCCGACGAGACAAGGTCCGCGTTGACGCGGAGCACGCCGTGCGTCAGGAGGAGGTCATCGAGGCCGGTGACACGGCGCGCGTTGTAAATCGCCTGGGTGAGCGAATGCCGCGCCCGCTCGGCGCTCGACTCCGGCCAGAGCAGGCCGAGGAGTTTATCGCGCGGGATGCCGCGTTCGCCGGCCGCGGCGGCGGCGACGAGTACCGCCATCGGACGCCGGAGCGACGGCGCCGCGTGAATCGGTTCGCCGTCGCGATCCAGAACGCACAAGACGCCCAGCGCTCTGATCCGCAGACGCGCATGTGCCGACGGCCCGCTCACCGGAGGCTGGCTTGAACTGTCCATGCTTTGCGAGCACCGCAGTTGTCGGGGGCGATGCTAACAAAGTATGCAAACGACGCCGCGTTCGATACCTCTTCGAGTCAGGACTCCGGGTGCCGCGGCATCGTCGCGATATCGACCGAGGCGTCCGGGCCAACGTCGAACGCGCGTTCCGCGCGGTGTCGCGCGAGTCGAAGGTCGGCGACGAGACCATCGATCGCCTGATCGACGAGCGTGGCGGACCAGTAGCCCGACTGCAGGTCGACGCGGATGGCTTCGCGCAGCGCGACCAGCTCCGCGGAGAGCAGGCGTTTCGGGAACCGTTGGGCTCGTCGGAACAGCCCGTGCGCGTATGCCGCGCCGGCGATGCGACGCCGGCGCGCGTCCTCGTCGTCGCAGGCCGCGTTGATCAGCGCGGCGGCCACCGCTCGTACCTCGCCGGTGACGTCATCGCGCAACATGTTGTCCCATGGGTCCGTCGCCGCGATAGCGGTCGACCAATTGCGAACGACGACGTCGACGCGCGCGGGAAGAGCCTCGTCCCAGCACGGCCAGTCGTGCGACTCGTGTCGGCTCATTGAGCTGAGTGGGTAATGCGTAGTGGCGGTTGCCGATTCGCGCCCGACGTCGCGCGCGATTGTGAAGATCCTAGTTCAGATCTACTTCGCGGGGCTCACCGCACTCTCAAATGCGTCTCAATTTCATCTTGCCGTCATCTTCGCCGGCGTGCGCAGCCGTGTGACGCTGTCACATGCGCGTTGTTAGTTGCGTGTTAGGAGGGACTCCATGCGAATCGTCGCCGTCGCGACAGACTCGCCGCGTGCTATGCCTCCCATTTGATCTCGAACATGCACCGCGCGTTCGTCACCGCAGGTCGCGCGCCGTCGTGCTTCCTTATAGAAGCGTGCCGCGCAGAATCAGGAATGCCACGCTGAAGTAGATCACCAACCCTGTCACATCCACCAAGGTTGCCACGAACGGTGCCGAGGCGCTCGCGGGATCGAAGCCGAGTCGCTTGAGCAGGAAGGGAAGCATCGAGCCGGCGAGCGACCCGAAGGCCACGATTCCGACGAGTGCCGCACCGACCGTGAAGGCCACGAGCTGGTGGTGCGGCCCGTAGTCAAACAGGTGTAACGTCTGCCACAGCTCGATCCGGACAATGCCGATCACGCCGAGGATGGCGCCGAGCGTGAGACCGGTGGGCAGCTCGCGGGCGGCGATTTTCCACCAGTCGCGCAGGCGGATCTCGCGCAGCGCGAGCGATCGGATGATCAGCGACGTCGCTTGGGAGCCCGAGTTGCCGCCGGAGCTCATGACGAGCGGTATGAACATCGCCAGCACCACCGCCTTCGAGATCTCTCCCTCGAAGCGCTGCATGGCCGTCGCGGTCAGCATCTCGGACAGAAAGAGCGCGCACAACCACCCCGCTCGCTTCTTGATCATCCGGACGAACGGAATGTCGGGGTACGGCTCGTCCAACGCCTCCATACCGCCGAACCGCTGCACGTCCTCGGTCACTTCGCGGATGAGTGTGTCGATCACGTCGTCCACCGTCACGATGCCGATGACCCGCCGGCCCTCGTCGACGACCGGGAGGGCGAGCAGGTTGTACTTCGAGATGATGCGCGCCGCCTCTTCGCGATCGGTGTCCGCCGTCACGCTGAGCGGATTGCGTTGGTCACCGGCCGCGGTGACGAGGCGCGCGCGGTCGGCGACCATCAGCTCGCGCAGCGACACGACGTGGACCAGCCCGCCCGACGCAGGATCAGTCACATAGATGGCATACACCGTCTCCTTCGCGCGGCCAACCTCGCTGATGTGTCGAAGCACCTGATCGACCGTCCACGTCGCCGGGACGCTCACGAACTCCGTCGTCATGATGCCGCCGGCCGTATCCGGGCGGTAGCGAAGGAGGCTTTGCAGCATGTCCTGCGTGCCGCTCTCGAGCCGCTTCATGAGGCGCGGCCGATCGGCGTTGGGCAGCTCGCGGAACAGATCGGCGCGCTGGTCGGCGGACATCGCCTCGATCAGCTCCGCCGCCGCGTCCTCGTCCATATGGCGCGCGATCTCCGCGCGGTGGTGGGCGAGCTCCGGCTCGTCGAACACTTGTACGGTGAGATCGAACGGCAGCGCGTTGAGCACCTTGGCCGAGATCTCCGGCGGCAGCTGGATGAGCGCCTCGGCGATGTCGGCGGAGCGAAAGTTGCGCGCTGCCAGCGCGAGGTCGGCCGGCTCGCCGTGCAGGAGGTAGAGCAGCTCGGGCGTGGACTGCGGCTGAGTCGAGTTCATGTGATCGAAAGGAGAGGAACTACAGATCCCTCGCTCCGCTCGGGATGACAGAAGGACGAGCGGATGCGCCTCGCTGGACAATTTGCGCGGCTCGCGCAGACTTCTATCTATGCAAGGCGACGTAGTGTTGGTAGTCGACGACGAGCCGCAGATCCGCCGTGTCGTCCGAAACGTGTTGACCCCCGAGAACGCCCGAGTGATCGAGGCGGCCACCGGCCGCGAGGCCATCGACCTCGCCGCCGCCGAACGACCCGCGCTGATCGTGCTCGACCTTGGTCTGCCCGACGTCCCAGGACTCGACGTCTGTCGCGAGATCCGGTCGTGGTCCTCGGCGCCGATCATCGTACTGTCGGCGCGGCACTCGGATCAGGAGAAGGTCGCGCTGCTCGACGCCGGCGCCGACGACTACATGACGAAGCCGTTCAGCCCCGGCGAGCTCCAGGCGCGCGTGCGCGCGCAGCTCCGTCGCGCGCGACTCGCGCCGGCGGCGGGACCAGGACAGGTGATCACCATCGGCGATCTCGTGATCGATCCGGTCAAACCGTCGATCAAGAAGAACGACGTCGCCGTGCACCTCACCAAGACCGAGTGGGAGCTCCTGCGTACGTTGCTCAAGCATGCCGGCCGTACGCTCACGCATTCGCAGCTCTTTCGCGCGGTGTGGGGCAACTCGTCCGGCGACATGCAGCAGTATCTTCGCGTGCACGTGCGCAGTCTGCGCCGCAAGATCGAATCGGATCCGGTTCGCCCGAAGCTCATCGTGACCGAGCCGGGCGTGGGCTATCGGTTCGAGAACGAGCCGTGACGAGCAGCGGGGCCCCAGTGCCGCGGCGAGGCATTCAGCGGCGCGAGTGGATCGCTTGGTTCACCGTGCTCGCGGTGGTCACCGCCGCGATGGTGGCGATCCGCGGGCGGCTCAACGAGGCGCACGTCACGCTCGCGTATCTCCTCGTCGTCCAGGGTGGGAGCGCGCGCGGCGGCCGGCCGCTGGGCATTGCGCTGGCGTTCGCAGCCTTTCTTTCCTTCGACGTGTTCTTCCTGCCGCCATTCGGCACGCTGACGATTCAGGATCCACTCAACTGGCTCGTGTTGGTCGCTTTCCTTGGCACGAGCATCCTCTCGGCGCAGCTCCTTTACCGAGCACAGGCGGAAGCGGATGCAGCCCGCGAGCGCGCCGCCGAGATCGACCGGCTCGCGGCGCTTGGTGCCGAGACACTGAATGTCGGTCGCGCGGAGGAGGCGCTCACGGCGATCGTCTCGGTGATTCGTTCGTCGCTCCACCTCGACGGGTGCGCCGTCTATACGACCGACGCCAAGACTCGCGACGTGCGGCTCGCGAGCCAATCGGGCGCGGCGGTCGAGCATTCGTCGGCGAGCGATCGGTTGGTCGACTGGGTGGTGGCCGAAGGGACGAGTGCCGTCGAGCAGGTCGACGGGACGACGAGTGTCGGCGCGGCGTCGACCGTGCTCGTTGCCGGCGGAGAGCCGGCCGCTCGCGTGCGCGCGTTTCTTCGTCCGCTGCAGGTGCGCGGCACGACGGTGGGCGTCCTGCGAATCAGCGCCGGCGGCGGTCTCGCGCTCACGCCCGCGCAGGTACGCGTGCTCGACGCGCTCGCGTACTACGCCGCGCTGGGGGTGGAGCGCGTGCGACTCTCCGCTGAAGCCGAGCGGGCCGTGGTGCTGCAAGAGGCACATCGCGCGAAGGACGCCGTGCTCGCGTCGGTGTCGCACGATCTGCGCACGCCGCTCACCACGATCAAGGGGCTGGCGCACGAGATCGCGGCCGGCGGCGACGATCGCGCCGGCATCATCGAGGAGGAGGCGGACCGGCTCAACGTGTTCGTCGCGCAGATCCTCGATCTGTCACGTATCACCGCCGGCGCCGCGGTCACCGACATTCAACCCAATGAAGCCGAGGATCTCTTGGGCGCTGCGGCACAGCAGGTGACGGGACGACTGCGCGGCCGTGAGTTGCGCATCGAGGTCGCAGCTGACGATGGGTTGTTGTTCGGGCGTTTCGATTTTGCTCAAACACTGCGCGCGTTGGTCAATCTGATCGAGAACGCGGCGAAGTACTCTCCGCCCGAGACGCCAATCGATCTCTCGGCGCGCCGAGACGGACGATGGCTCGTGTTCTCAGTGGCGGACCGCGGGCCGGGCGTGCCGGCTGACCAGCGCGAGCGGATCTTCGAGCCGTTCTACCGTCGTGCGGAGCAGCCGCCCGACGTCGGCGGCGTGGGTCTTGGTCTCTCGATCGCGCGCGGCATCGCCGAAGCGCAGGGCGGGAGCGTGGGGCTGAGCGGCCGCGAAGGAGGCGGCAGCGTGTTCGAGCTGCGCGTCCCCGCGATCGCCACCGAGGAGCTCGCGGCCAGCCCCGAGCTCCTCGGCGATGATACTGAATCGTTACGCCGACGCTGACTCGCCGACTGTGGCGGGGCGTTCGAACGGCGCGCAAAACGTATCGAGATCGGCGGCAGCGATGAACTGCTGAGTCATCATGGCGAGCGCGGCCCACTCGGCGGCCATGCGCGCGACGGCGAGCTGCGAGCGCACACGGCGGGGCCGACGTGCGGCTTGTTGCCGAACGCGAAACGTCGCCGTCTCGACCATGTCGCGGACAAGCCAGGCGGTTACTCCCAGCTCATGCGTGGCGATCGCCTTCTCAACGCGCGCACATGCGCGGGTCATGCCCAGCAAGACATGATCGCGCTTCGTGCATTGCTCACCGATGCGTGTCCACTCGGCGAGCGTCAGCTCGCCGAGTGAGTCGAGCCACCGCTCGAGGCCGCGCGCCGTGGACTCGGGCAACCCGCTCAGCGCCCATGACGTCCGTCGCTCGGCCCCGCGGGCCGGCATCGGAATTGATGGGGCACTGCGAGGCATCGTCGTTGGTCCAAGGAAAGAGACAACGACATAGTACCAAGACGCGCGTAAACGGCGGGTGAAGCCTACGCGCGTGCCCCGTGAAGAAATCGTGAATTTCATTGTTCAGGAAATCCCTGACGAGCCCCCTGCAATTCGTCTGGCAATCGCCCGCTTGAACTTCACGATCTTTTTACGTCGAGCGCATCCATTACCGACGCGGCCTTTACGCCGCGTTCGGTAAGCTTTGGGCCGTCCGATGGGTTCTTGGCCATCACTTTCGCGGCGAACGCCACACATGATCGACCTCATCTACGTGCTCGGAACGATCGCCTTCTTCGGGCTGATGCTCGCGTATGTGCGGGGTTGCGAGCTGCTCGGCCGTACAAGCTCGACCGACGTCGAGCAAGCGGGGGCGGACATTCAATGACTACCGAAAGCTGGATCGCCGGCGTTCTCGCCGTAGCGATCCTCGTCTACCTCGTCTACACCCTCCTCCGGCCAGAGAAGTTCTGAGGAGATGAGACTATGACACTCAACGGCTGGCTTCAGATTCTCTTCTACAGCCTCTGCGTGCTGCTCGTCGCAAAGCCGCTCGGGATCTATCTCGTGCGTGTCTTCGACGGCTCGCTCACGTGGCTGGGCGCGATCGAGCGCCCCATCTATCGCATCTGTGGGATTGACGCGGACGAGGATCAGCATTGGACGCGCTACGCCGGTGGCATGCTGCTGTTCAGCGTGGCCACGATGCTGCTGACGTATCTCGTACTGCGCCTGCAAGCGGTACTGCCGCTCAACCCACAGCACTTCGCGGCGGTGACCGACCGGCAGTCCTTCGAGACGTCCGCGTCGTTCACGACGAACACGAACTGGCAGTCGTACGTCGGCGAGCAAGTGATGTCGTACTTCTCGCAGATGACGCAGCTCGCCTTCCACAACTTCGCGTCCGCGGCGGTCGGCATCGCCGTCGCCGTCGCGTTTGTCCGCGGCATCGCGCGCAAGTCGGCGGGCCGGCTCGGCAACTTCTGGGTGGACATCACGCGCTGCACGCTCTACGTGCTGCTGCCCATCTGCCTTCCGCTGTCGCTCCTGTTCGTGCAGCAGGGCATGATCCAGAACTTCAAGCCATACCTCGACGTCGTCACGCTCGAGGGCGCGAAGCAGACGATCGCGATGGGGCCGGTGGCGAGTCAGGAGATCATCAAGCAGCTCGGGACCAACGGCGGCGGCTTCTTCAACGCCAATGCCGCGCATCCGTTCGAGAACCCGACGCCGTGGACGAACTTCTGGTCGATGTTCACGATCTTCATGATCCCGTCCGCGCTCACGTACCTGCTCGGGCGGATGGTGAAGAACCAGAAGCACGGCTGGGCGGTGTGGACGGCGATGTTCGTCCTCTTCTTTGGTGGCGTGTGCACGGCCTACTGGGCCGAGGCGCGCGGCAACCCGATCCACGCCGCGCGCGGCATCGATATCGCGCACACGTCGACCAATCCCGGCGGCAACATGGAGGGCAAGGAGGTTCGCTTCGGCGTCGCGAACTCCGCGCTCTATGCCACCGTCACGACCGATGCGTCGTGCGGCGCGGTGAACTCCATGCACGACTCATTCACGGCACTCGGCGGAATGGTGCCGTTGGTGAACATCCAGTTGGGTGAGGTCGTGTTCGGGGGCGTGGGCGCGGGACTCTACGGCATGCTCGTGATGGTCGTGCTCACCGTCTTCATCGCCGGGCTCATGGTCGGGCGCACACCGGAGTATCTCGGCAAGAAGATCCAGTCGCGTGAGATTCAAATGGCCATGCTGTACGTGCTTGTCTTCCCTGCAGCGATCCTGACGATGACCGCGGTCTCCGTCCTCGCGACGGAGGGGCTCAAGGGTCTGAACAACGCCGGACCGCACGGTCTGTCTGAAATCCTCTACGCGTTCTCGTCGACCGCGGGGAACAACGGCAGCGCCTTCGCCGGCCTCACGGGCACGACCTACTACTACAACACGATGCTCGGGCTCAACACGCTCATCGGCCGGTTCGCGATGATGGTGCCGATGATCGCGCTGGCGGGCTTCCTCGCCGAGAAGCGCATCGCGCCCGAGTCGGCGGGAACGTTCCCCGTCACGACGCCGCTCTTTGTCGTTCTTCTGGTTTCCGTCGTGCTGATCGTCAGCGCGCTCACCTTCTTTCCCGCCCTCTCGCTCGGCCCTGTCGTCGAGCATCTGTTGATGGGCGCCGGGAAACTGTTCTGACCATGACCGCTCCGACTCTCGTTCCACAGCCGCCGGCCGCGCGTTCGACCGCGCACGAGGCCGCGCAACAGCAGCGCGCGCTGCGCAAGCGGCCGCTGTTCGATCCGCCGATCGTGCGTCGCGCGCTCCGCGACGCGCTCGTCAAGCTGAGCCCGCGCCACATGGTGCGGAATCCGGTGATGTTTGTCGTGCTCATCGGCTCGGCGTACACGACCGTGGTGTTCCTCCGCGACGTGGCGCAGGGCAAGCCGGGCTGGGGCTTCACGCTGCAGCTCGCGCTGTGGCTCTGGTTCACCGTGATCTTCGCGAACTTCGCCGAGGCGATGGCAGAGGGGCGTGGCAAGGCACAAGCCGACACGCTCCGGAAGTCGCGCACGCAGACGAACGCGAAGCGCCTGCCGGCGAACGTCAAGGCGAATGGCCATCTCGATCGCTCCCGGTTCGAGGAGGTCGGCGCGCAGGATCTTCGCCGCGGCGACTTGGTCGTGTGTCTTCCAGGCGACGTCATTCCGGGCGACGGCGAGGTCGTCGACGGCGTTGCGTCGGTCGACGAGAGCGCGATCACCGGCGAGAGCGCGCCCGTCATCCGCGAGAGCGGCGGCGATCGCTCGGCCGTCACCGGCGGCACGAAGGTGCTCTCGGACTACATCGTCCTGCGCATCACGGCCAACCCGGGCGAGACGTTCATCGATCGCATGATCGCGTTGGTCGAGGGCGCGTCGCGCCAGAAGACGCCGAACGAGATCGCGCTCACGATTCTCCTGTCCGGCCTCACCGTCGTGTTCCTCTTCGCGGTGGCGACGCTACAGCCGTTCGCCATCTATAGTGGTGGCGCGACGACGATCCCGATTCTCATCGCACTGCTCGTCTGTCTCATCCCGACGACGATCGGCGGTCTGCTGTCCGCCATCGGCATCGCCGGCATGGATCGCATGATCCAGCAGAACGTCATCGCGATGAGCGGACGCGCGGTCGAAGCGGCGGGCGACGTCAATACGCTGCTGCTCGACAAGACCGGCACCATCACGCTGGGCAATCGTCAGGCGTCGGAGTTCCTCCCGGTCGCCGGCGTCGCGCCGGAGCTGCTCGCCGATCGCGCGCAGCTCGCATCGCTGGCCGACGAGACGCCCGAGGGCCGCAGCATCGTCGTGCTCGCGAAGACCAAGTTTGGCCTGCGTGGACGAGAGGTCGGCGGCGACAAGGCGCATCCCGAAATGACGTTCATTCCGTTCAGCGCTGCGACACGGATGAGTGGCGTGAACGCGGGCGACTACGAAGTTCGCAAAGGCGCCGGCGATGCCGTATTAAATTGGGTGCGGCTGCAGGGCGGCCACACGCCTCGCGAGCTCGAGACGACGATCCAGCGGGTCGCGATGGAAGGCGGCACGCCGCTTGTCGTCGCCGAGAAGCCGGTCGGCAACGGCCATTCGGCGCGCGTGCTCGGCGTGGTCTACCTCAAGGACATCGTGAAGGGCGGCATCCGCGAGCGCTTCGATCGGTTGCGCGCGATGGGCATTCGCACGGTGATGATCACCGGCGACAACCCGCTCACCGCGGCCGCCATTGCGCAGGAAGCCGGCGTCGACGACTTCCTCGCCGAGGCGAAGCCGGAAGACAAGATGGCGCTGATCAAGCGCGAGCAGCAGGGCGGCAAGCTCGTCGCCATGACCGGCGACGGCACCAACGACGCGCCCGCGCTCGCGCAGGCGGACGTCGGCGTGGCGATGAACACCGGCACGCAGGCGGCGAAGGAAGCCGGCAACATGATCGATCTCGACTCCAACCCGACGAAGCTCATCGAGGTTGTCGAGATCGGCAAGCAATTGCTCATGACGCGCGGCGCGCTGACGACGTTCTCGATTTCGAACGATGTCGCGAAGTACTTCGCGATCATCCCGGCGATGTTCGTGGCGACGTATCCGGCGCTGCAGTCGCTGAACGTGATGCGGCTTCATTCGCCGCAGTCGGCGATTCTGGCGAGCGTGATCTTCAACGCGCTCATCATCGTCGCGCTCATTCCGCTCGCGCTGCGTGGGGTGACGTATCGTCCCGCGCCGGCGGCGGTGATTCTGCGTCGCAATCTGTTCGTATACGGCTTCGGTGGGCTCGTGGTGCCGTTCGTGGGCATCAAGCTCATCGATGTGTTGTTGGTCTTGACCCATCTGACGGCCTAGTCGACTACCATGACGAAACAACTACGACCAGCCATCCTCATGACGCTTGTCCTCTGCGTCATCACAGGATTCATCTATCCAGGCGTCGTGACCGGCCTCGCGCAGGTCATCTTCCCGCGCCAAGCCAACGGCTCGCTCGTGACCGTCAACGGTCGAGTGGTCGGCAGTGCGCTCATCGGCCAGGCGTTCACGAAGCCCGAGTACTTCCACCCGCGCCCGTCGGCGGCCGGCAACGGCTACGACGCCACGGCGTCGTCGGGCACCAACAAAGGTCCGACGGATCTCAAGCTCGCCGACACGTTGATCGCGCAAGCGATCGACAGCGCGATGAAGAACGACGGCGCCCGAAAGGGTGCGATTCCGTCCGACATGGTCACGTCGTCGGCGTCGGGACTCGATCCGCACATCTCGCCGGCCAACGCGTATTTGCAGGTCGCCCGCGTCGCTCGTGCGCGCGGCGTGGACTCGGCCGTCGTTCGCTCCCTCCTCGACCGCCACGTCGAAGGCCGGCAGTTCGGCTTCTTCGGCGAGCCGCGGGTGAACGTCCTTCTCCTCAACATCGCGCTCGACAGCGCGTTCAAGAAATGAAAACGACTCTCGCTGGCATCACTCTCGTCGCCGGCCTGTTCTGCGCGGCATCGGTGCAAGCCCAAAGCTCGCCGTGCGCCATCGACACCACCCACAAGAAGCCGGATCCATTCGCCTTCGCCGACTTCACGTGGCTGAACGGCAACGCACGCACGAAGGATTCTCCGATGAGCACCGAGTACGTCACGGGCGAATTCCGCGCTGACGTCAGCTACATCCGCCAGTTCAACAATCCGACCGACCACACGTTGGTCGGCACGTCGGAGTCCGGGCGCACGAGCGAAGTACAGCTTCAACAGCTCGGGATCGGCGGCGATTTCCATTGCGGCAACGTCCGTGGGCGTCTGATGACGCAGTTCGGCATGTATTCCACGATGACGCCGCGCAACGACGCGAGCCCCGGCCGCGGCCAGTGGCAGCTCGCCGACGCGTACCGGTATCTGTCCGAAGCGTACGGCGGCCGGCACTGGAACGTGATGAATGGCATCAACCTCGACGCCGGCATCTTCATGTCGTACGTCGGCCTCTTCAGCTATTACAACTTCGACAACTGGGCGTACCAGCCGTCGTACGTGTCGTCCAACACGCCGTGGTTCTTCAACGGCATTCGCGCGCAGTTCTTCCCGAGCGAACATCTCAAGATCGAGCCGTGGCTTATCAACGGCTGGCAGTCGTACGGCATGTTCAACAGTGCACCTGGCGTCGGCTTTCAGGTCCTCTATCGACCCACCGGCGCGCTCTCCCTGCTCTCGAACAACTATTACGGCCACGACTGGCTCGGCATACCGACGCGTTGGCGCGCGCATTCCGACAACAGCATCGAGGTCAAGTACTACGACAACCCGAAGAACACCTTCGACAAGGGCGCGTTTTCGATCACGGCCGACATCGGTTGCGAAAAGGGCGGCGGCGTGAGTTGCACCACCAACGAGGTGGGGATTGATCCACAAACACGTCGCGACACCATCACCAGCCATAAGCAGAATTTCCTCGGATTCATGATCTACAACCGCAGCTGGTTTGCCGAGGATCACTTCGGTCTCACGCTCGGCGGCGGGGCGATGGACAATCCCGGACGCTACCTCGTGCTGCTGCCGCCGATTAACGGCGCGACGGCGTTCACGGGGACGCCCTACTTCACCGAGAACGCCGGCGATCAGTTCAAGGCGTGGGATGCGTCGATCACGTTCGACTACATGCCCGATCAGTTCACGACGTTCCGTCTCGAGGTGAATCATCGTGAGTCGAGCGTTCCCTACTTCGCCGGCCCGGGCGGCGTCACGCCGGCGGGTGGCAATACGGGATCGCCGGCGTCGTTGGTGCCAAATTTCCTTCCGGACCTTCGACGGGCCGAGACGCGGTTGAACTTCGCGCTTCTGGTGAAGCTCTGAACGCGGGACCTCGCATCGTCAGGAGGTCTCGATGGAGACCAGAACGACTTGCATGGGCCGCGCGGCGCTTCTCGCCGCGGCGCTGCTCGTGCCGGCCTCGCGCGCTGCCGCGCAAGTCGCGGACAGTGCCAAGGCGGCGGGCTACGGAAAAGCCGCTGCCGATACGAACCCGGTGCGCACCTTCGGCGGTTTCGTCGACACGTACTACGCGTGGGATTTCGATCGGCCGCATTTCTTCGATCGCGCATACACGACGCAGCCGGCTCGACACGCGGAAGCGAACGTCAATCTCGCGTACATCGAGACCAAGTGGACCGGCCCGCGCTATCGCGGGCGCCTCGCGCTGCAGTGGGGCACGTCGGTGCAGGCCAACTACGCGGGTGAGCCGAAGATCGGCGGCATCAGCGGGCCGAACGTCAGTCAGTTTCTTCAGGAAGCGTCGGTCGGCTACCAGCTTGCGCCGACGGTGTGGCTCGACGCGGGCATCTTCTTCGCGCACGTCGGCTACGAGAGCTGGATCTCGCGCGACAACCTCGCCTACACGCGGTCGTTCGTCGCCGATTTCTCGCCGTACTACGAGGCGGGCGCGAAGCTGACGTGGGCGGCGTCGTCGAAGCTCACGGCGACCTTCGCCTTGGTCAACGGCTGGCAGGACATCTCCGTCTATAACACGCCGCCGGCGGGAGGCGTTCGTTTCGACTTCTCGCCCGACTCGTCGATCACGCTCACGTACGACAACTTCATCGGCAACGCGACGCCGGACAGCGTGCCGGTGCATCTGCGCTTCTATCACGATGTGATCGCGCAGTACAATCCGAAGGGACGCTGGCAATTTGCGGCGGTCTACTCGATCGGCTCGCAAAGCAGAAGCACGCCGACCGACGGGACCGCGAGCTGGTGGGGCTTCACGACGTTCGCGAAGTACCACGCCACATCGACGCTGTCGTTCGTCGGACGCGTCGAGCGATATTCAGACCCGAGCGAAGTCATCATCGTGACGGGCCTGCCGTTTCCGTTCCAGACGAACGGCGCGTCACTCGGCGTCGACGTGAACTTTCGGGCGCCGGTCCTGTGGCGGACCGAGTTCCGCGGGTTCAATTCGAAGTATCCGGTGTGGCCACTGCACTCGCTCGGCCACTACGGCCAGAATGATTCGTACCTCGTCAGCTCACTGGCGCTCACCTTTTGAGTGACCTCGGCGGCAGAGCCGTAACGATATTCGCAGAACCTCGGCAGAAGGGGGGCGATTCCCGTAGCGTCGCCGAAGCGCACCAGTCCAATGGATGTCATCTATCTCTCGATCATCGCCGGGTTGTTTCTCCTCACGTGGGGCCTGATACGGCTCTGTGAGAAGGTGGCGTCCTCATGACGTGGATGCCACTGGCCAAAAGCGTTCTCTACCTCGGGCTGCTCGTTCTGCTGGCCATCCCCCTCGGGGCGTACATGGCGCGCGTGTACTCGGGGAACACCGGAGTCGCACAGCGCGTCCTCGGTCCGATCGAGCGCCTGTTCTATCGGCTGGCCGGCGTGGATCCGAATGAGGAAATGACGTGGCAACGGTACGCGGGAGCGGTGCTGGTCTTCAACCTGCTCGGCGTCCTCGCCGTCTACGCCCTCCAGCGGATGCAGCACGTGGCGCCTCTCAACCCAGCCCGGTTGCCGGCCGTGCCGCCCGAGCTGTCGTTCAACACCGCGGTGAGCTTCGCGACGAACACGAACTGGCAAGCCTACAGCGGTGAGACGACGCTCAGCTACCTGACGCAGATGCTCGGCCTCGGTGTCGAGAATTTTCTCTCGGCCGCGACATCGATGGCAGTGCTCGTTGCCGTCGTGCGTGGCCTCGCACGTCAGAAGGTCGAAGGTCTGGGGAGTTTCTGGGTGGACGTCACCAGGACCACGCTGTATGTGTTGTTGCCGCTCTCCTGCGTCTTCAGCCTGTTCCTCGTGTCGCAAGGCGTGGTGCAGACACTTGGTTCTTACGCGTCGGCACACCTCCTAGTCCCCACGACCGGTGCCAACGGCGTGGCCGTCACGGAGCAGGTGATTGCGCTGGGCCCGGCCGCGTCGCAGGTCGCGATCAAGCAGATCGGCACGAATGGCGGCGGCTTCTTCAACGTGAACTCGGCCCATCCGTTCGAGAATCCAACAGCGCTGTCCAGTTGGGGGCAGATGCTGTTCATTCTGCTGATTCCCGCGGCACTCTGCTTCACGTTCGGCGCAATGATTCGAGATCGGCGGCAGGGGCGCGCCATTTTCGCCGCGATGCTCCTCATTTTGGTGCCTTTTGTCGGCGTCACGATCCGCTTCGAGCAGGCTGGCAATCCCGTCCTGTCGTCACTGGGTGTCGACCAGACGCCGACGGCGCTGCAGAGCGGCGGCAACATGGAAGGCAAAGAAACCCGGTTCGGGGCGGTTGAGAGCGCGATCTGGTCGACGGCATCGGCGGCGACGTCGAATGGATCCGTCAACTCGATGAACGACAGCTTCACACCGGTAGGCGGCCTCGTGCCCCTGTGGCTCATCCAGCTTGGCGAGGTGGTCTTTGGCGGCGTCGGCTCCGGACTCTACGGCATGTTCCTGTACGTTATCGTCACGGTGTTTGCCGCCGGTCTGATGGTCGGCCGAATGCCCGCCTATCTCGGCAAGAAAGTCGAGGCTTTCGAGCTAAAAATGGCCATGCTGGCCATCCTGCTTCCCACCGCCGCGATCCTGGTTGGCACCGCGATCGCCTGCCTGGTGCCCGCCGGAGCTGCGGCGGTGGGGAACCCAGGCCCGCACGGCTTCAGTGAGATTCTCTACGCATTCTCGTCCGCCTCGAACAACAATGGCTCGGCGTTCGGCGGCATCACCGTGAGCGGCGTGTTCTACACCATCGCGCTCGGCATCTGCATTCTCATCGGCCGTTACTGTGTCATCATTCCAGTTCTGGCATTGGCCGGTTCACTCGCGCGAAAGGAGAGCGCGGTCGAGACCGTGGGCACCTTGCGGACACACTCGCCCCTCTTCGTGCTTCTCCTTGCATTCACGGTGCTGATCGTCGGTGCGCTCACATTCTTCCCGGCGCTTTCGCTGGGCCCCATCCTGGAACACCTCTCGCTTCCCGTTCGTTAAGAAGTCGCCGAAGGCCATCATGCGTTCACTCGTTCGCCCCGCCCTAGCCCTGTTCGGGCTCTTCACGATCCTCACGGGAGTCGTGTACCCCCTTGCTGTGACGGGGCTGGCCCAGATCCTATTTCCGTATCGGGCGAACGGCTCGCTTGTCAGAGACCACGGACGGGTCATCGGCTCCGAGCTCATCGGCCAATCGTTTGCCGATCCGCGATACTTCTGGGGGCGCCCGTCCGCTACCACTCCGTACGGGTATAACGCCGCCGCCTCCACGGGCTCGAATCTCGGCCCCAGCAACCCGGCGCTCAAGGACTCTGTGGCGGCCCGAATCGCGGCCCTTCGAGCCGTCGATCCGAACGACACGGCGCCGGTCCCGATCGACCTGGTAACGATGTCCGGGAGCGGTCTCGACCCGCACATCTCGCCAGCGGCCGCGTACTTTCAGGTCCCGCGCATCGCGCGTGTGCGCGGCCTCGCAGTCGCTGACCTACGGCGACTTGTCGATGACGCGGTGGAGGGACGGACGTTCGGCATACTGGGAGAACCACACGTAAACGTGCTCCTACTCAATCGCCGCCTCGACGCCCTCCGCGCGTCGCCACCCTGAGCAAGATGTGCTTCTTCGAGAAGAGCAAGCGCGGCCTGCCGGAGACGCTCGTGAACAATCAGCGGCTGCGATGACGATGCCTTCATCACGCACTCTCGACGACTCGCAGGGCGGTGACGTCCGAGCGGCGAGTCTGTTCATCGTGTACTTGAAGGAGCTGCCCCTCCAGTCGTGGGTCGAGGCCGCGCGATGGCGCGCGCTCGTCCCGAGGATGGCCGATGCGGAGCGGACGCTGCAGACGGTCATTCGTCAGATCGCACATCAGCACTACGTGTTCGCCACGAAGGAAGCGGTGCTCGATGCCTTGCACAGGTTCGAGACCGCAGAGGGCCGGCGTCTCACCCGGACGAGCTATGCCACCGAGCATCTTCGTGCGGCCACGGACCGTGCCGCGTTGGCCGTGCTGGTGCGGCGACGCTTAGCCGACGACGACTTCGGGACGCTGTATGCACCGTTCGAGCCGGTCATCCCGTCCGCGCTGCTGTTTGGTCTGCCGCGATGAGCCCACTGTCGGTGTTCGGGCTGTTCGCCGTCACGGCCATGCTCGTGTGTTATGCGCTCGAGGATCGAGCGCCTTCGTTCACGCTGGCCTTCGCGGCCGCCTGCGCACTCGGCTCTGCGTATGGCTTCTTGCAGGGAGCTTGGCCGTTCGGGCTGGTCGAGGCCGTGTGGTCCGGCGTCGCCGTCTGCCGATGGTGGCGTCGGCGTTCCAGTCAACTCATAGCATGAATTGCTCATGATCAACCATCTCGTGGCTCCCTCGCTTCGAATGGTCGCGCTGTCTGTGGCCATCAGCGCGCCACTCTTCGCGCAGAGCGTGGCCGACCGCGGTGCGCTCGCGATCCGCAGCGGCAACGACACCGTCGTCGTCGATCGTTTCATCCGCACCGCGGACACGCTCAAGGGCACGGTGCAGGTCAAGGGACAACCTCGCATCGACTATCTCGCGCTCCTCGGCCCGAATGACCGAGTGCGAGTGCTCCTGCTCGGGGTCTTCGCGCCCGGCGCTGCACCGGACGCCGCGCCCATACAGCGAATTCGCATGACCGTTCAGGGAGATACCGTTGTGGCCGAGACGCCCAGCGGCACGCAACGCATGGCGACCACGGCGGGCGCGATTCCGATGTTCAACAATGCGCTCGCGCTCAGCGAGTTGTTCACGCGCCGCGCTCGCGCGGCCGGTGGTACGGCGGACGTGCCGTACTTCGCGATGAACGGTGGGACGACGCTCACTGTGGCAGTGCGGCCGGCGACGGCGGACACGCTCACGGTGAGCATCGCGACGCAGGTCCAGCGGTTCCGTGTGGACCCGGCCGGCCGAATCCTGGGTGGTGTCGTCGCGGGAACGCCGTTCGAATTCGTGCGACTGGGTGCCGAGGCGGCCAATGGGCTGAACGTGATGCTGCGACTCGCGCCCGACTGATGGCTGGCGACGAAACGAGCGGCCACCATGGCGCGCCCACTGGGCGCGGTCTGGCGTTCCTCACGCTCGGCGCGCTCGGGGTGGTGTTCGGCGACCTCGGCACGAGCCCCCTCTATGCCTTGCAGGAATGTTTCGGCGGCGCCTATCCGGTGACGGCGACCGCCGACAACGTTCGCGGCGCCGTCTCGCTGTTCATCTGGGCGCTCGTCATCGTCGTGAGCGTGAAGTACGTCGCCATCATCATGCGAGCCGACAACCAAGGCGAAGGTGGAATTCTCGCACTGTTGTCGATGGCGGTCGGGGGAAAGGGCACCGGAACGCCGAACGGCTTGGCGCAGCTCCGTCGCGCCGCCATCGTGTTGGGACTCGGATTCGTCGGCGCCGCGCTGCTCTATGGCGACGGCGTCATCACCCCGGCGATTTCCGTTCTGAGCGCGATCGAGGGATTGGAAGTCGCGACGCCGATGTTCAGACCATACATCGTGCCGCTCGCCGTCCTCATTCTGATCGCGCTGTTCGCCGCGCAACGCTTCGGCACCGGCAAGGTCGGTGCGGTATTCGGCGTCATCCTCGCCACCTGGTTCGTGACGATCGCCGCGATCGGCGCGTGGAACCTGTCGGCGCACGGTCTCGCCATTGCGTCCGCCGTGGATCCTCGCTGGGCTTTTCGCTTCTTCGAGGTGCACGGATGGCGCGGCGTGCCCGTGCTGGGGGCCGTGGTGTTGTGTCTCACGGGCGTCGAGGCCCTCTACGCCGACATGGGACACTTCGGCCGGCGCCCCATTCGCATCGCTTGGTTCTCGCTCGCGCTTCCGGCGCTCATCCTGAGCTACCTCGGGCAGGGTGCGTTGCTGCTCGATCGTCCTGCCGCGGCGATGAGGCCGTTCTTCAACTCCGTTCCAGCGTGGGGACTGTACCCGATGGTCGTATTGGCAACGGCAGCGACCGTCGTCGCATCCCAAGCGCTCATCGCGGCTGCGTTCTCCATGACGAGCCAGGCGGCGCAACTCGGCTATCTACCGCGTGTCCGCGTCGCACACACGTCCTCGCACCAAATCGGGCAGATCTATCTGCCCGGACTCAACTGGACGCTGATGATCGCGTGCGTGGCCGTCACCGTCGGCTTCCGGTCGTCGAGCGCTCTCGCCGCAGCGTTCGGTCTGGCGGTGGCGGGCACGATGACGATCACGACGATCCTGTTTGCCGTCGTCGCGCGACGGCGATGGAACTGGTCGCTGCCGCTCACCATTGTGGTGACGGGAGCGTTGCTGGTCGTCGACGCCGCGTTCCTCGGCGCGAATCTGCTCAAGATCGCCGCCGGTGGGTGGTTCCCGTTGCTGCTCGCCGCCGGAGTGTTCACGCTCATGGCGACGTGGACGCGAGGCCGCGCGTTGCTGCGCGCCGACTATGAGGCGCGCGCGATGCCGGCCGAGGACTTCGTGGCGTCGATTGCCGGTTCTCCACCGCCACGCGTGCGCGGCGTCGCCGTCTTCATGCAAGGAACCGCCGGCGATGTTCCGGTCGCGCTCCTACACAATCTCAAGCACAATCGGATTCTCCATGAGACGATTGTGATGCTGAACGTGATGACCGACCGCGTTCCGTACGTGGTCGCGGCCGACCGAATCGAAGTGTCTTCACTCGGTCACGGCTTCTGGCGCGTCGTCGGCCACTACGGCTACATGCAGCAGCCCAACGTTCCGGACCTGCTTTCGCTCGCCGCCCCGCAGGGGCTCAAGATCACGCCGGCCGAGACGAGCTACTATCTGAGCCGCGAGACGGTGATTCCGTCGGAGCGTCCGGGCATGGCGATGTGGCGAGAGCGCCTCTTCGCGGTGATGCTGCGGAATGCGCTGCCCGCGTCCGCGTTCTTCGGACTCAAGGCCAACCGAGTCGTCGAGCTCGGGGCCCAGATCGAGATCTGATGGATGTGGGAGGCCGCGAGTCACCGCTCCGCCTGGATGTCCCACCACATCGTGTCCAGCTCCGCGAGCAGACGATTGCGCGCGTCCTCGCTCATCGCGCCGGCATGAAAAGCGTCGAGGATTCGCTGCCGTTCGGTGTCGTAAAGCAGTCGTCGCGTGGCGGCCGGCGCAACGCCCGGCGAGCCGCCGTTAGACCCACCAACGTGCTTCGCGACGGCTCCGAGCTCCTGTTCGGCGTGCTTGATGCGCTCCTGGTATTCCAGGGCCAGCGCCGAGCGCATCGTCTCGTCCGCGAACACGCGCCCACCAGTGCGCCCGAGCTCATCGAGCGCCGAATACGCGGAGAGCAGCATCGACTGCGTCTCGCCGTAGTCGGCGCGACGTCGCGTCGGTGTCGTGAGGCCCAGCCAGCGCAACGCCGGCCCGACGGTGACTCCTTGGGCCAGGATCGAGAGGATCACGACGCCAAACGTCATGCTGATCAGGATGTCGCGGTTCGGGAACGATTCCGGAAGACTCAGCGCGAGCACCATCGAGAGCGCACCGCGAAGTCCGCCCCACGCCAGGATGGCCGTCCACTGTGGTGGAATGCGCAGCCGCGGCGGCAGCATGGCGCTGAGTGCGGTCGTTACGACAGCGCGCGACAGTGTCACGATCACGTACGCGGCGAGAATGAACCGCCACTGCTCAACGAGCGTCGGCACCCGAACCACGAGCCCGATCAGCAGGAACACGAGCGAATTCAGCGCGAACGCCAGGTATTCCCAGAACGTGGCGACGGCCATGCGAGCGGGGACGGACCGTCCGCTGCGCGCTTCGCTGCTCCCGCACAACATGCCCGCGGTCACCGTCGCAATGACGCCCGAGGCGCCCACGCCCTCGGCAGCGACGAAGGAGCCATACGCCGCGATCGTCGTGAGCATCACCTCGAGCGTCGGATCGTGCAGCCGGCGAATGCCCTGGTCCACGGCGACGCCGATCACCGCGCCGACGATCACGCCGGCGCCGACGATGTAAAAGAAATCGGTGACGATCGTCGCCGACGCCGTCTCCGCGCCCGCGATCGCGCCCAGCGCGAGCGTGAAGAAGATGATTGCGGTTCCGTCGTTGAGCAGGCTCTCACCCTCGATGATCACCTGCAGGCGGCGCGGCGCGTCGAGCGCACGGAACAGCGCGACGACCGCGACGGGGTCGGTGGCCGACATCAACGCCGCGAACACCAACAGCGCGCCGCGAGCCGGTATCGCGTGAGGATCGACTCCGAACAGCGCGATGGTTGGACCGAGCACGAAGACGATGACGATGATCGCCGCGATCACGCCGGGGACGGCGAGCGACACCAGCGTCACCGCGTCGCGCTTGAACTCCTCGATGTGCAGGTTGAGCGCGGCGTCGAAGAGAAGGCCGGGCAGGATCAGCGCGAACAGCAGCTCGCGTGTGAGCGGTGGCGCCTCGATGGCGCGCGTTGCCCCGAGTACGAGCCCCGCGACGACAAGCCCGACTGTATACGGAATCCGAAGTCGTCGAGCCGCGAGCGACACGCCGGTCGCGACGACGAGCAGCAGAACGAGCGAACCCGCGTGGATCATGGCGACGTCGGCGGATGCCCAGGGGCGTCGCCGTGACCGCGCAGCAGCTTCGCCCGCTCGCGTTTGTTCGCCAAGCGAACGCTGGCCGCGCCTCCAGCCATGAGGCCACCGGATGCGACGAGCCCGAGCTTCGCCAGCGCCACATTGATGAGCCACGGCGCGCCGGCGACGCCGACGTGGGCGAGCAGTGCGATGGCCACCGCCGCACCGACCGCCGCACCGAGCCCCATCAAGAATCTTCCAACGCCCTTCATCGAGGGTCTCGCACGACAATTCTCGCGGTGTACGCAGTAACGTTCGATCGCCGGGCCCGACATGAAAACTACCTCGTGGCGACTTGCGTGGCATCGTTCGACTCGGCCCGCGACGATCTTCTCGCCGCATCTCGGCCGACCTAGGTTCCATACATGCGCTCGGACCCCGATCAGGCCACGTCCGCGTCCTCTCCGACGGAGCCACCCGACCCGGACGGACGGCGACTGAATCCCGAGCGCACGCCCGGCAGCTCGGACTTTCTCACGCTCGTCCGACAGCGCGAGCGCGGAAAGCTCAAGGTCTACATCGGCTCGGCCGCTGGGACCGGAAAGACGTTTCGCATGCTCAATGAGGCGCACGACCTCCGCCGCCGGGGCATCGACGTCGTCGTCGGCTTCATCGAGACGCACAAGCGCGCCGAGACGGAAGCACAAATTCGCGATCTCGAGCTCGTGCCGCGCAAGAGGATCGAGTACCGCGGCGTGACGCTCGAGGAGATGGACGTCGATGCGCTCGTCGCTCGGCGTCCGCAGGTCGCCATCGTCGACGAGTTCGCGCACACGAACGTTCCCGGCTCGAAGCATCGCAAGCGCTGGGAAGACGTGATGGAGCTGCTCGACGAAGGCATCAACGTCATCACCGCGGTCAACGTCCAGCATCTCGAGTCGCTCAACGACGTCATCCAACGCACGCTCGGCGTCACGGTGCGCGAGACGGTGCCCGATTGGGTCGTCGCGTCGGCGGATCAGGTCATCAACCTCGACATCTCCGCCGAGGATCTCCGGCAACGTCTCGAGGAAGGCAAGATCTACGCGCCCGAGAAGATCCAGTCGGCCCTCGCCAACTTCTTCACGCCCGAGAATCTCACGACGCTTCGCGAGCTGGCGCTGCGAGAGGTCGCGAGCTCGGTCGACCGTGTGCGAGAGGAGATTGTCCGCCGCGAGGAGACCGGTGAGACCGGCGGCCGCCGCACGGTCGACCGGATTCTTGTCGCGATGTCGAGCAACCCGCCGTACACCGCGATGCTGCTGCGGAAGGCGAGCCGCATCGCGGGGCGTCTGAACTCCGACTGGTACTGTGTCTATGTACAGACGCCCGAGGAGTCGGCGGACAAGATCGACGCCACCGTTCAGCGAAAGCTCGTTGATAATTTTCAAATGGCGCAGACCATGGGCGCCGAGGTGGTCAAGCTCACCGGCGCCGACGTCGCGGCGACGATCGCCAAGTTCGCCGCGGACAAGGGCGTCACGCTGGCCATCGTCGGACAGAGCCGGCGATCGATGCTGTCGCATCTCCTGCGACGATCCGTCGTCGACCAGCTCGTGAACAACCCGCTTGGCCTCGACGTGCTCGTCGTCAGCCTCACCGAGCCCCGCGCCGCGGGCGAGTACGAGGGCTAGCCGATGCGCATCGGACAGCGGATGTACCTCGCGCTCCTGCCCGCCGGCCTCGGTGTGATGACCGTCGCGGGGCTGGCATACTGGGGCCGGTACGCCCACGCGGCCCCGGAGTGGCTGATCGTCGCCGCGGTGATTGCGACCATCGGGTCGTTCGCCGTGGCGTGGATCAACCTGCGCTACGTCACGGGTCGAGTCGAACGCCTCGCGGCCAGAGGAGCATCCACGATCGAGGGTGCCACGTCCCCCGACGAGCTCGAGGCCATTGAGAGCGCCGTACACCATCTGGCGACCCAAGCCGACGCAGCCGAGGCTGCCCGCGTAGCCGGCCAGGGCGCTCTGCGCGATCAGCAGCGAGCCTACGGCGAGCTCCTCGCGCGCGCGACGCACCAGGCGATGCAACGGCTCGATGAGATCCGCCTGCCGCTCCACATCCTGCTCGAGAATCACTTCGGCGACCTGAATGAGAATCAGGAGGAGATGCTCGGCACGGCGCGCGGTGCCGCCGAGCAAGCGGGCGACGCGTTCCAACGACTCGGCGAAATCGCGGATCTCGATCGCGGCGTGCTCGCGATGCGACACGATCGGATTCGACCAGGCGATCTCATCGCCGGCGTCGTCCCGGCGCTCGTCGCCGAGGGCCAACAGCGCGAGGTTCACGTGGCGGCGGAAGTCGCGCCGGCGCTCCAGTCGATCGTCGGCGATCGGGGACGCCTGCAGTTGGCGCTCGAGCTGCTCCTGCACGACTTCCTCCGACGAACGGCGGGCGGTAGCGAGCTTCGCGTCACGGTGGACGTGGTCGGTCGCGAAGTGGTGGTGACGGTGACCCACGGCGACGGACCCGCGGATCCGATCGCGGTGGCCCTCGGAGAACGGCTGGTGACGGCGCACGGCGGTCGCGTCACGGAGCGGGCCAAGGACGGGTTGCCACGAACGACGGAAATCGCCCTCCCGCGCTGACGACGAGCTTCCGGATAGGGTTGTGTGGCCCATCTTCTCGGAATCTTTACGAGGAAGGCCACAATCTTTACGCCGTCTTAATGTTGTCGGGCGTAACGACAATGGTTGTCGTCCCTGCGCCCCATCATGCCCTCCTCGCCTTTGTTGCGCCTCAAACGCGTTCTGTTCGGCCGTCCGCTCGCCTCTGACCGCCTCGAGCACGAGCGACTCAACAAGAAAACCGCCCTCGCCGTCCTTTCGTCGGACGCCATTTCCTCCGTCGCCTACGCCACCGAGCAGACGCTGCTCGTCCTCGTGGTTCTCGGCGCGGCCGCGCTCAACTACATCATCCCGATCTCGGCGGTCATCGTCGGGCTGCTGGTGCTCGTCGCGCTGTCGTACCGCCAGACGATCTTTGCATATCCGAACGGCGGCGGATCGTACACCGTCGCGCGCGACAATCTGGGCACGATGCCAGGTCTCATCGCGGCGGCCGCGTTGCTCACCGATTACACGCTGACCGTCTCGGTCTCCATCTCGAGCGGCATCGCGGCAATCACGTCGGCGTATCCGGCGCTCGCGCCACACGCCGTGGCGATGTGCTTGGGCGCGGTGCTCGTGTTGATGGCCGTCAACCTGCGCGGCGTACGGGAGTCGGGCATCGCGTTCAGCGTGCCGACGTACGTCTTCATCGCCATGATGCTTGGTCTCATCGCCATTGGACTCACGCGGGTCTTCGCGGGCGGCGTGGCGGTCCCCCAAGCGCATGCCGCGCCATCGGGTCGGCCGATGACGCTCCCGATCGGATTCGCCTACACGTTCCTCATCCTACGCGCGTTTGCCGAGGGATGCGTGGCGATGACCGGGACGGAAGCGATCTCCAACGGCGTCGGCGCGTTCAAGCGCCCGAGCTCGCGCAATGCGGCGATGACGCTGGGCTGGATGGCGACGATCCTCGCCGTGTTCTTCCTCGGTACGAGCGTGCTCGCGCGCCACTACGGCATCATGCCGTCGCCGACCGAAACGGTGCTCTCGCAGCTCGGGCGCCAGGTGTTCGGCGGCGGCACGCTCTACTACGTGCTGCAGTACGCGACGTTCGCGATCCTGGTGCTCGCCGCCAACACCGCGTTCGCCGACTTCCCGAGACTGGCCAGTATTCTCGCGCGCGACGGTTACATGCCGCGACAGTTCGCCGCACGCGGCGACCGGCTCGCGTTCTCGAACGGCATCATCTCGCTCGCCGTCTTTGCCGCGCTGCTCATCTGGCTGTTCCACGGCGACACCAGCGCGCTCATTCCGCTCTACGCCATCGGCGTGTTCGTCTGCTTCACGCTGTCGCAAGCCGGCATGGTGATGCACTGGGTGCGAAGCCGCGAGCCGGGGTGGCGGTGGCGTGCCGCGCTCAACGGGCTCGGTGCCGTCGCGACGGCGGTCGTGTCGGTCGTGCAGGTGGTCACGAAGTTCACGACCGGCGCATGGATCGTGGTGCTCATCATTCCGCTGATCATCGTGGTGCTGCGACGCATTCACCGGCACTACGAGCATTTCTCGCGTGAGGTCGCGTACACCGGGCAAGCGCCGCTCATGTTCCTGCATCACACCGTCGTCGTTCCGGTGAACGGCATCACGAAGCCGGCGGCCGGTGCGCTCGTGTATGCGACGACGATTTGCGAGGACGTTCGCGCGGTCTACGTCGAGGTCGATCCGGAGACGTCGGCGGAGCTGCAGCGCCGGTGGATCGAGTGGGACATCGGGGTCGATCTCGTCGTGATCTCGTCGCCGTATCGCTCGATCTTGCGCCCGCTCACCGAGTACGTGAACGGAATGATCTCGCGCGACGAAGCGGATCTCGTGACGGTCGTCGTGCCGGAGATCGTGCCGAGGTCCTGGTGGGGGCACTTGCTCCACAACAAGACGGCGCTGTTCATCCGCACCGCCTTCCTCTTCCGTCCGAACGTCGTCGTGACGGCGGTGCCGTACCTCATCGGGCGCGCGGTGCGCTTGCGCGACCTGGTGAGCCACGATGAGCTGCTCGACGAGACGGCCGAGCGCGCGATGGCGGAGCGCGCGACGGTGTAAAAATCCTTCACCATCGTTCTCGAATGGCGAGCGCGGCCGCACCGTTACCGAATCGTTGACCGAGCTGCGCTGGACGACGCGGCAACACGCGGGGTAAGTTGGCGGACCCCAGCGCGCGCGAGGCAGCGCGCGAGCGTCCCACATCAGCTTCGCCGACATGTCTCGCCGTCCCTTCATTCCGCGCTCCACACCGTGGGTCGCGGTCGCGTTGCTTGCCGCGTGCTTCACCGCGGACCAGCCCACTTCGGTCCTTCGGCCGCCGAACGCTGCTCGCCGCACGGTGACCACGTCCGCCGGGTCGGTCGTCATCAGCCAGATCTACGGCGCCGGCGGGAACAGCGGCTCGACGCTCAAGAATGACTACGTCGAGCTGTTCAATCCGGGAACGTCGCCGGTGGATGTGACCGGCTGGAGTGTGCAGTACACGTCCGCCGCCGGAACGGCTTGGCAGGTGACGCCGCTTCCGGCGAGCAGCGTTCCGGCCGGCGGGTACTATCTCGTTCAGGAGTCGCAGGGAGCGGGCGGAACGCAGAATCTGCCGACCCCCGACGCGACCGGCACGATCGCGATGTCCGGAACGGACGGAAAGGTCGCGCTGGTCAACACCACGACCGCGCTGAGCGGGGCCTGTCCGACGAGCACCGCCTCGGCGATCGACCTCGTGAGCTACGGGAGCGGCAACTGCTCCCTCCCCGGCGGGGCAGCCGCACAAGTCCTCACGGCGGCGACCGCGGATTTCCGAAACCAGAGTGGATGCGCGTATACGGGCAACGCGTCGGTCGACTTCACCCGCGCGACCGCGGCACCGCGCAACA
>Ga0326726_10000745_pt1 | contig 29849 bp, 27 predicted proteins | sample MHFenrmetagenome_2_FD_207603 | JGI IMG/M metagenome (GOLD analysis project Ga0326726, IMG submission 207603) | Lab enriched peat soil microbial communities from Michigan Hollow, Ithaca, NY, United States - MHF15MN | ecosystem: Environmental > Terrestrial > Soil > Wetlands > Peat | place: USA...
GTGGTCACGCGTCGTCCGTCGAGCCGGCCATTGCCGCGCAGCCCCGTGAGCGTCACGGGGACGTAGGCGTTCTGGGGCGGACGCAGGATTCTTCTCTTGGCATCGAGAGGCAGAAAGCCGTGCGCTCGGGCCATCGGATTCGGCAGGAAGACGGTCGCGCGACCCGTCGCCTCAGCGAGGTTGTCGACTCGGGAGATGATCCTGCCGGTGATCGCGTGCACGTACACGATGATCTCGGAGCGAGGCCTGGTCCGATGGATGCGCACGCGCCAGGCGGGATGGAGGAGGCGCCGCAGGGGATACCAGAGCAATTCTGGCCGGCCCATCACGCGGGCGCTCCCTCTGGTGGATCGCACCGCGGCCCGCGCCAGCCGCACCGCGCGTGCCGCCTCGAGGCGGGGCTCGCGGGTCTCGCGGAGAATGCTTTCCGGCACCGCCCGGCTCTTCACGAGGTAGACGCGACGGTCCCGGCCGATATGCACCGTGACATAGGCGCGGTGAATGCGGCGCCGGCGCCAGATCTGCTGGAAGATGACGTGATCGGCGCCCAGCCCGTGGATGATGCGGCGGAGGTCGAGGCGATCGAGCTCCGATGTGATGCCGAGGTGCTCGCGATTGGCTTCGAGGAACTGCCAGGCAATGCTCCGGGGAGTCCCTTTGCCGCGATCGCTGCGAAAGCCCCAGAGCTCCTTCGGGGTGGCGTAGCTCTTCCCCGGTATGGCCTTGAACTCGTGCGCGGCGAGTGGCTTCATCCGAGCCTCCGGCGCGATCCTCCGCCAGCGACCCCGCGGCGGTCAAGGGGGTGGCTAGAGGACCTTGCGGGGATCCAGGGCGTCACGGAGGCCGTCGCCCAGGTAGTTGATGCTGAGCACGGTCAGGAAAATCGCGGTGCCCGGGAAGATCGCCCAGTGGGGGGCGAAGTCGAGATTGTCCTTGGCGTCGAAGAGGATGCGGCCCCAGGTCGGGATATCCGGCGGGAAGCCCAGGCCGAGGAACGACAGCGTGGACTCGGCGAGGATGGCCGCCGCGACATCGAGCGAGCCGGCCACGATGACGGGGCCGAGCGCGTTCGGCAGGATGTGGCGGATGACCTGCCGCAGTGGCTTGGCGCCCAGGCCCCGGGCCGCTTCGACGAACTCTTTCTCACGGAGTGACAGGAACTGGGCGCGGACGAGTCGCGCCACCGGCATCCAGCGCAGACCCCCGATCACGACGACGATCATGATGAACACGCCCGCTTCGGGACCCAGCGCCTTTTTCAGCACGTCGCGGAAGAGATAGACGATCAGGAGCAGGAGCGGCAGCTGCGGCAGCGCCAGGAAGAGATCGGTGACCCGCATGAGGCCGTTGTCGATCACCCCGCCGGACTGGCCCGAGATCGCGCCGACGGCGGTGCCCACGGTGATGGCGATGAGCATGGCCGCCACGCCGACGGCGAGCGAGATACGCCCGCCGTAGAGCATGCGCGCGAGGATATCCTGGCCCAGGTCGTCCGTGCCCATCGGATGCGCCCACGACGGCGCCTTCAGCTTTGCCTTGAAGTCGATCTCGTTGATGGGCACCCGGTAGATCATGGGTCCGACGAGGACGGCGAGCACCATGACGGCGAGCGTGGCCGCCCCGAAAATGGCGAGGTGGTGACGGCGGAAGCGGCGCCACGCGTCGGCCGCGAGGGACTCGGGTGGGCGCCGCGCCGACACCATGGCTCCGTCCAGTACCACCCCTGACGCCGTCCCGTTCGCCACGCGCGTCACCGGAAGGAGATCCGCGGATCGAGCCAGCCGTAGACCAGATCCGCGATGAGGTTGAACAGCACGACGAGCGCCGAAAAGACGAAGGTGATGGACATGATCACCGGCGTGTCGTTGGAAAGGATGGAGCTGATCAGGAGGGAGCCGATGCCCGGCACGCGGAAGATCTGCTCGGTGATGACGGCGCCCGTGAAGATGCCCGGAATCTGCAGGGCCACCAGGGTCACCACCGGGATCAGCGCGTTGCGCACCACGTGCTTGAGGATGGTGACCTTCTCCGACAGGCCCTTGGAGCGTGCCGTATTGACGTAGTCGAGCCGCACGACCTCGAGCACGGCGGAGCGCACGAAGCGCGTCGTGGCGGCGCCCTGAAAGAGCCCGAGCACGGCGATGGGCATGATGGCCTGGCGCGCCATCTCCCACGCCCAGCGCCAGCCGGTGGCGCTGATGTCCGCGCGGTAGATGAAGGGCAGCCAGTCTAGGTAGATGCTGAAGAGGAGAATGAAGAGCAGGCCGGTGAAGAACGTGGGAAGCGAGAAGCCGATGAAGGCGAAGGTGGTGGTGATCTGGTCGAAGAGGGAATAGGGGCGGACGGCCGAGTAGATGCCGATGGGCAGCGCGACCAGGAGCCCCAGGAGCTGTGCGGTGCCCAGCACGAAGAGCGTCGTGGGGAGCCGCTGCATGATGAGGGTGGACACATTGATGCGGCTCACGAAGGAGAAGCCCCAGTCCCCCTTGACCATGGCGGTGACCCACCGCATGTAGCGCACCGGGATGGGGTCGTCGAGTCCGAACTGCGCGCGGAGATTCGCGCGGACCTCGGGAGGGACGTTCGGATTCGTGGCGAGCTCCTCGAAGGGGTCGCCGGGCGCCAGCGCCAGCACGGTGAAGAGGACGAGGCTGATGCCGAGCAGGGCCGGGATGGAGATCAGGAGGCGTCGCAGGAGGTACTTGGACATCGCTCAGCTCGAGCGGGGGACCGGACCCGCAGGCCCGGTCCCCCGAAGCCCTTCTAGGCCTCGCGATACCAGTTCTGCAGGTTCCAGAAGTCGGAGTCCCAGCCGCTCTGCTCCAGCTTCAGCTTGCTCGCGATGGCCCGCACCCGCGGCCGCAGCACCACGGGGATCACCACCACGTTCTGGATAGTGAGATCGTTCATCTTGATGTACATGGCGGCCCGCTTGACCGGGTCCATCTCGCCCTCCGCGGCCTTGTAGAGCTTGTCGAACTCCTCGTTCCGCCAGCGGGTGATGTTGCGGCCCTGCCACTTGTTCTCCTTCGACGCCACTTCCCACGACGCGAACGCGTTCATGAAGAGCTCGGGATCCGGCTGCGTCATGGTGGTGGTGTACATCTGGATGTCGGTGGAGAAGTGCGGGTAGGTATCGAGGTTGGCGGGGTCGGACGAGAAGTAGACGGAGGCCGTCACGGACTTGATCTCCACGTCGATCCCGGCTTTCCCGGCGGCCTGCTTCACCACCGCCTGGGTCTTCTGGCGTGAGGCGTTGATCGAGGTCTGGTAGACCATCTTGAGCTTGACGCCGCCCTTCTCGCGGATGCCGTCGCCGCCCCTCTTCCAGCCCGCCGCGTCCAGGATCTGGTTCGCCTTGTCGACGTTGAACTCCCACTTGGTGTTCTTGGACTGGAAGCGGGCGGGAGCGTTCAGGTAGTTGGCGGTGGAGATGCCGGTGCGGCCGTAGATCTGCTCCTGGACCGAGGCGCGATCCACGAGGAGGTTCAGCGCCTGACGGACGGCAGGGTCCGAGAGGAAGGGGTGTTTGGTCTTGATGCTTGACCGCTCGCCGTCCACTTCCTTCCACGGATCCGTGAAGTTGCACTGGATGTGCTCGATGTCGCCGCCCGCCACGATGTCGACCTTGCCCTTGCCGCCCTGCTCCATGCGCTTGAGGATCTCGTCCTCGACCTGCAGGTTCCACGCATAGTCGAACTCGCCGGTCTGGATCACCGCCCGCGCGGCGGAGACGGCGTCGCCGCCGCCCTTCATCTCGATGGTGTCGAAGAACGGGCGGTTCGGCATGTGATAGGTGGGGTTGAGCTCACCCTTGACGATGTCGCCCGGCTTGAAGTCCACGAAGCGGTAGGGTCCCGTGCCCACCGGCTTGAGATTGGCCGGCGCTTCCCGCGACTTGCCGCCCTTGAAGGGCTCGAAGACGTGCTTGGGAATGATCATGCCGCGCACACCGACGAAGGCGTCGGCCCAGAACGGGGTGGGCTTGGCGAGGGTGACGCGGACGCTGAGGGCGTCGATCTTCTCGACCTTGATGTCCTTGTAGGTGGCGATCCAGACGGAGGCGGTGGCGGGGTCGGCCGCGTATTCCCAGTTGAAGACGACGTCGTCGGCGGTGAAGGGCTTGCCGTCGTGCCACTGGACGTCCTTCTTTAGCTTCCACACGATCGTCCTGCCGTCCTTGGACAGCCCGCCGTTCTGCGCGGTCGGGATTTCGGCGGCGAGGACCGGAGAGAGGTTCCCGTCCGGATCCCACGAGGCCAGCGGCTCGTAGAAGATGCGCGAGCCGTCCTGGTCCTTGGTGCCGACGGCGAAGTACGGGTTGAGCAGGGTCGCGCCCTGCCACCACAGCGTCTTGAGCGCTCCGCCGCCGCCTCGCTTGGTCGGCTTGTACACCAGCTTCGACTGCGCCTGGGCCACGCCCGCAGAGGCCAGCATCTGAGCCGCCATCGGCGCGGTCAGACCCAGGCCGACCATCATCTGGACGAAGCCGCGTCGGCTCAGGCGGCCGGCCTTGACGTCGGTGATCAACTCCCTCAGCCCGGACTCATCCATGGGAAGCCTCCGTAGTGTCCGCGGGCAGGGGCTCCGCGGCAGGATATCTCGCCAAAGCTATGGTAGGTCGGCAGTGACCGAATTGCGTCTTTATAAACTCGGGGTTCCGCAGTGTCAAGGCGGTCTAGGCCTGACGGTACCAGTGGGAGAGCCGCCAGAGTGTCACGTCCCAACCCGAGAGCTCGAGGCCCTGGAGCCGGGTGGCGGCCGCCGAAACACCGTTGCGCCACACGATGGGAATGACCAAGACGTTCTGGATGGCGAGATCGTTCATCTTGATGAAGAGCGCCGCCCGCTTGACCGGGTCCATCTCGCCCTCGGCGGACCGGAAGATCCGGTCGTACTCCTCGCTGCGCCAGCGGGTGATGTTGCGCCCCTGCCACTTGTTCTCCTTGGAGGCCGCCTCCCACGAGGTGAACTGGTTCATGAAGTACTGCGGGTCGGGTGCGCCCATGGTCGTGTTGTACATCTGGATGTCCGCGTAGAAGTGCGGGTAGGTGTCCGGATTGGCGGGATCGGACGCGAAGAAGACCGAGGCGACCACCGACTTGAGCTCCATCTCGATGCCCGCCTTCGCCGCCGCCTGCTTGATGATCTGCTGGGTTTTCTGGCGCGGAGCATTGATCGAGGTCTGAAACACCATCTTGAGCTTGACGCCGCCCTTCTCCCGGATGCCGTCGGCGCCGCGCTTCCAGCCGCCCGCATCCAATACCTGATTCGCCTTGTCCACGCTGAACTCCCAGCGGGTGTTGCGGGAGTAGAACCGTGACGGTGAATTGAGGAAATTGGCCGAGGTCCTGCCGCCGCGGCCGTAGATCTGCTCCTGGACGGCTCCGCGATCGACGAGGAGGTTCAAGGCTTGCCGCACCGCGGGATCGGTGAGGAATGGATGCGTGGTCTTGAGGCTCGACCGCTCACCGTCGACGTCCTTCCCCGGGTCGGTCTGGTTGAGTTGGATGTGCTCGGGATTGCCCGTCGCCCAGATCTCGACGCGCCCCTTGCCGCCCTGCTCGAGGCGAAGGAGGATGTCATCCTCGACCTGGAGGTTCCACGCGTAGTCATACTCACCGGTCTGGAGCACGGCCCGCGCAGCCGAGGTCGCGTCGCCGCCCCCCTTCATCTCGAGGGTGTCGAAGAACGGGCGATTCGGCACATGATAGGCCTGGTTGTTCTCCGCCCGCACCACGTCGCCGGGTTTGAACTCCACAAACCGGTACGGCCCGGTGCCCACCGGCTTGATGTTGGCCGGCGCCTCGCGGGACTTCGCGCCCCGGTACGCCTCGAAGACATGCTTGGGGATGATCATGCCGCGATAACCGCAGAAGGCGTCGTACCAGAAGGGCTGGGGCTTGCTGAACACGAGCTTGACCGAGTGGGAATCGATCTTCTCCGCGCGCTCCACTCCCGTGTAGGAGCCGCTCGTGACCGCGGCCGTGGCGGGGTCGGTCGCGAACTCCCAGTTGAAGATGACGTCGTCGGCGGTGAAGGGTTTGCCGTCGTGCCACGTGACGCCGCGCTTGAGTCGCCAGATCACCCATGTTCCGTCCTTGGCCAGAGTCCCGCGCTGGAGGCTGGGGATTTCGGCGGCGAGGATGGGTACCAGGTTCCCGTCGGGGTCGTAGGAGCAGAGCGGCTCGTAGAAGATGCGGGAGGCGTCCTGGTCCTTGGTGCCGGTGGCGAAGTGGGGATTGAGGAGCGTGGGTGCCTGCCACCAGAGGATCCTGAGCGGCCCGCCGCCGCCCCGCTTCACCGGCGTAAAGACCGGATTCTTCGCCTGCGCCTGGGCCACGCCCGCCGCGGCGAGCATCTGCGCGGCCAGGGGCGCCGTGAGTCCCAGACCGACCATCATCTGGACGAAGCCTCGGCGGCTCAGGCGTCCGTGCCGCACCTCCTCGATCACCTCGCGCAGTGTCCGCTCGTCCATGCTCTGTCTCCCGCGCTTAGAGCGCTTTGATGACGGCATCGCCCGCGGCGCGCGTCGAGGCTTCACCACCGATGTCGCGCGTGCGGGCTTTTGGAACCTGAAGGGCCTTGGCCACGGCGGCCTCGATGCGGTCGCCGACCGCAGTTACCCGTGGATCCTTGTGCTGTGCGCCGAGCCAGCGGCACATCATGGCCGCCGAGAGAATCGTCGCCATGGGATTCGCGATGCCCTTGCCGGTGATGTCGGGCGCCGTACCGTGGGAGGGCTGGAAGAGCCCCCACCGGTCTCCGATGTCGCCCGAAGGCGCCATGCCGAGACCGCCCACCGTAGCCGCGCCCAGGTCGGAGAGGATGTCGCCGAACATGTTCTCGAGGACGATCACGTCGTAACGCCATGGCGCCTGCACCACGTACATCGTCATGGCGTCGATATAGGCGAAGTCGGTCTTGATGCCCCGGAACGATCTCGCGGTCTCCTGGAAGACCTGACGGAAGAACGCATAGGACCGGAACACATTGGCCTTGTCCACGCAGGTGACCTTGCTCACGGCGCCGCCCGCCCGGTCGGCGCGCCCCCGACAGGTTTCGAACGCGCGCCGCGCGATGCGCTCCGTGCCCTTGCGCGTGATCACGAGCGTGTCCACGGCCAGATCCTCGCCCACCTTGGAGCCGCCGCCGAGCGACGCGAAGAGTCCCTCGGTGTTCTCGCGGAAGATGACATAGTCGATGATGGCGCCGGGGGGCAGCGCCAGCGGGCTGGGTACGCCGGGGTAGAGCTTGATGGGCCGCATGCCCGCATAGAGATCGAGCGTCATCCGGAGCGTGATCTGGGGCACGAGCTCGGTGCCGTCCGCGTGGCGGATGTCCGGCAGCCCGGCGGCGCCGAAGAGGATGGCGTCGGCGGAGCGGCAGAGGTCCACCGTGTCCCGGGGCAGGTCCTCGCCGGTGCGCTGATAGAGCGCGGCCCCTACCTCGCCCCGCTCGAACGAGAAATGGACACCGTCTCCCTGAGCCGCCTCGAGCACCCGGACCGCTTCGGCCACGACCTCGGGACCGATGCCGTCCCCGCCGATCTCGGCGATCTTGTAGTCCGACGTTCTAGTCGACACGGGCGCTCAACATCCTGACCGCCACATCGATGGCCTCGAGCATGCTCTCGGGATTGGCGACGCCTTTCCACGCTCGATCGAAAGCGGTCCCGTGATCCACGGAGACGCGGAGGAAGGGCAGCCCCACGGTCACGTTGACGCCGGAGAGGCCCGTCCACTGGCCGCGCGTCTCGTCGTAGGTGAAGCCGAGCGTCTTGACGGGCACGTGGCCCTGATCGTGGTACATGGCCACGACGATGTCGAACTCGCCGCCGCGCGCGCGCGAGAACAGCGTGTCGGCGGGAAGCGGCCCGTAGACGTCCAGGCCCTCGCGCCGCGCCGCCTCGGTGGCGGGGATGATCTGTGTCTTCTCCTCGTCGCCGAAGAGCCCGTCCTCGCCGGCATGCGGATTCAGGCCGCAGACGGCGATGCGGGGTCTCGCCACGCCGAGCCCGTTCATGGTTTGCTGGGCGAGCCGGATGACACGCAGCACGCGATCTTCGGTGCAGAGGTCGGGCACGCGCCGGAGCGCCACGTGCGTGGTGACGTGAATGACCTTGAGCTCGCGGCCCATGAGCAGCATGGCGAAGTCTTTGGTGCTGGACAGCTTCGCGAGGATCTCGGTGTGCCCCGAGTGCTGCACGCCGGCGGCGGCGAGGGCCTCCTTGTTCACGGGCGCCGTCACCATGCCGTCGATCTCGCCCGACTGGCAGAGCCGCACCGCCTTCTCGATATAGGCGTAGGCCGCGCGGCCCGCCCCGGCGCTGACCTGGGAGCGAGGCAACGTGGCGGCATCTACATTCGCCAGGTCGAGGCACTCGAGCGTGCCTGGCTCGAATCGGCACTCGGCGGGCTCCGAAACGGCGTGGAGCCTGAGCGGCGAGCGCAGCAGCGCGAGCGTGGCGTCCATCACCGTCCGGTCTCCGATGACCACCGGGCGGCACGTGGAGCCGACCGCTGGGGTTGCCAGCGCCTTGGCGATGATCTCGGGCCCGACGCCGGCGGGGTCGCCCATGGTGATGCCGAGGAGCGGCAGACGGGGAGTCATGACGCGGATCCTTTCGCGAGGGCAACGAAGAGGTCGGGCGCGCCGAAGCCGCCGGCCTTCGTGAGAATTGGCAGCGGCGGTGTGTCGCCGGCGATGAGGCGGCCGAGAGCGAGGCCGCTCGCCGGCGCGCCGTCGAGCTCGAGCCGGCGGGCCCCCAGCGCTCGCATGACGGCAACGGCCGTTTCCCCGCCGGTGAGGACGAGAAGGGAAGGGGTAGCTTCGGCGAGCACGGCGCGGACCTGCGCGGCGAGTCGCTCGGCTACCAGCGCGCGAGCTCCTTCGAGGAACTCCCCGCTCGCGACGAAGGCGGGGTGGCCCGTGCTGATCGCATCGACTATGGGACCCAGGTCGGGCTCGCGCTTTTCCTCCAGCCGTGCGCCCGCCATGCCCGAGGCCTCGAGTGCTTGTATCTGGGCGCGAGTTGCCGGATGACGGCTGCCCGCCACGATGAGGCAGGCTCCGGGCGGCGGCAGAAGCGGCGTGGGCGCGGCGTGGCCCGAAGCCTCCGCGGCGGCGCGGGCCAGGCCGGCGGAGCCTGCGAGAAAGATGCCGGGGAGGCGGAGGGCAGCCCGCGCGAGAGCGTCCAGGTCTTCGTCGGTCTCCGCATCGGCGGCGACAAGGCCGCGGCAGTCACGAAGTGCGCGCTCGAGCTCCTCGTGCGAGCCGCGTACTTCCTTGAGCGGCAGGAGTGACACGGAGAGGCTCGAGTGCCTCCCGAGGATGTCGACGAGATCCGAGGTCGCCCCGGCGGGGTAGTCGGGATCGCGCCCAATGGCGGTCTCGTGGGCCGGGACGCCGTGCACCGACAGGACACCGTGGACGACGGTGCGGCCCTGAGCAGGGAAGGCTGGGCAGACGAGCGCCACTCGGGCTGCGCCGGCTTCGACGAGAGCGTCGAGCTCGGCTCCGATGGGACCGCGGCAGGTGGAGTCGATTTTCTTGAAAACGTCTCCACCGGCGAGTCGTGTGGCCATCGCGGTGGTCACCTGTCGCATCGCCGCCGCCGCCTCAGCGGCCGGGAGCGTGCGGGTCTCGATGTCCACCGCCGCCGCATCCAGATCGGAGCCGGGCAGCTCGGGCGCGACGAAGACGCCGACAGGACCCCACCCGGCAAAGAGCGCACCGGCGTCGCAGGCACCGGTCAGGTCATCAGCGATGATCGTGACACCCATGGAGTCCCTGTAAGCTATCACAAAGGGCCTCACGCGAGGGATGACCTGCCCGCCATGTATACTCGGTGGGCATGTGGCCTCCGGTCGGGCGCGTCACTCGAGTCATGTTTCACTGGATGGTCATGCTTTGCTGTGCCGTGCTGCCCGCCGCGGCGGCGGTGGATCCGGCACGCGAGCTCGACCTCATCAAGCCCAACCGTCAGCAGCAGGCCAAGGATTTCAAGGTCGCCGCGCTCGACGGCAGCCGGCTGAGCCTTGCCGACCTCAAGGGCAAGGTGGTCTTCCTCAACCTCTGGGCGACGTGGTGCCCCCCTTGCAAGGAAGAGATGCCCGCCATGGAGCGTCTCTGGCAGCGCTACAAGGACCAGGGCCTCGTCGTCATAGCGCTCAGCATGGACTCGGGCGGGGCAAAGTCCGTCAAGCCCTATATCGACCACGCCAAATACACGTACCCGGTGGGACTCGATCCCAAGATGGAGGTGGCGCAGCTCTACGGCGCCCGCTCGGTGCCCTCGACCTTCATCATCGACCGGAGCGGCATGCTGCGCGCCATAGCGCTTGGGCCGCGCGACTGGGACGGCAAGGCCGCCTTCGCCTACATCGAGTCCCTTTTAAAGGATGGCAAGACCCTGAAGGACGGCCGGCCCCGTGGCTGAGTCGCTGGGGATTCTCGTGGCGTTCTCCGCCGGGCTCTTCTCATTCCTCTCGCCCTGCGTGCTGCCGCTCTTCCCCTCGTATCTTTCCTTCGTGACCGGCATGTCGGTGGATCGGCTCACCTCGGAGGTCTCGGTGTCCGAGCGCTCGCGGATCCTGCTGCACTCGCTCGCCTTCATCGCCGGGTTCACTGCGGTCTTCGTGAGCCTGGGGGCCTCCTTCAGCGCCGCGGGGCACTTCTTCCTCGAGTATCGGGACTGGATCCGGATCGCGGGCGGGATTCTGATCGTCTTCTTCGGCCTCTACATCGCCGGAGTGCTGCAATGGGGCGTGCTCGGTCGCACCCGCCAGCTCCAGATCCGTAGCAAGCCGGCGGGCTTCATCGGCTCCTTCGCCGTGGGGCTGACCTTCGCGATCGGCTGGACGCCGTGCGTCGGGCCCATCCTCGGCGCCATTCTCACGCTGGCGAGCAGCGAGAGCACCGTGGGGCATGGTGTCGGCCTCCTTCTGGCCTATTCCGCGGGTCTCGGCTTGCCCTTTCTCGCGTTCTCGCTCGGGCTGGGCGTCTTCCTCCGCTTCTTCAAGCGCTACCGGCCATTCATCCCGGTGGTCGAGCGCGCGGCGGGCGTTCTCCTCGTCGTCGTGGGCGTGCTGGTGGCGACGAACTACTACATTCTCCTGAACTCATGGACGGTCAGCCTCACCCCAGAGTGGCTGCTCAGGCGGCTTTAGGCTGATCGTCGCGCCCTGGGTTATTCTCGCGCCATGGGCTCCGAGGGGGGCAATGGCGGCGAGGCAGAGTCGAGAGCCCGCAAGCTCCGGTTTCGCATCGCGTTCTACTTCACGTCGCTCGTCGCGCTGAGCATCGTGGTGACGCTGCCGTTCTCGGTGAAGAGCGTGGTGGACGATATCCTCGGGCCCGTGACCGGGCGTGTGCTTACGATCTCGCGGGACAGGCGCGATAGCGCGCAGGGGAACCATACCAAGCTGCACATGGCCTTCGTGTCCATCGACGAGACGCAGCTGCTCGCGAATATCCGTGTCTCGGGACACCACAGCTGCGTCGCGTGCGACTGGAGCGACCGGGTGCTCTTCGTGGCGGTGACGCAGGATGATCTCGACGCGGACGGGATGCCGCCGTCGGTCGGCGTCACCCTACCCCAGAGCAATGCCGAGATCTCCGAGCTGGTGCAGCTGCCGGTGCGGGGGCATCCCATCCGCTATCCGTTCGACAGCTACCGCCTTGTGGTCGGCGTGGTGCTCCAGCGTCTCCGCGCGAACGCGCCGCCCCAGACGCTGTCCGCCGCGGAGGCCAGAGGCCACCTCTTCCTGTCCGTGCAGGAGCTGCTGCCGCGACAGGCCATGACCGGCCCCTTCCTGATCGACCGCGCCAGCATTCGCGCCGCCGACGACCCTTTCGAGTACGTGGAGGCGTTCGAGGTGAAGTTCGAGCGTCCACCCTACCTGCGCGTGCTCGCCGTGATGCTCGTCGTCCTGATCGCCTCGGCGGCGGCGTATTCCGTCTTCCTGCGGCCGCTTCACGATCTCGTCCTGAACTCGGGCGCGCTCGTGCTCGGCGTGTGGGGCATCCGCTCCATCCTGACGCCGGCGAATCTCTTCTTCATGACCGCGGTGGATCTGGCGCTCTCCATCGTCATCATCTTCACGCTCGGCGCGATCACCGTGAGGGCCATGATCTACGTTCACGACGAGGCCGGCATCGGCCTGTTTCGCCGCCGGGGCCGATAGCGTGCTCCCGGCCGGAGCTGTCCCCCTCTCATGACCATCGACGTGCGCGTCCCGGCGACGTCAGCCAACCTCGGCCCCGGCTTCGACGTGCTCGCGCTGGCGCTCGGCCTGTACAACGACATCGCCTACGACGAGGCCGAGCGCGTCGTGGTCACGATCGATGGGGAGGGCGCCGGCCGGCTCGACACCGGGCCCCACAACGTGGTGGTGCGTGCCGCCCGCATGGTCTACGAGGCGGCCGGCCGACCATTTGGCGGGGCGACCATCCACTGCGTCAACCGCATCCCGCCGGCTCGGGGCCTTGGGTCGAGCGCGGCGGCGTGGGTCGGCGGGCTGGTCGCAGCCAATGCGGCGCTCGGCTCCCCGCTCGACCGTGACGCCGTCCTGGCGCTCGCGTGCCGGGCCGAAGGGCACCCGGACAATGTCGCGGCGGCTCTCCTGGGTGGGCTGACGGTCTCTTGCGCGGCGGATGACCGAGTGACGGCCGTCTCCCTGCCTGTGCCCGCGGAGATCGGGTGGGTAGTGCTGGTGCCGGAAACGGAGAGCTCGACGCGGGAAGCGCGCGCGGTCCTGCCCGCGACGGTTTCGCGGGCGGACGCCGTCTTCAATCTCCAGCGCATGGGACTGCTCCTGGCCGGCATCGCCGTGGGGAGGGCCGATCTCCTGAGTGTCGCGATGGACGACAGGTTGCACCAGCCCCAGCGACAGGTCCTCTTTCCCTGGATGGAGACGGTTCGGCGCGCCGCACTCGACGCCGGGGCGCTCGGCTGCGTCCTCTCCGGGGCGGGACCGTCGCTCCTGGCTACAGTGCGCGGACCCGGGGAGTCGGTGGCGCGCGCCATGGAGCGGGCGCTCCGGGAGGCCGGCGTGGCCGGGCGTGCGATGCTGCTTCCGGTGGACACGGTCGGCGCCACCTGGAACCTGCGCCGATGACCGCCTGATGACCAGCAAGGGCGGGGTCAAGCGGTTGAAGACTTGACTCTCTCCGAGTGTGAAGGATACGATGCCTGCAAGGCTCGCCTGTGATCAAGAGTGACCGGTGGATCAGGCAGATGGCTCTCGAGCAAGGCATGATCAAGCCTTTCGAGGAGCAGCAGGTTCGTGCCGGCGGGATCTCGTACGGCCTGTCCTCGTACGGTTACGACCTGAGGATCGCCGACGAGTTCAAGATCTTCACGAATATCAACAACACCATCGTCGATCCGAAGGCCTTTGATCCACGCTCCTTCGTGGACTACCAGGGACCCGTGTGCATCGTGCCGCCCAATTCGTTCGCGCTCGGTCGCTCGGTCGAGTACTTCAAGATCCCGCGCAACGTGCTGACCATCTGCGTCGGCAAGTCCACCTACGCCCGCTGCGGCATCATCACCAATGTCACGCCCTTCGAGCCGGAGTGGGAGGGATACGTGACGCTCGAGATCAGCAATACGACGCCGCTGCCGGCCAAGATTTACGCCAATGAGGGGATCGCCCAGGTTCTCTTCTTTCAATCGGACGAGGCCTGCCAGACGTCCTACGCGGACCGGCAGGGGAAGTACCAGGGCCAGCAAGGGATCGTCCTCCCGACGGTCTAAGGCCCCGGCGCGGGCCCCGATACGCAGGGGGCCAGGAGGTGAGCGGTCATGGCGGAACAGAAGAAGAAGGAAACACGGCCCACCAAGCCCAATGAAGGCGACGAGGGCGGCGGCGCAAATCCCGAGGTCGCCAAGAAGGGCAAGAAGATCAAGGAGGACCTCGACAACCTCCTGGACGAGATCGACGACATCCTCGAAGAGAACGCCGAGGAGTTCGTGAAGAGCTATGTCCAGCGGGGCGGTCAGTAGCCGCCGGAACCCAAGGAGCCACGATGCCGATCTACGAGTACCGCTGCAACCAGTGTGAGCGCGAGTTCGAGAAGTACGTCAATGGCGCGCAAGCAGCCGTTGAGTGCCCCGAGTGCCGGAGCGCGCGTGTGACGCGGCGCCTGTCCGTGGTCGGCATCCGGAGCACGGGGGCGTCGGCTGCCGCCCCGACCATGTCCGGCGGCGGCGGGTGCTGCGGCGGAGGCGGTTGCGGCTGTCATTGATCGGCGCCTTCTCCCACGTGATATGCAAGGGGCCCTTCGGGGCCCTTTGTTGTTGGATCGGTAGACACCGCGCAGGCACGCGCCTATACTCCGCACCATGGATCTGAGACAGCTCGAGATATTCGTCAAGGTCGCCGAGCTCAAGTCCTTCTCCAAGGCTGCGCTGGCGCTGCGGCTCACGCAGCCCACCATCTCAGAGCACATCCGCACTCTCGAGCAGGAGCTGGGCGTGCGGCTGCTCGATCGGCTCGGACGTGGCGCGGAGCCGACGCGGGCCGGGCAGCTGCTCCTGTCGCATGCCACCCGCATGCTCCAGCTCCAGCGGGAGACCCTGCAGGCCATGGACAGCTTCCAGGGACGGCTCGCGGGTGAGCTCCACGTCGCCGCGAGCACGATTCCGGGCGAGTACGTGCTGCCGGCGCTCATCGGGCGCTTCAAGGAGAAGTTTCCCGACATCGCGATCACCCTTCTGATCGGGGACAGCCGTGCCGTGGTCGACTGGGTCGTCGATGGGCGCGCGGAGGTGGCGGTGGTCGGTGCGCGACTGCCCCATCGCGGGGTCGAATTCCGCGAGCTGATGCCGGACGAGCTGGTGGTAGTGGTGCCGGTCGGCCATCCGTGGCACGGCAAGAAGGAGGTCGGGCTCGCCGATCTCCGCGCCGAGCCGCTGCTGATGCGGGAGCAGGGCTCCGGCACGCGCGCCGCCTTCGAGGCTGCGCTCGCCCAGGCAGGTCAGGATCTTTCGTCGTTCCGCATCGTGGGTGAGATGGGCTCGACCCAGGCCATCAAGCAGGCGGTCAAGGCCGGCGTGGGTGTGTCGGTGATCTCGCGACGAGCCGTCGACGAGGAGTGCCGGAGCGGGCTCGTGTGGTGCCTCAAGCTCCGCGACCTCAAGATCACGCGCGCCTTCCATATCGCCACGCACCGTGACCGCAGTCGCTCGCCGCTCGCTGAGGCCTTCCGGTCCTTCCTCGAGGCGGAGTCGTCCTGAGCCGGCGAATCGCCGCTTAGCCTCTGGGCGTCGAAAACGCATGGATGCGCGCCTGACCGACCCCAAGACGGGGAAGCAGATCCGGCTGACCAGCTATGCGGCCTGCGCCGGCTGAGCTTCCAAAATGGGTCCTGGAGATCTCCAGGACGTGTTGAGCGGCCTCAAGCAGCACGAGCACGCGGATCTCCTCGTCGGGCTCGGACGGAGCGACGATGCCGCCGTCTATCGCATCACCGACGAGCTGGCCATCGTCAGCACGGTAGACTTCTTTCCGCCCATCGTGGACGATCCCTACCTCTACGGCGCCATCGCGGCCGCCAACTCGATGTCCGACGTCTACGCCATGGGCGGGCAGGTGCTCTTCGCGCTCAACGTGGCCGGTTTCCCGCGGGAGATGCCCAAGGGCATCATCGCCGCTGTCTTCAAGGGCGGTGCCGACAAGGTGCTGGAGGCCGGCGGTGTCGTCGCGGGCGGCCACACGGTGGTGGACGCCGAGCCGAAGTACGGTCTCGCCGTGACGGGCAAGGTGCACCCCAAGTGCATCCTCATCAAGGGCGGTCTGCGGCCCGGCGACCGGCTCTTCCTCTCGAAGCCGCTGGGTACGGGTGTGGTCGCCACCGCGGCCAAGAACGACGTCTGCGACCCCGCGGTTCTGGCCGGCGCCGTGCAGAGCATGCTGCGCCTCAATCGCGTCGCCGCCGAAGTTGCCATGGAAGCCGGAGCGCGCGGGGCCACGGACATCACGGGCTTCGGTCTCCTCGGGCATGCCGCCGAGATGGTCGAAGCTTCGGGGGCAGGCGTCGCTCTTCGCCTCGGAGAGCTGCCGATTCTACCGGGCGCGCTCGAGCTCGCCGAGAAGGGGACGTTCAGCGGGGGCATGTCGCGAAACCGCAAGCACCTCGAGGAAACCCTGGGGGCGAGTCAGCGGCTCTCACTCGGGCCGTCTGTCAGCAAGGCGCAAGCCGGGCTGCTGTTCGAGTCGGAGACTTCGGGCGGGCTCCTCTTCGCGGTGGCGGCCGAGAACGCGCGCCTGGTTAAGGACGGCTTCGAACGGCGAGGCGAGCCTTGCTGGGAAGTCGGCGAGGTGACGACGGAGGCCGGGCTCTCGGTTCGGTAACCCCGCCTCGTAAGGCCGGGAGCTCCTTACTGCTGGACGGAGCGCTTCAGGAAGGCCCGCAGCTTCTCTTTCAGCTCAGGGGGCAGGGTGGTCTCACGGAGGCGCCGGGCGGCGTCCACTGTGCCCTTGTAGGTCCTGACGAACGCGACGCAGGGCCCGCATCCCTCGAGGTGCCACTCGAGGAGCTCGGCCTGGTTTCGAGGCAAGGATCCATCGACGTAGTCAGCGAGCAGATCCATACATTCCGGGCATTCCATGTCGCCCTGCCCTCCCGCCATCCAACCCTCCCTCGTCGATGAGGTGCTACTGAATCGAACGATACCATAGTAGCCGATCCGGGCCGCGTCAAGCTCTTCGCCGCGGCGATGGTCGCTCGCGGCCTCGTGGCCGCGGGGTAAGCGCATGCGTATGAAATGGGCGCTGCGCCGCGATCAGTTGACGCGCACTGGAACCACCCCTATGATGATCGAGTCCCTCTGCCGCTGTCCCATCAAGATGGGAAAGGAGTTGCGCATGGCGCAGTCTTCCACGTCGCCTCAGACGCAGGAACAGCGGGTTCAGGAATTCGTCGCCGCCTTCCAGGCGCTCCGCACCGAAGTCCGCAAGGTCATCGTCGGACACGACGAGGTCATCAATCACGTGCTGACGGGTCTCTTCGCCGGAGGACACGTGCTGCTGGAGGGTGTGCCCGGCCTCGGGAAGACGCTGCTCATCAAGACGCTGGCCGAGAGCCTCGATCTCTCCTTTTCCCGCATCCAGTTCACGCCTGACCTCATGCCCGGTGACATCATGGGCACGAACATGATCGTAGAGGATGAGCAGGAGCGGAAGCACTTCCAGTTCCACCGCGGCCCGATCTTCGCCCACATCCTCCTTGCCGACGAGGTCAATCGCGCGACGCCCAAGACCCAGTCCGCCCTGCTCGAAGGCATGCAGGAAGGCGCGGTGACCGTCTCCGGCCACGCCAACCCGCTGCCGCAGCCCTTCTTTGTCCTCGCGACACAGAACCCGATCGAGATGGAAGGGACCTACCCGCTGCCCGAGGCGCAGCTCGACCGTTTCCTCTTCAAGCTGCGGGTCCAGTATCCCGCCCTCGAGGATTTGACGGAGATCATCGACCGGACGACCCAGGTGCGCGAGGTGAGCGTGCAGCGCGTGATGACAGGGCCACGCGCGCTTGCATACCGGGAGCTGGTGCGCGAGGTTCCGATCGCCTCGCATGTGCGCGACCTCGCCGCTCTCATCGTGCTGGCGAGCCACCCCCAGTGGGAGCGGGCGCCGGAGCAGACGCGGCGTTTCGTCCGCTACGGAGCGAGCCCGCGCGGAGCGCAGGCCCTCGTCCTCGGCGCCAAGGTCCGGGCGCTCAGCGAAGGCCGCTACAACGTCAGCGTGGAGGACCTGCGGGCGATGGCGCTGCCGTCGCTGCGCCACCGCATCATCCTCAACTTCGAAGGCGAGGCCGAGGCCGTCGACGTGGACCGACTCATCATGCAGATCATCGAGGCGGCTGAGAACATGAGCGCGACGGAGAAAGAGGTGTTTCTCCGCTAGCGTGTCGAGGAGGGCGTCATGCCCGACCTGACCATATTGCAGCGCGCGGTCGCCGACGTGTCCCGACAGATCCGGATGCGCCGGGCCGAGTTTTACGGGCTTCGGGGCCTGTTCGGCGGATCGCTGTGCGCGCTGCTGCCTCTCGTCCTGCGTGACTCTTTCGGCTGGTCGAGCTTTCTCTGGGCGGGTGTGTGCCTGGCCGCCGGCGCGCTCGCGGGCGCGGCGATCGGGTTCTTCATGCCGCTCCCTTCGGGTGAGGCCGCGCGTCTCGCCGATCGGGGATACGGTCTGCAAGACAGGATCGCCACCGCGCTCGAGTGGGCGGACCGTTCCGACCGCACGCCGCTGGTCGACGCTCTCGTGGCCGACGCGGTGGCGCACGCGCAGGCGCTCGAGGGCCGGCGGGTGATTCCGAGGCGCATTCCCCGCGAAGCCCGCTTTGTTCCGGTACCGCTGGCGCTCGGGATCGCGCTGGCGCTCGCGCCGGCCATCCCGCTGCCGCAGGGCGCGCTCCCGAGCCTGTCCGGTACTCGCCAGGAGGAGGAGGACAAGCAGCAGGAGCGTGCAGGCAATCTCGAGAGTCAGGAGCACCCGCGTGTCACGAAGCGCGAGGACGTGCGCCGCGCCGAGGTCCAGGAACGGACCGTCGGCCCGCGTGCCGGAATGGGCGGCGCGACCCAGCCCGGTGACCTCTCGGCGATCTTCAAGGACACCTCCATCGCCGGGCAGACTCCGGACTTCAACGCATTCCTCAAGAAGGGCGACGAGCGCATCCGCATGCTCGAGCAGGTCGATCGCCTACCCGACCTCCAGCGCGACTTCACCCAGAGTCAGCAGCGCATGGTGTTCCAGAAGGCCAAGGCGCTGCGCGGCGGGCTCCGGGGCGAGCAGTTCTCCCCAGACAAGCTGCGGGAGCTGCTGAAGGAGATGGAGCGCCTCGGGCGAAAGGGCGATCCGGGATACTCGGGCGATCTCAACGAGGGCATGGAGGCGCTCGAGCAGGGACAGAGCGACCGCGCCATGGAGGCGATGGAGCGGGCGCTGAACAAGCTCCGCGCCATGGAGGAGAAGGGCCGGGACGGCAAGAGCCTGCGTGGCGGGCGCGAGGATGAGCGGCGCGGTGGCCGCAAGGGGGATCACCGCGGGCAGGGCGGGGCGCCCGGCGACGAGGGGGACTGGCCCGAAGGCGAAGGGTCGCTGCCGGGCAAGGGCAAGAGCGGCAGCCCCAAGGGAGATCCGTCACAGCGGCTGCGGACCAACCCGTTCGACGTGGGCGTCGAAGGCGAGACCCGCGCGGGCCGCAAGGACGGCATGGACACCAACCTCGTGGGGCGCGGCGGCAATGTGCCCTCGCGGCTTCAGTACATGGGTGTGCTAGGCCAGTACCGCAAACAGATGGAGGAGGACGTGGCCCGCGAGCAGGTTCCCCGCGACTACCACGGGCAGGTAAAGGACTACTTCAAGTCGCTGGACGAAAAATAGCTGATGGTCACCGCGGGCCGCGTGCAGGACCTTCTGTCATCAGAGTTCCTGACGCAGCTCGAACGCCTGGCGCTCGTCTCCCGGAAGGCGTTTCGCGGGCGGACGCGCGGCGAGCGCAAGAGCCCGCGCAAGGGCATGAGCGTCGAGTTCGCCGACTACCGCCCGTACGGCGCTGGCGACGACCTCCGCTATGTCGACTGGAACATCTACGGGCGTCTCGACCGCCTGTACCTCAAGCTCTTCGTGGACGAGGAGGACCTGTACCTTCACCTCCTCCTCGACGGCTCGGCCTCGATGAGCTTCGGCGACCCCTCCAAGCTGCGCTATGCTGCCCGTCTGGCGGCGGCACTGGGTTTCGTGGGCCTCGCCAACCTGGAGCGCGTCGGTGTCGCCGTCGTGCGTGATCGGATGGCGGAGGGTTGGAGCCCGGCGCGCGGGCGCGGGCATTTTCTCTCGCTCCTCGAATTCGCGTCGCGGCTCAGAGCGGCCGGCCCAACCGGGCTCAGCGAAGGGTTGGCGGCATACGCTTTGCGCTCGCGCGAAGCAGGTGTGGCCGTACTCATCTCCGATCTGCTGGACCCCGCCGGGTACGAGCGCGGTCTCAAAGCCCTCCTCGAGCACCGCTTCGACGTCCACGTGATCCACCTGCTCGCGCCCGAGGAGATGAATCCGGTACTGGCGGGTGACCTCCGCCTGACCGACGCTGAGACGGGCGAGGTGCGGGACCTGACCATGGACGCCGAGGCGCTCAGGGGCTATCGTCAGCGCCTCGCCGACTTCCTCGGCCGCGCCGAGAGCTTCTGCCGCACGAACGAGATCGTCTATCACCGTGTCGTCACCGACGCTCCCGTCGAAGAGATGGTGCTGCGCCAGCTCAAAGGGCTGCTTCTCGCATGAACTTCCTCTCGCCCCTCGCGCTGCTGGTCGGCGTGCTGTCCGTCCCGCTCGTGCTCCTGTACTTCCTCAAGGTGCGGCGCCGCGAGGCGACCGTGCCGAGCCTCCTCCTCTGGGACCCGGCGCTGCGCGATCGGGAGGCCTCGACCTTCTTCCAGCGCCTCCAGCGTGACCCTCTGCTGATCTTGCAGCTCCTGGCGCTGCTCGCGCTCGCGCTGGCTCTGGCCCGCCCCGCCGTCACCGTCATGGGGCACGGCGCCAAGCGCATCGTAATCGTCCTCGACACGTCGGCCTCGATGAAGGCGACCGACGTCTCGCCTTCCCGCTTCGTCCGTGCCCAGCGCCAGGCCCTCGACCTCGTGGGCCGGCTCGGGGCGGGCGCCGAGGTGATGGTCATCGAGGCGGCCGTCCAGCCGCGCGTGCTGGCTCCCTTCAGCTATGAGCGGGATCAGACCCTCGCGGCCATTCGCGGGGCGCATGCGACCGACCTGCCGAATCGGCTGGGCGAGGCGGTGCACACCGCGCGCGCCCTTGTCGGACAGGATCCGCGGGCGGAGATCCATGTCTTCACCGACGGCTCCCATCCCGCCGCGCTGCGGGGCCAGGCCGACGACGTGCGCGTGCGATGGGTCGGCGTCGGCCAGCGCGGGCGCAATGTGGCCATCACCAACCTGGCCGTGCGCCGCAACTACACCGGCGCCTTCGATTCCCAGGCGTTCGTGTCCTTCGTCAACTTCTCGGACGCGCCCGAGAGCTTCTCCTTCGCGCTCACGCTCGACAACGAGGTGATCGCTGAGAAGTCGCTGACCCTCGACCCGCAGGTGCGGCGTGCCATCGTGCTGCCGTTCTCTCATGCGGGTGGCGGCGTGCTGCGGGCGCGGCTCAACGTCTCCGATGACCTCGCAGCGGACGACACCGCCTTCGCCATCATCCCGCCGGTGCGGATGATCCAGGTGCTCCTGGTCAGCGCTGGTAACCTCTTCCTCGAAAAAGAGCTCTCGACGGACCCGCAGGTGAAGCTCGAGGTGCGGAAGCCCGATGCCTACCAGGGCGGAATGGAAGGCTTCGATGTCGTCGTCCTGGACAGCTTTAGCCCGGCGCGCATCGGCAGCGGGCGGTTCGTCCTCGTCAACACCGCGCCGCCCGACGTCCCGCTGGAAATCCTGGGTCGGCTCGAGTCCCCCGTCGTCATGGACTGGGACCGGAGTCACCCGATCATGCGTCAGGTGGACTTCGCCAAGGTGACCATCGAGGATGCCTTGCGCGTGCGGCCATTGGCCGCGGGCAAGACGCTGGTCGAGGCTGTCGGCGGGCCGATCGTGTACCTCCTCGAGGAGCCGAACCGCAAAGCGGTCTTTTTCGGCTTCGATCTCTTCAAGTCCGACCTGCCGCTTCGCGTGGCCTTCCCGGTGATGATGTCGAAGGCGCTGCGGTGGCTGCATCCTGCCGGCCTCGATCAGACCAGCCTGTCGCTGCAGACCGGTCAGCCCATCCTGCTGCCCGTCGAGCACGGCGTGGCGTCGGCCACGGTGATGACGCCGTCCGGCCGCCGAGTGAGCGCGCCCGTTACTCGCGGCGTCATCAGCTTCACCGAGACCGACGAAGTCGGCGTCTACACCGTGGTCACCTCGCGCGGAGAGACCAAGGTCGCCGTCAACCTGTTCAACCCGGACGAGTCGGAGCTCCAGCCGAAAGCACTGCCGGCCTTCGTGGAAGGCGCCAGGCCCGAGGCGGCGCCGGTGCCCGTCCAGCGTGAGCTCTGGCAGTACCTGGCCATTCTGGCGGCTGTGCTTCTCCTGCTCGAGGGCATCCTCTACTGGCGGCGGCAGACGGCAGGCCGGCTGGGAATGCCCCACAATGCGGGCGATCGCTGGGCGCTCGGCCTTCGTTGCCTCCTCGTCGTCTTCGTGCTGCTGGCGCTCATCCGGCCGACGCTGCCGCGCTGGGTTGACCGTCTCAACGTCATCTTCCTGCTCGACGTCTCGGACAGCGTGAGCCTGGCGGCGCGCGAGAGCGCCTTTCGCTTCGCGGCGCAGTCCGGCGGCGGCGCGCGGCCGGGAGACCAGTCAGGTGTCATCGTCTTCGGTGAGGAGGCGGTGGTCGATCAGCCTCTCAAGGCCGGCGGAAAGATCGAGCGGCCTCAGGTCCAGGTGGGTGGGCGTGGGACGAATCTCGCCCAGGCCCTGCAGCTGGCGCTCGCGACCGCGCCGCCCGGGCACGCCAACCGCTTCGTCCTCCTCTCCGACGGCCGCCAGAACATCGGCAATGCGCTCGCCGTCGCCCAGGCGGCCAAAGACGCGGGGGCCGACATCTGGTACGTGCCGGCGCCGCTGACGTTCAAGCAGGAAGTGGTGGCCGAGTCCATGCTGCTGCCCCGCGAGGTCAAGTTCGGCGAGCCGTTCCAGGCCAAGGTCGTCGCCTGGAGCCAGGCGGAGACGCAGGGGCGCCTGTCCATGTTCCGCAACGGCGAGTTTCTCGGCTCGCAGGTGGTCAAGCTCAACGCCGGGAAGAACGTCTTCTCCTACAAGCAGTCGCTCGAGCAGAGCGGCATCCACGTCTATCAGGCGGCGCTCGACGTCGAGGGTGACATCATCGAAGAGAACAACCGCGCCGTCGGCACGGTGGTCGTGCGCGGCCGGCCGCAGGTGCTGCTCGTCGAGAAGGACCGGAGCCAGGCGCAAGCCCTGACCGCGGCCCTGCGCGTCCAGCACGTGGATGTGGAGCTCGTCGAGCCCGACCGCATTCCGAAGGACGCGGCGGGGCTGCAGAAGTACGACGGGGTCATCCTCTCGAACGTCTCTTCGTTGAAGATGACGAAGAAGCAGATGGAGGGCATCCGCGACTACGTCCGCGAGCAGGGGGGCGGGCTCATCATGATCGGCGGCGAGGAAAGCTTCGGTCTGGGCGGCTACTATCGCACCCCGATCGAGGAGGCGCTGCCGGTGACGATGGAGGTGAAGCAGAAGGTCGAGATTCCGAGTCTCGCGGTGGTCCTCTCGATCGACCGCTCGGGCTCCATGGCCATGACCACGGACGACAAGGCGACCAAGCTCGATATCGCCAAGGAGGCCTCCCACCTCGTCGTGGATCTGCTCGACGACCGCAACGAGGTCGGCGTCATGAGCTGGGACACCGAGTTCGTCTGGGACTCACCGATACGACCCGCCCGCGACAAGCAGTCGATCCATCACGCCATCGCCACCATCAAGGCCGGGGGCGGCACGGACGGCTATCCCGCGCTCAAGGAAGCCTATCAGGTCCTCTACGACCGGCCCGCGCTTCTCAAGCACGTCATTTTCCTCTCGGATGGGCAGATGACGCGTGGCGACTTCGCAGGGCTGATCCGGCGCATGTCCAAGGACAAGATCACCGTGTCCACCGTCGCCATCGGAAAGGACGCCGACGTCCAGCTGATGATCGACATCGCGAAATGGGGGCGGGGCCGCTTCTACTACACTGACGAGGGCGCGACGGTGCCGCGTATCTTCACGCTGGAGACGCAGCTCGCCTCCAAGGCGTCGCTGGTGGAGCAGCCGTTCAAGGCGTCCGTCGCCTCGCCCGGTCACGAGGCCATTCAGGAGATCGACTGGAAGGAAGCCCCGCCGCTCGGCGGATATGTCGCGACCACGCTCAAGGGCAATGCCGAGATGGTCCTGATGACCCATCAGGAGGATCCGCTTCTGGCGACGTGGCGCTACGGTCTGGGGCGCTCCGTGGCCTTCACGTCGGATGCCAAGGGCAAATGGGCCGTGCTCTGGCTGCGCTGGGGAAACTTCAACAAGTTCTGGTCGCAGGTGACACGCTGGACGCTGCGGACCGGCTCTCGCAGCGACACGGTGGCCACGGTGTCGCGCGTAGATGAGACGGGCGAGATCGTGGTGGATGCCATCGATAGCAAGGGTGAGTTCATCAACTTCCTCGACTCCCAGGTCGGTGTGGTGGCGCCCAACAAACAACGCGACATGGTCGAGCTCGAGCAGATCGGCCCGGGCCGATACCGCGGGCGCTTCCCCGCCTCGCAGGAGGGCGTCTATCTCGTCGGCATGGCACAACGGAAGGCCGACCAGATCGTGGGCTCGCAGCTGGCTGGCCTGGTGGTACCTTATTCTCAGGAATTCCGGGACTTGGGTGTTGACGAGACGTTCCTGAGAGAGATATCAGAACTGACCGGCGGAGGCCCGGTGGTTCGGCCGCGCGATGTCTTTCTCCAGAGCCGGCGGAAGTCGCGCCTCTCCCTCGACCTGTGGCCATGGCTCCTCGGCGCGGCCGCAGTCTTGCTGGTACCGGAGATCGGGCTGCGGCGCGTCGGCCCCGGCGTTCTCGGCCGGATGACGGCGCGTTTCAGGGCTATGCGCGTTAGACATGGAGGATCAGGTCATGACTCGAGTCAGATGGGCTAGCGCGACGATCCGTATAGTTGGTTTCCTGCTGCTCAGCCTGGGCGTGACCGTGCCGGCTTGGGCGCAGACGGCGCCGGCCGCGGCCGCAGCGAAGGTCAGGAGCGTGGTGATCGTGCCCTTTGCCACTCCGGACCTGCCACGTGACGAGGCGTGGCTGGGGGAGGCCGCTGCCCAGTCGATCATGGCCGCGTTTCGCCAAGTGCCCGGGCTGATCCAGGTCGACCGCGCCCGGCTCAAGAGTGTGCCCCAGCCCGAGACGTGGGACGAGTCTTCTGTCGTGGCGGCAGCCCGCGCCGTGCGCGGCGATATCGCGATATTCGGCGAGGTCCGGCGCACGGCCGGCGACCTGACGATACAGGGACGCTGGGTCGAGCTTCGCGGCGAGCGCGTGGACCGGGGACAGCTCGATCCCGTTGTAGTACCTGAAGGCGGAGTGCTCGATCGCCTTCGCGGCCTCCCCGGGGCCTATACGAAGGCCATGAAGATCCTGGTGACGGAGCCCGAGTCGGCGCGCATGCAGAAGTGGGCCGCGCCCACGGCTTCGCCGAAAGCGTGGGAAGCCTACGTACGCGGGGCGATTGCCGCCAACCGTGGCACGCCGGATGGCAATGAGGCCGCCGTCGAGCACCTGAGCCGTGCCATAGAGGCCGATCCCCAGTTCGTGCTCGCCCAGTACGCGCTCGGCTCGGTGCATCAGGCCATGGGCAATCGCTGGAAGGCGTCGGCGCAATTCCGTGCCTCGAGCCAGCTCGATCCGACGTTTCCCGACGCCTACAAGGCGCTTGGCGATCTCTTCTTGACGGCGCCGCGGCGGCTCTTCGATCAGGCCGAGGAGGCGTACGGCAAGGCCATCGACCTTCGTCCGTTCTACGCCGAGGCGTACGTCGGCCTCGGCGATGCCAAGGCGGCCAAGGGCGACGTGGACGGCGCCATTGCCGCATATCAGAAGGCGCTGGTCCACAATCCGCTCTCCGGCAAGGTCTTCGCGAGCCTCGGCAAAATCTATTATTCGGAGAAGAATCTCTACTACGAATCCGTCCAGGCCTACAAGAAAGCTGTCGACCTCGAGCCGGTCAATACGGAGGCACGGATGGGGCTCGCCGAGGTCTACGAGGACAAGGGGCTTTATCCCGAAGCCATCGGCGAGTACAAGAAGGTCGTCGAGCTCGATCCCCGGAACACCGGGGCGCTCTATAATCTTGCGTTGGTTTACGAGAAGGTGGATCCGAAGGAGTCGATCACCCTCTGGGAGCGTTATATCCAGCTCGCGGGGTCACAGCCCACCGAGAAGGACTGGGTCGACGTGGCCAAGCTGCACCTGCGAAAGCTCAAGAATCAGTTCGAGAAGGACAAATAGAACGGGGCTGGGGCGCCCGCCGGGCGCCCCAGCCCGATGCGCTAGAGTCCGAGCAAACTCTTCAGCTTGGGCTTGTTGAAGCCCTGGACGACCTGGTCGTCCACGACGATGACCGGAATGGACATCTGCCCCGTGAGCTCGATCAGCTTCTCCCTCGACTGGGCATCCGCCATCACGTTGACGTCCTCGAAGACCACCCCTTGAGACGAAAGATACTCTTTCGCCGCTTTGCAGGGGCCTCAGGTAGGGCTCGAGTAGACGGTGACCCGGTGCTCGCTCATGGATTCCTCCTGCCTTCAAGCTAGCATGATCGGCAAGGTCCCGCGAACCTTGACTTGGGAGAGCCCGTTCCCTATCGTGAAATCAAGCATGAGCGAATTGAGGAAGGATCCCACCCGTGGCCACTGGGTGCTGGTGAGGCCGGCGGGACAGGCGCCGCCGGCCACTGACGAATGCCCCTTCTGTCCCGGCAATGAGTCCAAGACGCCGCCGGAGATTGTCGCCTACCGCAAGGATGGCTCTTCGCCGGACGGCCCGGGCTGGAGCGTGCGCGTGGTACCCGAGATCGATCCGTACTTCCTGGTCGAGTCCAAGGTGGGTCGCGAAGGGGTTGGTCTCTACGACAAGGTTCCCCCGCGCGGAGCCACCGAGCTCATCGTCGAGAGCCCTGACCACCACATCACTCCTGCGGGGATGGATGAATCCCGGTGGGAGCAGGTTCTCTGGATGTATCGCGATCGCCTGCGGGACCTCAAGAAGGACCCCGCCATCCGCGACATTCTGATCATGCGGCGTTACAAGAAGCCCGGCTCCCATATCAGCCACCCGTATTCCCGTGTGGTCGCCGTGCCGGTCATCTTCGACGACGTCCGGCGCCAGCTCATCCAGAGCCGCGAGTATTTCGAGTACAAGCGCCGCTGTGTATTCTGCGACATCATCCGCCAGGAGATGGCCGACGAAGTTCGCGTGATCCGCCTGACTCGCCATTTCGTAGCGCTGGCGCCCTACGCTGCCCGCTCACCCTACGAGGCCTGGATACTGCCGAGACAGCACGCCTGCGCGTACGAGCAGGCGCTCACGCCTGATGCGGCGGCGGATCTGGCGACGCTGCTGCGCGGGCACTTCAAGACCCTGGCCCTGATGCCGGGCGATCCCTCTTTCGAGATGGTGCTCTACACGGCGCCCAACCAGGCGGCCAAGCTCTTGCCGGGAGAATGGTCCAGCATCGCTGAGGACTATCACTGGCACATCGAGATCACCCCCTCGCCAGATCGCCTCAGCCGGATCGGCGGCATTCACGTGAACGACTTGCCGCCCGAGGAGGCCGTCCGGCGCCTCCGGGATGCCTGGAATAGCTAGATTCCTGGCCCTAGGCCGACCCTCAATACCCATCTAGAATCAATGGTTAGGGCTTGACAGATACCCGCTTAGGTGGGAAACTCCGACCATAAGAGTCGGAGATGACTTTGGTCGGATATAGAGTTCCTGACTGGAGCGGGGAGAAATGCTGAGATTCACAAAGCGTGCGGACTACGGCCTCATGGCGATGCACTACATCGCCAGCCACGGGGATGACGGGGCCGTGAGCGTCAAGCGCATCGCCGAGGAGTTCCATATTCCGGCCGAGCTTCTCGCCAAGATCCTCCAGCGCCTCGCCAAGCACCGGCTTATCACCAGTCACAATGGTCCGAAGGGCGGCTACGAGCTGACCCGTCGGCCCGACGCGATCACCGTGGGGCAGGTGGTACGAGCGCTCGAAGGACCGATCAGGATCGTGAGCTGCATGACCGATGGTGACGACTGCCCGCAGTACGCCCGATGCAATCTGCGACGGCCCGTCCAGAAAATCCAGGCCAGCATCAGCCGCCTGCTCGACACGATGACGCTCGCCGAGCTCACCTCGGACGGCTTCGTGCCCGTGGCCGAGCTGGTCTCCACGACGTAGGAGAGAGAGACAATGCCCCCCAAGCTTCCGATCTTCATGGACAGCCAGTCGACGACCCCGATGGATCCGCGGGTGCTCGAGGCCATGCTGCCCTACTTCACCGAGAAGTTCGGTCACCCGGCCAGCCGCAACCATCCCTTTGGATGGGAGGCCGAGGCGGGTGTCGACAAGGCGCGCGAGCAGATCGCCACGCTCATCGGCGCCCGCGACCCGAAGGAGATCATCTTCACATCCGGCGGTACCGAGTCGATCAACCTGGCGCTCAAGGGTGTGGCCGAGATGTACCGGGAAAAGGGCAACCACATCCTCACCACGGCGATCGAGCAGCGCGCGAGCCTGGACGTGTGCAAGCGTCTCGAGCGTCAAGGGTTCGAGGTGACCTATCTGCCCGTGGGTCGCGAAGGCCTGGTGGATGTCGACGCGCTCAGGGCGGCCATCACCGACAAGACCATCCTCATCTCCGTCATGTTCGCCAATAACGAGATCGGGACGATTCAGCCGATCGCCGAGATCGGCAAGCTGGCCAAGGAGCGTGGCATCGTCTTCCACACGGACGCGACCCAGGCCGTCGGCAAGGTCCCAGTGAACGTCGAGGCGATGGGGATCGATCTCTTGTCCGCCACGGCCCACCTCATCTACGGGCCCAAGGGCGTGGGCAGCCTCTACGTCCGCCGCAAGAATCCCCGTGTGCGCCTGGCCGCCATGATGGACGGTGGCGGCCACGAGCGGGGCATGCGCTCCGGCACGGTGCCGGTGCCGCTGGTGGTTGGCTTCGGCAGAGCGGCAGAGATTTGCCGCGAGGTTATGGGCGAGGAGGGGAAGCGGCTGGGCGCGCTGCGCGACCGGCTGCAAGACCTCATCCTCTCCAAGGTCGACGAGGCCTATGTGAACGGGCACCCGTCGAGCCGGCTGCCCCATAACCTGAACATCTCCTTCGCCTATGTCGAGGGAGAGTCGGTGCTGATGGGGCTCAACAAGGAGTCGGCGCTGTCGTCGGGCTCCGCCTGCACGTCATCGACCCTCGAGCCGTCGTACGTCATCGCCGCTCTGGGCGTGGATTCGGAGCTTGCCCACTCCTCGATCCGCTTCGGGCTGCACCGCTTCTCCACCGAGGAGGAGGTCGACTTCGTGGGCCGGCGGATGGTGGAGGTCGTGCATCGTTTGCGGGAGATGTCTCCCTTGTACGAGCTCGCCAAAGAAGGCGTGGACCTCAAGACCATCCAGTGGAAGGGTGAATAGAGACGCCGTCCAGGCGCCAGGAGGCATAGCGACATGGCCTACAGCGACAAAGTAGTGGACCACTACAACAATCCGCGCAACGTGGGGTCCTTCGGCAAGGACACGCCGGGCGTGGGCACGGGGCTCGTGGGTGCGCCGGAGTGCGGCGACGTCATGAAGCTCCAGATCAAGGTCAACCTCGAGACCGGAGTCATCGAGGACGCCAAGTTCAAGACCTTTGGCTGCGGCAGCGCCATCGCCTCGTCGAGCCTGGCGACCGAGTGGCTCAAGGGCCGGACGGTGGACGAAGCGGCAAAGATCAAGAACACGGACATCGTGAGCGAGCTCAAGCTACCCCCGGTCAAGATCCACTGCTCGGTCCTCGCTGAAGACGCCATCAAGGCCGCGCTGCAGGACTACAAAGAGAAATGGAAGGAGACGCCGGCCCCGGGCGGCGCATCCTAAGGTTCAGGAGGACCGGTTCACATGGCTCTGGCATTGACTGACAAGGCGAAGGTGCAGGTCAAGAAGATCCTCGAGGATCAGAAGCTCGAGAATGTCTTTCTGCGCATGGGTGTCAAAGGCGGAGGCTGCTCGGGGTTGTCGTACTCACTCGAGTTCGACTCCGAGCTGGGGAAACA
>Ga0326726_10000747_pt1 | contig 29842 bp, 25 predicted proteins | sample MHFenrmetagenome_2_FD_207603 | JGI IMG/M metagenome (GOLD analysis project Ga0326726, IMG submission 207603) | Lab enriched peat soil microbial communities from Michigan Hollow, Ithaca, NY, United States - MHF15MN | ecosystem: Environmental > Terrestrial > Soil > Wetlands > Peat | place: USA...
GAGCCCGAGATCGTCGAAGACCTCCCGGCCGACGATGCCGGTGCAGAGAACGCCGGCGCCGACGCGGGGCTTCTTGTCGAGGACGCGGACGTCGAGCCCGGTCGCGGCCAGCCGCGCCGCCGTGCGCAGGCCGCTCGGCCCCGCCCCCACCACGATCACATCGGCCGTCTTCGTCATCTTCCGCTTTCGATCATTTTTAGCCGCAAGTCTAGCACGTTCCGGATTGATCCTGTCGATTAATTTCGATCGTCCCGTGTTTGCTCTTTCCAGGCCGCGCATCCGGGACCGAGGGCGTTGTCGGAGCGAGCATAAGCGGTGATTTAGCCGTTTCGGAGCCGGAAGAGGGCAGTTTCCGGGGAAACCGGCAAAACGTGTTTGAGCGAGGCGTAGCGCACGCCGAGCGAGTTGTTTTGCCGCCGATTCCGGCGAACGAAACGGCGTGAAGAATCACCGGAGCGAGCGGAGACAACACCCGAGGACCCGCAGCGGCCTGTGCGTAGACGCGCATCGCTAGACCTTCGGCTCCCGGGACTCCCACTTGCCGCGGAACGTGATCCAGAAGGACAGGGCGATGAGCTTGAGGTCCAGCCAGAAGCTCCGCTTACGGATGTAGAGCAGGTCGCAGCGGAACTTCTTGCGGCGCGGCGTCTCGCCCGGCAGGTAGACCTGGGTGAGCCCGGTCAGCCCCGGCCGGACGGCGTGGCGCGCCGCGTAGCCGGGGACGTCGGCCAGGGAGACGGCCGCGGCGCCGCCGTTGACCTCTCGCTCGTTCGGCCTGAGCGCGCGCGGTCCGACGAAGCTCATGTCGCCCTTCAGGATGTTGACGAGCTGGGGCAGCTCGTCCATGGCCGTGGCCCGGAGGACCCGTCCGACGCGCGTGACCCGCGGATCGCGGGCGACGGCCTGGACCGGCCCGCTGGCCGTCTCGGCGTCCTTGATCATGGACCGAAACTTGAGGGCCTTGAAGACGCGGCCGTTCCGCCCGACCCTGTCCTGGGCATAGAAGACCGGCCCCCGGTCCTCGAGCCAGATCGCGGCCGAGATGACGATCCAGAGCGGCGACGAGACGAGAAGCCCGAGACCGGACAGGGCCATATCGAACGGCCGCTTGAGGAACAGGGCCCGGCCGGACCTGGCCCCGGGATCGGCGTCGCGGCGCCGGCCGGCCCGGGCGACGAGCGCGACGGACGCCCAGATGCCCGCCGTGTCGACGAGCCAATCGATCGGGCTGCCGGTCCGATGGGGAACGATCGTCTGGAGCAGCTCGTCGACGAAGCCGTAGCCCATGGCGGCCGCCGCGGCCAGCAGGCCGGCCCGCCGCGACCAGAACGGCCCCCGCCCGGCCCGGAAGGCCCTGTAGAATAGGAAGGCCAGGAGGCCGTAAGTGATGAAGTGGCCCGTCTTCCGCCAGACGATGTAGGCGGTGACGAGCGTGTGCGTCGAGGCGTGCGGCCAAAGCCCGCGGAAGGCGTGGACGAAGGTCTCATAGATCCAGCTCGAACCCAGGCTCCTGTTCCAGATCGGGAAGATGAGGGCCATCAAGACGACCGGCGGCAGGATGTAGCGGAGGGATCGGCGCCAGGTCTTCATCAGGTCCTCATCTCGCCAGGCCCTGCAAGAGCGCCTCGTAGGAGTCGAGGATGGCGTTCTTGGCGAACCGGCGGACGACGTATTCGCGGGCGTTGGCCCCAAGGGCGCGCCGCCGCTCGGGATCGGACTTGAGCGCCCGGACGGCGGCCGCGATCTCGGCCGGATCGTCGGGCGAGGCGGCCAGGCCGCAGTCGTGATCGCGAAGCATCACGGCCACCTCGGAATCGGGCGAGGCCAGACCGAGGATGGGCCGGCCGGCGGCCATGAACGTGTAGAGCTTCGACGGCACGGACAGCTCGGATTTGTCCCGGTCGAGCGGCACAAGCAGGATGTCGCTCGAGGCCAGGAGAGACGGCAGCTCGGGGTAGGGCACGAACGGCAGGAAGACGGCGTTCGCGAGCCCCAGGGCGGCCGCTTTGGCCTGAAGCGATCCCTTCTTGAGCCCTTCCCCGACGAGCACGAAGAGGATGTCCCGGTCGCCGCGAAGCAGGGCGGCCGCGTCCAGGGCCCGCTCGAGGGCCCGGTTGCTGCTGATGCTGATCGTGCCCGAATACATGACCACGAACCGGCGATCGAGGCCGGCCCGCCGGGCCACCGGGTTGTCTTTCGGCCCGGGCTGGAGGAAACCGGTGTCGACCCAGTTCGGCAGCACGGCCAGCTTGCCGGCCGGGACGCCTTTCCGGCGGAGGTTGCGGGCGAACCCGTCGCTGATGACGGCGATGCCGTCGGCCAGGCCGTAGACCCACCGCTCGAGGGCCTTGGCGAAGCGGACCCCCGCCGGGTTCTTCAGGATGCCGGATTCGATGGCCAGGTCGGGATGGATGTCCTGGACGTTGACGAGGACCTTCGAGCCGCGCAGGACCTTGGCGAAGAGCGCCGGCACGCCCAGCTGCAGCGGCGGCGTCCGCAGAAAGAGGACGTCGGCGCGCCGCGCGGCGAGCAGGTTGATCAGGGCCCCGGCGGTGTAGATGTTCCAGGCCAGCAGCCTGGCCAGAGGGCGGGCGGCACTGTTGGTCCACAGCCTCTTGACCGTGACGCCGCCCTCGACGCGACGGGAATAGAAGAGGCCGCGGAACTCGCGGCCGCGCCGCCGCGGCAGAGTGGTCACGACCTCGACCTCGTGGCCGGCCGCGGCCAGGGCCCGGGCCAGCTCGTCCATGAGGACGGGGGCGCTCCCGAAGTCCGGGAGATAGTACATGGTGTGGATGAGGATCTTCATGGCTCGGCAAGCGGATGATCGTAGGCCCACTGGTAGAGGTAGGCGACGGCCGGGGCGAAGAGCAGGAGGTCGACGCCATAGAAGGCCGCGGTCGACTCGAAGATGCTTCGGGCCGAAAGGAAGCCGCAGATCAGGACCGAGGTCATCAGCAGGGCCTGGTCGGGCGCCTCGGCGGTCCGGATGCGGCGCAGCACGCCGCTCTTCCACAGGAAGGCCCACAGCACGATGACGCCGGCCGCGAAGAGCAGGGCGCCGGGGATGCCGGCCTGGATCCCGGCGTGAAGATAGGAATTGTGCATGTGCTGCTCGTTGATGAGCAGGCGGTCGGCGTGGAAGCCCCAGCCGAAGAAGGGCGATTCGCCGATCCGCTCGAGCCCCAGCTTCCAGGTGTTCTCCCGGCCGGTCAGGAAAACGAGCGAGCCGAAGATGCCCTTGGCCCGCCAGGTCACGCCGGAGACCCAGATCACGTAGGCCGCGGCCGGGCCGACCAGCAGGAAGCGCAGGTCGATGCCCCGGATGACGACGAAGAGCGCGCTGGCCACGGCCAGGCCGAGCAGCGCCGAGCGGGACTGGGTCTGCATCAGGATGACCACGGCCGGGACGGTCAGGGGCAGCCAGAGGAGCCGGGCCTTGGACTTTGATGTGGCCAGGCTGACGACGGCCATGATGAGCACGATCAGGGCGTAGCGGCCGACGCCGTTGGCCCGGACCTCGCCGAGCCCGAAGGGCATGTTATAAACCTCGTACCGGGTCGACCGGCCGAAGCCGAACCGGTAGGCCTCGGGCAGGACCGCCAGCATCAGCGTCAGGATGATGGCCCCGTTGACGCGGACGATCGTCCGCAGGATCGGCAGCGGCTCGGGCCGCGCGACGATGAACCAGGTGACCAGCAGGGGCGCGAGATAGGCCGAGGCCCAATAGACGGCCGTGGCCGGGTCGGGCGAAAAGATGAGCGAGGTGGTCAGGCCGAGGGTCCCGTAGAAGACGAAGAAGCCGAGCGAGGTCCAGGAGAGGCGGAAGCGCGCCTGCGAGGCCAGCGCCCACAGGACGCAGATATAGGTGGCCGCCACCGGGAGCAGCGCCCGGGCGCCCTGGAAGACGGCCATGGGGTTGCTCAGCGACGGCATGGGGACGAGGTTGTAGAGGCCCGTAAAGACGCCGCCCCAGGCCATGCCCCACAGGAGGAGGGAGGCGATCATCCGCGGTCCTCCCCGCCGCCCGGCGGCCGGCCGGCCAGCGCGTCGTCATAGATCCTCCGGAGTCTCTGGCCGAGGCGGCCCCATTCGTAGAACGCGGCCGCCCGGTCGCGGGCCGCCTCCCCCATGCGGGTCCGCAGGCCCGAGTCGCACCAGAACCGGCCCAGGGCCGCGGCCAAACCCGCCGCGACGACGTCGGGCCGGCCCGAGGCGATCTTGACGCCGCATTCGGGGCGGACGTGGAGGCTGGGCCCGGCCAGGTCGAGACAGACGACGGGCAGGGCATTGGCCAGGGCCTCGACGACGACGGCCCCTCCCCCGTCGCGCATCGAGGGAAAGAGGAAGACATCGCTCTCGCGCATCTTCGCGAAGATCTCGGAGCGCGGGCTCCAGGGGGTCCAGACGAGGCGGCCGGCGATGCCGAGGCGCGCGGCCAGGGCCTCGAGCCGCGGGCGCTCCGGCCCTTCGCCGACGAGCTCGAGGGTCGCGGCCGGCGCGATGGCCAGCAGGATGCGCAAAGCCTCGAACGCCAACGGCAGGCCCTTGATCGGATCGAAGCGCCCCACGTAGAGGATCCGGAAGCCGTCCGGGCGTGGGCCGCGCGCCGGGGCCGACGGGCCGGCGATGTCTTCGCTCCGGATGCCGTTGACCGGAAAGTCCACGATCTTGTCGCCGTAGCGCCGCAGAACGGTCTTGGTCTCGCGGTTGCAGACCAGGATGGCCGAGGCCTTGCGGGCGGCCCGGCGGCGGGCCGGCGTCGCCCGCCAGACGTTCTGCAGCAACGTCCGTGACCGCTCCTGGCGCCGGTCGCGGCGGGCCATGGTGCCCATGAGCTCGCGGGGCACCTTCTGTCCGCCGCCGATCGGGCCCCAGACGAAAGGAACGGGCAGAGCGGGAGCGATGTAGCTGGGCATCCAGTCGTTGGAGAACGTGATCTGATGGAACAGGTCGAAGCCTTCGCACCGGTGGAGCTCGACCGCCGCCTTGGCCGCGGCCCGCTGCCACAGGTAGTAATAGATGCGCGTGCCCAGGTGCCGGTCCCGGAGGGCCTCGTGGACCCGGCGAGGCAGGTCGACATAGTGGACCTGGGCCGGCCGCCCGTCGGGACCTGTGAGGCGGCCGTCGACGCCGTCGCGGTTGAAGGCCCAGGTGATCAGATGGAGGTCGGCGAAGCCGGCGATCTCCCTGGCCAGGTGCCAGCCCAGGATGGCCTCGCCGGGGAAATGGGCGGTCGACGGCTCCGGATGGCAGGCATAGGCGGAGGCGAGGACCTTGGGTCGGCGGGAGGTCATGGCTTCACGCGGCTCCGAGAACGGACCTGGTCAGGCCCACGGCGTTGCCGAAGGCCCGGGCGAGATAGAACGCCCGGCGCTCCCGGACGGCCAGGGCCAGGCTCATCAGCATCCTCAGGGTCAGGGCGGCGCGGCACTTGCCGGGCGACAGCGCGCGGTGCTTGCTCACGAAGTGGACGCGGTTGAGGACTTCGCGGACGCCGAAGGCATAGCCGCCGCCTCGCCCGCCGGCCGCGGGCAGGTGCCGGTAGCGGGCGGGAGCGACGACGGCCAGCTTGGCCGTCCGCCCGACGCGGTAGCTGAAGTCGACGTCCTCGAGATAGCTGTAGCCGGCGAACCACTCGTCGAAGCGGAAGCGGTCGAAGACCTCGCGCCGCCAGACCGAGGCGCCGCTCGGGAGCCACGCGGTCCAGGCCGTGGCCGCGACGGGCCCGATCATGGTCTGGAAGCCCGAGGCCGTCACTTCGCCGCCCCGCGCGGAATAAAGGCCGAGACGCAAGGCGAGGCAGGCGCGCTTGATAACGGGCCAATCGAGCGGCGGATGGTTGACCATGTTGAACGCGGCCCCCGCGACGTCGGGGCCGGCCTGCCGCCAGAAGCGAAGCATCTCGTCGACCGCGTCGGCGTCGAGGACGGCGTCGTCGTCGAGAAAGCCGACCAGCGTTGTCCCCTCGCTCACGGCCGCGAGCCCGCTGTTCCGCTGGCGGGAGGCCGAGGCGACCGGGGCCGGGAGAACGCGCGGCACCGGTCCTGTTCCGGGGCCAGCGCTCAAGGCCGTCGGGCGGGCGCTCGCGTCGACGATGATGACCTCGTCGGGCAGCCGGCTCTGGGCGAGCACGCTCCGCCAGAGGCGCCGCAGCTCCTCCGGCCGGTCCTTGGTCGCGATGACGAAGGCCAGCCTATGATCCACGGCCGCTCCCTTTTCGCAGGACGTCGCCGACGAGGGTCCGCGTCTCGGCGACGAAGCGTTCCGCGGAGAAGACCCGGGCCCGGATCTCCAGGTGGCGTCGCAGGGCGGCCTCCCGGGCCGGGTGGGTGATCACGGTCAGGATGCGCGAGACCGCCTCGTCGCGGCCGCCATAGATCAGGTCGCGATGAGCGACGATCTCGGTCTGGCCGCCGTTGTCGGGGACCCAGACGACGAGGCCGGCTTTGACCATCTCGGCGGCGGCGATGCCGAAGGCCTCCGCCCGGCGGCCGGAGAGGCCGTACTTGTGACTGGCCAGGAGGGCCGCCTTCTTGGGCCCGTAGGTTTCGCCTTCGAGGTGCACCCAGTCCTCGTGCTCCCGGGCCAGGGCCTCGATCACCTTCGCGTAGCCAGACCCGTCGCGGCGGCCGAGGACATGAAGATGAACGGGCTTTTTTTTGCGGACTTCCGCGAGCACGTCGATGAGGAAGTCGATCCGCTTTTCCGGGACCAGCCGGGCCATGACCACGAAGCCGTCCTCCCGCGCGTCCCAGGGGACCGCCGAGGGCGAACCCGACACGGGCGGGTAGATGACCTCGGACCTCAGCCCCAGGCGCTCGGCCAGCAGGGCCCGCGTCCACTCCGAGTTGGCCACGGTCCGGTTCCTCGTCCAGCCGTCGCCGTTCGACCCGGCCAGGGCGGCGGCCAGCCGCAGATAGAGCGTCCGGGCCGGAGAGGGCCTGTGGATCGCGCGTTCGGTCTTGCCGTCCTCGAAATCGAGCTCCCGGCGGAGAGCGTCGTCGAACGAGAAATCGGCGATGTGCTGGATGCCGGGACGGCCGAAGTCCATGACGTTGTAGGCCGAGATCATGAGGTCGAAATCGCCGGCGTGGCGGCGGCAGTAGCGGGCCAGCGGGACGCCCCGCAGCGCGTCGAACCGCCGGCCCAGGCCCGGCGGGATGGCCAGCGTCCGGAGCTCGAGCCGCTCGCCGTCGACGGCCGTGCCGTAGCTCCGGTTGAGGGCCTGGAGATCGGGGCGCCCCATGGTGACGAGCGTCACCCGGTGATCGTCCTGCAGGGCCTGGAGGGTCCACAGGGCGCAGGCTTCCGAGCCGCCGCCGGGGACGAGAAGAGGATGAACGACGGCCACCCGCGGCGTCATCCGCGTCCCTCCGAGCCGGGCGCGCCAACCGGGACTGGGCCGCGCCGCGAACGGACGAGCCCGACGAGAAAGGCCTTCTCTTGGGAGTCGAGCAGCCAGAGCCAGGCCGCGGCCGCGAAGGCGATCAGCCCGGCCCCGGCGCCCCAGATCCCCAGCCCCGAGATCCGGCAGACGAGAAGCCCGGCGGCCAGGAGCCCCAGGGCCGCGACCGGGCCGGCCAACCCGTTGCGCCAGACAAAGCCCAAGCGGATCTTCCCGGCCGTGAACGACAGGACCAGAAGGAAGACTGCGAAGGCCGCCAGGCGGAGGCACGAGGCCAGGGCCACGCCGTTGAGGCCCCAGAGCTTGGCCCCGAGCCAGGTCAGGGCCGCGAAGGCGGCGAGCTCGAAGAACTGATACTTCGGGGCGATATCGACCCGTCCGATCCCGATCAGGTAGTTGTTCGGGACCGCGCAGATCGTGTTGAGCAGGAAGCCGGCCGCCAGGACCTGGACGACGAACGTGCTCTGGGCGGCGAAATCGGGCCCGAGCCAGAGCCTGAGGAAGTCCCGGGCGAAGAACATCAGGACGACGAAGACGGGGCCCGTCGAGAGCAGCAGGAACTTCGACGACCGGGCGAAGAGCGCCTCGGCCCGGTCCCGCCGGCCGCCGGCGTCGAGAAAACTGAAGGCCGGGAAGAGGACCATGGACAGGCTGCCCGAAACGACCCCGAGCCGGTTGATGGCCTCGTAGGGCGCGCTGTAGAACGTTACGGCCTTGACCGTCATGAGCGAGCCGATGACGAGGCGGTCGAGCGAGGTCGTCACGGCGTAGAGGATGGCCGACAGCCCGAGCCAGCCGCTGAAGGAAAAGAGCGGCCGGATAAGGGCGCGATGCACGACCGGCCCCCCCCGGAGGGCCGGCAGGACGCCGAGCGCCATGGCGCCCCAGGCGAGAAGGGCGGCGGCCCGGGAGATGATGAGCAGGACGACAATGCCGGGCAGGGCGAAGCCCAGGGCCACGCCCGCCAGGGGCAGGACATAGAACAGGATGTTCACCGGGACCTTGACCGCGTTGACGAGGTCGAACCGCTGGGCCGCCTCGAGGACGCCACGGAAGGAGGAGGCCGCGAACATCACCGGCAGGGACCAGCCCACGAGACGCAGCGTCAGGATGGTCTCGGCCTCGAAGCCGGCCGGGATGTTGAGGATGTGCCGGACGACGAGCGGCGCGGCGAGATGCGACAGGCCGCCCCCGGCCAGGCCGATCGCGGCCTGCAGGGCGATCGTCGTCCAGAGATAGCCCGGGAGCTTCTCCGTCTCGTTCCGGCCGAGGCCGTCGGCCACGAACCGCGTCGCGGTCCGGCCCAGGCCGAGGTCGAACAGGCCGAAATAGCCGAACACGATCCAGACGAGCGCCAGGATGCCGAAACGCTCCGGGCCGAGGGCCCGGACGACCATGGGGATGGTGACGAACCCGACGGCCAGGGGCACGACGAGGCCCAGGAGGTTCAGGCCGGTGTTCCGGGCCAGGAGCTTGTTGGGGACGTCCATGGCGGACCGATAGACTTTTCGCGGCAGGCTACCGCCGTTGGGCAAAACGCCGCACCTCGCGGCAAAAAACTGGCGTCTTGTCGGCTATTGCGGGCGACGAAATGGCCGTATTATAGCCGAAGGACCGGCCGCAAGAGAACCCGGCGCATTCCGTCTCATGGCCCTGTCATCATAAGGGGCGCTCCCCTGGCGGACAATCGTCTGGCCGGATGAATGGGGGGGTGAAAAACGCCCCGGCCGTCTGACCTCTAGGGGTGAGGCAAAATGGGACAGGGCGACCCGGCGGAACGCTGTCCGGTTCCTTGACAGTCCCCGGAGGCTCCTCTATACTTTGAGTCCCGTTCGATCGAGCGGGCCCGACCCATCATGACACAGACAGAGATCGCGAGGCGAGGCCTCCTCAGCGCAACCCTGAAAAAGGTCGCCCGGGCGGAAGGCGCGAGCCCGGAGAAACTGGCCGGTCTCGTCGCCCGCGGGCTCGTCGTCATCCCCTTCAATCCCCGTCATGCCCCGGCCCGGCCGGCCGGCATCGGGCAGGGGCTGCGGACCAAGGTCAACGTCAATCTGGGCACCTCGCGCGACTTTCCGCGCCTGGCCGACGAGCTGCGAAAGGTCCGGATCAGCCTGGACTACGGGGCCGACGCCTTGATGGACCTGAGCACGGGCGGCGATCTGAAGAGGATCCGCAAGGCCATCCTGGCCCGGACGCCCCTTCCGCTGGGGACCGTTCCGATCTACCAGGCCGCGGTCCTGGCCATCGACCGCCGCGAGTCCATCGTCGGCATGACCGAGGACGACCTGTTCGAGGCCGTCGCGTCGCAGGCCCGCGAGGGCGTTGATTTCATGACCGTCCACAGCGGCCTGACACTGAGGGCCATCGACCGGCTGAAGAAGCAGGGCCGGGTCGCCGACGTGGTCTCCCGCGGCGGCGCGTTCCTCCTCGCCTGGATGCTGCACAACGGGCGGGAGAACCCGTTCTACGACCGGTTCGACCGGCTCCTCGAGATCGCCCGCCGCCACGACGTCACCCTCAGCTTGGGCGACGGGCTGCGGCCGGGGTCGGTGATCGACGCCACCGACCGGCCCCAGATCGAGGAGCTCCTGACCCTCGGCGAGCTGGTCAAGCGGGCCCGCGCGGCCGGCGTCCAGGTCATGGTCGAGGGCCCCGGGCATGTGCCCCTGGACCAGATCGAGATGAACATGCGGCTGGAGAAACGGGTCTGCGAAGGCGCGCCGTTCTACGTCCTGGGCCCGCTCGTCACCGATATCGCCCCGGGCTACGACCACATCGTTGCGGCCATCGGCGGGGCCGTGGCGGCCGCGGCCGGGGCCGACTTCCTGTGCTATGTCACCCCGGCCGAGCACCTCGGCCTGCCGAGCGACGAGGACGTCCGCGAGGGGCTCGTCGCCTCGAAGATCGCCGCCCACGCGGCCGACATCGTCAAGGGCGTGCCCGGAGCGCTCGAGCGCGACCGGAAGCTGGCCCGGGCCCGCAAGCGCCTCGACTGGGAGACGCAGCGGCGCCTCTCGATCGACCCGGTCAAGTTCGCCGCCGTCCGGAAGCGGCGCAAGACGAGCTCCCGGGCCTGTTCCATGTGCGGCGATTTCTGCGCCATGCGCATCGTCAGCGAATTCCTCGGCGCCGGCGGGAAGGCCGATGGCGAGTGCGCCTAAGGGCCTTCTCTTCGGCACGGCCGGCGTTCCCTTTTCCGCGGCCGACGATTCCAGCCTGGCCGGGATCGAGCGCGTCAAGGCGCTGGGCCTCGACGGTCTCGAGATCGAGTTCGTCAACGGCGTCAAGATGGGCTTCGACACGGCGGCCAAGGTCCGCGAGCGGGCGGCCCGGCTGGGCGTCCGGTTGAGCGTCCACGCGCCGTACCACATCAATTTCAACTCGCAGGACCCCGGCATCCGCCTGCAGAGCCGGGAACGGCTGCTCAAGGCCGCCCGGGTCGGGGCGGCCTGCGGGGCGTCGAGCGTCGTCTTCCACGCCGCGTTCTACGGCCAGGACTCGCCCGAGGCGACCTATGCGGCGGTGAAGGGCGAGCTCGCGGCGGTCCAGTCGATCGTCCGGACCGAGCGGCTGCCGATCACCCTCAGGGTCGAGACGATGGGCAAGCACGCGCAGTTCGGGACGCTCGACGAGGTCCTGGCCCTCTGCCGCGACGTCGACGGGCTCCAGCCCTGCCTCGATTTCTCCCACCTCTATGCCCGGGAAGGCCGGATCAACGCCTACCTCGATTTCGAGCGGGTCTTCAGCAAGGTGGCCCGCAAGCTCGGGCCGCGGTCGCTCCGCAACGTCCACATCCACATCGCCGGGGTCCACTTCGGGGACAAGGGCGAGATCAAGCACCTCAATCTCGAGGAAACGGAATTCCGCTACGACGAATGGCTCCAGGCCCTGCGGGACCTGGGCGTCGAGGGCCTGGTCATCTGCGAAAGCCCGAATCTCGAGGGCGACGCCGTCATGCTGAAGAAGCTCTACCAGGCCCAGGCTTCGAGCTAGCCCGGCATGCCGGGCGGCCGGGACCGGCCCCCCGCCCCTTCCCTCGAGGGGGGTTCGGGGATATAATGGCGACTTATCCGAGATCCTAAAGGAGAGGCCTCATGGTCGAAATCCGTTTCCACGGCCGCGGCGGCCAAGGGACCGTCGTTGCCTCCAAGATCCTGGCCGATGCCATCGCCAAAGAAGGCAATTGGGTCCAGGCCTACCCGGAGTTCGGGGTCGAGCGGCGGGGCTCGCCGGTCGTCGCCTTCATCCGCATCGACGACCGCCCGATCTACGACAAAAGCCGCATCTACACCCCGGACCACGTCGTCGTCGTCGATCCCACCCTGGTCGAGGCCATCGACATCACCGAGGGCCTCAAGCCGGGCGGCACGATCATCATCAATAGCGACCGCAAGCCCGAGGACTTCCCCTTCCACGACCGGTTCAAGGTCCGGACGGTCAACGCCACCGAGATCGCCGTCAAGCACAAGCTCGGCGGCCTGGCCGCCCCGATCGTCAACACGGCCATCGCCGGGGCGGTCATCAAGATCCTCGGCCTGACCAAGATGGCGTTCCTGGCCGCGGCCATCCGCGAGGGGATCTCGATCAAGCCCGAGGACAACGTCCAGGCGGCCCAGGAAGCCTACGACCTGGCCTGAAGAAGGATGCGATGAGACCGAAAAAAGCCAAGAAGATCGTCTTCAACTCGGCCGAGGAGATGCCGCTCATGATCTGCTCGGTCGGCCACCAGACCCACAACCTGACCGGGGCCTGGCGGAATATCCGTCCGGAGATCGACCGCAGCAAGTGCATCAAGTGCGGCATCTGCTGGAAGTTCTGCCCCGAGCCTTCGATCGACGTCGTCGACGAGTGGCCGGTGGTGGACTACGACTACTGCAAGGGCTGCGGCATCTGCGCCGAGGAATGCCCGGCCAAGTGCATCGTCATGGTAGAGGAGCGGAAATGAAGAAAGTCATGATGGGCAACCACGCGCTGTCCTACGGCGCGATGCTCTCCCGGTCGCAAGTCATCTCCGCCTATCCGATCACGCCGCAGACCCAGGTCGTCGAGCTCCTCTCGGAGATGTGCGCCGACGGGACGCTCGACGCCCAGTTCATCAAGGTCGAGTCCGAACATTCAGCCATGGCCTCGTGCATCGGGGCGTCGGTGGCCGGAGCCCGGGCCTTCACGGCCACCTCGGCCCAGGGCCTGGCCCTGATGCACGAGATGCTCCACTGGGCGGCCGGCGGCCGGCACCCCATCGTCATGGGCAACATCAACCGGTCCATGGCCCCGGGCTGGTCGATCTGGACCGACCAGAACGACAGCCTGTCGCAGCGGGACACGGGCTGGATGCAGTTCTACTGCGCCTCCAACCAGGAGGTCGTGGACACGGTCATCCAGGCCTTCAAGGTCGCCGAGAGGCTGATGATCCCGGCCATGGTCGTCCTGGACGCCTTCGCCCTGTCCCACACCTACGAGGTCGTCGACGTCCCGGACCAGAAGCTGGTCGACCGGTACCTGCCCCCGTTCAAGCCGGAGATCAAACTGACGCCGGCCGACCCGCGGGCCTTTGGCGGGCTGACCGGGTCGGAGCATTACATGGAGCTCCGCTACAAGCTCGAGAAGGACATGGAGAAGGCCCCGGCCCTGATCGAGGAGACGGGGCGCGAATACGAGAAGCTCTTCGGGCGCAACCTCGGCCTGGTGGACGCCTACCGCTGCGAGGACGCCGAGTTCGTTTTTGTCACTTCGGGCACGGCCGGCTACACGGCCCGGGTCGCGGTCGACGAGCTGCGGGCGAGCGGGGTCAAGGCCGGGAACCTGCGCATCAAGGTCTTTCGGCCCTTCCCCTTCGACCGGGTCCGCGAAGTCCTGGCCAAGGCGAAGAAGGCGGCCGTCGTCGACCGGAACTGCTCCTACGGCGTGGGCGGCATCTTCTACCAGGAAGTGAAGTCCGCGGTCTACGGCCGGCCGGGCATGCCGCCGATCTTCGGCTACATCGCCGGCCTCGGCGGCCGCGACATCATGGTCGATTCGTTCAAGGAGGTCGCGGCCGACGCGATGGGCAAGGACAGGGCCGAAGAGGAGATCGTTTGGATCGGAGTCAAGAAATGAGCACCGACGTCACTAAAGAGAAAAAGTTCACGATGACCCTGCCCGCCGACGAGCTGATGGCCTGCGGCCACTTGGCCTGCCAGGGCTGCGGCGCGACGCTGGCCATGCGCTACATGCTGAAGGCGCTGGGGCAGAAGACCATCCTGTGCATCCCGGCCTGCTGCTGGGCCGTCATCGACGGACCCTACCCCTACTCGTCCATGGACGTTCCGATCTACCACTGCGCCTTCGAGACGGCCGCGTCGACGGCGACGGGCGTCAAGGCCGGGCTGGAGATGACCGGCGACACGGAGACGACGGTCGTGGCCTGGGCCGGCGACGGCGGCACCTTCGACATCGGCATCCAGGCCCTGTCGGGGGCGGCCGAGCGGAACGAGGACATCATCTACGTCTGCTACGACAACGAGGCCTACATGAACACGGGCATCCAGCGGTCCTCGGCCACGCCCTACGGGGCCTGGACGACGACGACGCCGGTCAAGCACTTCAAGACCCGGCCGAAGAAGGACATCGTGGCCATCATGGCCGCCCACCGCATCCCCTACATCGCCACGGCCAGCGTCTCCCACCCGGAGGACTTCTTCAAGAAGATGAAGAAGGCCAAGGACATCAAGGGGACGCGGTTCTTCCACGTCTACGCGCCCTGCCCGACGGGGTGGAAGAGCCGGCCCGAGGACACGATCAAGCTGGCCCGGATGGCCGTCCAGAACGGCTATTTCCCGCTCTACGAGATCGAGAACGGCGAGAAGACGACGCTCAACCTGAAGCTCAAGGAGCGGAAGCCGGTCGACGATTATCTGCGGCTGCAGGGCCGTTTCCGCCACCTGTCGCCGGAGCAGATCGCCGTGGTCCAGGCCGAGGTCGACGAGCGCTGGGAGCGTTTGATGAAGGGCTGCGCTGCGTAGGATCCCTTCTTTTTTTTCTAAAGATTTGCTGAGGGCCCGGCCTTCCCCTATAATTTTTATTGGATCGTCCGCCCGACAGGAGTAACGATGAAAAAGCCCATTCACATGACGGCGATCGTCGTGGTCGCCATGGCCGTAGCCGCCGTCGCCGCCTGCGCCGCGCCCGCCGAGAAGACCCCGGCCGGGCCGGCCCCGGACTTCTCCATCAAGGACCTCCAAGGCCGCGTCCTGAGCCTGGCCGATTACAAAGGCAAGGTCCTGGTGATCAACTTCTGGGCCACCTGGTGCCCGCCCTGCCGGCGCGAGATCCCCGATTTCATCGAGGCCTACAAGGAGCTCAACGGCGAGGGCCTCGAGATCGTCGGCGTCTCCGTCGATGAGCTGACGCCGGCGGAGCTCGCCGACTGGGCCAAGAAGATGGGCATCAATTATCCCGTCGCGATGGCCACCAAGAAGATCATCGAGGACTACCAGCCGGGCGATTACATCCCGGCCACCATCATCATCGACCGCCAGGGGCTCATCCGCTATCGCCAGGCCGAGCTCATGACCAAGGACACGCTCAGGCGGCTCTTCCGGCAATTCAAATAAGATGGGGTCAAACCTACCTTTTTCCACTTTTCGCGAGCAGGTCAGTCGGAAAAAACGGTTCCGTACGGAAAAAGTGGAAAAACGTAGGGTCGACCCCATATAATAGACCACGTGGACCCGCTCCTTCAGTCCCAGCCGGCCGCCGGCGTCCCCGAGGGACTCCCCTTCTGGCTGCTGTGGTTCCTGCTCTGCGTCATCCTCCTGCTCATCGTCTTCATTTTCCTCCGCGACAAGGACCTGCGCCGCCGCATCAGCGCCTTCCTCTCGGGGGCCAAGCGCCACATGCTCCGCCTCCGGCTCCAGGCCAAGCTCAAGAAGGAACGCGACAAGAAGGTCGCCCTCTGGCGCGAGCTCGGCAAGCAGGCCTGGAACGAGGACATGCAGGCGGCCTGCATCGAAGCCGAGTGCGCCAAGCTGGCCGAGCTCGATCAGGAGATCGGCCGTCACCAGAAGACCTGGCACGACGTCTATTCCCGGATCGAGGTCCTCGGCCGCGAGCACGACGCCGCCCTCACGCGCTTCCGGACCCTCATCGCCGAGCAGGAGCAGGCCCGTCGGCCGCACCAGGAGGAGATGGTCACGCTGGCCGGCCGGAAGAACGAGATCCTCGAGGCCCTTGAGTCCTCCCTCCGCGAGGCCGAGACGGCCGGGGCCCAGCTGGCCGCGGTCCAAAGGGACATCGGCCAGCTCGAGGCCACGGCCCGGCCGTCGGAATCCGACCGCGCGGCCCGTCTGGATAGGGCCCGCGAAAAGGAAGCCGCGCTCATCGGGCTCATCGCCGCCCTGCGCGAGAAGACCCCTCGCCTCCAGGACGAGCGCTACCGGCTCGACCGCCATCTCGAGGAGGTCGAGGCCCGGATCCGGGTCTTCAACGGGGCCATCGAGCGCATCGGGGCCGAGTACAGTGAACGCCTTCAGGCCGCCGAGCGCGAGATCCGGGAATGGCAGAAGGCCAAGGAGCACATCCAGGACCGGATCGTCGGCGTCAAACGGCTCATGGAGCCGGTCTTCGAGACGGTCGGCCGCATCCTCGACGACACCCGCTTCGACCATGAAGAGCTGACCGTCATCTATTTCCAGATCGACGGCGTCAACAAGACCATCGCCGATCTCGAGGCCCGGCTCGAACATCTCAAATAGACCCGTGCCCAAACCCCGCCTCCTCGTCCATGCTTGCTGCGCCCCGGACGCCCTGTACGTCATCGGGGTCGTCCGGGACGATTACGAGGTGACCGGTTTCTTCTCGAATTCGAACATCCAGCCCCGCGAGGAATACGACCTCCGCCTGGCCGAGGCCCGCCGGGTGGCCGTGGCGGCCGGCGTCCCGCTCATCGAGGACGACTATGACCCGGACGGCTGGCTGCGCCTGACCCGGAAATTCAAGGACGAGCCCGAGAAAGGCCGCCGCTGCGACGTCTGCTACGCGGTCCGCCTGGCCCGGACGGCCGAGCGGGCGGCCCGGGACGGCTTCGATGCCTTCACCACGGTCATGACCCTGAGCCCCCACAAGAAGGCCCGGGTCCTCTTCCGCATCGGCCGGCAGTTCGCCGCCCGCTTCGGGGTCGCTTTCCTCGAGGCGGACTTCAAGAAGAGGGACGGCTTCAAAAAGAGCGTCGAGCTCAGCCGGGCCCACGGCCTGTACCGCCAGGATTACTGCGGCTGCGCCTACAGCCGCGAGGCGGCCGCGGCCCGGAGGAAGGCCCGATCATGACGCGGGCGGCCGCCCACCTGACCGTTTTCGGGGTCGTCCAGGGCGTGGGCTTCCGGCCTTGCGTCTATCGTCTGGCCCGCCGGCTCGGTCTCGACGGCTGGGTCGAGAACGCCGGCTCCGGGGTCGAGATCCACGTCGAGGGCCCGGCCGAGGTCGTCCTCAGGGAGTTCCCGGAGGCCTTGAGGGCCGGCCTGCCGCCCCTGGCCGTGATCGAGAAGCTCGATGTCCGCCCCGCCCGCGCCGAGGGCCTGAGAGGCTTCGAGATCCGGACGACCCGCGACCGCTCTGGCTTCGTCTTCATCTCGCCCGACATCGCCACCTGCCCGGACTGCCTGGCCGAGATCCGGACGCCCGGCGAGCGGCGCTATCACTACGCCTTCACCAACTGCACGAACTGCGGCCCGCGCTACACCATCGTCCGCGGCCTGCCCTACGACCGGCCCCGGACGACCATGGCCGGCTTCCCCATGTGCCCGGACTGCCGCCGCGAATACGAGGACCCGCTCGACCGCCGCCACCACGCCCAGCCGATCGCCTGCCCTGTCTGCGGGCCGCGGCTCAAGCTGGTCGACGCCCGGACGGGCCGCCGGCTGCCGGGCGGCATCCCCGAGGCCGCCGGCCTGATCCGGGCGGGCCGGGTCCTGGCGGTCAAGGGGCTGGGCGGTTTTCATCTCGTCTGCGATCCGTTCAACGCCCGGGCCGTGGCCCGCCTGCGCCGGACCAAGGCCCGCCGGACCAAGCCGCTGGCCCTGATGGCGCGCAATCTCGAGGTCGTCCGCCGTTTCGCCGTCGTCTCGGCCGCGGAGCGGGAGCTCCTGCTTTCGGCCCGCCGGCCGATCGTCCTCCTCAAGAAGAAGACGGACATCCCGCTCATCGCGCCGGGGCTCGACGAGATCGGCTTCATGCTGCCGTACACGCCGCTCCATCATCTTCTGCTCGAGACGCTCGAGCTCGTCGTGGCCACGAGCTCGAACGCCAAGGACGCGCCCATCATCAGGGACGAGCGGGAGGGGGTCCGGCCGCTCTGTCAGGCCGTCCTCACTCACGACCGGCCGATCGCCATGCGGGCCGACGATTCGGTCGTCAAGTCCGTGCGCGGCCGTCCCCTTTTCGTCCGGCGGGCCCGCGGCTACGTCCCCTACCCGCAGCCGGTGCCCGAAGCCCTGCGGTCCGGCCGCGTCCTGGTCGCGCTCGGCGGCGAGCTCAAAGACACGATCTCGCTCTACAAGAACGGCTACGTCGTCACGAGCCAGTTCCTCGGCGACCTCGACGATTACCGCAGCTTCGGCTATTTCGAGGAGACCCTGGACCATCTCCTTCGTCTCTTTGACGCCCGGCCGGACGCCGTCCTCTCGGATCTCCATCCGGACTTCCGGACGACCCGGTTCGCCGCCCGCTACGCGTCCCGCCGGGGCATCCCGCATCATCGCGTCCAGCACCACCACGCCCACGTCCTCGCGCCGCTCCTGGAGCACGGTCGCCTGCCGCCGCAGCCCGTCCTCGGCGTGGCCCTCGACGGCTACGGCTACGGAGCGGACGGCGCGGCCTGGGGCGGCGAATTCCTGCTCGCGGATTACGGCGGGTTCGAACGCTTCGCCCGGTTCGAGACCGTGCCCCTCCCCGGCGGGGACCTGGCGGCCCGCGAGCCCTGGCGGATGGCCCTGGCTTGGCTGGACAGGGCGTTCGGGGGGGACATCCCCGACCTCGCGCCTCTCCGCGGCATCGGCGCGGCCCGGCGAGCGGCCGTTCTCCGGATGGTCCGCAGCGGACTGCAGAGCCCGCCGACGTCGAGCTGCGGCCGCCTCTTTGACGCCGTCTCCTTCATCGCCGGGACGGCGCCCGATCGCCTCGAGTTCGAGGCCGAGGCGGCCATGCGATTCGAGGCTGCGGCCGACCGGGCCTATCGCGGCCTCTACCCCGTCGAGCTGGCCGGTGAAGGTCCCGGCCGGCCTCTCGAAGTCTCGTTCGCCCCCCTGCTGCGGGCCTTGGCCGGGGACGTTCGCAAGCGTGTCCCGGTTTCGGTCGTCTCGGCCAGGTTCCATGACTCCCTGGCCGCCCTGATCGTCCGCGTTGCCGAAAGGGCCCGGGAGACGCGCGGGACGGAAGAGGTCGCTCTGGCGGGCGGGGTGTTCCTCAACCGGCGCCTGCTCGCCGGCACAGAGCGGCGGCTCACAGCCCGGGGATTTCGTGTTTTCCGGCCGCTGCTCTATTCGCCCAATGACGAATCCATCTCGCTCGGCCAGATCGCCTGGGGCCTGGCCAAGGTCAGGAGCGGCGGAACCTGAGTCCGCCGGTGAGCGAAAGGATCCCGTTCGAGACGAGGGCGGTCAGCGCCCCCGCGCCGGCCCCGGCGACGAAGCCCAGGATCCCGCCGATCACCGACGAGGCCAGCCCGCCCCAGAGGTCCCCGGCGTGCTCGACGAAGAAGCCGGGCAGCTTGGCCACGAAGCCGCTGAAGAGGCCGGTGGCGCCGGCGAGCAGCCCGAGGAGGAGGCCGGCGAAAAGCCCGAGGACGCCGAAGAACCACAGGAACGAGAGAACGTCGAGGGAGCGGACAGAGACCTCGATCCCCGGCCGGGGGGCTGCCGCGTCGGCGGCGGCTTCGGGGCCGGCCGCTATGGCCTCGAGCGGCTCCGCGAGGGCGGCCGTCTCGGCCCGGCTGCCGCAGCGGGCGCAGACCTCGGCCTCGAGGTCGTTCTCGAAGCCGCAATCGATGCAGATGGCCTTTTTTTCCAACTGGGAGGGCGGTTTGGCCTCGACCCACTCGCCGTTCTCGAAGGCGTACCACTTGCCACTCTGGGCTCCGATCACCCAGAAGCGGCCTTCGTCGTCCTTGATGCGGAGCTGCTTCAGGGAATCGGCGAACTCCTGGGGCGAGATCTTCTTTTGATGGAATTTCTCGCGCAGGAGGCTGAACGTGGCCTCCGCCTCGCGGAACTGGTCGCCCATGAAAAGCCTCCTTCGGCCTTCCCTTATTCTAGCGCCACAACATCAGTCTTTTCAATCAGTTATTAACTCATTGAAAAAGCATGAATTGCGGCTCTGACGAGTTCTTGTGCAATCTGCGCTATGTTCAAGCAAGCGTGGGTATTGGCCGCGGCGGAGACGGCTTTTTCCACAGTATTTCCACAAAAATTGTGCATAAATCCGGGTCGCTCGCGCGGCCTCGCGGCTCATCAGAGCCTGCCCGCGTGGCGCGTGACAAGATCGAGCAGGCTGAAGCCTTTGATCGGGTCGGGAATGAAGGACAGCACGAAAATGACGACGATGGCCAGGCTCCGGACCCTTCTTTTCGCGTCGAGCGGGGCGGCCTCGTCGAAGACGGGAGGGTGACGGAGGCGCGTCTTCGACCGCAGCTCGATGATCAGGATAACGACGGCGAAGAGGAGCCAGGACGTATGGAAGAACAGGCCCATGAGGGCCAAAAGCCCCATCAGGGATCGTGAAAGCCACTGCGTCCGGCGGCCCAGGACCGCATAAGCGACATGTCCGCCGTCGAGCTGGCCGATGGGGAGGAGGTTCACGGCTGTGACCAGGAGGCCGACCCAGCCGGCAAAGCCCGCGGGATGGAGGTTCAGGGTCGACCCCTCGGGGATCCGGCCGAAGAAGAGGCCGCTCAGGATCTTGAGAAGAAGCGGTTCGCCGAAGCTGATCATGTCCGGCGAGGTCGCGGGCAGCGGGACGATGCGGGACAGGCCCAGGCCGGCAATGAGGACCGGCAGTGCCAGAAGGAAGCCGGTCAGGGGGCCGTTAGCGCCAATGTCGAAGATCTGGTGCTTGAAGAAGACGTGGGACTTCATGCGGATGAAGGCCCCGAAAGTGCCTAGGACGGGAGGCCCGGGGATGAAATAAGGATAGGTCGCCAGGACGCCGTAGCGGCGGCAGGTCAGAAAGTGACCGAGCTCGTGGCCGGTCAGGATGATCATCAGAGGCAGGGCGTAGAAAAGCCCCAGCCGGACGGAGCGGAGATCGAAGAGCCCGACCCCGGGACCGCCGCCGGCCGAAAGGAAGGACGACGCGTAGAGCAGGCCGGCAAACCAGGTCGTGAGGAACGTCAGGGCGAACAGGAGCCCGTGGAGCCAGGGTTTTCGCTCACTCGCCGGAGTGGTCATGGCCGGATGAAAAAAAGGAGGAGTGAACGGGGCTCACTCCTCCTTGAGGGTTCGATGGGACGAGGCAGACTTACTTCCCGGTGAGCTTGTGGAACTTGGCCGTCAGCTCGTCACGGGTCTCCCGGCGATCCGGGTCCTGGACGCAGGCGTCGACGGGGCAGACGGAGGCGCACTGCTGCGTGTCAAAGTGGCCGACGCACTCGGTGCACTTGGCGGGATCGATGACGTAGCGCTCTTCGCCGGCCGAGATGGCCTGATTGGGGCACTCGGGCTCGCAGGCACCGCAGTTGATGCATTCTTCGGTGATGATGAACGCCATGGAATTCCTCCTCGAAGGATTAGGGCTTATTATAACCTTTTCGGGACAAGAAGCAATGCCGCCTACTTGCGGATCTCGAGCTTGCCGGCCTTCATGGAGGCCTCGTAGCCGTAATAGGACTGGGGGTAATCGGCCTGGACCTTCTTGTAGAGCTCGACCGCGGCCGCGATCTGGCCCTTGAGCTCCTGGGCCTGGGCCAGGTGATACACGGCCGCGTCCATGGGATAGGCCTTGGGCTTCTCCTCGGTGATCTTCTTGTAGATCGCGATGGCCGCGTCGAAGTCCTTCCGGCCAATGGCGACCTGGGCCCTGAGGTCCTGGGCCTGGTAGAAGAGGAGGTCCTTGGGTGAAGCCGGGATATGCGTCAGATAGGAATCCGCCTTGGCCCAATCGCTCTTCTCGGCCCAATGCGTCGCCAGCTCCAGGTTGGCCAGGCGGGCGGTCCTGCTTTGGGCCGCCAGCTTCTCGAGGGCGGCCAGGTTGCCGGGGTTCTGATCGAGATCGGCCGCGAGCGCGGTGACCTCGCCGACGGCCTGGCTCTCGACCGCCCGGGCCCGCGAGCGGATAAGCAGGAGCCCGGCGAAGATCAGGACCGCCAGGAGGACCGCGCCGGCCACGAGGAAGATCTCGCGCCGGTACTTTTCATAGAAGACGACCAGCCAATGGACGCCATGCTGCATTTCGTCTTCTTTGAGGTGATGCCGTTCCGTTCTCTTCATGGATCTCTCCAGCCGGACATATCGAACCTCTTTTTTAGCATATAAAGAAGATGGGGTCAAACGGCCGAAGGCGAAACGACTCGCATATTACGCCGCGTCCGAGGGAGGCATCAAGAAGGGGTCAGACCTAAACTTTTCAACTTCTCGCATAGAAGGCCCTTGAATATCGCCGGGGGGGCACGCGAGAACTTGAAAAGTTCACGTCTGACCCCATGGGCGGGCGTCGCAAGCTTCAATCAGCTCGCCGACCGTGGACACGGCCAGGCCGACGCAGGTGTCGGCCGCCCCGTAATAGACCTTGACCGGGCTCGCCGGAAGGGCGAAGCCCTCGGCGTCGCACTCGTCGACGACCAGGCCCGAGGGGAAGACCACGTTGGGGACTTGGCCGCAGAGCTCATAGGGCTCGCGCGGTTCGAGGATATTGCCTCGCGACCGGCCCAGGACCTTGGCCGGGTCCTCGAGATCGAGCAGGACGACCCCGGCCTGGTAGATGTTGGCGCTGCCGAAGTGCGTGGCCACGCCGTGATAGATGTGAAGCCAGCCCTGGCGGGTCTTGACCGGGGGCGGCCCCGACCCGATGAACTCGTCCCAATAGTGAAAGCGTCCGCCCATGACCGGCCCCAGCCGGCGCCAACGGAGAAGATCGTCCGAACCGGCCAGCCAGATCTCGGACCCGGTCGTCGGCCCGCTCTCGAGCTTGGCCTTATTGGGCCGTTCCAGCCGGAGATAGAGACCGCCGATCTTCTCGGGGAAGAGCACCCCGTTCCGGACGTCGTCGGTCGAGGTCAGGCCGAGGAAGCGAAAGTCCCGGAAATCCTCGGTCCGGGCCAGGCCCAGCTGGCAGCCGCCGTCCATGTCCATGGCGAACATGACGTAATGGGCGCCCTCGAGGGTGGTGATCCGGGCGTCATAGACATGATAGATCCGCTCCCGGAGCAGCTCGAGCCCTTGGAAGGTGACGATCTCCGGCCGGACGACGAAGCGGAAGCCGTCGGCGCTCTCGGCCACGACCGTGAACGTCTCGCGCGACCGGGCTTGGACGCGCAGCAGCAGCGTGATGATCCCGCCGGACTTGACCGCGCCCGGATTGAACACCGACGTCGCGTCGATGAGCCGGGGCGGGATGTCGGGGACGCATTCCCGGGTCAGGATCGGATTTCCCGGCACTCGTCTCATGGCACTCCCCCTTTCGCTCATCGTGCGGCCCGCCCCATGCGGACCGCGACGCGGCAGACCGAGCCGGCCGGGCCCGGCGTGATGACGGGCCCCTCGATCGGCGCGCCGTCGACCGTGATCGACCGGACGCCGGAGGTGGCCCCGTCCGGGTTCTCGACTTCGATGATATAGCGGACCCCGCGGAAAACCCGTTCGACCCGGAAGGATCGCCACGAAGGGGGGACGACGGGGTCGACGATCAGTCCGGCGTAGGTCGGGCGCACGCCCAGTATGAAATCGTAGGCGACGCGGTACATCCAGGCGGCCGTCCCGGTCTGCCAGGAGTGGCTGGCCTGGCCGGCCGTCTCGTGCTCGTCGCTCGTGATGTACTGCGAATAGACGTAGGGTTCGGTGCGGAACGTGTCTTGGGGGATCCGCCCCGGGAGCAGCTTCGAGAAATAGGCGAAGGCCTGTTCGCCCCGGCCGAGCAGGCACTCGGCCTGGATGGCCCAGGCGGCCGGATGGCAGAAGACGGCTCCGTTCTCCTTTTTCCCCCAGACGCAGCGCGTGATCAGGCCGATCTTGGGATCGATCTCGTGGAAGGCCGGGGCGCAGATCTTGGGCCCGTACGGGGTGTCAAGGCGCTCGGCCAGGCTGTCCATGGCCCGCAGAAGCCTCGTCCGGTCCGGCAGCCCGGCGATGACGGCCCAGCTCTGGGTGTTGATGAAGATGCGGCCGGCCTCGTTCTCTTTCGACCCGATCCTCCGGCCGGCCTCGCCGAAGGCCCGGATGTACCAGGCCCCGTCCCACGCATGCGCCTCGAGCGAATCGATCAGGCGGTCCCGGAGCGCCCGAGCGTCCGCTCCCCGAACGCCCGGCCCGATGTGGTCCAGAAGCTCGAGCAGCCGGTCGAGCATGGCCACGTAGAACATCCCGCCCCAGACGCTCTCGCCGCCGTCGCGGCCGCCGATGTAGTCCAGGGTGTCGTTCCAGTCGCCGCGCCCGAATCTCGGCAGGCCGTGGGCGCCGAGGTTGGCGCCGGCGAAACCGGCGGCCGCGAGCAGATGATCGAGGATGGTCCCCGCTCCGCCGTCGAGGAAGGGCTCGACGGCGTCCACGAAGCCCATGTCCCCGGTCTCCTTGAGGTACTCGGTCACGGCCAGGATGAACCAGAGCGGGTCGTCGCAGTGCTCGGTGAACTCGCCCTGCCCATCGCCATAAAAATGATGGTAGACCCTGCCGTCGCGGCGCATCTGCCGGGCCAGCAACCCGACCCGCGCCCTCGCCTTCTCGGGGTCGGCGATGACGATGGCGATCGTGTCCTGGGCCGTGTCCCGATAACCGAAGCCGCGGCCGATGCCCCAATAATAGAAGCTGGCCACGCGGCCGACATCGAAGGCGACCTTGGCCTGGTACGGGATCCAATAATTCAGGAAGACGTCGGCCTGGGCGTCGGGGGTCGCCGCCCGCGTGTGGGCGAAAAAGCCGTCCCACGAGCCGCGGACTTTGGCCAAGGCCGCGTCGACGGCGCGGCCGTCGCGGTATCGTCCCAGGACATCCGGCTTCGTCCGCTCGAACCCGTCCTTGGCGATGACCCCGAGCGAGAAGATGACGTCCCGCGACTCGCCCGGGCCGAGCTCGACTTCGACCTCGAGGGCCGCCACGGCGTTGCCGCAGTCCATGTCCCGCGAGCCGAGCCCGCGTTCGAGCCCGACGGGGTTCGTCTCGTTCCGGAAGGGGCCGATGAACCGCTCTCGGACGGTCTCATAGGCCGCGACCGGCCGGTCGACGGTGAAAAAGGCCCAGCGGTCCCATTCCTTGTTCTCCTGGTGCTGGGTGCCGCGCGTCTCCGTCACCCAATAGGTCTTGGTGGCGAACAGGGCGTTCAGGCCCTTGTCGAAATGGACCCGGTTGAAGTGCTGGTCGTCGCACTGGTTGATGAGATCGACCAAGGCATGGCCCAGGGCCAGCTCGACATAGCCGACGACGGCGAGCCGGCGCGGCCGCGGCGACGTGTTCGTCAGCGTCGCCTTCCAGATCTCCCGGTCGTCGTCGAGAGGGACAAAGAAAATGACCGACGAGGCGATGCCGGCGACCTCGGCCTCGGCCCGGGTGTAGCCGAAGCCGTGGGCCGCCCGATAGTCCGAGGCTGGCTCGTGTCCCACAGGCTGCCAGGTCAGGCTCCAGATCTCGCCGCTGTCCCGGTCCTTGACATAGATGTACTTGCCCGGCCGGTCGGGCGGCACGTCGTTGATGCGGTAGCGAGTGATCCGGCCGTGGAGGGGACTGCGGTCGTAAGAAATGCCGCCGCCGTTTCCGGAGACGGTGGCGAAATAGCGCCCGTTCTGGAGGTAGTTGATCCAGGGGGCCGGGGTGCGGACGTCGGTGATGAGGAACTCGCGGCCGTCGTCGCTGAAGCGCCCGAACGCCATGGCTCCCCCGCTTCAGACCTTCTCCCGCTCGACGAAGCCCTGGTCGGAATGGTCGCGCGTCTTGACCTTGAGCGTGGCGATCATCTCCTTCAGGTTGACGATCCCGCCGGCCGAGAACCAGAATATGACGAAGATCGAGAGGACCAGCATGATCATCGTATAGGTCCGCCAGAAGCCGAGCCAGGTGGCCGTGGAGACCTCGCGGGTCAGGTTGAGGACCGTGCCGGCGATGAAGACGACGACCCAGCTGGCCGTCCAGGCGTAGGTCGCGATATAGATGACCTTGTCCCAGCGGGTGAATTCCCGGCCCATGCCCAGGACCTTCCAGCCCTTGACGGGCACGGCCTCGACGACGGTGTATTCTTCTTGGATGAGGTAGGCCCCGCGATGGAGCATCTTGTCCATGTCGAAGGGCTTCTTCCGGCCGGCCAGGAGCGAGACCGCGACGTAGACGACGCTCGAGGCGGCCATGGCCAGCCCCCAGAACATCTGGCCGTTGACCGGGAAGGCGGGCCAGAGCTGCTTGAGGGCGATGCCTCCGACGGCGACGACCGAGCCGACGGTCATGGCCGCCCAGGCCGCGGCCGTCGTGCCCCGTTTCCAGTACAGTCCGCCGATGATGACCGCGCCGCTGCCGCCGGCGAAGATGGCCCCGGTGATGGCGAAGAAGAGGAAGATGTACTCGCTCTGCTGGAAGAGCAGGCTGAAGACGAAGCTGAAGGCCGCGACACCGAGGATCGAGAGCTTGAGGAACTTGATGTGCTCGTCCGGCGCGAAGGGCCGCTTCCGGAGGGGCATGATCACGTCCTGGATGAAGATGCTGCCCCAGGAGTGGAGATAGGTCTCGTTGCAGCCGATGGCCGCGGCCAGCATGACCGCGGCGAAGGCGCCCATCAGCCCGACCGGCAGGAGCTTGGTCAGGGCGAGGGGCACGGTCAGCTGGCTGCGCAGGGCGTCCGTGGCCAGGCCATCGAGGATGGGCTTGACCGAAGCGGAGGCGGCCGTGAAGGCCGAGCCGTGCCAGAAGGTGTAGGCCACGATGGGCACGAAGACGAGGAACAAGCCCCACTGGGGGATGCCCCGCCAGTTGGCCAGGACGTCGCCCATCTTGGCTTCGTGGGCGCTCTTGGCCGAGGCGTTGTAGGCCTGGGTCCCCTGCCAGGACAGCTTGCCGTAGATGACCCCGATCATGCCGATGAAGAAGTACCAGAAATTGTAGTCCTTGGTGCTGCCCGTGTGGAAAGGGTTGACGAGCGAGGCGTTGGCCGGGGCCGTCGACAGGGCCTGGAAGATCTGGCCCCAGTCGACCTTGAGCATCAGGACGACGACGATGACGATAAACACGGCATTGACGAAGATGCCCTGGAGGAAATCGGTGATCATGACCGCGATCTGGCCGCCGCTGAAGACGAAATAGAGCGGGATCCAGAGGATGATGATCATGACCAGGGCGAACGTCGAGACGTTGAGGCCGAGCACATGGATCGTCTGCGGCAGGCCGCAGAAATAGATGAAGAACCGGGCGCTCACGGCCGGGAAGATGCCGAAGTTGATGATGCCCGAGAAGAAGGCCAGGGCCCCGGCGAAGATGCGGAAGCTGCGGTTGTAGCGGATCTCGAAGAACTGGGCCATGGTCAGGCAGCGGGTTTGGCGGAAGCGGTAGAGGACCCAACCCGAAACGCTGATGCCGACGACGACGACGGCCATGACCATCTCCCACCAGCGCATGTTGAACCCGGCGATGTAGTTCATTTCGAGCATGCCGACGATGGTGATGGCCCCCAGGGAGGCCGTGCCCTGGGACAGGCTGATGAGGTAGCGCCCGCCGGTCCGGCCCGCGGCCAGGAAGTCCGAGACGCTGCGCATGAGCGGCTTGCTGAGGATGACGACGGCGATGATGAAGGCGAAGACGGCGGCGACGATGCCCCAATCGATCCAGGTCAGGTTCACCGGTCTCTCCTAGGGTTCCGGGGGAGCATGAGATTGGGGATTTTATCCGGGGCAGGAACGAATAGCAAGACTGGGGAGGGACTGTCCCCGAACGGGGACTGTCCCTCTTTTCGGACAGGCGGAGATGAAGAAGGCAAGAGGGACAGTCCCTGCCGGGACAGCCCCGCGAAGGAAAGGTCTTAGATCTCGAAGGCGATCAGGCCGGTCTTGAGCTTGATCTGGTCGCGGATGGCGTCCTTGGAGATGCGGGCTTCCTTCTCGGCCTTGATGGCCCGGAAGAGCTCGTAGGAGGTCAGCAATCCGTTGCCGTCCTTCTGGGCTTCCTCGATCTGGGCCGCCGAGAAGGGGTTGGGCCGGGTCTTGGCCTCGGCCGCCGAGAAGTAGTTGCCGATGAGGATCGCCTTCATGCGGGTGTTGTCGAACTCCTGCATCCTCCGGCCCTTGTACCTCTGGAGCAAGGCGCACTCGTCGTCGGTGGCCCAGTTCTTGCCGCCGCGAATAAGGACGATGAGCAGCTCGCCCTTGCGCAGACCGGCCTCGACGGCCATGTCGGCCGGGTCGATGACCCAGGCGTCCTCTTCCTTGTTCCGGATGGTGTTCTTCCAATAGAGGTCGACATCGACGACCCGGCCCCAGCCGAGATAGCGGAGCGCGTTGACGACGGACGTCTTGAGGGCCGGCCCGTCGCCGTTGAGCAGCCGGTGGAATTCCTCCTGGCCGCCCGCCTTGAGGTCCTTGATCTGCCGGTCGTAGCCGGCCAGGGCCTCCTCGAACTTCCGCTTCTCTTCATCGCGCTTGGCCACCAGGGCCTTGAGATCGGGGAAGACATAATCGTCGGCCTCGATCCAGTCGGGCGGCGCCTCGGCCGGGACCTCGGCCGCGAGGGGCTGCTTGTCCTTGAGGATGGCCATGGCCACGTCGATGTTCTTGGCGCCGAACGACGGCAGGAGCCAAAGAGACCCTTGGCCCATATGAACGATCATGGCCGCGGGCGCGCCGTCGGCCGTTTTAGCCAGGAACTCGAACCGGCCGTTGACCGACGAGTCCTTGTCCCAGACGCCGTCGGCGACCGCCTCCGGCATGAGCCGGAAGGACTTGGCGAGGAACGGCTTGAACCGCTCGAAGGGCACGTGGAGCAGGGCCCGAGGGTTGAAGACCACGGCGTCGGGGCGGGCGTTTTCGGTGACCTTGAGGCCTTCGACGGGGCCGACGAGGCTGGTGAGCGGGGCGGTCTCGCCGCTGCCGATGAAGCAGACGAACCGGGCGCCCCCGCGGATCCTCTCGACGAGCGCCTGGTGGACGCCGGCATGGAGATCGGACCGGCCGGCCATCCCCCCCTCCGTGGTCTGGTAGAAGATGATCTCGCTCGCGGGCGGGATGTCCAGGGGCCGGTCCAGGCCCGTCTTCCAAGCGGTCTGCTGCAGGTCGACGTCGTAGTCTTCCGCGATCAAGCGGTCTCTGTCCGCCTGAGTGAAGTCCAAGAGCATGATCTTGGCCATGGGCCGACTCCTTGTTCGTGTAAGGACCCATCATCGGGTCAGCCATCCTCCCCGTCAATCACCCCTGAGGGTGAACGCCGGGAGGAAATGCCCCCCCCTGGGCCGGGGCCGCGGCCGGGCGTCGACAAGGCCGCCCGCGATATGCTAACGTGGTCTCCGGATGAGCTGTCCGACCGCCCGCCCTCTGGAGGTGCCCATGGATCGCCTGCCACGCCGGTCCCCGACCCATCTCGCCCTGACGGCCGCCCTGACCCTCATCGCGGCCGCCGCCACCGCCGTCCCGGCCGCCTCGGCCGGGATCGAATTCGCGGTCTCTTTTCCGGCGTCCCGATCGGCCGCGCCGCTCGACGGCCGCCTGCTCCTGCTCCTCTCGACGAACGGCGAGGCCGAGCCCCGCTTCCAGATCAGCGACGGCCCGGCGACCCAGCTCGTGTTCGGGGCGGACGTCGACGGCCTCAAGCCGGGCGCCGAGGCGGTCATCGACGCCTCGGCCTTCGGTTATCCGGTCCGGAGCCTGGCCGAGCTGCCGGCCGGCGAATACTACGTCCAGGCCCTGCTGCACCGGTATGAGACCTTCCACCGCTCGGACGGCCACACGGTCAGGCTGCCGATGGACCGCGGCGAGGGCCAGCGCTGGAACGCGGCGCCAGGCAACCTCATTAGCGCGCCGCGCCGGATGAGCCTCGATCCCCGCCGTGACGGGACGGTCCGGATCGTCCTCGACCAGGAGATCCCGCCGATCCCCCCGCCCAAGGACACCAAGTACATCCGTCACGAACGCATCCTCAGCGAACGTCTGACCAAGTTCTGGGGCCGGCCGATGTTCTTGGGCGCCTGCCTGCTCCTGCCCGAAGGATTCGCCGAGCATCCCGAGGCCCGCTATCCCCTGGTCATTTACCACGGCCATTTCCCCTACACCTTCGACGGCTTCCGGGAGACGCC
>Ga0326726_10000749_pt1 | contig 29765 bp, 28 predicted proteins | sample MHFenrmetagenome_2_FD_207603 | JGI IMG/M metagenome (GOLD analysis project Ga0326726, IMG submission 207603) | Lab enriched peat soil microbial communities from Michigan Hollow, Ithaca, NY, United States - MHF15MN | ecosystem: Environmental > Terrestrial > Soil > Wetlands > Peat | place: USA...
GCCGGTCTGGGCTCGCGCGCGGCGGCGCCGCGCGAGGTCGTCGCACTCAGTGCCTCGGCGTCGAGGCCCGCGCAGAAGCCGCGCCCGTTACCCGTGATCACGATTCCGACGACGCGCGGATCCGCGGCGGCCGCGTCGACCGCGTGCCGGATCTCGCCGAGCATCGGGTAGGTGAACGCGTTCAGCTTCTCGGGCCGGGCGAGTCGAAGCAGGGCGACCGGGTCCGCGATCTCGAGGGAGATGTGCTGGTACATGCAGCGATCATATCCGCGGGCGTAGACTCGCGGCGCGCGGGCGACCCTGCGCGGGAGGAAGCCATGGGCCTGAAGACGACCAAGGACTCGATCGATCTGGGCATCATCACGACGAACGGGCCCGCGATGCTCGCGTTCTACCGCGACGTGCTCGGGCTCGCGCACCAGGGCGACATGCCGATGCCGACCGGCGGCACCATGCACCGCCTGCTCTGCGGCACGAGCCTGATCAAGCTCGTCGTGCCCGACAAAGATCCGAAGAACCGGCCGGCGCCCGGCGGGCTCGCCGGCGGAACCGGCTACCGCTACTGGACGGTCACCGTGTCAAATCTGGACGAGGTCGTGGCCGCAGCGCAGCGAGCCGGACGGTCGATCCCGATCCCGCGCCGCAAGGTCCGCGCGGGGGTCGAGATCGCCATGATCGAGGACCCCGACGGCAATTGGGTCGAGTTGCTCGAACAGGGCTGATCGACTTCGTTCGCCTGCGGCTCACTGCGCGCGGCTTCCGCCGCTTGTGGCCTCGGCTCGGGACGGCCCCGCCTCGTCGTCCCAGTGACTCGCTCGGGATCTAGAACAAGGTGTAGATGAAGGGCGCGGCGGCGGTGCCGCCGAGCAGAACCAGGAGACCCAGGCCGACGATCGAGATCACGATCGGCGCGAGCCACCACTTCTTGTTGTCGCGCAGGAACTGCCAGAGCTCGCTCGCGAGCCCGGCTTGCGGCTCCGCCGCTTGGGTCACGAAGTCGTTCTTCGCTCGGTTCTCGCGGTCGTCGGCCATGGCGGTCTCCCTCAGAACTGCTTGAAGTAGTCGGCCTTCGCGCGCGGCGGGCGCGCGTCGACCCAGTAAGTCGCGGCTTTCGGAAGCATGCGACGGTTCATCGGATCCATGCCGAAGAGTCGCATGACGGCTCCGACCGGCGCGATCACGACATAGAAGAGTGTCGCCATGATCACGTACGATAGGACGAAGCCGATCGGGAACGCGACGATGGACAAGCCGACGAAGATCGGTGCGTTGGCCTTCGGGAAGACGATTGAGAAGAGGGCGGACAGCGCGGCCAGCCCGAGCAGCGCGAAGGCGACCGGCTCGCGCGCGGCACCGAGCCCGTGGCGAAACACGAGCCACTCGTTCCAAGCGCACAGCGCGAGCAGACCGAAGCCGCCCAGCGCGATCCAGCCGAACTGGCGCAAGGTGCGGTCGTCGGGGTGGAGGTTGATCTCGACGAGCTTCGACATCGCGACTCAGTCCTGCCCGAACTCGGCCAGGTAGGCGTCGATGTCGATCTCCTTCGCCTCCGGCTGGTCCTTCTTCAGCAGCACGAAGTTCTCGAGCACGAGCGCGTCCATGTTCGTGTGCATGAAGCAGCGATACGAGTCCTCGGGCGTGTTCACGATCGGCTCGCCGCGCACGTTGAAGCTGGTGTTGATCACGACGGGCGAGCCCGTCTTCTCCTTGAACGCGCGCAGGATCTTGTAGAAGCGCGGGTTGCGCTCGGCGTCGATCGTCTGCACGCGCGCCGAGTTGTCGACGTGCGTGATCGCCGGCACGACGGACCGCACCTGCCTCAGCTTGTCGAGGCCCTTCTCGCCGTGTGACTCGATGGGCAGCCGCTTCTCCTCGCGCACCGGCGCGACCAGCAGCATGTAGGGGGAGTCCTCGCGCGGGCGCATTTCGAAGAACTGGTCGACGTCCTCGCGCAGCACCGCCGGCGCGAACGGCCGGAACGACTCGCGAAACTTGATCTTCACGTTCATCGTGGCCTGCATCTTGCGCGAGCGCGCGTCGCCCAGGATCGAGCGCGCGCCGAGCGCGCGCGGTCCGAACTCCATGCGCCCCGCGCAGTGACCGACGACGTTCTCCTGCGCGATGAGCTCGGCGACCGCCTCGCACAGCGCGTCCTCGCTCTCGTAGTAGCGGTACGCCGCGCCCTTGCGGTCGAGAAACGCCTTGATCGCCGCGTTCGAGTAAGCAGGGCCGAGGAGTGACCCCTTCTGTGAGTCGCGTCCGCGCGGCTCGCGCTTGTTCTCGAGCAGCTGGTGCCAGACGAAGAGCGCCGCGCCGAGCGCGCCGCCGGCGTCGCCCGCGGCGGGCTGGATCCAGACCTGGTCGAAGGGGCCCTCGCGCAGGATCCTCCCGTTTCCGACACAGTTCAGCGCCACGCCGCCGGCGAGACACAGCTTGTCCATGCCCGTGAGCTGATGCGCGTAGCTCGCGATCTTCAGCATGATCTCCTCGGTCACGAGCTGGATCGAGGCTGCCAGGTCCATCTCGCGCTGAGTGATCGGGCTCTCCGCCTTGCGCGGCGGACCGCCGAACAGGCGGTCGAACTTCGCGGACGTCATCACGTCTTTGTGCGTGTACGCGAAGTAGGACATGTCCATGCGGAACGAGCCGTCCGCCTTCACGTCGAGCATCTGCTCGCGGATCCGGTCGGCGTAGATCGGCTCGCCGTACGGCGCGAGCCCCATCAGCTTGTACTCGCCGCTGTTCACCTTGAAGCCGGTGAAGTAGGTGAACGCGGAGTAGAGCAGGCCCAGAGAGTGCGGGAAGCGCAGCTCCTTCAGCATCTGGATCTGGTTGCCGCGCCCGATCGCGATGCTGCCGGTCGCCCACTCGCCGACACCGTCGAGCGTCAGGATCGCCGCCTCGTCGAAGGGTGACGGAAAGAACGCGCTGGCCGCGTGTGACTCATGGTGCTCGAGAAACACGTAGCGTCCCTTGTAGCGGCGTTGCAGGCCCTGATCGAGCTCGCGCGGCGTGTACAGCTTCTGCTTGAGCCAGAGGGGCAGGCCCATCAGGAACAGCCGGAAGCCCGACGGCGCGTACGCGACGTACGTCTCGAGCAGGCGGTCGAACTTCAAGAGCGGCTTGTCGTAGAACGCGACCAGGTCGAGCTGCTCGGGCGCGATGCCTCCCTCGGCCAGGCAGTACTCGATCGCCTTCGCCGGGAAGCGGTAGTCGTGCTTCTTGCGCGTGAAGCGCTCTTCCTGGGCCGCCGCGACGATGTCGCCGTCGCGCACCAGGCACGCCGCGCTGTCGTGATAGAAGGCCGAGATCCCCAGGATGTTCAACGCGCTCCCCTGGCCATCCCTCTGTTCGAACGGGCAGGAGTCTAGATCGGGTTCTTGGATCCCGCCGCCGTCGCGGGTTGATCTCGTCCCGGTCGCCGGGCATCCTCGGCGCGGGGTCCGGTTCCGAAGGGGGGTTAGGCGTGTCCAAGATGCGAATCGCGTGTCTCGCGTTGGTCTTGCTCGCGGTGGGCGTCACTTCGGCGTGTAAGCACGAGGACGGCGGCGCGGCGCCGGCTGCGGACACTTCGCCGGACGCGGCGGCTGGCGACGTCGCGATGCTGCCGATGGAGGTCGTGACGGCGAAGAGCGTGAATGTGCGCGCGCTGCCGAGCACCAAAGGAACGGTGCTCGGCACCTTGAAGAAGGGCCAGGAAGTGCGCGTGCTCGAGACGCAGAAGGGCTGGAAGAAAGTGCAATCCGACGGCGCGGCGCCGGAGGGTTGGGTCGCTGGCGAGTATCTGAAGGCGCACCAAGCGCCGCAGTGAGGAGCGCGAAATGGCGGCAGTCCAGTTGACGAGCGAGACCTTCGAGCGGACGATCGCGGGCAACTCGCTCGTGCTCGTGGACTTCTGGGCGCCGTGGTGCGGCCCGTGCCGCAACTTCGCGCCGGTCTTCGAGGCTTCGTCCGTGCGCCACGGCGACGCCGTCTTCGCGAAGGTCAACACGGACGAGCAGCAGCAGCTCGCCGCGGCCTTCGAGATCCAGTCGATCCCCACGCTCGCGATCTTCCGCGATCAGATCTGCGTGTTCTCGCAGCCCGGCGCGCTGCCCGCGTCCGCGCTCGAGGAGATCATCCAGCGCGTGAAGGCGCTCGACATGGACGACGTGCGCCGGCGGATCGCGGAGTACGAAGCGAACGGCGGGGCCGACGAGGAAGCGTCGGAGAGCTAGGCGAGGCGCCCGCGCGTGGACGTCGAACGCCTGCTCGCTGCCGAGGAGTCACTCGCGTTCGTGGTGGCGCGCGCCGAGAACGGGCTGCGCCTCGACCGCCTGCTCGCGGCGCGGCTGCCGTTCGCCTCGCGCACGCGCGTCGCGGGCTGGATTCGCGCGGGGCGCGCGCGCCTCGACGGCGAAGTCGTGTCGCGCGCGGCGGCGCCCGCCACGGCGGGCCAGCGCGTCGACCTGGTGATCGAGAAGCTGCCGCGCGACGCGGCCGCGAATCTCGACGATCTGCTGGCGCTCGAGCCGCTCGCGCGCGGCGACGGCTGGCTCGCGATCGAGAAGCCCGCCGGCGTTCCGAGTCACCCGGCGGGGAACGAGATCAAGCGCACCCTGCTGACGGCACTCGCGCTCGGCCAGGCGCGCGACGCCGAGCCCGGCGGGCCGTGGCTGCCGCACCGGCTCGACCGCGAGACCTCGGGTCTGATGCTGGTCGCGCTGAGCGCCGCCGTGCAGCGCAGGCTCGTGCGCGCGTTCGCGAGCGGAGCGGTGCGCCGCCGCTACGACGCGCGCGTGCGCGGCGACGCGAGCCGACACTTTTCGGTGTCAGCGCAGCTCGAGCTGCGCGGCCGCATCCTGCGCTGCGGTCACCGGCCGCCGCGCTTCCGCGTCGACCCCGCCGGAGTGGCGGCGCACACGCGCGCGCGCTTGATCCGCGCCGGCGCGGATGCGAGCGAGCTCGCGCTCGAGCCGGTCACCGGGCGACAGCACCAGCTGCGCGTCCACCTCGCGCATCTGGGTCACCCGATCGTCGGGGACCCCCTCTACGACCCGGCGCGGGCTGCGGGCGAGCGCATGCAGCTGCACGCGCGCGCGCTCGAAATTCCCGCGGGCGTGCTCACGGAAGGACCGCTTCAGCTCGAGACGGGCGCGGCGCCGTTCGCCGAGGCGCTCGACGCGGACAGGTCGAGCCGGTAGCAGCGCACGCGCGCGCGCCGCTCGGGGTCGTAGCCGCGCCACTTCGCGGCGGGCACCTCGTCGGGCCGCGCCGCGCGGAAGCCGTGCAGCTCGAAGAAGCGACCCACGCCCTCGCTCGTGGTGCAGGCGTAGACGAAAGTGAGTCCCCGCTCCCGTGCGCGCGCCAGCGCGTGCGCGACCAGGTGTCCGCCGACGCCCTCGCCGAGGAACCGGGTGAGCGTGTAGAGCGAAGCGACCTCGGCGCAGTGGCCCGGCTCGTCGACCAGCAGCGCGCCGATTCCGGCCAGATGGTAGCCCTCGACGAACGCGCCGAAGCCGCTCGCGAGCACCGCGTCCAGCTGCTCCTGCGTGCGGGGCGCGAGATAGCCCTCGGCGGTGCCGCGCGCGATCAAGTCACTCGCCGCGTCGAAGTCGTCCAGGCCGAGCTTGCGCACGAGCACGTAGCGCTCTTCCGTGAAGAGCGTCCCCGAGCCCGCGTACGAGAAGAGCTCGTCGGAGAGGCCTTCGAGAGAGCACACGTTCACCGCGGGGACGCCGGCCACGAGCATCGCCTCGACCTCGCGCAGCAGCGCCGCCCGCCGTTCGTTGCGCGGCGCGCCGGCGGCGAGGATCTCGCGCAGCTCCTCGAGGTGCACGAACGAGACGCGTTCGCCGTTCGCGCGCACGAGGCCGCCGTCGCGGTCGATCCACACGAGCTTCGAGATCCCCAGCCGCACCGTCGCCTCGCGGCACGCGGGCGCGAACGCGAGTGAGCCCGCGACCACCAGCCCGAGTCGGAACGACGCGCGCAGCTGGCGCCAGACCGTGCCCTCGAGGCGCGGCGTCGCCATGGAGAGCACGTGCTCCCCGACCAGCGGCTCGAGCGCCGAGCGCTCGGTCGAGAGCAGCACGACGTTCGTCTCGTTCCGAGTGAGCTCGTCGATCACCTCAGCGAGCCGCGCGGGCTGCCGCAGCTCCGCCGCGGGCGCCGCGATCGCGAGCGTCTTCCCGTGAAAGTCCTCGAGGTAGAACTCCTTCTCCGAGAATGGCGGCGGAGCCGTTGGCGAATTGGCGGGAGCAGTCATCGACGCTGTCCAAGGGCGAGCGAGGGCCGCCCCGAGCGAGCCCCGCAAGCGCCGCGCGATGCGCGAGAGCGAGTTTCGACCGGGAAGATCCCGCCCGATGCTCGCAGGCGAGCGAAGTCAGTCAGACTTTAGCCCAGGGTGTTCCCGACGATCGAGACGAAGCTGACGCAGCGACCCGGCGCGCCGCCGAGATTGTGCGTGAGGCCGAGCTTCGGTGACTTGATCTGGCGCGGGCCCGCCTCGCCGCGGAGCTGCAGCCACATCTCGTACATCATGCGCAGCCCGGACGCGCCGATCGGATGACCGAACGACTTCAAGCCGCCGTCGGGATTCACCGGCTGCGCGCCCTCGAGGTCGAAGCGCCCCTCCTGCTCGTCCTTCCACGCCTGGCCGCGCGGCGAGAAGCCCATGTCCTCCATCAGCACGAGCTCGGTCGGCGTGAAGCAGTCGTGAACCTCGGCCATGCTGATCTGCTCGCGCGGGTTCGTGACTCCGGCCTGCTTGTACGCGTCGCTCGAGCTGGCGACGACTTCGGGGAAGGTGGTGAAGTCGTAGTCCTGGCTGAAGTAGCCCTCGGCGGGGCCGGCCGCGAACGCGAGCGCCTTCAGGTAGATCGGGTGGTCGGTGTACTTGTGCGCGTCCTCGGCCCTACACAGAACTGCGGCAGCCGAGCCGTCCGAGACGCCCGAGCAGTCGAACACGCCGAGCATGCCGGCAACCGACGGCGAGGAGCAGATCTTCTCCATCGAGACTTCCTTGCGGAATTGCGCCTTCGGGTTCTTCGCGCCGTTCTTGTGGTTCTTCCACGCGATGCGCGCCAGCACCTGCTTCAGGGTCGCCTCGTCGACGCCGTACTTCTTGGCGTAGGCGGGCGCGAGCAGCGAGAACGTCGCGGGCGCGGTCATCGACGAGTCGGTGCCGTCCGAGGGCGGCCGCGAGCCCGTGAGTCCCGAGTACCCGGAGTCCTTCAGCTTCTCGACGCCGATCGCCATCACCAGGTCGTAGGCGCCGCTGGCCACGGCGTACGCCGCGTTGCGCATCGCCTCAGACCCGGTCGCGCACATGTTCTCGAGGCGAGTCACTGGCTTGTAGTCGAGCTTCAGCGCTTCCGAGAGCATGAGCCCGGAAACGCCGCTGCCCATCGTGCCGAGCCAGTACGCGTCGACCTGCTCGGGCCCGATGCCCGCGGACTTGTACGCGTCGGTGGCAGCGTCGATGAGCAGATCGTCGGCGCCCTTGTCCCAGTGCTCACCGAATGGTGTACAGCCCATGCCGACGATCGCGACTCGGTCCTTGATGCCTCGGCTCGCCATGCCCTTATCTCCTTCGCTGCAGATTAGCGCTTCGGCCGCGCCTTCCAGAAGTAGTTGTGCACGCCCTGACCGGTGTACAGCCGGCGGAACGTCATCTCGAGCTCGTTGCCGATCGCGACGGCCTTCGGGTCGACGTCGGTGAGCTCGCACGACAGGCGCCCGCCGCCCGCGTAGTCCACGATCGCCGCGACCACCGGCGGCTGCAGCGTGTACGCCAGGTGGTCGAGCGTGTAGGTCGCCACCTTGCACGAGGCGTCGGCGAAGCGCTCCTCGCGCATCTGGTCGACGGCGGAGCACTTCACGCACACGCGCTGCGGCGGCAGGTGGCCCGTGTTGCACGCCTCGCAGCGCGAGCCGACGAACGCGTACTTCCAGTGGTCGGCGCGCCGCATCGGCGGTGCGGCAGGCCGCTCGGGCTCCGGCCGGCGAGGTGGCTCGAACGGCAGGATGCCGCGCCACTTCAAGTACGTGTTGTACGGGAGGCCGGTGCGCTTCGCGCCCAGCCAGCGATCGACCGCGTGCAGCGGTCGGGCGCCGGCGATCCGCTCCGTCACCTCGAGCACGAGCGCGTCGCAGCCGTCGGCGACGCACAGCACGAGGATCTTGTCCCCGGGGGTCGCGCGGTCGAGCGCGCGGGCGAGCACGAGGCCGATGTGGGCCGCCCCCGCGCGGCCGACGGCGCCGAGCAGCGGGTCGGCGACCTGCTCGGGCTTCAGGCGGAGCGCCTCCGGAACGAACGCGACCGCACGCGCGTTGGTTCCGTCGAGCACGACGGTCTTCAGATCCGCGGGGCCGATGCCAGCGCTCTTGAGCGCGCGGGTCGCCGTGTCGACCGCGATCGGACCGAGTGTCTCGGCGCCGAAGCGCTCCTCCCATTGCTTCGCGAACGGGTCACTCGGCAGGCGCCACACGTCCAGGAGCTCGGCCGTCGCGGAGGCGCGGCCCAGGAAGCGCGCGATCGCCTCCGAGTCCGGACCGGTGACGAACGCGGCTGCGCCGTCGCCGCCGCCGCTCTCGCGCGCGCCCCCCGGCGCGCCGATCACGACGTCGGCCGCGACCACGAGCGCGCGCCCGCCGCCCGCCGCGGCGTCCGCGCCGGCGATGAGCGCTCCGAGCCCCATGCGCGTGGAGCTCGAGAGCTCCAGCGCGCGCACGCTGCGCGGCAGGTCGAGCGCGGCCGCGATCGCCGCGGCGTTCAGCTTCTCTGCGTAGGGCGGGCTGGTCGTCGCGAAGATCAAGGTCTCGATCGCGGGCGCGCCGCGCAGCGCGTCCCGCCCCGCCTCGACGGCCATCGAGACGGAGTCCTCGTCGTAGCTCGCGACCGTCCGCTCGCCTTTGCCGGCGCCGAGCGCCGAGCGCTCCAGGCGGTTGTAGGGCAAGTAGCTCCCGTAGCGCGTGATCCCGGCCAATTTCGAGTCCTCCTCGGAAAACCGCTGCGGATCTTACACGCAACACGCGGGCGGATTCACGGATGTGACGGCTGACCATTCCCGGCCGCACCGACTCCGGTGTACGCTCGCGTATCTCCATGCGACAGGTGCCGCTCGCGCTGATGTTGGTGTGGATGGTGCCGGGGCTGCTCTTCCCGAGCGCCGCGGGCGCTGCGCTGCCCGCGGGGTTCTCCAAGACTCCGATCGCGGGACCCTGGGACGGGCCGGTCGGCGTCGCGTTCGACGCCAATGGCCGTATGTACGTGTGGGAGCGCGCGGGCCGCGTGTGGATCGTGGAGAACGGCGTGAAGAGCGCGGCTCCGCTGGTCGACATCTCCGACGAGGTCGCCAACTGGCGCGAGCACGGGATGCTCGGCTTCGCGCTGCACCCGAACTTCCTGTCGAACGGCTGGATCTATCTCTTCTACGCCGTCGATCACTACTACCTGGAGAACGCGGGCACGCCGGGCTACGACCCGACCATGAGCGAGACGAACGTCCCGCAAGTCATCCGCATCACGCGCTACACGGCGACCGCCGCGAGCGGCTTCCGCACGGTCGACCCGGCGTCGCGGCGCGTGCTGTTCGGTGAGTCGCCGGGTACGGGCTGCGCGACGCTCTTCGAGTCACACGGCACCGGCTCGCTCGCGTTCGGCGCGGACGACTCGCTGCTCGCGAGCTGCGGCGACGGCGGGAGCTACGTGGGTCCGGACACGGGCGGTCCCACGTACGGCGCGTACACGGTGCAGGGACTGGCCGAGGGATTCATCAGACCGGACGAGGACGTCGGCGCGTATCGCGCGCAGATGGTGTCGTCGTACTCGGGCAAGATCTTGCGCCTCGACCCGCAGACGGGCGACGGGCTGCCGAGCAATCCGTTCTACGATCCCGAGGATCCGCGCTCGGCGAGATCGCGCGTGTTCGCGCTCGGCTTCCGCAATCCATTCCGCTTCACCGTTCGACCGCATACGGGGAGTCACTTGCCCTCCGACGCCGCGCCGGGCTCGATCTACGTCGGCAACGTGGGTTGGACCAGCTGGGAGGAGATCGAGGTCGTCGACGCGCCCGGATACGACGGCGGCTGGCCCCTGTACGAGGGGATGGTGTTCGAACCGAACTACCAATTGGCCGGCCCCGTGCAGAATCCGGACGCGCCCAACCCGTTGTACGGGATCGGTGGCTGCACGCAGCCGTTCTTCAACTTCGGCGACTTACTCGTCCAGGAAACGCTCGGCGCGCCGAGCTTTCCGAACCCGTGCGATCCCACGCAGCAGATTCCGGCGTCGATTCCGCGCTTCATGCACCGGCGTCCGGGGCTCGCGTACGGGCGGGACGTCGACGGGCCGATGATCACGCCGACGTTCACCGCCGGCGCGCCCACGTTCGCGTACGTCGGCGCGCCCGGCTCGCCCGTCGCGGGTACACAGATCAGTGGCAGCACCGCGACGGGCGAAGTCTGGTACACCGGCAGCGACTTCCCGACGGCGTTCCAGAACAGCTTCTTCCACGCGGACCTCGGCTCGGGCACGGTCACGAACATCCGCTACGACGCGAACGACCAGCCGACCTTGGTGACTCCGTTCGACTCGGACGCGGGCGGGATCGTGATGCTCGCGACCAGCCCGACGACGGGCGGGCTGTACGAGGTGGACCTCGCCTTCGAGGTCGTCTCGCGCATCTCCTACACCGCGGCCGGGAATCTGCCTCCGACGGCGGTGGCCAGCGCAGCGCCGGGCTTCGGCACCACACCGCTCAGTGTCGCCTTCAACGGCGCGGGCTCGACCGATCCGGAGGGCCTGCCGCTCACGTACTCGTGGAACTTCGGCGACGGGAGCTCGCTCGCGACGGCGGCGAACCCGAGTCACACGTTCTTCGGGCCGGTCGGCCTGCCGACGACTTACAACGTGACGCTCACGGTGCGCGACTCGGTCGGTCAGACCGCCGCCGCGCAGATCGCGGTCGCAGTGAACGACACGCCGCCGCAGGTCTCGATCACGAGCCCGGTGAGTCAGGGCCTGTACTCGATGAGCGCGCCGAGCCTGCTGCCGCTGAACGCGAACATCTCCGACGCGGAGCAGGGCGCGGGTCAGCTGTCGTGTCAGTGGCAGGTCACGCTGCACCACAACGGCGACGTCGAGCCCGGGCCGATCGACACGAACTGCTCGACTAGCGCGACGCTCCAGCCGCTCGGCTGCAACGGCAACTTCTATTCGTACACGATCGCGCTGACGGTGAAGGACGGCGCGGGCCTCTCGACGACGAGCAGCGTCACGCTGCAACCCGACTGCGCGACGCTGTTTCCCGTCGTCTGCGGGAACATCGACGGCAACTCGGCGCGCAACGCGGTCGACGTGAGTCGCCTGCGCTTCGCGTTCGCGCATCCGACCACCGCGCCGCTCTCGGCGGCCGAGCGCTCGCGCTGCAGCGTGATCGGCGACGCCAACTGCGACCTCGCCGATCTCACCGTGCTCCGGCGCTACCTCGCGGGTCGAGCGCCCGGCATCGCGCAGGTGTGCAGCGCGGTCTCCCCGTAGCTCGTCGCACTGGCCGCGGCGGGGCGTTCGGGTGCACACTGCGGACATGCAACTTCGACAAGTCGCTCTCGTGGCCCGCGACCTCCAACCCGTCGTCGACGACTTCTGCGCGGTCCTCGGTCTCGAGGTCTGCTTTCGCGATCCGGGCGTGGAGGAGTTCGGCCTGCACAACGCGCTGATGCCGATCGGCACGAGCTTTCTCGAGGTCGTGTCGCCGCTGCGCGAAGGGACGACCGCGGGGCGACTGCTCGAGCGGCGCCGCGGCGACGGCGGCTACATGGTGATCGCTCAGGTCGACGACCTCGCAGCCGAGCGCAAACGGATCGAGGAGCTCGGCGTGCGCATCGTCTGGCAGGTCGCGCTCGCGGATGCCGAGACGATCCACCTGCACCCACGCGACGTCGGCGCCGCGATCGTGTCGTTCGATCAGATGCGGCCGCCCGAGTCCTGGCGCTGGGCGGGGCCCGAGTGGCGCGAGCACGTCCACACCGACGTGACCCGGCGGCTGGTCGGGGCTGAGCTTCAGGCGCCCGACCCGCGCGCGCTGGCCGAGCGCTGGAGCCGGGTCTTCGCGCGCCCGGTGCGTGAGCTCGCGAACGGGAGTTACTCGCTCGTGCTCGACGACAGCGCGCTGCGCTTCGTCGCCGATCACGACGGCCGCGGCGAGGGCGTGTCCGGGATCGACGTCGAGGTCGCCGATCCCCTCGAGGTGGTGCACCGGGCGCGAGCCCGCGGCGTACCGGCGGGCGCCGACGTCGTCGACATCGGCGGCGTGCGCGTGCGCCTGGTGCGCGGGGCGTAGGCGCGATGGATCTGTACGACGCGATGAGCAGCTGCCGGGCGGTGCGCCGGCTGCGTCCCGATCCGATCCCGGACAATGTGCTCGCGCGCCTGTTGCAGGCCGCCGTGTGGGCCCCGACCGGCGGCAACGTGCAGCCGTGGCGGGTGATCCTGGTGCGCGATGCGAGCGCAAAACACGCGCTCGGAGCGCTCTACGAGAAGTCGTGGAGTCAGTACTCGGGTCAGGTTCGCGCGAGCCTCGCGTCGCTGCCCGACGAGCGGCGTGCACCGCACGAGCGCACGCTGGCCGCGGGCGACCACCTCGCGGCGCACTTCGCGGCGACTCCGGTGATCGCGATCTTCTGCTTCGATCCGAAGCAGATGGCGATCACCGACGCCGGCCTCGCGCGTCCGTCGGTGGTCGGCGGAGGCTCCGTGTATCCCGCGGTGCAGAACTTTCTGCTCGCGGCGCGCGCCGAGGGGCTCGGCTGCGTGCTCACCACGCTTCTGTGTCAGCACGAAGCCGCGGTGAAGGCTTTGCTCGCCATTCCCGACGGCTGGGGCACCTGTGCCGCAATTCCGCTCGGCTACCCGCTGCGCAGGGGGCATGGTCCGCTCTCGCGGCGACCGGTCGACAAGCTGGCCTATGCCGATCGCTGGGGCGCGCCGTACCGCTAGCGGAGAGCAGTTTCATCAGCAAGAACGGAGAGTTGTGGCGTCGATCCGCGCTCGTCCTGCCGGCCGCTGCTCCACCGTTTGGTGACGAAAATCACAGCTGACCGGGCAGCGAGAGGCGATAAACCCCGCGCTATGAGCGTATTCGAGGGGAGTCGCTTGAACTCGGAAATCCTGAGCTCGGACAAGATCCTGTTGGCCGTCGCCATCCTGCTGGGGATCCTGACGACGGCTTTGTCTCTCTGAACCTCTGAACCTTCGTTCGCCTGCGGCTCACTGCGCGCGGCTGCGCCGCTTGCCGGCTCGGCTCGAGGCGGCTCTCGCCTCGCCGTTCCAACTGACGTTCGTTCGCCTGCGGCTCACTGCGCGCGGCTGCGCCGCTTGCCGGCTCGGCTCGAGACGGCTCTCGCCTCGCCGTTCCGCCGCTTGAGCATCGCTCGGGAAGAGCGAGGTCAGCTCGGGTCCGGCTCGTATCCCAGATTCGGGGCGAGCCAGCGCTCGACCTGTTCGACGCTGACCCGCTTGCGCTTCGCGTAGTCCGCGACCTGATCGCGCCCGATCTTGCCGACGCCGAAGTAGCGCGCGCGCGGGTGCGCGAGATAGAGCCCGGCGACGCTCGCGGCCGGGGTCATCGCGAAGTTCGAGGTCAGGTCCATGCCGATCTCGCGCGCGCCGAGGAGCTCGAAGAGCGCCGGCTTGTCGCTGTGGTCGGGACACGCGGGGTAGCCGAGCGCCGGCCGGATGCCGCGGTACTTCTCGGCGATGAGATCCGCGTTCGAGAGGCGCTCGTCGCGGCCGTAGCCCCACTCGCGGCGCACGCGCGCGTGCAGCCACTCCGCGAATGCCTCCGCGAGGCGGTCGGCGAGTGACTTCGTCATGATCGCGTGGTAGTCGTCGAGCTCGGCCTCGAAGCGCCGCGCGACCTCGTCGGCGCCGATGCCCGCGGTGACCGCGAAAGCGCCCACGCTGTCCACCACGCCGCTCGAGAGCGGCGCGACGAAGTCGGCGAGGCACAGACACGGATCGGTGTCGGCGTTGGTGCGCTGCTGGCGGAGCATCGGGAAGCGCGCGACCTCGCGCCGGCGCGACGAGTCACTGAACAGGACGAGATCGTCGCCGTCGGCGTTCGCGGGCCAGAAGCCGTACACGCCCCGCGCGTGCAGCTCCCTGCCGTCGACGAGCTTGCGCAGCAGCGCCTTCCCGTTCTCGAACAGCTCGCGCGCGGCCGGACCCTGCACCGGGTGGTCGAGCAGGGCGGGGAAGCGGCCCTTCAGCTCCCAGGCGGTGAAGAAGAAGGTCCAGTCGATGAACTTCTCGATCTCCGCGAGCGGCGCGTCGTCGAGCACGCGCCGGCCGACGAACTCCGGCGTCGCGAGCGTGTCGGCCGAGAAGTGGAGCGTCGCTCGCCGGGCGCGCGCGTTCTCGAGCGGAATGAGCGCCCGCTCGACGCGTGAGGCGTGCGCGAGCCGCAGCCGCTCCTGCGACGCGCGGTTCTTCGCGTCGAAGTCCGGGAGCCTCTTGGCGTCGAGCAGGCTCGAGAGCACGCCCACGACGCGCGACGCGTCGATCACGTGCACGGTCGGTGGCTCGTACTGCGGGGCGATCCGGACCGCCGTGTGCTGCGTCGACGTCGTCGCGCCGCCGATCAGGAGGGGCAGCTGGAAGCCTTGGCGCTGCATCTCCTTCGCGACGTTCACCATCTCCTCGAGCGACGGCGTGATCAGCCCCGAGAGGCCGATCGCGTGGCAGCCCTCGGCGCGCGCGGTCTCGAGGATGCGGTCGGCGGGCACCATGACGCCCAGGTCGATCACCCGATAGCCGTTGCAGCCGAGCACGACCCCGACGATGTTCTTGCCGATGTCGTGCACGTCGCCCTTCACGGTGGCGAGCACGATCTTTCCGGCCGAGGTCGAGCCCGCCTTCTCCTTCTCCATGAACGGCTCGAGATATGCCACCGCGCGTTTCATCGCGCGCGCGCTCTTCACGACTTGGGGCAGGAACATCTTCCCGCCGCCGAACAAGTCTCCGACGACCTTCATGCCCTCCATCAGGGGGCCCTCGATCACATCGAGCGGGCGCGGGAGCTTCTGGCGCGCCTCCTCGACGTCCTGCTCGATGAAGTCGACCAGCCCGTGCACCAGCGCGTACGAGAGCCGTGACTCGACGGGCGCGTCGCGCCAGGAGAGATCGACCTCGCGCTTCTTGCCGGAGCCCTTCACGCGTTCCGCGTACTCGACCATGCGTTCCGTCGCGTCCGGGCGGCGGTCGAACAGGATGTCCTCGACGTGCTCGAGCAGCTCCTTCGGGATGTCCTCGTACACGCCGAGCTGGCCGGCGTTGACGATGCCCATGTCCATGCCGGCGCGCGTCGCGTGGTAGAGAAACGCCGTGTGAATCGCCTCGCGCACGCGCTCGTTCCCGCGGAACGAAAACGAGAGGTTCGAGACGCCGCCCGAGATCTTCGCGCCCGGGCATGCAGCCTTGATCAGCGGGATCGCCTCGAGATAGTTGAGCGCGAAGCGCGCGTGCTCCTCGATGCCGGTCGCGATCGCCAGGATGTTCGGGTCGAAGATGATGTCCTCGCCCGCGAAGCCCGCGTGCTCGGTCAAGAGCGCGTAGGCACGCCGGCAGATCTCGAGCTTGCGCTGGGCCGTCTCCGCCTGTCCGCGCTCGTCGAAGGCCATCACGACCACGCCCGCGCCGAAGCGGCGCGCGACCTCGGCTCGCGCGAGAAACTCGGCCTCGCCCTCCTTCAGCGAGAGTGAGTTGACGATCGACTTTCCCTGGAGACAGCGAAGCCCGGCTTCGATCACGCGGAAGTCGGAGCTGTCCACCATCACGGGCAAGCGCGAGATCTCGTCGTCGGCGGCGATCTGGTTCAGGAAGCGAGTCATGGTGGCCGGGCCATCGAGCATGGCCTCGTCCATGTTCACGTCGAGGATGTTCGCGCCGCCGCGCACCTGGTCGAGGGCGACCGCGGCCGCCGCCTCGAAATTGCCCGCCTTGATCAGCCCCTCGAACTTCTTGCTGCCCGTGAGGTTCGTGCGCTCGCCGACCATCACGAACGGGATCTCGGGCGAGAACGTGAACGTCTCGAGGCCGCTGAAGCGGGTGAGCCGCTCCGCGTGCGCCGGGACGCGCCGCGGCGCGAGCCCTTCGACCGCCGCGGCGATCTGCCGGACGTGCTCGGGACCGCTGCCACAGCACGAGCCGACGATGTTCACGAAGCCGGACTCCGCGAACTCGCGCATCAGCGCCGCCATGGTCTCGGGTGTCTGGTCGTAGCCTCCCAGAGCGTTGGGCATGCCCGCGTTCGGGTGGCACGACACGTACGTGTCGGCGATGCGCGAGAGCTCTTCGAGATAGGGCCGCGACTCGGTCGCGCCGAGCCCGCAGTTCACGCCGACACTGATCGGTTTCACGTGGCGGATCGAATTCCAGAACGCGTCGACCGTCTGGCCGGAGAGGTTGCGCCCGCTCTTGTCGGCGAAGGTCACCGACACCATCACGGGCACGCGCGCGCCGCGCGCCGCGAACGTCTCCTCGATGGCCACGATCGCGGCCTTCGCGTTCAACGTATCGAAGATGGTCTCGATGATCAGGGCATCCACGCCGCCGTCGAGCAGCCCGCGCACCTGGGTCGCATACGCGTCGCGCACCTGGTCGAAGGTCACGGCGCGAAACGCGGGATCGTTCACGTCCGGCGAGAGCGACAGCGTCTTCGGCAGCGGCCCGAGGTCGCCGACCACGAAGCGCGGCTTCTCGGGTGTCCGCGCGCTCCACTCGTCCGCCACGCGCCGCGCGATGCGCGCCGCTTCGAGGTTCAGCTCGGGCGCGACCTCCTCGAGGCCGTAGTCCGCGAGCGAGATCGACGAGCCGTTGAAGGTCGCCGTGATGATCAGATCCGCGCCGGCCTCGAGATAGTCACGGTGCACCTTCTCGATCAGCTCGGGCCGGGAGAGCACCAGCAGCCCGTCGTGTCCCTTGATGTCGTGGGTGTGGTCGCGGAAGCGCTCGCCGCGCGTGTCTGCCTCGCTGAGACCGAAGCCCTGCAACAAGACACCCATCGAGCCGTCGACGATCAGGATCTTCTCGTCGAGAAGCTGGCGCAGGAGAGCGTCGCGCGAGGGGCCCATGGTGCGGGGCATGTTACCCTGGCGTTCGTGGGAGGAAAGGCCATGTCCGAGTCCGACGCCGGCGCACTCACGGCGCCGCTGTTTCGCGAGCGCTTCGGGATCGATCCGCGCGCGCTCGACACCGCTTTCTCGCACGCGCTCGAGCGCCCGCTCGACTACGCGGACTTGTTCTTCGAGTACACCACGCGCGACGCGGTCGCGCTCGAAGAGGGCATCGTGAAGAGCGGCAGCCGGGCGGTCGAGCAGGGCGTCGGCGTGCGCGCGCAGTCGGGCGAGCGCCAGGGCTACGCGCACTCGGACGAGATCACGGTCGAGAGTCTCCGGCTGGCGGCCGGCGCGGCGCGCGCGATCGCCGAGGGCTCCCCGGTGACGCGCGCGGTGGCGCTGCGCGCGCCGAGCCGCCCCGCGCTCGACCTGTACCCGCTCGCGCAGGCGCCGACCGATGCGGCGATCGACACCAAAGTGCGTCTCCTCCAGGACATCGACGCCTACGCGCGCAGTCGCGACCCGCGCATTTCGCAGGTGATGGCGAGCCTCGCGTGCGAGGAGCGCCAGCTCATGATCGCGGCGAGCGACGGCACCTGGGTCACCGACGTTCAGCCGCTCGTGATCCTGCGCGTGCAGGTCATCGCCGCGCAGGGCTCGCGGCGCGAGACGGGATCGCAGGGCGCCGGCGGCCGCTACTCACTCGAGCGCCTCCTCGATCCGGCTTCCTGGAAGGCGCAGGTCGACGACGCCGTACGGCTCGCGCTCGCGAATCTCGAGTCGGTGAGCTGCCCCGCGGGCACGATGGACGTCGTGCTCGGGCCGGGCTGGCCGGGGATCCTGCTGCATGAAGCCGTGGGTCACGGCCTCGAGGGCGACTTCAACCGCAAGAAGACGTCGGCCTTCGCCGACCGCATCGGACAGCGCGTGGCCGCGCCGGGAGTCACGGTGATCGACGATGGCACGATCGCGAGCCGGCGCGGGTCACTCAACGTCGACGACGAGGGCACCCCGACCGGGCGCAACGTGCTGATCGAGGACGGCATCCTCGTGGGCTACATGCAGGACCGCTTGAACGCGCGACTCATGGGCATGAAGGCGACCGGCAACGGCCGGCGCGAGAGCTATCAGCACCTGCCGATGCCGCGCATGACCAACACCTTCATGCTGGCGGGTCAGGAGGATCCGGGCGAGATCCTGCGCTCGGTGAAGAACGGACTGTACGCAGTGTCCTTCTCGGGCGGGCAGGTGGACATCACGAGCGGCAAGTTCGTGTTCTCGGCGAGCGAGGCGTACCGCATAGAGGACGGAAGGATCGGCGCGCCGGTGAAGGGCGCGACCTTGATCGGCAACGGCCCGGACGTGCTGCAGCGAGTGACTCGCATCGGCAACGACCTGCGCCTGGACGCTGGCATCGGCACGTGCGGCAAGGACGGGCAGGGCGTGCCGGTCGGCGTCGGCCTGCCCACGCTGCGCATCGATGGCATCACCGTCGGCGGGACCGAGGGCTAGCGTGGACTCGCCCCGCGAGCTGGTCTCGTTCGCGTTGGACAAGGCGCGCGCGGCCGGCGCCCATCAGGCAGAGGTGGCGCTCCACACCGGCGAGGCGTTCGAGACGCGGGTGCGCGGCAGCGAGATCGACTTCGTGAAGCAGTCGCGCGATCGCGGCCTCTCGGTGCGCGTGTTCTGCGGCGGCCGTGGCGGTCTGTCCTCCGCGGCAGCCCGCACCTCGGATCTGGCGCGCGACGTCGTCGCGCGCACCGCCGCGGACGCAGTCGCGCTGGCGCGCGCGACGGTCCCCGATGCCTGCGCAGGCCTCCCGGACGGTGGCTTCGCCGGGGAGATCCCGGACCTCGAGCTGTTCGAGCCGCGCGATCGCCCGTTCGAGCCGAGCGCGCGCATCGCCGCCGCGCGCGCGATGGAGAGCGCAGCGCACGCGGTGGACTCGAGGATCAGCGACTCCGAGGGCTCGCAGGCGAGCTCGAGCTTCGGCGAAGTCGTCTACGGGAACAGCGCCGGCTTCCTCGGCGGCTACGCCTCCGCGCGGCACTCGATCGTCGCCGAGTCACTCGCCCGCACGGACTCTGGAATGCAGCGCGACGCCTGGTACAGCTCGGCGCGCAGCTGGGGCGCGCTCGAGTCGGCCGAGTCGGTCGGCCGGCGGGCGGCCGAGCGGGCGCTGCGCCGGCTGGGCGCGCGGCGCGTGCCGACCTGCGAAGTGCCCGTGATCTTCGATCCGCTCACCGCGCCGAGTCTCTTGCGCCAGCTCGCGGGCTGCGCCAGCGGCTACGCGGTGTACCGCGGCGCGACGTTCCTCGCGGGCAAGCTCGGCCTGCGCATCGCGAGCTCGGCAGTCACGATCATCGACGATGCGCGCCTGCCGCGCGGCCTCGGCAGCCGCCCCTTCGATGGCGAGGGCCTGGCCACGAGGCGCAACGTGCTGGTCGACCGCGGCCGGCTGGCGGGCTACGTGCTCGATACCTACTCGGCGCGCAAGCTCGGCCTTCGCTCCACCGCCAGCGCGGTGCGCGGCGGCGGCGCGTCGACCGCGAACCTGTGGCTCGAGCCCGGCGCGAAGACGCCGGAAGAGATCATCGCCGAGACGCCGCGCGGTCTGTACGTCACCGAGCTCATCGGCCAAGGCTTCAATCCGATCACCGGTGACTACTCGCGCGGCGCCGCGGGCCTCTGGATCGAGAACGGCGAGCTCGCGTTCCCGGTCGAGGAGATCACGATCGCGGCGAACTTCGCGCAGATGCTGCGCGACATCGACGCGATCGGAAACGACCTGGTCTGGCTCGGCGCCACGGCGGCGCCGACCTTGCGCATCGCGCGCATGACCGTCGCCGGAGAATGAGAGGAAACCCCCAATGACTACACTCTACGACTTCAAGCAGAAGACACTCGCAGGCAAGGACAAGAGCCTGGCCGACTTCAAGGGCAAGGCCGTGCTCGTGGTGAACGTCGCGTCGAAGTGCGGACTCACGCCGCAGTACTCGGGCCTGCAGAAGCTGCACGAGAAGTACGCGGCGCGCGGCTTCGAGGTGCTCGGCTTTCCGTGCAATCAGTTCGCGGGGCAGGAGCCGGGCAGCGAGACGGAGATCGCGGAGTTCTGCGAGCGCAACTACGGAGTCACGTTCCCCATGTTCGCCAAGATCGACGTGAACGGCGCGGGCCGCGCGCCGCTCTACCAGTGGCTCACCTCGCAGCCCACGCAGCCCGACGGCCCGGGCGACGTGATGTGGAACTTCGGCAAGTTCCTGGTCGACAAGCAGGGCAACGTCGTCGCGCGCTTCAACCCGCGCGTCGCGCCCGATGCGCCGGAGCTCACATCGGCGATCGAGAAGACACTCGGCTAGGCGATGAAGGCCCGCGAGGTCGAGCGCGCGCTCGCGCGGCTGCGCAAGATCTGTCTCGCGCTGCCCGAGTCGAGTGAGCGCCTGTCGCACGGCGAGCCGACGTTCTTCGTCGGCGCGAAGAACGGGAAGGGCGGCAAGGTCTTCGTGATGTTCGCCAACGACCATCACGGCGACGGCATCGTCGGCATCTGGTGTCCCGCCGAGCCGGGCGCGCAGGCGACCTTGATCGAGGTCGACCCCGAGCGCTTCTTCCGGCCGCCCTACGTGGGCCCGAGCGGCTGGATCGGAGTGCGCCTCGATCGCTCCGTCGACTGGGACGAGATCGCGGAGATCGCCGCGGACTCCTGGCGGCTCGTCGCGCCCAAGCGCCTCTCCGGAAGATCTTCAGCTTGACATGTACGAGCGTTCAGGGCGCCGCGATGCTAGTCGGGTTGGCGCTTGCTACCAGGGCTTCAGCGCGAAGAACGAGTCCGGTTCGACGACGCTGCCCGGCGGCGCGTCGGCGATCTTCACGAACAGAGTCGCCCAGTCGCGGAAGATACCCGGCGCCTGTCCATACCAGGTGAATGACTCGAAGTCGATCACGCGGATCTTCCCGTTCTCGTGATCGGCGGCCATCGCGTTGATCTCGTGCGTCTTGCCGTCGCGCGTGCGGCCCTCGAACGCGACCGAGCCGTGCTCGTTGAGCGTCGCCGCGGTGCCCGCCGTGAAGCCGATGATCGGGCCGGCCGCGAGTGAGCCGACGGCGATCGCGTTCAGCCAGGGCTTGTTCGGCGTGAGCTCGGTGATGGCAAGCTCGATCACCAGTGTTTGGCCGTCGGGAACGTCGACGACCTGCAGCCGGTGCTTCGGGTCGTTCTTGAACGCGTCACTGACGTCCTTCTGGAACTCGGCCGCGCATTTTGCGAGGTCGGCTCCCAGCTCCTTCGAGCCCATGCTGAGCTTCTGCCAGAAGTCCATCTTCAGCACGTGATCGGTGTTCACCGGAGCCACGTAGACCTTCGTGTACTTCGAGAAGTCCGTCTTCGGGTCCCACCAGACGCGTTCGAGCGGGATTTTCTTGCTCAGCTTCATCCAGTTCGCGTCCGGGTCGAAGCCCGCGTTCGGTGCGGGCGCTGGCTCCATCACACTGTGCGCCCACATGCAGCCGCCCAGGAGCACCGAGCAGAGGACGACCGAGAGCGCACGAGCCACTTCCCCAACCTCCAAGGTCCGAAGATCGCGGCAGTATACCCGCCGCGGCGTCAGCGAAGGAAAGCGAAGGCGTCGCGCACGGCGGATCGTCCGCCGCGTTCCAGCACCTCGCCGTGAGTCACAGTGACTCGCTCGAAGTCCCAGCGCAGGATGCGGTCCACCGAGGCGCGCGCGGCCGCTCGATCTCGGATGAACCAGTAGCGCGCCAGGCGGTGAGGGCCGAAACGCCCCTCGGCGCCGACGAGCCGGTAGAAAAGGCGATTCAGTCCGCGCGCTTCGCCCTTCGGGATGTTGAACACGAGATCCGTGAACAGCACCGTGCGCGTGGCGGGGTGAAAGAAGACCACCTCACCCAGGAACGGCGCGCCCCGGAAGACATGCTGCTCGATTTCGGAGGCCCACAGCTTGGGCGCGTCATCCGAGAGCTCCTCCGCGAACTGCAGATCAGGGCGCTTCGCGGGCAGGCCCGGCGCGGCGTAGAGCAGGGCGTCCGGGTAGCCCGTCGGATAGTCGGCCGCGAACAGGTGGTGATGTCGGTTCGGGGCGATCACCCCGCGCACCTCGCCGAGGCGGTCGAGCTCGGAGCGCAGCCTGGGATCGAGCTCGACGGGCGAGTGGAGCACGAGCCCGCCCTCCCGCAGCCGGATCACGGTCATGCGCGCGCCGACGTCGAACGGCCCGTTGCGGAAACGCCGCTCCGCCACCCACAGGTTTGGCGCCAAGTTGCGCAGCAGGTCCGCCATCCCTCGATCATCGCATGCAGAGAAAATCCTTGGCATTGTATCACGACGTGATACATTGGAGGCCATGGAATCCACAGATGATCGCGAGCGGCGCCGCCGCAGAAGGAAGGAGAGGGTCTTGCACACACGAGTATCCGAGGAGCTCGATGAGGCACTGCAGGACGCCGCGCGGCGGCTGCGCGTGCCGGTCTCGAACCTGGTGCGGAACGTGCTCGAGGACGTCTTCGACGCGGTCGAGGCTGTGACGGAGAACGTCGGCGAGCTGGTCGAGGACGTGGTCGAAGAGGCGCAGGATTTCGGCCGCCGCTTCGAGCGCCGCTGGCGCCAGCGCACCGAGGGCGCGCGCGAGCGCGTCGTCGAGATGGAGCGCGAGCCGAAGGCGGAGCGCGCGCCGGCACCCGCCGCGGCCGAGACGCCGCCGGAGTTCGCGGAAATCACCGCCTGGCAGCCGGTCGTTCTGAACGGCGCGCGCACGTGCGCCGGCTGCGGGCGCGCGATGCGCCGCGGCGACCCCGCCTATCTCGGCATGGGAGTCACTGGTGCGCCGCCGTTCCTGTGCGAGCCGTGTCTCGAGCGCGAGGGCGACGGCTAGGGGCAGGGCGAGGCGGCGACCAGATCCTTCGCGGGCTGGGGCACTTTGTCGGCGGTCACCGAGCTGCCGGTCGCCGTGTAGCCGCCGATCACGTCCGCGGGGGTCAGCGCGTAGTGCGAGCCGTCGATCATCTCGCCGCCCATCGTCTGGAACGTCGCCTTCTTGAACGCCTGGGTCTTCGGGTCGACGGCGATCAGCACGCGGTGCGTGCCGTAGCCCTGGATGATGTCGCCAGCGGCATTCGTGAAGGTGAGATAGTCGTCGACCGCGATGGTGTTCCCGTCGAGGAGCGCCGTGGACGTGAAGCTCTGGTCCATCGGGCTCGCCGCCCAGTTCTCGAAGTCGACCGGGCAGAGAAGGGGACCGCCGTACTGTCCGTGGGGGTGGTCGGCGTCGGCCGCCATCCACACGAGCTGCATGTAGCACTCGGCCGTGATCGTCCGCTTCGGCCCGAGCCCGGCGCTGTCGAGCCGGAGCTCGTAGCCCGAGCCCCTCGCCTTCACCTTGAGCCAGACACAGTTCGCCACGCCCGGCCCAACCGTGACCGGCGTCGAGGCGCCGCTCGCGGGACCCGAGAGGAACGCGACCGACAGCGACAGAGCCGCAACACGCGTGAGCACGGACGAGCGCAGGTTCGCCATGCCTGGTCATCGGCGCGCAGGGCGCGCCGGTTGATGAGCGAGCGCACGGTCAGGGTGCCCGCGACGGGAGCCCCGCGTCCGGTCCGAGCGCCGCGGCCGGCAGGAAGGCCAAGAACGCCGGAGTCGTCAGGAAGGGGTTCGTGATTCCCGTCACGTCTGGTCCGTCTGCCCGTCCGCCAGCGCGTTGCGCCGCTCGGGTAAGATGGGGGAGGAGGACCCGCGATGAAGTTCGGAATCTTCTACGAGCACCAGCTGCCGCGGCCGTGGCTGCCCGACAGCGAGCACCGCCTGATTCAGAACTCGCTCACGCAGATCGAGCTCGCGGATCGGCTCGGCTACGACTACGCGTGGGAGGTCGAGCACCACTTCCTCGAGGAGTACTCGCACTCCTCCGCGCCGGAGGTGTTTCTCGCCGCGGCGAGTCAGCGCACCAAACGCATCCGCCTCGGTCACGGGATCATCCAGCTCACCACGAATCACCCCGCGCGCGTCGCGGAGCGCGTCGCCACGCTCGACCTCGTATCGAACGGCCGCGTCGAGATGGGCATCGGCGAGGGCTCCAGCGTGACCGAGCTGCATCCCTTCGACCGCCGCTTCCGCGACAAGCGAGACGTCTGGGAAGATGCGGTGCGCGCGGTGCTGCCGATGTTCAGTCACGAGGGCTGGGAGTATCACGGCAAATACTTCGACTTTCCGCTGCGCAACGTGCTGCCGAAGCCGTTGCAGAAGCCGCACCCGCCATTGTGGGTGGCCTGCTCGCAGCTTGACACGATCGAGATGGCGGGCCGGCGTGGCATGGGCGCGCTCGGCTTCCAGTTCGTCTCCGCGGAAGCGGCGCGCGCCTGGGTGCACGCGTACTACAACTCGTTCGTGCGGCGGCGCGAGCTGCTCTGCGACTACCAGACGAACCCGCAGATCGCGATCGTGTGCGGCTTCATGTGCGCCGAGACCGACGAGCAGGCGATCCAGAAGGCCGAAGGCTGGACCTTCTTCCAGTTCGCACTGCTCTTCTACAACCGCCACGGACCCGTCGTGCCCGGCAGCGTGAATCTCTGGGACGAGTATCTGAAGTGGAAAGAGACTCCCGAGGGCGCGCACGCGCAGCGCGGCTCGGGTCTCATCGGCTCGCCCGAGACGCTGCGCGGCCGCCTGCGCAAGTTCAAGGAATCGAACGTGGATCAGGTGATCCTGCTGAACCAGGCCGGCAACAACACGCACGAAGACATCTGCGGCTCGCTCCAGCTGTTCGCGCGCGAAGTCATGCCCGAGTTCCACGCCGACGAGCCGATGCACCAGGAGTGGAAGCAGAAGGTGCTGTCGGGCGCGATCCAGCTCGAGGAAGTCGACACCTCGCCGTACAACATGCGCAGCAACCAGACGCCGGTGAAGAAGCAGCCCGCCGCTGCGAGTTAGCTAGCTTCCGCACATGCGCTGGCGCGACGGGACCGGGCGACAGAAGTTCATCTACGCGGCCCTGATCTCGCTGTACGTGCTCGGGCTGTTGCTCGCCGCAGCGGACAAGCTGCAGAGGGTCGGGCGACCCGACGTCGGCTTCATCATGGACGGTCTCGAGATCTCGCCGTCGCGGCGTGACTCCGCCGATCTGGGGCTGCGCGGCGGCGCGCGCCTGGTCCAGGTGAATGGCGAGCCGGTCGACGAGCGCTCGGTCCGGGAAGAGGTCTGGGCGCGGCTCTCGGACGAGCCGGGCGCTTCGAACCAGCTCGTCGTGCAGCGGCCCGGCGGCGAAGTCAGTCCCATCTCGATCCCGGTGCGCGATCTGCGCTGGTCGGACGTCGTGTACTCGGAAGGCGGCGTGCTCGCGCTCGGCTTCCTGTTCTTCATGGTCGGCGTCGTCACCTTCCAGCTGCGGCCGTTCGCGCCGGAGAGCTGGGCGCTGCTCGCCCTCTGCACCGTGAGCGGCGGCTTCCTCTCGATGATCCTCTCCGGTGTAGGCCCGGCGAAGGCGCCCTACGCAATCTACTACCGCACCCTGCTGGGTCTGCTGGCCGCGGTGCCAATCCACGCGGGACTCGCGTTTCCGGTGGTGCACCGGGCGCTGCTGCGCCGTCCGCCGCGCGTTCTCTACTGGATCTACGGCCTCGGCGTGCTGCACGCGGCGGTGCAGATTGCGGGTTGGGCGACCGATTTCGCCGGGCCCACGCGCTACATCGGGATCTTCGACACGAGTCTCCTGCTCGCAGTGACTCTCTACTTCGTCGGCCGCTGTGGCGTGCTCGCAATGCACACCGCCGACCCGCTGGTCGCGCAGCGCGCACGCATCCTGCTGGGCGGCGTGCTGCTCGGAGGTTCGCTGCCCGCGTTCGTGCGCTTCGTTCAGGCCACCACCGGCGTTCACGTGCTCGACATCCGGGTCGCGTACTGGTCGGTGTCGATCCTGCTGCTCGCGCTCGCGCGCACGACCTTGCGCCACGAGCTCTTGAACGCGCGCGTCGCCGCCCGGCGCGCCGTGGTGTACGGCGCGACAGTCAGCGCACTCACCGTGCTCGCCGTCGCGCTGGTCTCCGTCTCTCCGTATCTCGTCGCACTTCTCCTGCTACCGCTGCTCTACGTGTGGCCGAGGTTCGAGGCGCTCTTGAACGCGTGGCTGTATCCACAGCGGCTGCGCTTGCCCGAGACCGTGCGCCGCATCGGCGAGGACCTCGCGGCCGCCACCGACGCGGACGGCGTGCTCGACGCGCTGGCCGAGGCGCCGGCGCGACTCGCGGACGTGCGCGCCGGTTCGGCGTTCCTGTTCCCGGAGACCGCGGGCGAAGGCGAGCGGGTGCGCGGCGTCGCGCTCGCCAAGCGGGAGGCCGGCATCGGCGAGAAGCCGCTCCTGGGCGAGCCGCTGATCCAGCTCATGGTCACGCTGCGCAAGGAGATCTTCCGCGATCAGATCTCGGTCGAGCCGCAGTTCGTGAACATCCAGCGCGAGTGTTACGCGTGCTTCGAGAGGCTCGGCGCGGAGGTGCTCCTGCCGATCGTGCGCGATGCGCGCGTGATCGGCGGGCTGGCGCTCGGCGCGCGCGAGCGGGGCGACGCGTGGGAGAGACTCGAGCTCGAGGTGCTGCAGACCGTCGCGCAGCAGGGCGTGCAGGCGCTGATTCGCATCGCGGCGACCGAGCGCCTGCGCTCACGCGAGCTCGAGTTCGCGGAGCTGAAGCGCTTCTTCTCGCCGCAGATCATCGAGCAGGTCATGGCGCGCGGCGGCGCCGCGGAGCTGCGCTCGCAGCGCAAGCTCGTCACCGTGTTCTTCGCCGATCTGCGCGGCTTCACGGCGTTCTCCGAGAGCGTCGAGCCGGAAGAGGTGATGGCGACCTTGGCCGAGTATCACCACGCGATGGGTCGGCGCGTGACCGAGTTCGCCGGCACGCTCGAGCGCTTCGCGGGCGACGGCTTCATGGTGTTCTTCAACGACCCCGTCGATCAGGAGGATCACGTGGAGCGCGCGGTGCGCATGGCGCTCGCGATGCACGGCGACATCGCGCGGCTCCGCACCGGCTGGACGAGCCGCCGCTACCGCATCGACGCCGGCATGGGCATCCACACCGGCTATGCGACCTGCGGCTTCATCGGTTACGAGGGCCGGCGTGACTACGGCGTGATCGGCAACGTGACGAACCTGGCGGCGCGCCTGTCGGACGCGGCGAAGGGCGGCGAGATCCTAGTCAGCGCGGCCGTGCGCGGCGAGCTGCGCGAGCTCCTGCAGTTCGAAGTCGTGGGTGAGCTCGAGCTACCCGGCTTCCACGCGCCGCAAGCCGCGTTCCGCCTCATGCCCGAAGCGGGCGCGCGCCTCGAGTGACTCGAGCGCGGTAGCGCGTGCTAGCGATGTGCTCGCACGGCGCTACGTTCGCCCGGCAAATTCTTTGGGGGGACTGCGATGCGAGGCTTGTGGGCTCTGCTTCTGGCCGTGCCGCTCTTCACCGGCTGCATCTACTCGCACATCACGACGCCGCTCGATCTCGACTTGGACCGGACGCATCTCGGCGACAAAGTCGGCGTGGCCGAGTGGCAGAGCGTGCTCGGGCTGGTCGCGTGGGGCGACGCAGGGACGCAGGCCGCGGCGAAGCAGGGCGGCCTCACGCAGATCAACCACGCGGACCTCGAGACACTGATCATCCTGGCAATCGTCTACCACCGTGAGACCACCATCCTGTATGGCGAGTGAGCTGCGGCGGCTCGCCGCGCTGCTCGTGCTCGTCGCGGCGACGGGGTGCATGGGGGTTGGGGCGATCCCGAAGAACTCGCCCGTGACGCCGCGCGGGTATTTGTTCACTTGGGCGACGGTGCCTCTGACGAAGAATTACCACGAGACGCCCGTCGTCGGATCGACGAACGGCTACGGCAGCGTCTTCCACCTCGAGTACAGCTACTGGTACATCCCGTTCAGTCTCGATTGGGGCGACAACTCGATCGGCGGCCTGGGGAAGGAGGCCGGCTTCGACGAGGTGTACTTCGCCGACCTCACCACCATCTCGGTCTGGACCGTGTTCAAGATGTCGCGCGTGCGCGTGTACGGTCACAAGGCGGGCGACCCCCCGGTGCCCGAGCCATGAGCCGCGAGCGCACGCGCGAGGAAGTGGTCGCGGCGCGCCTGCGCCTGCGCGAGCGATTTCTTGCCAGGATGCAGGCGACGCCGGCGATGTCCGACGCGAAGCCGCTGGGGAAGGGGCCGAAGAATCGCCACGGCATGCCGCAGGTCCCGGTCGACCAGACCCCGGCGGCGCCGGGCAAGTGGCCCGTGCTCGACCTCGGCGCTGAGCCGCGAGTCACTCGCGAGAGCTTCCGACTCACGGTCGACGGGGCCTGCGCGCATCCGTACACGCTGGACTGGGCGGGGCTGCAGGAGCTCGAGCGGGTCGACGACATCTCCGACTTCCACTGCGTGACCGGCTGGTCGCGGCTCGAGATCCCCTGGCGTGGCGCGCGCCTCGCGACCGCGATCGCGCTGGCCGAGCCCGACGAGGCCGCCACCCATGTGATGTGTCACGGCTCCGACGGCTACGAGACGAATCTCCCGCTCGTGGAGGCGCTGAAGGACGACGTGCTGCTTGCCTTCGGCGTCGACGGTGGGCCGCTCTCCTCCGAGCACGGCGGACCGGTGCGCGTGATCACCCCGCAGCTCTACGCCTGGAAGGGCGCGAAGTGGGTCTGCCGCATCGAGCTCCTCAAGGCGGACCGCAAGGGCTTCTGGGAGCAGCGCGGCTACTCCAACACCGCGCACCCCTGGAGGAACGACAGATACTCCTAGGGGGCCCCGATCGGCTGCAGGAGCGCAAGCGCGCGCGAAGCGAAGCGCGCAGTGAGGCAGAGCCGGACGAAGGCCGGGTGGCGCGGCTTCGCCGCGCCGGGACCCGGTATGATGCGGCGATGAAGATCGAGACTTTGGCCTGGGGCTACGGGCTGATCGAGGGCCCGCGCGTCGATGGCGCGGGAAATCTGTACTTCAGCGACGTGACGAACGGGGGCGTGTTCCGGCGGCGCCCGGATGGATCGATCGACACGGTCGTGCCCAAGCGGCGCGGGGTGGGCGGAATCGCGCTGCACGCGAACGGCGGGCTCGTGATCTCCGGCAAGAACATCTGTCACGTTCGCGACGGAGAGACGCGCGTGCTGTTCGCGCAGGACGGCGTACCGGGCTTCAACGATCTCTTCACCGACGTCCAGGGCCGGGTCTACACCGGGTCGATGCGCTCGAACCCGTTCAGCGAGAGCGGCCCGCGCACGCCGGGCGAGTGCTACCGGATCGACGCCGAGGGGCGCGCGACCGAGCTCTACGGCGGTGTCTCGCTCTCGAACGGGATCGGCTTCTCGCCCGACGGGCGCACGATCTACCACAGTGACACTGCTCCGGGTCAGATCCACGTGCACCGGCTCGATGCGGCGGGACGCGCCACGCCGGCGACACCGATTCGTGTCGAGGGCGGTCCCGACGGCCTGGCGGTCGACGCCGAGGGCGGGATCTGGGTCGCCCTGTATCAGGCGGGCGCGGTCCAGCGCTATCTGCCGAGCGGTGCGGCCGACAAGCGCATCGCCCTGCCTTCGCGCGCGGTCACGAGTCTCTGCTTCGGGGGCGCGGACCTGCGCGACCTGTACGTGGTGACCGCCGACAACACGGACGATCCCAAGCGCGGCG
>Ga0326726_10000750_pt1 | contig 29718 bp, 24 predicted proteins | sample MHFenrmetagenome_2_FD_207603 | JGI IMG/M metagenome (GOLD analysis project Ga0326726, IMG submission 207603) | Lab enriched peat soil microbial communities from Michigan Hollow, Ithaca, NY, United States - MHF15MN | ecosystem: Environmental > Terrestrial > Soil > Wetlands > Peat | place: USA...
CTCATCCGGTTTCGCTGGGTGGTGATCTCGGCGTGGGTGGCCCTGGCGACGCTGCTCGTCCCGCGGGCCGCACACGTCCAGCGGGTATTGGCCGTCCGCGGCGGCCCCGAGCGCCCCAGCGAATCGAAGCGCGCCTCCAACCTGATCGACCAGGCGTTCCCGAGTCCGTTCGCGGAGTACCTGGCCATCGTGGTCCACGGACCCGTGCCCGTCACCAACAGGCGCTATGTCGCCGTCCTGGATACGCTGTCGGCGGCCGCGACGCGCGACCCATTCGTGCGCCAGGTCGTCTCGACCCGGACGGTCGCCGACTCCGTGTTCGTGAGCGCCGACCGCCGCACCACCTTCCTGCTCGCCGCGCTGGCACGCGAGCAGACGGGTGACATCACCAAGGATTTCGTCCCCGAGCTGCGGGACAGCCTCCGTGCCGCCATGACTCGCCTGCCGGCCGGCGAGGGCTTCGACGTGATGGTGACCGGGAGCGCGGCGTTGGATCACGACGTGCGGTCGATCAGCGCCGAAGATACGACGGCGGGCGAGCGCCGGGTGCTGCCGCTGACGTTGCTCGTCCTGGTGCTGGCCTTCGGCGCGCTCGTCGCGGCGACCCTCCCGGTGATGGTGGGGCTGCTGGCCATCACCATCGCACTCGGGTTGCTCACGGTGCTGGCGCATTTCTGGACGATGTCCGTGTTCGTCCTGAATATCACCACGATGGTCGGGCTGGGCGTCGGAATCGACTACTCGCTGCTCATCGTCACGCGGTTTCGAGAGGAGCTGAACCGCGGGCTGTCGCCGGTGGACGCGGCGATTCGGACCATCCGCACCGCGGGATCCGCCGTCATGACGTCGGGGCTCATCGTCGTCGTCGGGTTCGCCGCGCTCATTACGACGCCGCTCATCGAGACGCGGTCGGTCGGCATCGGCGGACTGCTCGTGGTGGCGACCGCCGTCCTCCTGTCCACCACGTTCCTGCCCGCCACCCTGACGCTGCTGGGACGCGACATCGACCGGCCACGTTGGCTCGCACGGCCCCTCGCCCGGATTCACGCCCCCACCGGCTGGGAGCGGTGGGCGCGCTGGCTCGGCCATCGGCCCTGGCGCGCCATCGCCATCGGCGCGAGCATCGTCTTTCTCCTGATGCTGCCGCTGATGCAGATCCGGATCGGGCTCCCGGCCCGCAACTGGTTTCCGCTCGGCTCCGAATCCGGCCAGGGCCTCGCGCTGCTCCGCGGCATGGGGGCCAACGGCCTGATTCTCCCCACCCGGGTCGTGGTCCAGCTGCCCGAGGGCGGGTCGGCGCTCCGCGGACCCTGGCTGTTCGGGCTCAAAGTGCTCACCGATTCGCTGCGTCACGATCCGCGCGTCAAGGAAGTCCGGGGCGTCGCCTCGCTCAAGGCCAACATGTCGTCGTTTCAGCTGGCCGTGTTCTACAGCGACCCCACGGGGGTGCGGGCCCGCTACCCGAAGTTCTTCGACGCCTACCTGAGCGCGGACAACCGGACGACGCTGGTCGACGTCATCGCGGCCGACAGCGTCTCGCTCACGGGGATGATGGATCTCACCCGGCGCGCCCGCGCTCTCGCGGCCCACGGCGTGCGCGGGCTCGGTGCCGCGCAGATCCTCGTGGGCGGCTTTGCCGCGGCCAGCGTGGACCTGCAGGACGATCTGCTGCGCCGCTTCCCCGGCGTCGTGCTGCTGGTGCTCGGCGTCACGGCCTTGATGCTGTTCGTCGCGTTTCGCTCGCTCCTCGTGCCGCTCAAGGCCGTCCTGTTGAACTGTCTCTCCGTCGGAGCGGCGTTCGGCGTGACGGTCCTCGTGTTTCAGCATGGGTACGGCGCCGGCCTGTTCGGCCTGGAAGGTCCGACGGAGGCGATCTTCGTCGTCGTGCCGGTGCTGGTCTTCGCCACCGTGTTCGGGCTGTCGATGGACTACGAAGTGTTCCTGCTGACGCGCGTGAAGGAGGTCTTCGACAAGACGGGGCGCAACGATCATGCGACGATGGAAGGGCTGTCGATGACCGCGTCGACGATTACCTTCGCCGCCGCCATCATGATCATCGTCTTCGGCGTGTTCGCCTTCGCCCGGGTGCTGGCGGTGCAGTTCCTGGGATTCGGGCTCGCCGTGGCCGTGTTGCTCGATGCGACCCTGATCCGCATGATCCTGGTGCCGGCGATCATGCATATCGCCGGGCGCTGGAACTGGTGGCCGGGGGTGCGGGCCCCGCGGGGCGAGCGCTAGAGCCGCTCGAGTCGCGACCCCCAGACATCCCAGTGCCAGGCGGGCGTGCGCCGGCCGGTACGGGGGTCCTTGAGCGGCTTGTACTGCAGCCAGTCGGCGTGGAAGCCGAGCCGGCGCCCCACGGCGAGCAGTCGATCGCGGTCGGCGCTGACGAGGTGCACCATCGGCTCTCCCCGCAGGCGCCAGCGATGAAGCCAAACGCCGCCATCGAGGGCGAAGCACATCCCCTCGCGGCGGCGCGTGAACTCCTGCCAGGTATCGGTCAGTTGCAGCTGATTCTACCCTCGACTGTCGCGGTCCCCACCGGGGTCGCGGCTCCGTAGAACAGATAGCATTTCTTGGTCGAGATGCCGTGCGACGCCGTGGCCGACCAGCCGCCGCCCGTCGCTTCGTTGATGGTAACCGACACGCCACTGGACGGCTGCCAACCATTTAGCGCGGCCTGGTTCGACGTATAGTACAGGCTGTCGAACAAGAACGCCTCTTCGGCCGTCGCCAGGTTGCGCAGATCGGACTTCATGGAGGCGAGATACGCCTTCTCTTTCGTGTTGCCGAACTTCGGGATCGCGATGGACGCGAGGATCCCGATGATCACAACCACGATCAGGAGCTCGATGAGTGTAAAACCACGGGCCGACTTCACTGCTAGACCCTCCACGCCTCAGGATGCGCCCGCACCCCTCTCCAGGATGGATGCACGTTGCGCGTAGGACCCGGTCACGCAAGACCTGTGCTCAGCCTTTAGCATCGACCCAATTCGTTCCCGTGCCTACACTTACGACGAGCGGCACACGCAGCTTAGCGGCGCCCTCCATATGGCGTTTTACCACTTCCTTGGCGGCTGCCTCCTCTCCTTCGGGCACTTCAAGTACCAGCTCGTCGTGCACCTGGAGCAGCAGCCGGGTCCCCAGCCGCTCGGTGCGCAAGGACCCGTGGATCCGGATCATGGCGACCTTGATCAGGTCCGCCGCCGATCCCTGGAGCGGGGAGTTCGTCGCCGTCCGCTCGCCGAACGCCCGGATATTGAAGTTCTTGTCCTTGAGCTCGGGGATGTAGCGGCGTCGTCCGAAGATGGTCTCGACGTACCCGCGTTCGCGGGCCTCGAGCACGGTGCGATCGAGCCATGCGCGCACCCCGGCGAATCGCTCGAAGTACTGCCGGATGAACGCCTTCGCTTCGTCCTGGCTGATGCCGAGCTGTCGGGCCAGGGCGAAGGGCCCCTGTCCGTAGATCGTGGCGAAGTTGATCGTCTTGGCCCGCGAGCGCATTTCCCCGGTGACCTGCTCCTGGGGCACGCCGAAGATCACCGCCGCGGTCTGGCGATGAATGTCTCCCCCCTGCGCGAACGCCTCGACGAACGCTGGATCCCCGGAGAGGTGGGCCAGCAGGCGCAGCTCGATCTGGGAATAGTCGGCCACCAGGAGCCGGCACCCGGGCGGGGCGATGAACGCGCGGCGAATCGATTCCCCCCGCTCGGTGCGGACGGGAATGTTCTGGAGATTCGGCTCCGCCGACGAGAGCCGGCCGGTGGCCGCGCCGACCTGGTTGAAGCTGGTGTGGATGCGGCCGGTGTCGGGGTGGATGTAGCCGGGCAGTGCATCGACGTACGTCGACTTGAGCTTCGCCAGCTCCCGGTATTCGATCAGCAGCTTGGGCACCTCGTGGCCCATGGCCGCGAGCTGCTCCAGGACGTCCACGTCCGTGGACGGACCGGTTTTCGTCTTCTTGAGGATCGGCAGCTGCAGCTTGGTGAACAGGATCGAGCGCAGCTGCGGTGTGGAGTTGAGGTTGAATTCCGCGCCCGCGGCCGCGTACAGCAGCTGTTCGAGACTCGCCAGCTCCACCGCGAACCCGCGCGACAGCTCGGCGAGCCGGGCGCGGTCCACCGGCACGCCGGCCCACTCCATGTCCACCAGCACTGGCACCAGCGGCACTTCGACCGAATCGAGCAGCGGCTGGAGCCGGTGCTCGTCGAGCTCCACGGCCAAGGCATCCCGCAACCGCAGCACGGTCTCGCTGTCATCGCAGCAATAGCGGGCGGCGGCGGCCAGGGGCACGGCCGCGAATTCCCGCTCGCTCCGCCCCCGCCCCGCTACCTCGCCGTAGGTGCGGAGCCGGACGTTCAGCCGGTCCCGCGCGAGCTCATCGAGCGCGAACGAGCGGCGGCCCGGGTCGAGGACGAATGCGGCCAGCATCGAGTCGTAGACCACGCCGGCGAGCTCCACGCCGTTGCGGCGCAACACCAGCCAGTCGTACTTGATGTGGTGGCCCGCCTTCGGGACCGCGGGGTCCGCCAGCAGGTCGCGCAGCGGGCGCAGGGGCTCGCTCTCGAGCGGCGGCAGGTTGGGTGGGGCGATTCCACCCGCCAGTGGTCCGTCAGGGGCCACGTGCCCGAACGGCAGGTACCAGGATCGGCCTTCGCCTGCGGCCAGGGACATCCCCACCAGACGGGCACGCATCGGGTCGAGGGCGGAGGTCTCGGTGTCGAGCGCCACGAGCGGCGCGCGTCGACACTCCGTGATCATGGCCGCGAGCGCTGCGACGTCGGACACCACCGTCGCGGGGGGCACACGCTCCTCGGCGACGGGCGTCGCCGCGGGTGCCGGGCCGACCGGCGCCAGCTCTTCGAGCTTCGGGATCAACGAACGAAATTCGAGCTCGATGAACAGCCGCTCGAGCTCGGCGCGGTCGGGGTCCGACGCGCGAAGGGCGGAGAGATCGAGGGCGATCGGCACGTCGCGCCGGATCGTCACCAGGTCGCGTGACAGGCGCGCCTCGGCGGCATGCGCGAGCAGCGCTTCCCGGGCTCGCTTCCCCGGGACCTCGGCAGCCCGCGCGAGCATCGCCTCCAGGCTCCCATAGGTCCGCAGCAGCTCGACCGCCGTCTTCTCGCCGATCCCCTTCACGCCGGGCACGTTGTCCGAGCTGTCACCCACCAGCGCGAGATAGTCCACCACCAGGGCGGGCGGTATGCCGAATCGCTCGCTGGCGTTGCCCTCATCCACCCATTGCTCCTCCACCGCTGCAGGCCCGCCGCGTCCGGGGTTCAAGAGGGCGATCCCCGGCGCGATCAGCTGGTAGAAGTCCTTGTCGCCGGAGACGATGATGGCCTGGAGCCCGCGCGCCGCCGCCGCCGGCGCGAGCGTCCCGATCACATCGTCCGCCTCGAAGCCTTCGACCGCGAGCACCGGCACGCGAAACGCCGCCAGCAGCTCCTCGATCCGCTCCACGGAGCGGTCGAAGTCCTGCTGCAGCTCGAGACCGAGTTTCTCGCGGGTCGCTTTGTAGTCGGGGTACTCCCGGTGGCGAAACGATTCGCCCAGGTCATGCACCCAGCCCAGGTAGTCAGGCTTGTGCCGTTGCCGCAGACGGAGCAGGAAGTTCACGACGCCCCAGGCGGCGGACGTGTTCTCGCCGCGCTGGGTGGTGAGCGGCCGCGCGATCATCGCGAAGAAGGCGCGGTAGATCAGCGCGTAGCCGTCGATCAGGAAGAGACGCTCGCGCGCCGGCATGCATCGGGAAGATAACCCCGCGAACGACACCGCCCCGCCGGGACGGGCCGGCGGGGCGGAGGCGGCGAACCATTCGGGACCGCTCGGCCTACACGCGCATCACGTTTGCCGCGTGCAGCCCCTTGTCCCCATTCTGGACCTCGAATTCCACGGCTTGACCCTCGGCGAGCGTCTTGAAGCCATCCATCTGGATCGCCGAGAAGTGCACGAACACGTCCTCACCACCGTCCTGCTCGATGAACCCGTACCCCTTCGCGTCGTTGAACCACTTCACTTTTCCGCGTGCCATTGCCGTCCGCCCTCCTGCAGAGTCCGCGCCTGAACAACCGGATCGACCGCTCGCCGCGGGCGAGCGGGGGCATTGATAAGGCACCGGGTCTGGACGGTTGTCAAGCGAAAACCGGCGCGGCTAGCGCGCTGGTGCGTACAGGGCGCGATACAGGTCGCGGTTGCGCAGCACGGATCGCACGTAGCCCCGCGTTTCAGGAAACGGGATCAGCTCGATGAACTGGTCGGAATCCCCGGCCCCCGGACGAGAGAGCCAGCGCGCCACCGGCGCCGCGCCAGCGTTGTAGGCCGCCACCGCGACCTCCACGCGCCCCCCGAAGCGGCGCAGCAGCTCGGCCAGGTGCGCCGCCCCAAGGTGCAGGTTGAGGTCGGGCACCGTGAGCCACTCCGGGTACAGGGTCACGTCCAGCCCCCGCGCGGCCTGCGCCGCGGTGCCGGGCATGAGCTGAGCGAGCCCGCGCGCGCCGGCCCGCGACAGCGCCTCGAGATCGAACGTGCTTTCCTGCCGCACGATCGCGGTGAACAGGAGCGGGTCGATCCCGAACTCCCGCGCTTCGGCCTCGACCGCGGCGCGGCCGGGGAACGGGAAGATCGCCCGCAGGACGCGCCCGTCGTTGGGCGCCCGCACCGCCGCCAGCCAACCGAGCCGCACCCCGGCTGATCCCCACCCGCGCTCCGACAGTCCCACGCTCCAGGCGAGCAGGTCGTCGAGCGGCTGCGGCGGTCGTGCCAGCAGCCCTCGCACTTCCAGTTGGGCTTCGGTATCGAGTCCCGCGAGCATCAAGGTGTCGAGCCGTGCCAGTCCCGACTCCGCCGGCGGCGTGGGCGGGGCGCTGTCGGGGGCGAGGACGAGCGGACTCAGACCCGCGACTTGCCGGGCGTGCAAGCCGTAATATCCGAGGGAATCCTCCTGCGCGAGCGCGCGCCACAGGGAATCGGCGCCCGCTGTGTCGCCGCGATCCCGGGCGAGGCGGGCGATCCAATAGCGTGCCGCGACCCGCTGCACGCCGCCCACCAGCACTTCCGTCCCGTACAGGCGCGCGGCGCTGTCCGGATCTCCCCGGCGTTGCGCCGCGGCCGCGAGCCGGAACCGCGCCAGCGACGATCGCGGATCGGCGGGATAACGGCGGGCCAGATCGGACAGCCAGCGCTCGGCGCCGCCCTCGTCGCCCCGGTCCGCCAGAAAATCCCCGATCAGATAGAGCGCGGTGGGCGCGGCCGTGTCGCCCGGGTATGTCTGCGCGAATCCTGCGAGTGCCTGGGGCGCACCCGCGTCGCCGAGCCGCACCATGACCCGCCCGCGCCGGTAGATCGCGAGGGCCGTCCACGCCGTGTCCCGCGCGGCGGCGCGGTAGGCGTCGGCCGCCTCCGGATAGCGGCCCAGGGAACTCAACAGCTCACCGAGCAGGATGAGTGTCGCGCCGCTCGAGTCGCCTTCGGCGACTGCCCGCGTCATCTGGTCCCGCGCCTCCGTCGCCGCCCCATGACTGCGCAGCACGCGCGCCAGCGCGACCCGCTCGGCGGGAGCGCGCGGTGGAAGCAATCCGTGGGCCAGCGGGACGCCGGCTGCCGCGTCGTCCGATTGCGGAGCGCGCGCGAACAGGTCGTACAGCTCCGATCGGGCCCCGGCGGTGTCGCCCTGTCCCAACCCGATCTGGGCGACCGCGAGCGACAATCCGGCCTCCCGATACGCCGCCCGGGCGCCGCTCGAATCCCCGGCCGTGAGCAGGGCTCCGGCGCGGGCGGCGGTCGCCTCCCTGGCGACGACGGGCGGCAGATCCGCGAGCAGACGGCGGGCGCTCGCCGTATCCCGCCGCACGCGCGCTTCGCGCAGCCGCAACCACGGCTCGATCGCCGTCAGACCACCGCCACGCGCGGCGGAGAAGTACCGCGCGGCACTGTCGGGGAGACGGGCCGCTTCGAATGCCAGCGCGGCCCGGACGGCGAGCAGCGCGGCCTCCGGTCCGTGGGCATGTGCGCGCGCTGCGAGGAAGCGGTACGCCGCCTGCCCCGGCTGACCCACGCGCCACTCCGCCTCGGCGAGCACCCGCAACGCTTCCCCGCTGCCGTAGTCGTCGAGCCACGGCTGCCCGATGAGCAGGCTACGCGCGCGATCATAGCGTCGCGCCTCCAGCTCGGCCTGCGCACTCCGGACGATGAACGAGGCGTCTTGTCGCGGGGACCGCGCGGCGGCATCGAGCAGGGTCTCGGCCGCATGCCACGGCCGGCCCGAGAGCCACAGCGATTCCGCGCGCTGCGTCGGGTCCACGAACGTCTGCGCCCCCGCCGCGAGCGGCCAAGCCGCTCCCAGCAGGGCGAGGACAGCACCACGCATTATTGCGACCGGCGAACGCGGGACAGCACCTGCAGGTAGTCGGCCCTTGAGCCCGGCGAGAGCTCGAAGCGGCCAAAACCGGTCAGGTCCTGGAACAGGAGCACCAGAGGGAGGGTGGTGTAGCTCCAGCGGATGCTCTGGGGTCCGCTGCGCGACACCCCGCTGTTCGAGAGGTCCAGCACCTCGTCCGGCTCCCCGAGCGTGATGAAGACCTCGCCGCGGTCGGTGAGCCAGCCAGGTCGTCCCTGCTCCTGAAAGCGGAAGTTCGCGATCTGCACCCGGTGCAGATACTCGTCCAGCGCTTCGTTCTCCGGCGTGAGCGGCGCCGGATCCGTGGCCGTCCAGAACGCCCGCCACGCCAGCGCCCGCTGATCGGGTGGCGCATCGCGCAGCTTCGCGACCAGGTCCTGCCGGTCGAAGTAGCGCAGCAGGCTCACCATCTCGGCATAGTTCGTGATCACCCATTGGCTGGAGAAACTCACGAGGAAGGGCGTCCGGCCCTGCGCGGCACCCCCCACGATCCCCAGACGCAGCTCCTGCTCGCCCACCGGCAGCTGGCTGCCCGCGATCCGGACGATCGCGCGCGACAACCCCGCGGAGTCTTCGACCGGCAGCGTGTCCTGCCACAGGACGCTTTCGTTCTGGTCCACCGCTTGCGCCGCAAGGCGCGTGCCCGACGACAACCCGTATCCCTCGACATAGAAGCGCAGGGTGTCCGTCCCGTAGGGCAACGTCGCTCGGGGGTTCACCAGGAGCTGGGGATGAACGCCCGTCGACGTCCGGCCCGTTCCTTCATAGAAGGGGACGGGCTCGGCCAGGGAGGGTGCGACGAGTCGGGGCACGGTATCCGTTCGCTCGCGGCGCGCGGAGGCCGGACTGTTGCGGTCCCGGACCATGACGCTCGCGGTGTACACACCCGGGCGCAGCGTCAGGAAGCCCTGGAACAGGACGCTCTCATCGGCCCGCAGGGTTTCCTGAAAGCCGCGGACGCGCACGCGCTGATCGCTGGCGAGCTGGACGGGTACGCCGGTGTCGGTGCGGAACGCGACCTCGACGTGATACTCGGCGACGAATTCGTTACCCTCGCGCCGGAAGCTGAGGGAATGGTTGGCGAGCGACAGCGCGAACACCGCGAGCGTGGAATCCGGCGTGGGTCCGGCGAGAAATCGTACGGTCGAAATCGTCGGGAACGGCGCGCCGGTGACGAAGAGCCCCATGCGATCGTAGATCGTGGCCGCATCGAACAGCTGCGACACCGCGACGCCGGGTTGCGGCGTGTTCGGTGCGCCCACACGCTGCCATGTCCCGCAGGCGATGCAGGCGACGGAGAGCCCAAAGCCGACGAACGTGCGTCGTATCACTTGCTGAACCTCAAAGCCGGACGTTAGTTTCGCCCGATCCCATGGCCAGTGAGAACCTCGCCGGTCGCACAATCGCCGGCTATCGCCTCCTCGAACGCGTCGGGGAAGGAGGCACGGCGGAAGTCTACCGCGCCGAGCACGCCGAGCACGGCACCTGTGCGTTCAAGGTATTACGCCCCCGCTTGCGGGGCGACCCCACGGCCGTCAAACGGTTCCTCCGCGAGGCGAGCTACGGGGCGCGCGTCCGTCATTCGGCGGTGGTGTGTACCTACGACTACGGCGAAGCGGATGGGCTGTATTACCTCGCGCTCGAGTGGGCGGGCGGGCAATCTCTGGCCGACTTCCTACACCAGAACGGCCCCGTCGCTCCGGCCATGGCCGCCGCCATCGTGTCCCAGCTCGCCGCCGGTCTCGGCGCGGCCCACCAGGTCGGCATCATTCACCGCGACCTGAAGCCCGAGAACATCATCTATGATGCCCGCACGGGGGTAACAAAGCTCTTGGACTTCGGGATCGCGCGCGACGCGGAGCTGCCACCCGAGGAGCGACTCACCCGCACCGGATTCTTCGTCGGAACCCTGCAATACGTTGCGCCGGAAGCGCTCTCGGGAGAACTGGTGGACGCACGGGCGGACATCTACAGCCTGGCGACGATCGCCTACTACATGTTGACGGGGAGGCACCCGTTTACGGGCCGCAACCCCAGAGAGCTGTTCCAGCAATTGCTGAAGGAGGCGCCGCTGCCGCTCAACGAGGCCTTGCCCGGTCGGCGCTACCCCGCCGCGCTCGAAAGCGCGGTGATGCGCGGGTTGAGCCGCGACCCCGCGCAGCGCCAATCCAGCGTGACGGGATTCGCCGAGGAGGTCGCTGCCGCAACCTCCGGCACGACCGAGGCCGCGGAAACCGGTCTGCTCGGCACGCTCCGCCGATTCATGGGCGGCAAGAAGGAATAGTAGTAGTGAGTGCAACTACTAGTTCGGACGGAGCGAAGACGGTCTTCCGGCTCACCGAACTGCTGCGGCAGCGTTCCCTGACCCGGGGAGATTTCGTGCTCTCCTCCGGGCGGCGCTCGAACTTCTACATCGATGCCCGCAGGACCACCATGTCCGGCGAGGGACAGACACTGGTCGGGGCCGCCGGCCTGGCTGCCATCCACGCCCGGGGTTGGCAGCCGCGCGCCGTCGGCGGCCTGACCCTGGGAGCCGATCCGGTGGCCTACGCCATCGCGCACGCTGCCCGACTCTCCGGCACCCCGCTCGACGCCTTTACCGTGCGCAAACAGGCCAAGGACCACGGCACCGGGCGTCGTATCGAGGGGTGCCTCGAAGCTGGCGATCCCGTAGTCGTGTGCGAGGACGTGCTCACGACGGGGGGATCCGCTCTCGAGGCAGTCGCCGCGGTGCGCGCTGCGGGCGCTCAGGTCCTCGGCGTGCTGGCCGTCCTCGATCGTGAGGAAGGGGGACGGCAGGCGATCGAAGCCGCCGGGCTGGCCGTCGCCGTCCTTGTGACCGCTCGGGATCTCGGGGTGGAGTGACGACGCCCGCCACCTCCGACTCCCCCCTCGTCGTTCTCCAGCTGAGCGACTCGTTTAACGAATACTGGACGCTCCTCGCTCGCGAGCTCGGCGTTCCCCTCGTCATCACCGCAGCGGCCGACGACGCGCTCCCGCCCCACGCCCTGGCAGTGGTGGTGGCCGCCGGCGGGGCCGAGGCGGAGGTCGGTTCGCTGCTCGGACGTCTTGGGCCCTCAAGGTCGGTGCCGCTCGTCGTCGCCGGCGCCAGCACTTCACACCGCGTCGCTGCGCAGGCAGTCGCCGCCGGAGCGGCGGACTACTACGCCCTGCCCGAGGACCGCGATGCGCTCCGCAGCACTCTGGCGGCGGCGCTGGAGCGGCACCGCGCCGCCCGAGACCGCGCGACCCTGGCGACGCTCGAAGCCCAGGCCCATGCGTTCCGAGAGATCGTGGGCGAGAGTCCGGCGCTCCAAACCGCCCTGGCCCGGGCCGCCCGGGTCCTGCCGCACGGCGACGCCACGGTATTGGTGACGGGAGAAACGGGCACCGGAAAAGAGCTCCTCGCGCGGGCGCTGCACTACGGCGGCCCTCGGGCCGCGGCGCCCTTCGTGGAGCTCAACTGCGCCGCACTCCCCCCGGCGTTGCTCGAGAGTGAGCTGTTCGGTCACGAGCGCGGCGCGTTCACCGATGCCAAGACCGCCAAACCGGGCCTCTTCGAGGTGGCGGCCGGCGGCACGTTGTTTCTCGACGAGATCAACAGCCTCGCCCTGGAGCTGCAGAGCAAGCTACTCCGGGCGCTGGAGCAGAAAGTCGTGCGGCGCCTGGGGGCCACCACCGCGCGGACGCTCGACGTCCGGATCGTCGCCGCCACGAACACCCGCCTCGACCGCTCGGTCGCGGAAGGACGGTTTCGGGAAGACCTGTATTACCGGTTGAACGTGATCACCCTCGAGCTGCCCCCGCTCCGGGCGCGTGGCGACGACGTGCTGCGCCTCGCCGAGTACTTCATGCTGAAGTTCAGCAAGCAGTACGGCCTTCCCGAGCCGCCGCTCTCCGCTGACGCGCGCCGCGCGCTCCTCGCCCACCCCTGGCCGGGCAACGTGCGCGAGCTGCGCAACGTCATCGAGCGCACGTTGCTGCTGTCGCCGCCGGGACGCTTCGAGCTGGAGTCCTTCCAAGTGCCGGTGTCGCAGGCGTCGAGCGCGGGAGGTTTGCCGTTCCCGACCACGCTGGCCGAGGTCCAACGCGCCGCGGCGCATGCGATGCTGGAGCTCACCGGCGGCAACCGCTCGGAAGCGGCGCGCCGACTGGGGGTGTCTCGCTCGCGCCTGCTGCGCTTGTTGCGCGGCGCCGGGGATGAGGAGCCGGAGGATGAAGGGCCATGATTCGAATTGAGACAGATGGCTCGACCCGCTTCAGTCCAATCGATGTATCGCATTGAAAAACAATCACTTATCGTGGCGTGACGCTTGCTGTGGATACGCGCCAAACTCGTACGAGGGTGCTGCAACATGCAGATGAGGCCACTACTGATCCTGGCCGCGTTCATCGCGGCCTGCGACAACGGCTCGGGTCCTCCGGATCCGGTTCCGACGAGCCAGCTCCACTTCGTCATCCAGGATTCGACGGCGCCCCCCCTGCTGTCCGACAGCGCCAGCTTCTACGCGAAGGTGGGGGCGGATCGCCGCGTCGAGCTGTTCTACCAAGGCTCGTCCCCGACCGATACCGGTGAGGCATTCCTCCAGTTCGAGGTGAGGGGCAACAGCCTGTTGGCCCACCCCGATGGCACGCCGTTTCTGCCGGGGGACTCGATTCTCGTCACGGTCACCGCCGGCGACTCCGGCATATTCGATTTCACTTTCTCGCCGGCGGGGCTGACGTTCAATCCCGCGGATCCGGCGCGCCTCCACATCGAATACAACCACTCCGATCACGATTTCAACCGGGATGGCCGGGAGGATTCCGAAGACGTCCACGCGGAGACCATGCTGGCCGTCTGGCGCCGCGAGCCCCCGGATTCCGTGTGGACGAAGGTCGGCACCGCGAAGAACGAGGAGTTCGACGAGATCGAAGGGGTCATCCTGTCGTTCAGCCACTACGCGGTCGCCTGGTAGGAGGTCCCAGTCGTCGTGTTGCCGCCGCTCGCTGACGAATCCGCCCTCCTTTCCCAACTCCAGGGATTGGCGCTGGAGGGTCGGTATCGCGAAGTGGTCGAGGGGATCAGCGCGTTGCCGGCCGGCGTGGCCGACGACCGCGCCCCCCTCGCACTGCTCGCGGCGGAAGCGTACGGCCGGTTGGGAGAGTTCGACGCCGCCGCCCGGTGGGCCGCGCGCGCGCTCGAGCTCGCCCAGCGACGGCTCGACACGCCCGCGGAGCTGCGTGCGGTGCACTACCAGGGGGCGATCGCCTGGCAGCTGGGCGCGGTGGAGGAAGCGGAGGCGCATTTCCAGCGGGCGCTCGAGCTGGCTCGCGCGCTGATGGACGTCGCAGCCGAGGCACGGGCCTTCAACAACCTGGGGATCCTGCGCAATCTGCTCGGCCTTCCCGACGAGGCGTTGGCGAACTACCAGCTGGCCCTCGCCTCCTACCAGCAGGACGGCAACCTGCGCGGCATGGCCGAGTCGCATACCAACATGGAGATCAGCTGGCTGGCGCTGGGCAAACCGGACCGCGCCCGCAGCGCCGCCGACGAAGCAGTACGCCTGGCGCGCGAAGTGGGCGACCAGACCTTGATCGGTCTGGCCTTGGTCGCGCGTGCCGAGGCGAGCCTGGCGCTCGGCGATCCGGCGCTCGCGATGGCCGAGCTCCGGCGCGCCGAGCAGGCGTACGAGAGCGTCAAGTTCACCGCCGGGATCCCGGAATTGCGCCGTCTCGAGGCTGCGGTAGCCCGCGCGCGCGCCGACCTGATGGGCGCGAAGCGGCTGCTGGAGCAGGCGCGCGCCCTGGCACCGGGCGTAGCGTCCCTCGACACCCAGGCGGAGATCGAGCGCGACCTGGGAGACACGCTCGCCGGCCTGGGCGACGCCGCCGGCGCACGCGCCGCGCGTGAGCGCGCCCTCGCGTTGTTCCACCGGCTCGGCGCCCGGCACGCCGAACAGGCCCTCACCACCCTGCTCGCGACGCGCTGAATTGGAACAACGGACGGTTTCGCAGTAGCATTCCCTGTCTCCTCACCCCGGCCGGCAGGCCTTTGGCGGACGTGACAGGGTTCGAAGCGACTCCCCAGACACCGGGCGGCGGCCCGCGGTCGCGGCCGTCCCTCGCGACGCGCATGCGCGGCTGGTCCGACGACGCCGGTCACGAACAACGCCTCAAAGATCTCGAGACCTTCTCCCGGAGCCATCGGCGCCGCTGGGGGCTGATCGCGATCGGCGCACTGCTCGCACTGATCGGCAGCTTCGGCGGCACGGTACCGACGCCGGCGGGGACGATCGTGCTCGCCGCCGGCGGGTTCGCCGCTCTCAACGTGTTGCTCGGCATCGTCCATGAGCGTGGCTGGTACCGCTGGTGGCTCATCTACGCTTTCGCACTGCTCGACGTGATCTACGTCGCGGTCCTGGTGACATGGTTCGGCCATGGGGGGCTCGTCGCGGCGTTCTTCATCGCCGTGCTACCCTACGCCTTCGAGCAGGCGCGCGGGGTAGGGGATTTCCTGGTCCTCATGGCCTCGATCGCCTACCTGGCCGCATGCTACCTGCACGGCCGGCTGTATCCCGGCGCCCCCGGCCTCGACACGGGGGCGTTCATCGAGACCGTCGCGTTCATCCTCGTCGCGGTGGGGTTGAACCGTATCCCGGCGACGCTGATCACCCGCATCCGGCATGCCCGCAACGTGATGGGAGAGGCGGAGCAGGGGTTTCTCGCCGTCCGCGCGGCCGCGACGGAATCCGACGAGCTGGGGTTCCTCGAGCAGAGCTTCAACCGCATGCTGGATGAGATCGGCAACACGATCTCGACCGTCCAACGCGAAGCCGACGAGGTGGCCGCCTTTGCCGAGGAGCTGGCGGCGTCAGCTGAGCAGATCCATGCGACCTCGGAGGCGGTCACGCAAACGGCCCAGGAGCTGGCGGGCGATCTGGGGCGTCAGCGCGGCCTCGCCGAAGGGGCCCGCGGTGAGAGCGCCAAAGCGGCCGACCAAGCCGGAGCGCTCCGCACGCGCGCCGAGATGATGCAGGTGGACGCGCGGCGGCTCGTATCGGCGGCCGAGCGCGGTCGGGAACGGGTGGCGCGCGCCGGCCAGACGCTGCGGACCGTGGGGGAAGAGGTCCGGGCGACCGCGGCGACCGTCGCCGGTCTCTCCGGGATGTCGGATCGCATCGGCGGGTTCGCCCAGGCGATCGCCCGAATCGCGCGCCAGACCCACCTCCTCGCGTTGAACGCTGCGATCGAAGCCGCCCGCGCCGAAGAGCACGGCGAGGGGTTCGCCGTAGTGGCAGACGAGGTGCGGACCCTCGCCGCCGAGGCGGCGCGCTCGGCCCGTGAGGTCGCCGAGCTCGTGACCGAGCTGCGGGTGGGGATCGATGCGGCCGCCCGCGCGATGCAGACCGGCGAAGCCCAGGTGCGCGACATCGGCGCGGTCGCCGCCGAAGCCGATGGCGCCCTGCTCGAGCTGCACCAGGGCGTGCAGCTGATCGGTGATCTCGTCAACGCCACGGCCGATGTGTCGCGCAGCCAGGCGACCCGATTGGCGGAGCTGGCGCAGTCGCTCCAGCAGGTAGCGGCGATCTCGAGCAGCTCCTCGGAGAGCGCCGACGGGGCGGCGGCCGCGACCCGCTCGCAGATCAGCTCGATGAGTGATCTGACCGCGACCTCCCAACAGCTGGCCCAGCTGGCGGAACGCCTGCGCGCCAGCATCGCGCGGTTCTCGGTGATGCGCCGCGAGCACGTCACGGCGGAGCATCGCAGCGTGACCGCCGAGCAGCGCATTCCCCAACCCATCCCCGTCCCCGGCGCCTGAGCCCCGGGATCACCCCGGCCGGAAGACGGTCGCGGCGTCCGATCCTTGGTCCCCGACACCAACGTTCATGGGGCGGAACGCACGGAACGTCTCCCGGTACGGGGTGATCAGTAGATCCACATACCGAGCCAGCGCCACCTCGAAGGGGAAGCGGCGGCGGTATTCGCCCGCCGTGACGCCCAGCATCGCCTTGAGATGACGGCTGAAACTCTGCGGCGAGGAGAAATCGAGCCGGTAGGCGACATCCGCCACGGAGAGGCCGGGATTGCGGAACAGATGGGACGCGTGCACCAGGCGCATCCCGGCCAGATAGGTCTTGGGTGAGGGCAGCGCCGCGCGCAGAAAGCGCGACATGAGCGTGCTGGGAGGGATGCGCAGGTGACGCGCCAGGGCGCGCACCGTGCGCAGCACCGGCGCCAGCCGGGTCAGAGCCTCGAAGAACAGGCGCGCATCCTCCGGGATCTCATCGCCCAGCGCGGGAAGCAGCTGTTGCAGAATGCGCGCCGCCACCGGCGATGCCGGCTGCCCGACCAGATCGCGCAGCCGTCGCCAGCCGCTCGCCTCGGTACAGTCCACCGCCGCGCGCACGCCGCTGGCGCCGAGTCGCAGCAGCGTCTCGGTGGCGTGATGGTCGTGCCGTGAAACGAGGGCGACAGCGGGAATCGCTGGAAATTCCCGCACCAGGCGCGCCACCGCCGGCAGGTCGTCCCCGCCGCACCGGTGCACCGAGAGCACGATGGCATCGACCCGACGCCGCCGGGCGGCACTCAGCACCTCACGACAGGAATCGGCATGGACCGACACGAAGCACCCATCCCCGACCGCTTCGAACCGGTGACGCTCGGATGGCGGGAGCAACGTGCACACGGTGACCATGGCGGTGCGACAGGATACGCGGGGGACTTCAAAGACCGGTCAAGGTTGCTTGCCCCGGTCCTCGACGCCCTGCCGAGACCCCGACGGGCCTCAAGGTCCCGTCAACCCACGACCGGCGGGAACGGGGCATCAACGAGATCGGCGGCAAATTGCTCCGGCGGCGAACGAAACCGGTCCGCCGGAACTCGGCTACGCGTCGCGCCGTTGTCCCAGCAGCTCCAGATACACGTTCCAGTCCCGCCCGCTGAAACAGACGAACCGCACGGCGTCCACGCTCGTCGGCCGCGACAATGCATCACGCACGGCCGCGACCGCGATGCGCGCGGCGGACTCGAACGGATAGCCGTACGCTCCGGTGCTGATCGAGGGAAACGCGATCGAGTGGACGTCGTGCTCGCCGGCGAGCTGCATCGCGCTGGCATAACAGCGTCGCAGCAGCTCGGGCTCGCCCCCCTCGCCTCCCGTCCACACCGGGCCGACGGTGTGGATGACGAACCGCGCCGGGAGGCGATACCCCCTGGTGATCCGAGCCTCTCCGGTGGGGCAGCCGCCGAGGGTCCGGCACTCTTCCAGCAGCTCGGGACCCGCCGCGCGGTGAATCGCCCCGTCCACGCCGCCGCCGCCCAGCAGGGTCGTATTCGCGGCGTTCACGATCGCGTCCACGGCCTGACGAGTGATATCTCCCTGGACGGCCTCAAGACCAGTCACGGCGCCAAACTACCTTCCGCGAGCCGTCGGGCAACCGCATCTTAGTCGGTCTACCGAAAGCAGGGACGATGCCGCGTCGGGACCTCATCGAACGAGTACGGAAGGCGTTGGGGGACCGCTACGAGATCGTCACGGCGGTCGGCCGCGGCGGCAACGCGTCGATCTTCGGGGCGTTCGACAAAGACCGCAACCGCGTGGCGGTGAAGGTGCTGCACCCGGAGCTCGCGGCCTCGGTGGCCGCCGACCGCTTCCTGCGCGAGATCCGCTACGCCGCCAAGCTGCACCATCCCCACATCGCCCCGCTCCTGGACAGCGGCGAGAGCGACTATCTGCTCTGGTTCGTGATGCCGTTCGTGCCCGGAGAATCGCTGCGCAGCGCGTTGAACCGCGAGCACCAGCTGGTCCTCGACTTCGCCGTCCGGATCGGGTGCGAGATTCTGGAGGCCCTGACCCACGCCCACGCCCAGGGGCTGGCGCACCGCGACATCAAACCGGACAACATCGTGCTGTCGCCCGACGGCGCCGTCCTCGTGGATTTCGGCATCGCCCGCGCCATCGCCCAGTCGGAAGGGGACCGCGTGACGCGGAGCGGATTCGTCGTCGGGACCGAGGAGTACATGAGTCCCGAGCAGGCGGCCGGTGAGACCGTGGACGGACGCAGCGACCTCTACTCCCTGGGGATCGTCCTGTTCGAGGCCATGGCGGGCCGGCCACCGTTCTCGGCGCCCAGCGCGGCGGCCGTCATCGACATGCAGCAGCATCACGAACCCCCATCGCTCCAGACGCTCCGGCCGGAGGTCGCCCCGGGGCTGGCCGCGGTGATCGCCCGGGCACTCAAGAAGCGCCCCGAGGACCGCTGGCAGAGCGCCGAGGACATGCGCCTGGCGCTGCTGCCGTTCAGCCTCGCCGCGGGATGACCGATCCTCTGTTCGCGCAGGTCGCGACCGCGCTGGGTGGGCGCTATACCCTGGTGCGCGAGCTCGGCCAGGGCGGGATGGGGGCCGTGTTCCTCGGGCGCGACATCAAACTCGGCCGCGAAGTGGCGATCAAGGTCCTGCCCCCCACGACGCAGGCGTACCTCGGGAGCGAGCGGTTTCAGCGCGAGGTGCAGCTCGCCGCCAAACTCTCGCACCCGCACATAGTGCCGTTGTTCGAAGCCGACGAGGTGGATGGGTTCCTGTACTACGTGATGGGCTACGTCGAGGGGGAGTCGCTCGCCGAGCGACTGACCCGGCAGGGCCCGTTGGCCCTCGACGAGGCGATTCGCATCACCGCCGAAGTGGCCGACGCCCTGCAATACGCCCACGAGCGCGGCATCATCCATCGCGACATCAAACCGGCCAACATCCTGCTCTCGGGCGGACACGCCCTGGTCACCGACTTCGGCATCGCGAAGAGCATCGCCGAGTCGGAGTCGGGCACCACCCTCACCGGCACGGGCATCACGGTGGGGACCGCCGCCTACATGAGCCCGGAGCAGGCGAGCGGCGAACGCCGCATCGACGCCCGCAGCGACGTGTATGCCCTCGCGGCGGTGTTGTACGAGATGCTCGCGGGGGAGCCGCCGTTCACCGGCCCCAACGCGCAGGCCGTTGTCGCGCGCATTCTCGTGGACGCGCCGCGTACGGTGCGCACCGTGCGACCCAACGTGCCGGCGCACATCGAGCAGGCGCTGCTCGCGGGACTCGCCAAAGTGCCGGGAGACCGCCCACCGTCGGCGAAGGCGTTCGTCGACAGCCTGTCGCCCCCGACCACGGAGCACGTGATCGCGCGTCGACGGCGTTGGCCTCGACTGGTCGCGGGGACGGTCGTTCTGGCGGCCGGGGTGATCGCGCTGCTGCTGCTGACCCGCTCCAGCCCGCCGCCCAAGGCGCGGCCGGCCGGCATGGTGCGTGTCCCCGCGGACAGCTATCCCGTGGGCGGCGGCAGGGGTCGCCCGCGCCACGTGGTCGCCCTCGATTCCTTCTACCTCGACTCGACCGAAGTGACGGTGGCGGAGTACCAGCGGTACCTCGACTCGACCGCCACCGCCGCGCCCTGGCGCCAGAGTCCGCCCAAGAGCTGGCCGGCCACCGGCATCCTGTGGAGCGAAGCACAACGCTTCTGCCAGTGGCGTGGGGCCCGGCTGCCCACCGAAGATGAATGGGAAGCGGCCGCCCGCGGCAAGCAGGGCGCCCGCTATCCGTGGGGCGATCGATGGGACCGGGGACGCGCGAATGCAGGCTTGATGACCGACACGCTCCAGCCGGTCGGCGCCTTTCCGCTCGGCCGCTCACGGGTAGGGGCCGAGGACATGGTGGGGAACGCCTGGGAATGGACCGCGGCCGACACCGTCACACCGAGCGGGCAGGTTCGACACGTGATCAAAGGGGGAGCGTTCAACACGCAGCCAGAAAACGCCGCGGCCACGTTCCGATCGGCCCTCCCCGACGACCGCGGACTTCTCTGGAACACCGGCTTCCGATGCGCACGATCCGCGCGCTGACGCTGGCCGGCTGCGCGGTGTGGCTCGCGGCGTGTCAGCCCCAAGCCCGACGCTTGTTGCTGATCGACGAGGCCTTCACGCAACCGGCCGACCTCGATGCCACGGGCCGCCCATGGCGCGATGCGGGCTACCACGTGGACTACCGCCAGTACTACCCGCACCTCACCCGCGAGGACCTCGAGCGCTATCGCGTGGTGATGGTCCTCGGAGGACGGGGCCCGACCGCGGCGGCCGATGCGCTGGACGTCGGCGACCTCGCCATCCTCACGGAGTGGACGCAGCGGGGCGGTGTGGTCGTGCTCGGCTATCCGACGGAAGGCGGCGGCGCCTTCGACCGGTGGTTGATGAACCGCTGGCTCGCCTGGAGCGGGGCCGGAATCACCATCGGCGACTTCGCCGTGCGCAGCGGGAATGCACCACGGTCACCGGCCCGCGTCCAACCGGTGCTCACGGCGGGCCTGCGGGGAACCGGCTTCGATCCGTTTCCCGCGGGCACGAGCAACGCGCTGCTGGTGGACGACGAGGCGCAGGCACTCGCCCGCGCCGGGGAAGGCGCCTTCGTCCAGGGGCCGGGACTCCGCGCCCAGCGGCGCGGCGGCGTCCCGGTGGTGGCGGCCAGTCGAGTCGGGAACGGCCTGGTCGTCGTCGCGTCGCGGTCCGCCCTGGGGGCGGTCGGAGACGCGGACACCGTGAACGGCACCGCCGCCCGATCGGCCTCCGGCGCGGGAACGCGACAGTTTCTCCTTGCCGTCGCGCGCTTCACGCGGCGACCAGCGGAATGGGCGCGCATCCCGACCGCGGGGGACCGGTCGCCGCTCCGGCTCTCCAGCGGCCCGCTGCCCGTGCCGGCCCGGTCTCCTCGCGCGCGACCGCCCGCCGGTGTCGTCGTCGAGCGGCTCGCGCAACGAGCACCGCCGTCCCTCCCCGCGACGACCGGCGTCCCCCCCTGGGTCGTGCGCCAGGGTCTCCGCGCCCTGGAAGGCGACTTTCCCGCGCTGCAGGCGACGACCGGGGCGATGGCGCGCCTGGCGGCTCTCGATTCCCTGTCGACCATTCTCGACGTCGGTGCGTTCAACGTCCTCGTCACGAACGCACACGCGGCCCCAGTCGCGGACTCGGTCGTAGGCGGTCGCTGGGAGCGCGACGCGCTGCGCGCCGCCTGGCAGCAAGTCGCCGGTCGGCTCCAGGCGACGAGCGTGCGCTGGATTCCGCTCGTGTTACCCCGCGATCTCGGGTCGCGGACGGACACCGTTCCCATCACCGCGTGCCCGCTCGATCCCGCTCTCTGGAGCCGGCTCGCCTCGAGCATCCGTGTACTCGCGCGTCTCGCGGCCGAGCATCGCGACCTGATCCCGGCCGTGGGCATCTCCCTCGACGAATCGACGCGAGGCTGGGGCGCTCCTCCGTTCTGCGACGACGCGTGGCAGGCGGGGTTGAGTGCCCTGATGCGTGACTCCACCCTCACGCGGGAGCGGTCGACCCGATTGAAGGATGTGCCGATCGCCGCGCGGTACGACTCTCTCCTCGAGGGGGGGCTGCTCGCAGCGTACGACTCGGCTGTGGCCGGCGTGGTGCTGCAGCGCGCCGCGAACATCCGCTCGGACCTGCGCCGCCTGCGCCGCGACCTGCTGTTCGCCGTGGTCCTCGACCGGTCACCCGCGGATTGGTTCACGCTCGGCTTGGTGCGCGGGGTGTCCACTCCCGAGACGCCGACCCTCGTCTTCTCGCCCGATCCGCGCGCGCGGGCGCTGCTCGGTTCCGGTGGCGCGACCAATGTGCTCCACATCCTCCGGCTCGACCCGTCGGTGGTGCTCGATGGGGACGCGCCGCGGCTCTCGCACGCTGTGTTCGGTGCCCAGACCGGCTTCTGGCTCGGGCCGGCGGAGTCGCTGCTAGCGGGGCCGAGCGACAGCCTCGCGCGCCTCGTGCGGCGCCTCACCAAGGAACGCTGAGCCCTGGCCGCCTTCCGCCCGGCCCCGGCGTGACCTAGCTTACGGCCGGGGAAGGGTGGGGCCGATGGTCGCGGCGCACCGGCCGAAATGGCGCGTCGAGGAAAGTCCGAGCTCCATAGGGCAGACTGCCAGGTAACGCCTGGGCGCCGCAAGGCGACGGACAGGGCCACAGAAAAGACACCGCCCGGTTTCCGGGTAAGGGTGAAATGGTGGGGTAAGAGCCCACCGCGCGGCCGGTAACGGACGCGGCACGGTAACCCCCAGTCGGAGCAAGGCCAAATAGGCAGCGAGACCCGGCCCGGGTCGCCGGAGCTGCGGGTAGGCCGCACGAGGTGGCTGGCGACAGCCATCCCAGAGAGATGACCATCTGGCCGCTCCGCGGCCAAACAGAACTCGGCTTATGGCCCCACCTGTCTCCACCTGATGTCCGGCGGCAAGCCCTACCCCGCGCAATGGGAGCGCGTCGCCGACCTGCGCGTGTTCCGGACCACCACCGAAGATTGGGAGAAGCTCATCGCCTGGCGTGCGGACATGCGGAAGCGAGGCTGGAGGCTGCTCCGCGTCTCTCACGAAGGGCCGGAACTGGTGGCCGTGTTCGGCCGGACCAAGAGCGATCGTCCAGCGACTTGAGGAGAGTCGATTCCGCCATGATCCCACGCCCACTTCTCTGTTCCATCGTGCTCCTGGCCACGGCCTGCGGCGCGGGCACCCCGGCCCCCGGCGGCGGCCCCGCACCGGCCGCCGCGCCCGGCGCCCCAGCCCCCACGGGACCATCCCGCACACCGACATACCAGCTCGCGCCAGGCACGACACGCTACCTGGTGCGACAGGACGTGCATATCCAACAGGAGTTCGCCGGCCTCCCGCCGACCGTCGATCTGAAGTATGCGCTCTACCTGACCGCGGCGATCGGAAGCGTTCGGGACAGCACCGGGTTGCCGACGACGTTCACCGTGGACTCCGTCACCGTCGACTCGGGCTCTCAACTGCCCCCGCAGATCAACCTGGGCGCCGCCCGCGGCATCCAGGTGAGCGGCCGCCTCGCGCCCACCGGGGAATTCATCAGCGGGCCCTGCGACACGAGCGCCGCAGCGGCGAACCTCGGCAATCTGCTGCCGCGGTTTCGCAGTTTCTTCCCGCGGCTGCCGGCGGGAGGCGTAGCCCCACAGATGTCCTGGACTGATTCGACGACGGCCAGCGATCCGGCGAACTGCTCTGGTGGCGCCGCGATCACCACCCGCTCCGCGAATCGCCGCGCCGCGACGACGTGGGAAGACCGCGATGGTACTCGCGCGCTCCGGCTCGACGTCACCGCCACCTACCAGTTCAACGGCTCCGGCGAGCAGAACGGCGCCCCGTTCACGCTCGATGGCTCGGGCGTTGGAACCGGCATGCAGTACCTTGCGGCTGACGGTCGCTACCTGGGCGGCGAGCTGCGCGACTCGAGCACCCTGACGATCGACCTTCCGGTTCAAGGAATCTCCATCCCCCGACGCCAGACCGCGCATACGATCATCACCGTGTTGCAGCGGTGACCGGGAGATTCGCCGGACCCGTCCTCGGGCTCATGTTCGTGCTCGGGGGCGGGATACGCGACCGCGCCCTGGGCCAGGTGGCTCCGAACCGGGCCACGACGTATCTGATGCCGACCGACGTCGGCGATGTGCGGGCGTTGTGGGTCAACCCGGCGGGCCTCGCGGCCCGGGAGGAGGCCGCCGTCCTGCTCGATCTCACCGTCCAGGGGCCGGGCTCGGGCGGTCGTCTGGCGCAGGTCAGCACCGGCTTCAACGCACGCGGTCTCGCCTTCGGGTACCAGCGCGACAACTTCACGAACGGCATTCACGGCCATACCTATCGCCTGGGACTGGGCGGCGCGTCGAGAGGCCTGGCGTTCGGCGCCGGTGTGGCATTCTACCGCGGTGCGACCAGTGGAACGGGCTGGGACTTCGGCATCCGGTATGACTGGCGTCCGGAGCTGACGATCGGCGGGGCGGTTCGGAACGTCGGGAAGCCGACCGTCCGGGGTCAGCGGCTCGAGCCGACGTTCGTCCCGTCGATCACGGCTCGCCCCCTGGTCGATTGGCTCGCCCTGTCCGCGCAAGCGGAGGCGACGTCATCGGCGATCGGTGCGTATGCCGTCGAGGCCCGCGCGGTGTTGCCGGGTGCCCAACGCCTCGTGCTGCTCGCCCGATTGGACACCGACCGCGCGCTGCATCGCCGGGCCGTGGTGTTCGGTTTCGGGTTCGGGCTCGGTCACACCAACAGCGTCGGGCTGGTCGGCTCGTTCCCCGGCGGTGGCGCGCAGCAGAACGTCCTCAGCGCCTACGGCGTCTCGACGAGGACGCCCGTGCACCAGCGCTAGGGACTGACGCGGACCCGCGGGGACTTCCATCCCGCTACCGAGTCCTCGGGGAGCAACAACCCCACCGGTCGCGCGAGCGCCCAAGCCCCCCGCAGCGTCATGTCCGGATACACGGTATCGCGCCGCCCCCCCTGGAGAATGAGGGTGTAGCTCGCGCTCGGCCCGCCTTTCCAGTTCAAGTCGAATGTGTAGGCGACGCTGTCCCGGGTGTAGGCCCGCACGTGCCCCGGCGTCAGCACCGCCACGCGATGCGGCGAGACGACGAACATGATGGAATCGCCCCGGTCCCCAGGCCGAAACGCGAGCTGGACCGTGTCACCCGGCAGGAGCAGCCCCCGGGCCGAGAGGATGCGCGCCAGCGAGTCGGGGACCGCGGCCCCGGACGTCACCCACGCCGGCCCGCTCAACACGTACCAGAACACCACCACCGCGCCGGCGACGAACGCGATCCCCGCGAGACACCCGGCCATCCCCAGCCCGACCAGCCATTTCAGCGCCAACGAGAGCATGCGGTGACGGCTCGGCTGCACCCGATTGCGCGCCGCCGTGGGCAGCGCCTCCACGAGGGCGCGGCTGACCTCGGCCGCCGTCTGGAACCGCCGGGCGGGATCCTTGTCGAGCATGCGCCCGAGCACGAGAGCGAGGTCCGGCGTCACATCGGGACGGAGCGTCCGGATGTCGGGTGGCACGACGGTGAGCTGCTGGGCGATGATTTTGGCCGACGAATCGCCGTCGAAGGGGGGAGCGCCGGAGAGCATCTGATACAGCACGATGCCGAGAGAGTAAATGTCCGAGCGGCCGTCCACTGGGTCACCCGCCGCTTGCTCCGGGCTCATGTATTGCGGCGTTCCGATGATCATGCCTTCGGTGGTGAGCTGCGCCGCAGTCGCCGCTTGGGCCGCCTTGGCGATCCCGAAGTCGGTCACCAGCACCTGGCCCCGCTTGTCGAGCAGGATGTTGTCCGGCTTCACGTCGCGATGCACGACCCCGTCGGCGTGCGCGTAGGCGAGGGCGTCGGCGACCTGGCGCGCCACGCGTCCCGCATCGCCGACCGACAATCGGTGGCCGGGCGCGCTTCCCAGCAGCTGGCGCAGGCTCGGGCCGTCCACGCAGCGCATGACGATGTAGAGCAGGTCGGCCGGCTGCCCCACTTCGTAGATCGGCACGATGTTGGGGTGCTCGAGGCGCGCGATGGTCTGGGCCTCGCGCACGAACCGCTCCGCGAGGGACGGCGATGGCGCGCCGGCGGTGTCCATCACCTTCACCGCGACGTCCCGGTTCAGCGTACGATCCCGGGCGCGGAATACGGTGGCGAACCCGCCCTGTCCGAGCACCGGACCCACCGTGAACTGACCTCCCAGAGCGTCCTGGAGGCGCTGCTGAAGCGTCGCGGCATCCATGGAGGGCGGAACCTAGGAATCCAGCGCGGGGCGCGCTAGTCTCCGACCATGGCCGGCACAGAGCGGCGGATCGTTCGGCGGATTGTGACGGGGCTGTTCGTCGCGGCGCTGGGGTGGCTCATCGGCGTGTGGCCGCCGCCCGTGTGGTGGGGCGGTCACTGGCCAACCGAGACGGCGATGATGCGTCTCCGGCAGGCTCCGGTCGTCCTCCAACCGACGCCGCTCGGACGCTTCCCGGGCATCCTGCAGCGGATGGTGATCATCGGAGAAGACTCGCGGTTCCACACGCACCACGGCCTCGATTTCGAGGAGATTCGCGACGCGCTGGGCCTGGATCAGAATGCCGGATTCGGGGTGACGATGCGGACGATCTGGAAGCGGCGGGATCGGCTCCGCGGCGCCAGCACCATCACGCAGCAGCTCGCGAAGAACCTCTATCTCTCACCATCGCGTAACCCGCTGCGCAAGTTGAAGGAGGCAGTGACCGCGCTGCGCTTGGAGGCAGCGTTGTCGAAGGAGAGGATTCTCGAGCTGTACCTGAACATCGTGGAATTGGGGCCGGGGGTGTGGGGTGTCCCCGCAGCGAGTTTGCACTACTTCGGGGTCCCGCCCGGCGATCTCACCGAGACGCAGGCCGCCGCGCTCGCCGCGACGCTGCCATTCCCGCTGTCGTCCAACCCCGCGTACCGCTCGGCCCGGATGCTGCATCGGCGCGATCTCATCCTCGCGCGCTTCCACGGGGTCGATGTCTACATCCCGCCGGAGGAGGAGCTCGACAGTCTCCCGGTGCCCCCGTTCTTGCCGCCTATCGTGCCCCCGGTGATCGACACCCTGTCCCGAGACACGCTCCCCGTACCGGCCGAGAGCACGCCGCCGGACACCGTGCCCGACTCGCTGCCCGATTCGACCCGCGACTCGACCGCTCAGTCCACCAGCCGCAGGGGCATGACGAGCGCCAGATAGCTCGCGGGATCGTCCCAGCCGACGGGCTCGATCGTCGCCGCGCGCTCCGGCGCCTTGAACGTGAAGCGCACCTCGTCGGTCGGCATGTACTTCATGATCTCGAGCAGATAGGTGGCGTTGAACCCGATTTCGAACGCCTCGCCCTCGTAGGTCACCGCCAACTCGTCCTGCGCTTCCCCCAAGTCCGGGGTCTGCACCGAGAACTTCACCAGACCGCCCGAGAACCCCAGGCGGATGCGGTGCGTCTGGTCGCTCGCGACCACACTCATGCGCCGCAGCGCCGCGCTCATCGCCATCTTGTCGACGGTGGCGAGCTTGTCGTTCTCGCGGGGAATCACCTGTTCGTAATTCGGATACGGCCCCTCGATCAGGCGCGAATACACCAGTCGGCCGCCGGCGCGGAAGCCGATGTGATTGTCGCTCTTCGCGACCTCAAGCGCGTCTTCGGGACCGAACAGGCGGCGGATCTGCTCCAGCGCCTTGGGCGGCACGATGAGGTCGGCCGTGGAGCCGCCGCTCGCCGGGACGTCCATCTTCGCCAGCCGGTGGCCGTTCGTGGCGACCATGCGCATGCGGTCGGGACGCAGCTCCCACAGGACGCCGTTCAGGATCGGGCGGCTCTCTTCGGTGGATGCCGCGAAGGCCACATGGGCCACCAGCTTGTGCACGACGCCGGCCGACGCCTTCCACGCCTTGTCGAACTTCACGGCGGGGAAGGAGGGGAACTCCTCCCGTGGCAGGCCGAGCAGCTTGAAGCGCGAGCGCCCGCAATCGATCCCGACCCGCTGCTCGCCCGCAGCCGTGAAGCGGATCGGCGACTGGGGCAGTTCCCGCACGATGTCGGACAGCTTCTTGGCGGGCAACGTGACCGCCCCCTCGGTATCCACGTCGGCGGCCACCGTGGTGCTCACGGCGATGTCCAGGTCCGTGCCCGAGAGACGCAGCCCCTGCTTCGTGGCCTCGACCAGGACGTTCGAGAGCACGGGCAGCGTCGTCTTTGCCGGGATCGCAGCGGCGACCGCCGTCAGACCTTCCTGCAGCTGTTCCCGCGTGATCGTGAACTTCATGCCCGTCACTTCGCTCCTTGGGCGAAGGGTAGAATCCTACTGCTATACTGTATAAGAAATACTAGTAGTAGTAGTAGAGGACGGGGATATGTGGGTGAATGCAGTGAACCCACACGTGGGTCGCGCGTTGCCCCCCCTCCGGTCTGTTGGCGTGATGTTGGCAGGACCTCCCTTTCCCACACCCGCCCACATTGCGACGCCGTGACCCACACCTCCTAACATTTCCCGACCCGAATGTTGGCTAGAGTGCGGACAATTCCTGCCGCGCCATCTCGATCCGCTCCTTGAACGTCCGATCCCGCATCATCTGCCGCTCGACCTTGTCCACGCTGTGGATGACGGTCGAGTGGTCCCGGCCGCCGAACGCCTGCCCGATCTCCACCAGCTGCATGCCCAGCAGGTTGCGGGCGAGATACATCGCAACCTGACGGGGAATGGTCAGCGTCTTGGTGCGAGCCTTGGAGCGGAGCCCTTCCGGTGTCACCCCCCAGCGGCGGGCGACCACTTCCTGGACCCGGTCGATACTGGGGGTCGCCGGGCCGGGGAAGGCGCTCTCTTCCCCTTGGCGGATCTTGTCGGCGAGCGCCTCGCGCGCCAGCTCGATGGTCACCTCGCGGTTCTTGAGCGAGGCGAACAGCAGCAGCTTGATGATGCAGCCCTCCAGCTCCCGGACGCTCGAGCGAATGTGCTCCGCGATGAAGCGCAGCACGTCGTCCGGGATCGTGAGCTCCAGGTGGTCCTGGTAGGCCTTCTTGCGCAGGATCGCGATGCGGTGCTCGAGGTCCGGCTGGCCGATGTCGGCCACCATCCCCCACTCGAACCGCGAGATCAACCGGTCTTCGAGACCGGGGATCTCCTTCGGGGGCCGGTCCGAAGTGAGCACCATCTGCTTGCGGCCTTCGAACAGGGCGTTGAATGTGTGGAAGAACTCGTCCTGGGTCATTTCCTTGCCTTCCAGGAAATGCACGTCGTCCACCAGGAGGAGATCGATGTCGTTGCGGTAGCGGCGCCGGAACTCGGGCATCGTCCGGGCCTGGATGCTCTCGATGACTTCGTTGATGAATTGCTCGGCGCCGACGTAGAGCAACCGGGTCTCCGGATTGCGTTTCAGCACGGCGTGCGCGATGGCCTGCATCAGGTGCGTCTTGCCGAGCCCGGTGGCCCCGTAGATGAACAGCGGGTTGTACGTCCGGCCGGGTGCCTCGGCCACGGCGTGGGCCGCGGCGGCCGCGAGCTCGTTCGACTTGCCGACGACGAAGCTCTCGAACGTGTAGCGTTCGTTGAGCGGCATCGTGACGCTCGGCGCCGTGACGGGACTCGGCTTCGGCGCCACGAAAAAGTCCATCTGCGGCCGCTGCTGCCGGTCCTCGAGCACCCGGAACACCACCGGCGTGGGCTGGCCGAACACGCGCTCCGCGGCACGCGCGAGCAACGGCGCGTGTTTCGTGTCGTTCCATTCGGCGGCGAACTGATCCGGGGCGCCGAGTACCAAGCGCCCGTCCTCCAGCGCGAGCGGCACCGCCGGCTCCAACCAGGTGCGCACCGTCGCTTCGGGAAGCTCGCGTCGCGCCTCTTCGAGGAGACGCTTCCAGGCTTCTTTCGCTGACTGCTCCATCAAGGACTATGAATTGGGTGGGACGTATTGCAAGGGCGGGGGGAAACTACGGGCGGGTGTGGAAAAGTCAACCTTGAACGCGCCTC
>Ga0326726_10000751_pt1 | contig 29705 bp, 29 predicted proteins | sample MHFenrmetagenome_2_FD_207603 | JGI IMG/M metagenome (GOLD analysis project Ga0326726, IMG submission 207603) | Lab enriched peat soil microbial communities from Michigan Hollow, Ithaca, NY, United States - MHF15MN | ecosystem: Environmental > Terrestrial > Soil > Wetlands > Peat | place: USA...
ATACTTGTAGGCAATCGCCCATCGCGGGCTTTTTGCCGTTGCGCCGAGACGGTCCCACAGCGTAACGTCGTTGAGTTTCAGCACCACGCCGTCAGTCTCGTATGGAAGCTTCCACCGTCTTTCGGACCACTCCCCGATAAACGAAGCTATCTCGTCCATGTTCCTGCATAGCCGGTAGTGTTTTCCGGTCATGAATCCCATGGTTTCGAGCTGTCGAAGCCGGGTCAGATGCGGCATGTTCTGGTCGTCGAGCCCGTTGACGAAGTAGGCCACAAACGACATCCGCCGACGGGCGACCTCGCCTGAATCCTGCAGCTTGAGCGTTCCTGCCGTGGCGTTCCTCGGATTGGCGAAGCGGTCCTCCTCGGTACGGTCCTCGTTGAGCTTTTCGAAATCCTCCTTGCGCATGAACACCTCTCCGCGTACCTCGACCTCGCTGCCCTGTGCGCCGAAAAGCGGACCGGCAGAGACGGGAATACCAAGCGGGACAGTCGGAATGGTCCTGAGATTCGCCGTGATGTCGTCGCCACGCGTGCCGTCGCCACGTGTAGCTCCGCGCACGAGCAAACCGTCCCGGTACAGGAGGCTGATGGCGACGCCGTCGAACTTGAGCTCTGCGACGAACTCGGGCGTCCGCCCACCCTCGGCCTCGACCAGCTTTTCGACCCGGCGGCAGAAATCGGCCACCTCATCGATCGAGTAGGTGTTGGAAAGACTGAGCATGGGCTCCCTGTGCACGACTGCCGGGAAGATTTTGGTGATCTCTCCGCCCACGCGCTGCGACGGGCTGTCGGGAGTCACCAGATCGGGAAACTCTTTTTCGAGTTCGATGAGCCTTTCGAGCAGTTTATCGAACTCGAAATCGGAGATGACCGGCTTTGCCTCGACGTAATAGAGGCGGTTATGCCGGTCGATTTCAGCCCTGAGCCGATCGATCTCCCTCTTTGCCTTGACGCTGTCCATCGTTCAGGGGTGATTTTTTGAGGGTGCCATGGCCCATCCAGCAATGTTTTTCAGGAATCCTGCCGACCCGAACACGCCAAGCTTGTCCCATGTCGCTTTCAGGATCCTCGGGTAGCGCCAGGCGACCTTCAGCATGACGGCCGCGAGCTCCTCGAGCTTCATCTCGTCCCGGAACATGGCCTGCCGGTAGCGGGGCGGCATTTCGTCGAGCACGATCATCACCTCGTTCATGAGCTCGTTGACGAAGTTGGGTTCATCGGTCCGGGGGTCGTAGCACATGTACTTCATCAGGTTCGCCATGGAGGCCACATTCGGCTCGAAGGCGCTGATCGCGCCGAGATCGTGCCTGCCCAGCCGGTTTTCCCGCATCGCAAGGTCGAGTCCGGAGGTCACGCGCCCGAGGTTGCGCACCATCGAGCCGAATCCGCAGAAAGTGAGCGGCGAGGCGAGCGAGGCTGAGTCGCCGAGCATGACGATGCGGTCGTCCGAAACCACCCTGGTACACCCGACTCCGTCGTGAAACCAGGCCGGAATGATGCCGTAGACCGGTCTGTGGATGGTAAAGCCCGCGCCCGGCTGCTTATAGTCGGGAAGCTTCCTGAAATAGGTTTCAAACAGGCTGAGCAGCGACTTGTCGTTCAGCGAATCGACCTTGTCGTAGAAGAACAGATAGGTAATGTACTCCCTGCCCTTTGCAGGAAATCCCTCCCAGATGAGCTGCCGGCCCTTTCCGGGCGAGGTTTCGGCGGGCTCGGTGCTGGCAAGGATCTCGCCTACCTCGAAATCTGCACTCTCGAACCCGCTGGCGATCGTGCCGACCGTCGGGCAGACGTGGGTCTGGGGCCGCCCTCCGTTGAGCTGCATCGCGATCGGGGAGACGATGCCCATGGCGTCTGCCAGCAGCTGCGCCTCGAAACAGAGGGTCACGCCGTCCTTGTCCTTAGCCTCGACGACCACGTGATCCGAAAACCGGTAGCAGCAGGCAAAGGAGGTACGGCCCATCACCTTCGATCCCTCGACTTCGAGCACCTTGTCCCTGGCCATGCCGAGAAGCCGGTCGGCATCGACTGCGCAGTCGAGCACATCGTCGATGTAGAGGCGCTTCTGGCGACCGCCCGGCATATGAAACTCCACCCAGCCGGTCCTGTAGCTCCTGACGATGGTCGACTCTATCTCCGCGGCGGTAAATACCCCCGTCTCCACGAGCCGTTGCAGCTCACTCCGGGAGATGTTCCAGTCACGGGTGGTCTCTGCAGGTTCCCCTCTGTCGATAACAAGCACCTTCCGGCCGTAACGTTTCGCCATCACGGCCGCATGCAGCATGCCAAGCGTACCACCGGCATAGATGATATCATAGCTGCCGGCAATCTGTGCCCTGGAAGGCAGCCGGGAACCCTCCCTGACTACATCGGGCACCGGGTGCATCAGGGCATCCCAGTAGCGGTCTATCGAAAGGATGGAACGAAGATGACGCTCTCCGTCTTCGATAGCGGTAAAGTGTTTGAAGACAAGGGGATGCGTGTTCCTGATCTGCTCGAGCATGAATCGTGTTTGAAATGGTTGAGCGTTTGTCTGTCCGGGCCTGGCCACTTTATGCAAGTTCCTGCTGCAGGGTGCGTGAATCGCTGGCGATCATACCGTCGACCAGGTGGATGCGGCGACCGGCACGGTTTGCGAACTCCTCGTCATGGGTAACGACGATCACCGTCTGGTTCAACTCCCTGTTCAGGCGATCGAAAAGCTGGTAAACGTTATCGGCGGATTTCGAGTCGAGGTTTCCTGTCGGTTCGTCGCCTAGCAGCACCTTGGGTTCGTTGGCAAGCGCCCTGGCGATGGCCACACGCTGCTGCTGCCCGCCGGACAACTGGTTCGGCTTGTTGGTGTACTTGTTTTCGAGCCCGACCACATCGAGCAGCTTCATGGCCCGTTCTCGGATCTCTTTTTTCCCGAATTTCCTTCGGATCAGCATGGGAAGGCTGACATTCTCGATCGCGTTGAATTCGGGAAGCAGAAAATGGAACTGGTAGATAAAACCGATCTTCTGGTTCCTGATGACGGTCATCTCTGCCTCATCCATCTCGGTGATCTCCTGTCCGTCGAGCCAGACCTTGCCGAAGGTCGGCTTGTCCAGTCCGCCCATGATGTAGAGTAGGGTCGATTTACCGGAACCTGAAGGCCCCGTTATGGCAACGAACTCTCCCTCGAAGATATCGAGCGAGAGATTGGGGATGATCGTCTGCCGCACATCCTTCGACAGTTCAAGCTCCTTGCGGATACCCTCGAGTCTTACAATCGATTCAGCCATCAGTTACCGTTTTCATTCATAGTTACCGCTTCGCAGGACGAAACTGTCCAACCCGGCCGACACTACGTAAAGTATAAGAAAAAAGGCCCTAATCAGGGAGCCGGATCTGAGGCGGTATCTATTTTTGTCTTTTCCGACATATCCGGATAACGTCAGGTGATCCGGATATGTCGGCAGCGTGTTTCATTATTTTTCGTTATCACCTATATTACACAGCGAAATGAGTTGAAGTTATAGGGGTGCCCGGAGGCAATACGACATAAACGTAGACAAAGTCGACATCAATTTTGCCGGCAATCTGATTTTTTCAGGATTTATATTAAATATTCCTTACTTTATTAGGCGAAAGGTGAATTTATCCGACCGACGAACAAATTACGATTCGTATCACCTTGATTGATTATCGGGCAAAAGAATTCGGCGGCGCCGGCAAATGCGCTTAACGATATAACTTCATTAACACAACGGTCTGACAGAAGAGATGCATTACCGGATTCCTGATACAGAGATCGAACGTTTTCTCGAAGAGGACGTTCCGTACGGCGACCTGACGACCACCCTGCTCGGCATTGGCGGTAACGACGGGGAAATAGTGTTTACGGCCAGAGAACGAACCGTGGTCTGCTGCACCGAAGAGGCTGGACGGCTGCTCGAAAAATGCGGGGCGAAACTCCTTTTTTCGATCCCTTCGGGAACTGTCGCTGAATCGGGGACCCTGATCCTCAGGGCCGAAGGTTCGGCCGGATCCCTGCATGCGGGATGGAAGGCGGCGCTCAACCTGCTGGAATACGCTTCCGGCATCGCTACACGGACCAGGGCCATCGTGGAGCGTGCCCGCGCTGCCAACCCGGACGTCAGCGTCGTGACGACGAGGAAGTCGTTTCCCGGAACCAAAAAAGTGGCCGTCAAGGCGATCATCGCAGGCGGCGCACTTCCCCATCGGCTTGGCCTGTCGGAATCGATCCTCGTGTTCCCGCACCACACCGTTTTTCTCGGCGGGCTCGAACCGTTTCTCGACAATCTCGCAGCGTTGAAAACAAGTGTTCCTGAACAGCGGATCATCGTGGAGGCCCAGACGCCTGAAGAGGCGCTCAGCATTGCCGCTGCGGGAGCCGACATCGTGCAGGTCGACAAGATGTCCATCGCGGCGCTCTCGAAGCTGGTGCTCGATATCCGCGCGACCTGCCCCGGCGTCGCCGTCTCCGCCGCCGGAGGCATCACCGCCGGCAACGCTGCCGCCTACGCAGCGACAGGCATCGACATCATCGTCCTGTCGTCGGTCTATTTCGGCAAACCGTCAGATATTTCAGCAGTCATCAACCACAAACCAGAACAATAATAACGATGAAAACAACGAGACACTCTTTCCTGCGCGTCGTCATGCTCCTTTGCGCCTTCATGACGACGGCCATGCCGGCGATGGCCGGCCAGCTCAACCTTTCGGCTGCGGCAAGCCTGAAAGAGAGCATCAATGAAATGACCGACAAGTACACGGCAAAGCATCCCGGCACCACGTTCGTGAAAAATTTCGGGGCCTCGGGCGCGCTTGCCGGGCAGATCGAGAACGGAGCACCCGCCGACCTGTTCATTTCAGCGAGCACCGAGTGGATGGATTACCTGAAAAACAAAAAACTGGTTGACGCTTCGAGCGAGAAGAACTTTGCCTACAACCTGCTCGTTTTTGCAGGCGCCACTTCGAAAAAAGTCACCGGCATGAATGATCTGGCCGGACTGGACAAGATCGCCATCGGCAGCCCGAAAAGCGTTCCCGCCGGAGATTACGCGATGCAGGCTCTCAAGAAGGCCGGGCTCGACCAGAAGCTCACGGGCAAGCTCGTCATGGGCAAGGATGTCAGGGAGTGCCTCATGTACGCCGAACTGGGCGAGGTGGACGGCTCTTTCGTTTACCGGACCGATGCGCTGCAGGCTAAAAAGGCAAAAATCCTGTTCACTGTACCGGACGAACTCTATTCGAGGGTAACGTATCCTATGGCTTTGACTTCGACCGGCGCCAGAAACAGCGAGGCAAAAGCCTTTATTGAGTGGCTGCAGAGCGGTGAAGCCAGATCGATCCTGAAAAAGTATGGTTTCGTCCTGAAATAAGCATTAATCAACCACTCCGCAGCAGTACATGAACCTGACGCCGTCCGATATCGCAGCCGTCGCGCTATCGATGAAAATCGCCATCACGGCTACGCTCATCTCCCTGCCGTTCGGCTTCGCCGTGGCAGGGCTGATCGTGTTCGGCCAGTTCAGGGGCAAGGTTCTGCTCGAGGTGCTGGTCAACCTGCCTCTGACCCTGCCTCCGGTGGTGATCGGCTATTTCCTGCTGCTCCTGCTCGGCAAACACGGCTGGGCAGGCTCGGCGCTCAGGGCTGCCGGCATAGAGATCATCTTCACCTGGAAGGCCGCTGTCATCGCATCTGCGACCGTCGGCTTTCCCCTGCTCGTGCGTTCGATCCGGCTCGGCATGGATTCGATCGACCGGCAGCTTCTCCAGGCGTCCCGCAGCCTCGGAGCCCCCTGGTACGACACTCTTGCGACCATCGTCCTTCCTCTCTCCTTCAGGGGAATGCTGGCAGGCTCTTCCCTGATGTTCGCCAGAAGCCTCGGCGAGTTCGGCGCGACCATCATCGTGGCGGGCAACATTCCGGGCCTGACCCAGACCATCCCGCTCGCAATTTATGATTATGCCAGCTCCCCGACCGGCACCACCATGGCCCTGTCGCTCTGCCTTGTTTCGGTCGTGCTGTCGGTTGCCATCCTTTTCGTGCACGAGGGCATCGGTAAAAAACTCGAAGACGGGAGGAGTCAATGAACCTTCGTTTCGACATCGAAAAACAGCTCGGAGAGTTTTCGCTCAAAATCAACAGTGAGATCTCCGGAGAGCGTATCGGCATATTCGGTTCATCGGGAAGCGGAAAATCGACCCTCGTGCATCTGATCGCGGGCCTGCTGCACCCTGATTCGGGAGAGCTGTATCTCGACGAAACCTGCCTCTACAGCAACAGGAAAAGGATCGACCTCTCCCCGGAACAACGTCGCATCGCACTCGTTTTCCAGCAGGCGATGCTCTTCCCGCACCTCGGAGTCAAGGCCAACCTTCTTTACGGTTACAAGCGTTGCAGGCCGGAACACCGCAAAATCAGCCCGGAGGCCCTGACGAAAGTCCTTAACCTGGAGCACCTGCTTCAGCGTGGAGTGGGCAACCTGTCCGGCGGGGAAAAACAGCGCGTCGCCCTCGGCAGGGCCGTGCTTGCAAACCCGCGCCTGCTGATCATGGACGAACCGCTTTCGGCACTCGACGACTCGTTGCGGTACCAGATTATCCCTTACCTGAGAAGCGTCAGCGAGGAGTTCAGGATTCCTTATCTCTTCATTTCACACTCGATCACCGAAATGCAGCTCATGACCGACCGGGTTCTCGTAGTCCGGGACGGTCGCATCTCCGGCATTTCGACACCCGACGAGCTTGCCCGAACCAACATGGCCCTCAGCCCTCACGGCTACATGAACCTTCTCCGCCTGAAAGATCCCGTCATGCTCGAGGGGCTGTACCACTACCCCTGGGGAACCGGCAGCCTGATCGTATCCAACGGCCGGGAGGAGGGCGAATCCCTGTTCGAACTGTCGTCACGCGACATCATCCTCTTCAAGAAAAACCCTGAAGCGATCAGCGCACGAAACCTGATCGAATGCCGGGTCGCAGAGATGTTCGACTCGGGAGGAAGAAAAGGGATCGTACTCGAATCGGGCAGCCAGAGGCTTGTCGCTGAAATTGTCCGCACCGCCGCTGAAGAGCTTGAAATTTCTCCAGGAGCGACGCTTTTCGCAGCGATCAAAGCCACCTCGTTCAGGCGGCTCGGCTGATAAAGAAATAACAGACATCCCCGCCCCGGTCCCGGCCCGCAAGGAAGCTCGCGGCAGGACACTGACTGGGCCTGCATTGCGCAGATGGAGGGGGCAGGCAGGGACGTCCGTCAATCATCATTTTTCCGGTTCGCCGACTTTAGACACTTCAATGCTCCGAACCAGCTTGACGTGGCGCGGACCGTTGGATCGGTCGTTGTCACAGAACACCACGAAAGGCCCGTCGTCCCCGACCGGCCGGCCGTTCTCCTCGATAACCACCCATGTGCCCTGTCCCGCAGCTCCATAGTAGAGTTCGTTGTAGGAGTAGAGCACATTGTAGTCGTCTGCTGAACGAACGAGCACATAGTACTCGCCTCTCTTGTGCGGATTCGGCATGACTACCCTGGCCGAGTCGAGGATATCACGGAGCAGGACGCCCCTGAAATTTTTCAGGGCGTGCTTCGTCTCGCCGGAATCGCATATGATCTCCGTTTTCCCTTTTTCGACCAGCTTCATCGTTTTGAGTGCGTCGACTGAGAGCTCAAGAGGACGTTCTACCAGCCCGATGACCTTCAACTTTACCTGTGAAACCTTACCGTCCCCGGCATAAGCGAGCGAAAACAGCGGGATGCATAATGAAACGGCAAGAGTGACGATTCCGGCTATTCTGTTTTTCATAACATTTGGATCTTTGAGGTTACAGGCGATAATTCAGGCCGCCATAAAAACAGGTTCCGGTCATGCCTGCGCCTTCGTTGTTGCCGTAGGCCGCATTGGCATCCTGATTGAACAGGTTGTCCACGCCGGCGAACAGCTCGGTCCCTTTGCAGACCGTTTTGGAAATAAAGCAGTTGACCAGCGTGTACCCTCCCGCCTTCTCGCTTGCCGATATGTACTGGCGGCCTGTTGAGTTCACCCTGATGTTTCCTTTCAGGCCGATAGCGTCATCGGCATAGGAGAGCTTGACCTGGTTGGTGAAGTCGGGGGCGAAAAGCAGTTTGCCGCCGGTCGTCTCGTTCCTGGTGTCGAGGAACGAGACCTGGTCGGAAATCGTCCATCCATGCTGCAACTTGAATGAACCCTTGAATTCGATGCCACGGGTCATCGCCTCCGACACGTTCTCGAACCTGTAAGTCGCCGGCGTCGTCGTCGGGTCGACAAGGGCCTGTGAAATCATGTTCTTCACCTCTGTCCTGAAACCGGTGACTGATGATTCGAAGGCTCCGGAAACAAAGTCGGCTCCAACTTCGAAATTTCTCGACGTCTCGGCAGCGAGATCGGGATTCGCCAGTATTATGCTTTTCTTCGACTGGACCGATCCGGTGTACAGCTCATAGAGCGAAGGTGCCCGGAAGCCCTCGCCGTAAGAGGCCCTCAGCTTCAGGTGCTCGTCGATTCTCAGGACGGACGCGACTTTGGGGCTGAATTCGGACCCGAAGTCGGAATGGTCGTCGAACCGGGCACCGACAATAATGGAGAGCGGTTCGGACACACGGAACTCGTCCTGCGCAAAAAGGCCGAGGTTGGCTGAATCGTGCGACAGTTTCGACAGATCCGTCGTCGAGGTGGTCGTCGGCCCGCTGGTTATCATCCCGGTCGATACATTGCTCTTCGTCACGACCTTCCTTGTCAAGGTTTTACTGTAATCCTCCCGCTCTTCGATGCGGTACTCCACCCCTGCCGTCAATCGATGGGTATCGGCAAGTTTTCCCGTCCACTGCGCCTCGAACTGGGAGGCATCCTGGGATACCTTTGTCAGCGTCGTGGTGAAGGTGGCTGTGGTCGTCCTTATCCCCGAAGCGACAGCTGTGGTTACGTAGGGCAACCCGCCCATGTTATCCATCTCCGAAGACCAGTCGTACGTGCTCCTCGACACACGCAGCGTAAGGTTCGATTCCGTTCCGGTCCTGATATCGGCACCGACATATGCCATCAACCTGTCGCTTTCGACAACCCTGCCGAAATTACCTGTCGGCTGGGCACGAATCCCGTCGAGAGTGTTATAGGCATAGATCGTGCCCGATGTCAGTTTTACGTCGGGTGACAGCGCGTAGGTCAGCGCCACTGACCCGGAGGCGATCCGCCTGTCGTCGCCGTCGGTGGTGAGGTCGCCGGTGTCACGATCATAGCGGCCACGATCGTACCAGGAACCTGCAACGGCATAACCGAGCTTGCCCGTCGTGCCGCTTGCCCATCCGTCTGCCTGAACGGTTCCCGCCTGGCCATACCGGCTTCCGCCGCCCGAGAGCGTCAGGCCCGCCTGCGGCTCCATGCCCGGCTTACGCGTTATCACGTTGACCACCCCGCCAACGGCGTCGCTTCCGTAAAGCGCCGATCCTGCACCTCTGACGATCTCGATCCTTTCTATTATTCCTGAAGGGATTTCGTGAAGGTCGACATAGCCCTGGAATCCGGATGTGAGCCGTATTCCATCGATGAGCACGAGGGTCATGCGGCTGTCAAGTCCTCTCATCATCGCAACGCCGAGCCTTCCGTTGGTCGGTTCCACGGCATTGACGTCATGCGCCTCCGCAAGGATATCGGCAAGGTTGAGCGCACCGCTCTCCTCAATCCGGGCGTGAGTGATCACCTCGACTGCCATCGGCAGCCTGGATAAGGGATTGGGAGTCCGGGTGGCGGTAACCACGATCTCCTCTCCCTGGAATGCAGGGGAAATTTCGGCAGCCTGGCCGTACCCGGTAACACAACCGATCGATGCAGCAACCATGAGCAGGCTGCAGGTACGTTTTTTCAGAAGCACCATCTCGTTATATATTTGATGTTATAAAGACAATCGTTGAGAAACAGGTTCCCCCGGAATCAAAGCATCAGGGGACCTCTTCGATCAGTTCACCGCTCCGGAGGCGCGTACGCAGGGCCAGCAACCTGTTGTCGAACGATTCGAGCACCGTCAGGTTCTCTTTCTCCCTCTCCGTGGTCGTTATCACACGGTGAATTCCGCCGTTCCTGATGACCATGCGCTGTTCGGCCATCAGGGCGAGAATCGGGTCGTGGGTGGCCATGAGCACGATCTTCTCTCTCCTGACCAGCAGCGACAACGCCCTTTTCCGGTCGATGCCGGCGTTTTCGATCTCGTCGATCAGCACCACCGGCGAGGAGCTGAGGAAGGCTGTATCGGCGATCATGAGCGCCCTCGACTGCCCTCCCGAAAGCGAAGTGACCGGCGTGTTGCCGCTGAATGGCTCGCCGGCAAGCTGATTGGCCTGGGTAACGATCTCATCGACCACGCCCGGGATATTTTCAACCATGCGGCTTTCGGCATGCATCGCCACGAACTCGGCGACCGTGGTGTCCATGACGAAGTTCATGTTCTGGGATAGCTGGGCGACGAGCTTGTACTCGAGCGAAAACCTCAGTTCCGGATCCGGTTTTTCACCGTTGACCAGGATCGCCCGTCCGGTCGGCGTATCGCACTGGGCCATCCATTCGATATCGGCCAGCAGCCGGCTCTTGCCTGAGCCCGTAGGGCCGACGATGCTGGTGACCGAGCCGCGAATCAGGGTCAGTCGCACCTGTTCGGGAGTCCCGCTCTTGTCACTGCCGCCGATGATGGTGATGTCGTTGACCGCCGGAAGGTGACCGCTTTGAAGCATCTGCTGCTGGCTGAGATACTCTTCGAGGTTTTCGACAAGCCCCGGCATGTCGATGCCGATATCCTCGTACATCTCTTCGGGAAGCGACTCCAGCCAGAGGCCGAGCGTTATGCCCCGTTCGAGGGGGTCGAGGCCGTAATCGCCGAGGAACAGCGAAACCTGGGGCATCTGCTCGTACAAGTCCTCTATGGTTCTCTCAAGTATATTCTTCAAATCGGGTCCTCCTTCAGTTTGATTCTCTTGATGTTCCCGAGCTGATGCTCCATGCCGATCCTCGTTTCACCGAGGCAATAGGAGCAGAGAGCTGCAGGCATCGAAAAGCGCAGGCGGGAGCCGTCCAGGCATGTGGTTTCAGGCGCATGGAGGAACTGGGACGCCAGCTCGGCTGCACCCTGGCCGGTAATGCCGTTGACATGCATGATCCTGGCCTTCGGGTTGGCCCGTCTGACCTGGAAGGCGAAAACTTCGCGTTCGGCCTGGGAGACGATGTCCCCTTTGGTTATGACGACGATGTCGGCATACTTCAGCATAGGGCCAATCTTTTTCGGGGTGGTCGCTCCCATGAGGTTATCGATGACGCAGACCGCCAGCACCCCCTTGATGTGCGGCGCACAACGGTTGCAGAGACCGGCGCTTTCGGAAAGCAGGAAATCCAGCCCCTGCCGGAAACCCCATTCGAGGCACTCCTCGATGTTGCTCACGAAATAGTGGTCCGGGCAGAGGTTGCCCGAAAGCCCTGTCTGAACGGGCACACCAAGCGCCCTGAAGATGGCGTCGTCATCAGTGGTCAGGCAGTCGTACTTCAACGCACCCACCTTGACGGCCGACGCGATCATCGAGCGGATGACGCCCGCGAGGACGGCGGTTTTCCCGGACGAAGGCGGACCCGATATGGTGACAAGTTTCATGATTTATGCCGAAAATTCAGTCAGGTTTGAAAAACGTCGGGGCGAAGCCCTTTTTTCAGTTCGGTGTTGAGCGACTCGGTCATGGCCTCATAGTCGCACTGCAGGAGAAAGTCCCAGGAGGGGAAGCAGAACGGCTGCGTCCAGTCGAAATCGTCCGCATGGTGGAAGTCGCCCCTGCGCAGCGCCTGACGCATGATGTTGCTGTGCATGAAGTTGATCAGCGGGCGACACTCCTCCATCCTCGATGTCTTGACGTACATGAGCATCGGCGCGAGTATCGGGCCGTCCTCGAACTCGAGGATCGCCGCATTCTTTTGTGAAGGCATCTGGACCGTGGCGGCGTTGGGCAGCAGGTTGAACGGCGTGCGCCTCGGCTCGGACGAATCGATACGCTTCAGGATCTCGGCGAAATGCCAGACGTTGCGGATATTGGAGGCGAAGTCCGTAATGGCACTGCTGCCGAGCTGCTCCCTGAGCAGAAGGAGCAGGGAGGCGATGCTCGCTTTGCCGTTATAGCCGTGAACCGTTATGAGCTCCCTGTACAGCGGATCGACAAGGTCGCTCCAGCGCCTCGGATAGGGCACGCATGGCGTCAGGGAGAGATCGCACACTACGCTCCAGAATCCCGTGCTGTATATCCCGATGTTATGCTGCGAAACCAGCCTGCGATACAGATCGGGCATTTTGGCGAGAGCTGTCACGCTTGTGACCCCGCTGTACACGCCGGTATCGATGAACCGCTCCCTGAACCCCTTCGAAAGAACCGTATGCAGACCTGAAGCGATGAGAACCTCAGGAAGTTCGTCTTCGGTCATTGCCGCCTTGAGCTCTCCTTCGATGCCTTTAGAGTCACCATCGAGAAGCATCGGCGAATAGATGGGCACCTCATGGGAGGCATTGTACAGGCCGGCAAATTCACCGATCACCATTTTGCACACAACCTTGAGCGGGCATGGCATGTTCATGTAAAGATTGACGGCTCCTTTCCTCAGTAGCGGCACCCCGTTTCCGGTGGTTTTCCGGTTAAGCGGCGGAGCTCCGCAATACGCCAGGACGTTGCCGTCCCTGTCCGTTTTATCGACTGGTTTCATGATGTCCTTCCGGCTTGTTATCGATCTGTCCCTTACGACTGTCCGCTGAAGGGTGAGGGTTCAGTACCTCCCGCAGTTCGGCATCAGACAGGTCACGGTGAAAAAAGAGGTTGAAATACTCCTTCGCTGCCCGCTCCTGGTCGATCTGATACACCTCCGGATAGAGCAGGTTGGCCAGCCAGATCGCACCGAGGATCCTGTTGGTTCCAGGAGGCCGGTCGAACCACCCGAACGGCTGGCAGGGAATCTGGTAGATCCGGCGCTCCCTGACGGCGGGGACCCTCGCCCAGAGGGGATCGCCGGAGATGTTCCTGTAGGTGGTCAGTTCAGGCCCCATGCCGGTCCAGACGATGACGACGTCGGGATTCCACTTCAGGATCTGCTCCATCGAAACCGCGCTCATCCCCTTTCCTGAAAGGAGCTGGACCTTCGCCACGTTGATTCCGCCCACCAGGTCGATCACTTCGCTGTGGAACGAACCCGACGGATCGGTGTTCAGTCCCATGCTGCCCTCGGCGTAATAGACCCTTTTTTTCCGGTTGTCAGGGATCTGCTTTGCCTTGTCGAACACCGGGTTCAACCAGGTCTCGACGTAGCGGATCATCAAGTCTGCCTGTTGCTTTCGGCCGAGAAGATCACCCATTGCCGCAAACGCCTTCGAATACCGCTTCATGTCCATGTCGACCATGAACACCGGGATGCCGGTTTTCGCGCTGAGACGGTCTGCCTCTTCGATCGATTTGGGGTTGACGTTGAAATAAGAGATTATGACGTCCGGATGGAGCTTGATGATCTCTTCAGCCGACCCGTCCGCGAAGGGAAGCTTCAGGTACGCGTCGCTCATGAATTTTTCCGATCCGTCGGTCATCCAGAGCGAACGGTTCACCATCATGTCCGGGGCGACGGCATAGAGCACCACGCTGCCCGGCCTGGTCGAGTAGACTCTTTTGATGACGGTCGGGACTGCTATTTTCCTGCCTGCCATGTCCGTCACTTCCCGGGTGTCGATGCGTGTTTTGCCGGCTTTTCCGCATGCGCAGAGCGACAGGAGCAGCAGCGGCAACATCAGCCGCAGCAGGCGATATGGGTTTGTCATGGTTCTTTTCATTGTTTTACTTCGTCCGGTTTGCTGAATATGATCCAGGTGCCTGCCTCCTCGTGCTCAACCGTCCCGGAGATACCGAGCCTTTCGAGCAGTGACCGGTAATGCTCCGGCGGATTCTTTGTCATCCGCTCTTTTCGCTTACGGCTCCATTCCGGATCGTCCGCCCTGAGTTGTTCGACCTCCCGGAGCAGTGCCATGGTACCGAAACCGCCGCCTATGAACGCCCAGCCTCCCGGCCTGAGCACACGGAAAACTTCGGCGAGCCCCTGCAGCTGGTCCTCCCAGAAAAAGATCGATCCCCGGCTCACGACAAGATCGATCGAACTGTCTGCGAAAGGCAGATCTTCCGCTACCCCCTGCATGGCGTCGACCCGGTGCGAGTAGCCCTCTTCGATACTGTTCTTCCTTACCAGGTCGACGCACTCCTGCATGAGGTCAACCACCGTCACGCGAAGGAGGGTCGCCTTTGCAATACAGATGCCGAGCATCCCCGGGCCTCCGCCCAGGTCGATGCATCTGCCGGTGATCACGCCGGTGCGATTGATGACCTGCCTGGCGATCTCCGGATAAACTTTCCGGAAATGCCCCTTCATGACCTTCTCGTTAAACTCCACCGCATCCATGGTATACATCGCTGTTCGCCTCCGTTGTCTTTCTTTTGTGCTGAAGTTGTCACCCGACCACCGGTGCACAGACCTTCCTTGTACCCCCGCCATCGTCCGGAGAGTCAAATACCTGCACATCCACGCCGTACACGCTCTTCAGTGTCTGCGGAGTGAGCATCTCTCCGGGCGGGCCGTTGTGGCACAGCCTCCCGTTCGAAAGCACGGCGACCCTGGAGGCTGCCATGAAGGCATGATCCGGATGATGTGTCGCCATGAGAATGCCGATCGAACGGCCGGCAAGCTCCCGGATCTTCCTGATGACCCGTACCTGGTTGCCGTAATCGAGGTTCGATGCCGGCTCGTCGAGAATCATGAAGCGCGCCTCCTGGGCAAGGGCCCGTGCGATGACGACCATCTGGCGCTCGCCGCCGCTTAGTTCGTTGAAGGAGCGGTCGGCAAGGTGCGCCATATCGAGGATCTCGAGACACTCCATGGCGATCGACCGGTCTTTTCTCCCCGGCGCAGCGAAAATGCCGAGATGTGCAGTCCTGCCGAACAGAACGACATCACGCGCCTTGTAAGAGAACGGCATGGCATAGGATTGCGGCACATAGGAGACGAAACCGGCCACCTCTCTGGGTGAAAGACGCGACAGGTCCCTGCCGTCGACGCTGATCGTCCCGTAAACCGGCCTGATGAATCCGAGCATCGTCCTGAACAACGTCGTTTTGCCTGCACCGTTCTGGCCCAGCAGGCAGAGGATATCACCCGAACGGATCTCCAGATCGACATCATGCACAATCGCCCTGCCGTTGTACCCCAATCCCGCTCCTTTCATCTGGAGCATTATGCCGTCTCCGTTCACCATGAGCGTATCGATGATTTTTTCATGACCCAGATGAAAAAGGGCGCACCCGCGACCGCAGTGATGATTCCGATTGGAATCTCCACGGAAACAGCCGAACGGGCAACCGTATCGACCGCAAGCATGAACGCCGCCCCAATCAGGAACGACACCGGCAAAAGCAGGCGGTGGTTCGGACCGGCCACGAACCTCGAAATATGCGGCACGACCAGGCCGACCCAACCGATGATGCCGCAGACTGAAATCACGCCGGCCGTCACCATAGTCGCGCAGACGATGACTACCGCACGCATCATCCCGGTATGAAGCCCGAGCGATCGAGCCTCCTCTTCTCCGAACGACAGTACGTTCAGCCGCCAACTTACCAGCATCAACGGGACCGCTCCGGCTGCAACCATCACAAGCACCGTCCGAAGCTCCCGCATCCGGATGTCGGCGAGGCTTCCCATAAGCCAGTAGGTAATGGCAGGAAGCTTGTCGAGCGGATCGGCCACATACTTGAGCATCGACAGCAACGCACCGAAAAGCGACGAGACGACGATACCGGAAAGCACCAGCACCAGAACCGAATCATTTCCCCGACCGATAGCCTTGCTGACGGCCACGGCGACAAGCACCGCGGATATGCCGCCAGTAAACGACATGACCTGGACGACCGCCGCCGGCATCGAGAGCAGGATAGCGAGCGCCGCCCCGAAACCGGCTCCCGATGAGACCCCGAGGATATCGGGGCTGACCATCGGATTACGGAAAAGGCCCTGGTAGGCAGCTCCTGAAATCGCGAGCGCCCCGCCGGCTGCGATGGCGGCAATCAGGCGCGGCAGACGGATGCCCACCATGATGAGCGGCACGTTGCCATCTGCGCTCCCCCCGGTTATCATCCAAGAGACGATCGTACCCGGTGAAACCGGATATCGGCCGATGCCGAGGGAGAGTATGCAGAAACCTGCGAGCACACACACGCAGAAAAGTAACAGGGAAGCTCCTTTCATGGTACATCAACAACTGGTTAACCGGCATCCGGGCCCGATACCTTGCAGAAGGCTGAGCCCGGATCGGCATTAATGACTGCCGTCAAATCAGAAGGCATAAGCCATCGAAATCACATAGGTCCGTCCGGGTTCCGGATATCCCTCGGCAACCTGGTAGTTCCTGTCGAAAAGGTTTTCAACTGCTGCCTGCAATGAGAGTGCGCTGTCAAGGCCTACGCTACCCCTGAGGTTGATCAGGCCGTAGCCTCCAGCCGAATACTTGCCGTCGCTCGTGCTGTAACGCTTCGAGTCATACTCGCCCTCGACCAGCGCCCACGTTTTTTTGTCATGCATGAGCTGTACTGCCGCATTGAGCTTCTGCCTGGGCACGTCGGTAAAATAGAGCGACGGATTGCTGTCGTTCTTCCTGTCGATATAACTGTACCCGCCGAAAGCCTTGATCCAGGATACCGGCGTCCATTCAGACGAAAGATCCAAACCCTTGTAGGTCGCCTTTCCCGCGTTCTGATACTGGTAAACCCATATACTGTTGACATAAGCGACATTATCAACCTGCTGGATCACATCGCTCAGTTTGCTCAGGTAAACAGAAGCCATGAATTTGAGTTTGTCTGCAGGCTTGAACGAATAGTCGATCCCGTAGTTCCAGCTTTGCTCAGGTGCCAGCGACGAATTGGGCAAGGCACTCCCCATGCGATAGGAGTAGCGATCTTTCAGTGTCGGGAACCTGGTCGTCCTGGCGATGTAGCCTGTCAGTTCCTGATTTTTACCGGGGTGTCCGACTACTGCGAGCTGATAATTCGTCGCAGAATTGTCATCGAGCGGGAACGAGGCAAGCGTGGTTCCCTGCAAGTCCTGCGCCCTGATCGTATTCCTGAAATCCTGCCTCACGCCGACAATAACATTGACGTCGCGGGATGCCGTCCAGGTATTTTCAGCCGCGATCGACAATGTGTTGTCCTCGAATTTCTTCGGCGTCTGCCCGACATTGTATTCACGATGCATATCGTGTTTTTCATGCAGGGCCAGTTTCAGGACATCATCCTTGCCGATTTGCGAATCCAGTTCCACAGATGCCCCGAATGTCTTGTCGTCATAGATGCTGGTGAACGACGATTTCTTCTTTTGCGTTGCGTAGGCCGCATCGTCGTAGCTGTCGAGCACATTGTAATAGCCATCGAAATAGGCTTTTGTCTTCAGGTACGTTTTGCTGCTGAGCATGGTCTTGCCGATGTAATAAACGCTCGACTTGTCCCAGTCGGCATATTTCCAGTACCTGACGGTGCTCGACGGGTTCGACCCGGTATAAACAGGAACCCCCTTGCTGGCGCTGATGCCGTTGAACGACAGCGCATATTCATCAGTGCTGTTCGGAGTATAGCCGATTTTCAAGCCCCCGGTCAGGTCGATGCTCTGCGAATTATCCCGCTTGCCGCCATCTTCATATTTGACCGGTTTGAACGCTCCGGACAACGGCCAGAAATTCCGGTCGAGATTGGAAATGCTGCCCTGCACATACCACGTTCCCTGATTGGAGCCTGCATTGAGCGTGACATAATCCGAAGCCACCTGGCCATCGCCGCAGGCAACCCCTGCCCTGAGGGCCCCCTCAAAGGCTTTCTCGGGCTTTCGGGTAACAAGGTTGATCGCACCGCCAAGGGTATTGGGACCATAGAGTACCGATGAATAACCTTTCGAAACGCTGATCTCCGACAACGCGAACGTCGTGAAGCGGTTCGGATCAACATATCCGTCGTAAGGCACATACTGCGGCACACCGTCAAGGTAGAGCGGCACCTGCCTCATATCGAAACCCCTGACATAGATCATGCCTTCGTTCCGGGCACCGACATTGCCCAGGTTCACTCCGGGAAGAAGGTTCACCGCCCTGGTTATGTCGGTCTTGTCGAGATCTTCGAGCCTGCTTGACGAAACGGTATTGGCTGAAGTCTCTTTTTTGCCTGTCACGACAATCTCGCCTGCCGTAAATACCTTTGTGGCCCCTGTATCAGCAGCCGACATGCTCTCGGCGGCAAGCGCCGGCCTGACTGCGGCCAGCAGAAAAACAATCAGTACTGCTTTTTTCATGGAATTGAACTGTTTCGTTATAACATTTATTACATAACCGATTTCAAAAAAAAGGCATCACTGTGCGCATTTCGAGAAAAGAGCGCAGGATTTCCCGGACGCTGAAGGAGTGTTCCTCACCCTGACATAACGACCAATGCTGTAAACGACAGGTTCGCTGAGACCAATCGAGAACCCTTCGGATCCCATCGCGCCAAGCGTGGTCTCGACATAGGCCTCGTCAGGCCAGCCGGACTTGCTGACAGCCACGACCGGTGTTTCCCCAGTCACGCCGGCTTCCCTGAAAATGTCGAGTATACCCGGCAAATTCTTCGTTGCCATATAGAGCACCATGGTCGCCCCATGACCGAGCAACCTTGCCGCATCCCTGAAAAGCGCGAAATCGTCGGTGATCTCATTTGCGATAATGTTGACAACCACATCGCTTTCGAACTTCCGGCTTATCGGCAACGCGTAGGTGCTTGCAGAGGCAGCACCGGCTGAAACGCCCGGCAGTATCCTGTAGGGAATCCCGATGCGATCAAGGACGTCGCACTCATCGACTTCGCCGCCGAAAAGCGTCGGATCGCCGGCTTTCAGCCGGACAACCCTCTTGCCGTTATCAAAATGCTCCCGGATGGCTGCAATCATCGGAGTCTCCTCCCGGCATCCCTGGCCGTTTTCGTACTGGGAGCGTTCGACAGCAATCACCGATGCCGTTACTGGTGCCAGGCTCAATGCCGGTTCGACCGTTTTGCAGTCATAAAGGATAACGTCAGCATTTTTTATGGCCGATTCCGCACCAATGGTCACCATTTTCGGGTCACCCGGACCTGTGCCGACTATCAATACGATGTTTGTGAGTTCAGTTGCTTTCATAATGACTTGCTCCGGGTTCTAATTCGCTATATTCTTTAATACATAACGCAATCAAAAAAAAGGGACATTGTCCCTCCTGCAAATTGCGATTAATAAACTTAAAAAACAAGGTATATTTACATAAAAGTATTAATTACGATAGATTCTGCGTCGTATTGCCTTAATATTGAAGGCAGCTATTCTCATTTCATGGGGTTGAACAAAAAAAATCGAATATTTACGTGAGCTTCGGAGCTGGCGTGGCGAGGGCAAAAAAAAGAATAGGGTTATGGACGCTTTCTTTACAGCCTGACCACACGATAATCAGTATGCAGAGTACATGCGCTACCCGATGAACATTGAACTTTCACGCATAACTCCGCAGTCACCTTATCCAGGCAGGACAACCATCAACCATACAGGAGAAACACCATGAACATCAGCGCACGAAACATCTTCAAGGGCACAGTCTCGTCAATCGTTAAAGGGGCCGTCAATGCCGAAATCGCTATCACCCTTGCCGATGGAACGCCGATCGTTGCAGTCATAACCATCGGAGCCGCAGAAAGGCTCGGCCTGAAAGAGGGCATCGCCGCCAGCGCCATCATCAAGGCGAGCTCGATCATCGTCGGCACGAACCTGAACGATGCGAAACTGAGCGCCAGAAACATCGTCAGCGGCACGGTCAGCCGTGTGATCGAAGGGCCTGTCAGCACGGAGGTCGATATCGAAATCGGCAGCGGGAATATCCTTTCCGCCGTCATCACGCACGGCAGTTCGACAAAACTCGGCCTTGCAGCCGGAGCGCAGGCCAGCGCCATATTCAAGGCATCGAGCGTCATCGTCGGAGTCGAATGACAGAATTCCGTCAAGCGGACTTTTTACATCGACACTTCGATCCACCGGCGACCACACACGAAAGAGGTGGTTGCCGATGGATGACCGCTATTCCACAGATCGCTCCACATAAATATCCATGCGGAGACCGTCATGATTTGCAGGCGGGAGCCCATGGGATTCATGAAAAAAGCACAAACTGTTCAACACTCGCCTATCGTCCGTTTGAAATTATCTACAGTCAGACGAATATCAGCGTCAGAAAGACGAGGACCTTCCAGTGAAAGACCTCTATACAAGCCGCCTGTCAGCCATTTATCAGCAAAATAAATAACATCCCTGATTTTTATCCTGTCCAGAAAATCGTTTTCAATAGCGCGGGATGATCCTGCCGAATGATAAACCCGGCTCTCGACAGCAACAATAATTTTCCAACCCCTCGATCTTGCCGTAAAAGAGTAATCTGAATCGGAGCAAATAAATCTCATATTTTTATCCAGCAGGCCTATCTCCCTGATCATGCTTGTCCTCAAAAGCATTGCTGCGCCATTGGCCCAATATGTCTCGAAATCTTTCTGATAGGAATCAACGGGCCTGCACAGATGCTTTCCAAAAGGAAACGCATCCTGACTCCCCCCCCAGTTCACCGGCCCATTTTTATAAGCGAGCTGAATCGGACAGGCAATTCCACAACCGGGATTAAGCTCCATGCACCTCACAAGGCCAGTCAATGCCTCCCTTTCCACATATGCATCCTGATTGAGGACCAGAACGTAATCACAGGCATCAGAGTAACTATATCTTGTCAACCCTTCGTTTACCGCTGCCGTAAACAGTACGTTATCCTTATTATTATCCCTGATGAAAATCTCAATCGGTTTATACGACTGCTCTTCCAGAGCTGATATGCATTTTCCGAGCTCTTCTTCTCCTCGATAAACGGGAATTATGACTGGTATTTTCTTCATGAAGACACCTCACCTTTATTGCCGATTCAATAAATTCGCCTCAAACAAAACGGACTTCGACCAACAGCAATACTATCGATTTATTCCATTAGATAACGGTGTTTCGCTGTCATCTTGTCATAACCCGGCCGGGGCTCCAGGGAACTGGCCGGGTACTTGCGGCACATCGCTTCTGTTAAAATAAAGTACCGGATTATGGGGATAAAGCGCAATTGCCCGATTGATCATACGGGAGCCGTCAGGAAATCCTGTACCCCGAAAACAACATTACTCAAGGTCCATGCTGATTATTGACAGTGATCTGATCCGGGATATGGCGAAGTCATCCGGGCTCTGTGAATGACGGGGCTGCGCCTCATCCCCTGACTTTCAACTTTTTGGCGTACCTTTCTGTTGGAAGTAATCTCCTGAAACCTTCCAATAACAGAATCATGAGCGCTTCAGGCAAAAAGGTCTGCTTCATAACAGGAGCGTCCGGAAAACTCGGCAGTGAAATCGCCCTTGCCATCGCCGGGCAGGGATATTCGATTTTTTTCACATGGCACTCTTCAGCGGAAAAAGCGGAAGAGACGCTGGATAAAATCCGCTGGGTCAGCCCTGAATCGCAGATGATCCGATGCGACGTCGCTGACAAGGCCGATATCGAACGGGCTTTTTTGACCTTCGGCACCCATTTCGACAGACTCGATCTGCTTGTTGCAAGCGCCTCGAACTTTTACCGCACCGACCTGCTGGAGGTCACCGAACCGGAATGGGACAACCTGGTTGACACTAACCTCAAGGGCACATTCTTCACGATGCAGGCTGCCGCAAGGATCATGCTGAAACAGCCGTTCCTTTCGCGGATCATCACCATGTCCGATATTTCAGCTAACCTCGTCTGGCGCGACTATGCCCCCTATACGGTTTCAAAGGCAGGCATCCAGCACCTGACCAGGATTTTCGCCAGGGAAACGGCACCGCGAATCTTGGTCAACTCCATCGCTCCCGGCACCGTTTCCGCATACCCCGGCCGTGCCAGCGAACCGGAAATGGAGCTCCTGAAAAAAATCCCGCTCGAGCGCCTGGGCGACCCGATGGACATCGTCATGGCCATACGCTTTCTGATGGAGAGCGAGTACATCACCGGCCAGGTGATCAATATCGACGGAGGACGACTCCTGTACTGACCCGCACTTGAATCGCCGTTTTATATCAGGGAGTGGCGAGAGTACGATTTTTCATATATTTACAGTACCGGGCAGGAGTCTTCGGATCAACCTCTTCGACTTCTGCAGCAGGTCAGCGATCAAGACAGGCGAAGCGAGAAGCCGGTTGACAGCTTCGATCTTTAACCAGACCTCATCGACGACTATGGAACAGCAAATACCGATAATCGACGTAACTCCGGAGTTGCCGAAAGCGAGCCCTTCGGTTCGAGAAAATATTCCTGAACCGATCAGGGAGGTCAGCGAGAAGGTTTCTCAGGCTTTCAAGGAGTTCCAGGACACCGAAACCTATGATAAAATCCTTGAAACCAGGGATAAAGCGACAAACTACATCAAGGACAATCCGGTAAACTCGTTCTTCTATGCGCTGGGTGCAGGCCTGTTTCTCGGCCTCCTCCTGAAGAGAAACAAATAGGGAGCCGGAACGCATGACCCGAATGGAACAGGACATCTCCTCCCCTGGCAGCCGCAAAGGACGGTCAGACAAGCTGAGGACAGGAATCCCGAGGCTGCTCGACGATACGGTCACTTCGACCTACGAAGATTTGATGGCGATCATCGAGGCCAAACTGGAACTGCTCAGAATCGAACTGACCGAAAAAGTAGCCCTTGTCGGCGCAATCCTCATCCTGGTGATCATCCTGCTGATAGGCACGGCCTATCTGATCACAACGATCGCCCTGCTGGTCGGGGAACTTCTCGGACACGCCTGGCTCGGCTATTTAGCCGTAAGCATGGTCTTTCTCATCTTTTTTGCCGTATTCACAAAAGTCAGGCCGGACTTTCTGAAAAACTTCATCCATAAAATCCTTCTTTCAGCCAATGACTACCGCAAATGACCCGATCAAGAGCATTCAGTCGAGGATTGACGAACTGGAACAGACCATAAGCGAACGAGGGGAACATATCAGGACACGGACGATGCAGCTGAAAGAGGAGATCCAGGAAGAGCTGTCTCCGGCGGAACTCATCAGGAAACATCCTCTTGAGGCGGCAGGAGCATCATTCGTAACCGGGATATTGTTAGGTCGTGCGATCAAGGGTATTGTCTCGCCGTCACAGAAAAGCGATACGGTCAAGTCGCCCGCTGTAGAGAAAAAACAGTCGACATTGGGTGCCACCATCGGCATCATAGGAGTCGAACTGCTGAACACGGCCAAGGATCTGGGAATCGCCTGGATCAAAAATTACATCGAAGAGAAGAAGAAAAAACCTGAGGGCAAACAATAAAGTCGATCACCCCCCCCTTACCAGTTCGAGATCATCCGGTTGAACATATCGTCTACGGCCTGGTTGATGGCGCTCTGGATCGCCGTCTGCTGGGCACTGTAACTGCCGACGGAATAATCCGCAAAACCGACAAAGGTCTGGGAGAAGATCCTGACATTCTTCACCTTGTCATCGAAATCCCCCCTTATGACGATCGTAATCCTGTTGGTAACGGCTCGTTCGGTTCCGCTGCCCAACTGACTCGGTTCATCGGCGTAGGAGACGATGGCGCCAGTCAGCACCGAATTGGCTCGATCAGGATCCGGCTCTATGGTGAGGCTGCTCTGCGATTCGATCTTGTTGATAATACTTCGGGTGATCGACTCCCTGAACTGTGCGATACCCGCCTGGGAGGTATCGTCAAACAAAGGAACCGCAACGTTGCTCAAATGAGACGGTACCGAAGCGCCTGAAAAGCTGTAGCATCCCTGCAGGATGGCAAACACCATTGAGAGAAGCAACGTAACGGTTCTGGTCATCTTCCGCATATCGTCCTTTGTTAAAAGGTTCGGCGATCGATTCTGTTCATGAGTTTACGAAACGGATAGCTCATTAGCATGAGCTTCTTGCTTTTTCCATCCAGGGCGGACAGATAGAGCCCTGTTTTACCGTCGCTCCAGGAAGAGGCCATCTTCACCGCATAACGAGCTGCACGATCGGGGCTCTGCGAAAAAATATCGAGAATGGTGTTGAAGGTTTTGAGCTGCCGCTGAAATTCGGGCGTCGTATATTCGGGACTGATTATGCTCGTCCTGATGAGGCCGGGATGCAGTAGCATGATCGAGATCGGACTGTTGCGACACTCCTCGGCCATCGCAAAAGTGAAGCGGGAGATGGCAGATTTTGTCGACCCGTACGCGGAAATAAAGGGAGTGTTCGACTTCCTGTCTGTGCCTGAACCTGCGAGGTTGATGATTTTGCCACGCCTGCCTTCCGAAAGAAAGTACCTGACTGCCGCCCGGCAGCCGTAGTAAGTCCCCTTGAGATTCGTATCGATCACCCTGCCCCATTCTTCCGGGCTGCTTTCGGCGACGCTGATGAAGGGATCGGAGATGCCTGCGTTGTTGATGAAGCAATCGATGGAACCGAACCGGCCGACAGCTGCCCGCACCAGCTCTTCCATTTCAGGATAGGATGAGACGTCGCAAACATGACCATAAACCGACCCTTCAGGAAACTCGCTGACGGCAGCATCCACGTTTTTCCTGCTGCTGGAGGTGATAACCACCTTTGCCCCCTCCCTGACGAACTCGTGAGCTATTGCCCTGCCGATGCCTTTGGTGGATCCGGTGATTATCGCGACCTTGTTTTCAAGCTTTTTCATGATGAAATAATGTGGTTTCCGGCAAACGAAAGCATCCCGGCACACGGAGGATTCCGGCTTATTTTTTGGCGACCGCCTGGTCGAGCATGGCCTGGAGTTCGGGACGACTTTCAGCATAGCTTTCGATCGAGATACCCTTCTCAATGGCCTCCCAGGCCTGCCTGATGCTCGTGGCGCCGGCTTTCGGTCCCATGGGGTGACCGAAGACCCCTCGTCCCGGCACGAAGCCGAAATCGACGTTGCCGACCTTCCTGTAAACCGTTTCGAGAGTCAATGCCGAATCGCTGCCTCCCGGTACCGGAAGAGATGGCTTGATATGGCCCATCGGTTTGGTGCACTCTTCGATATTTTCGAGAACCTCCTCCTCCGGCGTCATCATTCTGTCGCCGAAACCCGGCATGATGACGGCATCGAGGCCGGCAAGACGCTGAAGCTTGGTCATCACCCTTGAATGGATGCCGTACTTTTCCATCCTGCTGAAAGAGGCGATGAACGGGAAGTGGCCGATCAGCGGCACCTGGGTGTAGTTGCTGAGCATCCTGACCGCGCTCAATCCGACAGGCAATGCATTGAGTAGCAGTGCGTTGGCGCCGTTGCGCACGGCGACGTCATGCTTCTCGATCAGGCTGTCCACCTCGTCGGTTATGTTGGCCAGGTAGATTTTGGGATCTCCGGTCTCGGCTTCGGCTTTGCGCCTTGCCTCTCCCAGATGGGCAGCACGATCGGCTATGGCGGACCAGGTTACGTCAGCAAGCATCTCGTCGTCCTTGGCGATATCGAGGCCACCGAGCCAGCTCTGGTGGGCGATCTCACAGAACTCTTCAGGGCTGAGCCCGATGTTGGGTTTGACGACACCGAAAAATATGGGACGCCCATACGCTTTAAGGATATTGCGCAATCCCTCGATGCCGAACCGCGGCCCTTCGAAATCGGCGAGATAGGAATCGGGAAACCCGATGTCCATGAGCTTGACGACCGGCACGCCGGGGGTGAAAAAGGTGCCCTCCCCACAGACGGCTGTCAGAAGGTTGGGAATCTTCGGGCCGAAATTGCAATGCGGATGCGCGATGGTCACCCTGCATGCGTGGATTTTACCGGTTTCGGCATGTTTGACCGGATAGCTCAACTGGGCAAGCTCTTCGATAATTTCGAGATTGATGACCTTGGCAGCATGCACTGGCCGGAAATCTTCGTCGATCCCTACCCGCTTCCACTGAGCTGTGGACTGTTCACTGCAGAAATGGGCAAGGGCAGTATCGATATCCCCAACACATTCGAGGTAATAATCAAGAACAAGGTATTGCTCCATATCGAGCGTGTCCCTGGAAGCAAAAAACCCTTTGACGTCTTCAGCATTCATAATTGGTTCATCAACCGCTGCAGTTAGAAAAGAAAAGGAGACAGCAAAAACTGCCTCCATATGGACAGTGCCGACAGAGAAACCCTGCCGACGATATCAGGATTTGGCTTTGAGGGTATTGAAATACTCGAACGCTTCAGTCGGGGAATACTTCTCGTGCACGATCTTGTTGACGGCTTTCATCATCTCTTCCGGAGCGTCGCTCTGGAAGATGTTGCGGCCCATATCGACACCGGCGGCACCCTCCTGGATTGCGTTGTAGGACATGGTCAGGGCTTCGAGCTCAGGGAGCTTCTTTCCGCCGGCCATGACGATCGGCACAGGGCATGAAGCGACAACCGTATCGAAGTCTTCGGGCACGTAGTAAGTCTTGACAATCTGGGCGCCGAGCTCTGCACAGATACGACAGGCAAGGCGGAAATATTTGGCGTCGCGCACCATATCCTTGCCGACGGCGGTCACGGCCATGGTCGGAATGCCGTAACGAAGTCCCATGTCGACCAGTCTGGTCATATTGTGGATCGAACGGGTCTCGTATTCGCCGCCGATGAATACCTGCAGCGTGATGGCTGCTACGTTCATCCGGATGGCGTCCTCGATATCGACGGCCAGCTCCTCGTCCGAGAGCTCCTTGAGAATGCTCGGTCCGCCGCTGCACCGCATGACTACGGCTTTGGTAAGGCTCGGAGGCACAGTCGTCCTTAAAATACCTCTGGTGAGCATGATAGCATCGGCATGAGGCATCAGCGGCACGATGTTGACGTCAGGCCGTTCCAGGCCGGTTGTCGGGCCCTGGAAGTAGCCGTGGTCGATGGCGAACATGACCGTCTTGCCGGTATCGGGCCTGAAAATCCTCGAAAGGCGGTTCTTCATGCCCCAGTCAAGCGAATGGGCTCCCTTCAGGAAAAAGCCGTAGTTATTGACCGGGATATCGGTATAGTACTCTTTTGCCTGTTTGTCCTTATCGTATTCCGCCATCGTCGTGGTCTCCTGATTCGGTTATTGAATTAAAAATGTTTCTGGTGCTCATCGAAGCGCGGCTGCGATGTTGCCGCCATCGACCGTAGTTACAGACCCGGTCGTCTTTGCCTCGAGAGCGAGATGGACGAACGCGTCCGCCACATCCTCGGCCGTTACTTCCAGATTGAGAAGATTACCTGACATATACTCTTTTTCACTCAGTCCGCGGGCCGTCGAGCGAGCCTTGATCATTTCGGGCGTAAGAAGGCCGCTGCGGATCCTGTCGGCGTTGACGCCGTTGGCACGAATGCCGTCGCGTCCATGATCGAGCGCGTACTGCCTCAGGAGGAACAGGGTCGCCGCTTTCGGAAGGCCGTAGGGGCCGAAATCCGGGCCGGGATTCACCGCCTGCTTCGACACATTGAAAAGGAGTGCTCCGCCGGTACCCTGCTTGCGCATGATCCTTACGGCGTTTTGCGCGATCGTCTGGTGAGAGAAGAAGTTGATTTCAAAACTTTTCCTGAGCAGTTCGTCTGAAACATCTCCGATCCTTCCCTGCAAAGCCACACCGACGTTCGAAACAACGATATCGAGGCCGCCGAATGTTCTGCATACCGTATCGAAGGCCCTGCGCACCGAATCTCTGTCGGTCACGTCACAGGCGATGGTCAGCGTGCCGGCACCGAGCTCGCCTGCCGCCCGTTCGAGAGCCGAAGGATCGAGGTCCATGATCACGATTTCAGCCCCTTTCTGCCGGAATGCCCTGGCGGTCGCAAGACCTATGGCGCCGGCACCTCCGGTCACAAGGGCGACCTTTCCGGCGAACTCGCCGCCGTTGCGGTTCTTGCGGACCTTTGCCTGCTCCATGTCCCAGTACTCTATCTCGAAAGCGTCCTTCTCGGAGATCGATTCGAAGCAGCCGACAGACTCTGCATCGAGCATGGCGATCGCCGAGTGCTCGGCGATATCGGCGGTCAGTTTCGCATCGGCCAGAGAGCGACCCAGGCCGAATAGACCGAGACCCGGCACGAGTACGACCCTCGGCATGGGATCGATCATGGCGACCTGAATACCGGTCGCCAGGCTCTGTCGTTCGAAGTAATCAAGGTAATCTGCCTTGAAACGCTCGACCCGCTCGTGGACGGCAGCCCTGAACCCTTCGAGGTCTGCGGCGTCGGGAGCCGGTACGACCAGCGGATGGTTTTTCGTACGGATGATGAAGTCCGGAGTCATCGCGCCCTTACGGCTGAACGACTCCAGGTCGGCCGTGTTGACATACTCAAGAAGGGCGGGTGAGCTCCTGAACTCGAGAATGAATCCCTCGTAATCCTTTTCACCAGGCGTTTTCTCGAAAAAGCATGCCCCCCTGACGATCGGCGCGACATCTTCGACGCTTGCGATTGCCGCTGGAAGGGCCGAAGACGGAAAACTTCTGCGTTCAGTCGAAGCGATTCGAGCCTCGATGCTGTTGACGCCTTCGATCATGCGGTCATATGCTTCCCTGGCCGTATCGCCGAAAGTGACGAGGCCGTGCTTGTGCAGGACCATCCCGTGGATCGAAGGATCCTCTTCGTAGGCATTCAGCGAAAGCTTGGCCAGTCCCAGCCCGGGCTGGATGTAAGGCACCATTCCGAACCCGCTGCCCAGTGCCTCCCGGCAAAGGCGGTCGCCCTCTGCCTGATTGCTCAGGGTCAGAAGTGCGAGCGAGTGGGTATGGAAAATATATCGATGAGGCAGGAATGCATGCAGCAACGTTTCAATCGAAGGGCTGAGCGAACGGGTGACCATATGGTCGGTCAGGGAGAACAGGTTCAGGAAGAGGAAATTCTTGAACTCCCTGGTTGAAAACCTCCTGATATCCTCCTCGCTGTGCCGCTGACCCGAAGCATACATCTGCTGCAGCTTATGGAGGGGATCCATCCGGACAGGCGTAAAGTCGTGTACGTCGACAGACGCGAGGTTGACGCCGCTGGCCTTGATGAAGATGACGTTTGAATGATTGCCGATGAAATCGGTCAGGACGCTCTTGACGGAGGTGTTGCCCCCGCCATGCATGACCAGCCGGTCGTCCTTTCCTAAAAGCCTTGAAGCATAAACCAGTTCAACAAGCTCAGCGGGGGTATCGGCAGCGGCGATCCGTCCTGCCGCGGTCGATTTCAGATCAGACTCGTTCCAGAGATTCTGCATAGGGGTATAGAATGTTCCTGTGACCACGATTAAAGTGCATAAAGCCGTTCAGGACTTCAAGGCACGCATTTTTTTAGCGTGACTTTTCTCTATGAGGAATCCTGAAATATAGATCAGGATGAAGCCCGGAATGACGATCCAGAGAAAAAGGTGCTGACTTGACACGGTCTTCAGGTGGCCGGACTGCCAGATCATCCAGGCGAGGGAACCCCAGAGCGGACCGACGACAAGAAACGTGATGTTCCAGAGAGTTTTGAAACTGTAATTCATAGGTGTTAGATCATGATTTACTTACGACAGGGAGACTTGGCTCGATCAGATCTGACCCTGGAGCCGCAGTTTCTTCTCGTTGTTTTTTTCAAGAATG